>Ga0224516_1000137_pt1 | contig 18331 bp, 14 predicted proteins | sample IRFST0metaG_FD_179884 | JGI IMG/M metagenome (GOLD analysis project Ga0224516, IMG submission 179884) | Peat soil microbial communities from Stordalen Mire, Sweden - IR.F.S.T0 | ecosystem: Environmental > Terrestrial > Soil > Wetlands > Peat | place: Sweden: Norrbotten County, Stordalen Mire... | reverse complement strand
CGTTGGTTGGGGTGTCCTCGACCGCCGGGCCCCTGGGGATCCAGGAGCGTCTGCCTGGCTTCGAGGAAAGCCCTGCGGGCTCCGGGCAAAGCATCGGGCAAAGCATCGGGCAAAGCATCGGGCAAAGCATCGGGCAAAGTTCCGGCGGCTCCGGGCAGACCCCCGAGCCAGGCGGACAGCCCAGAGGATGGGCGTCATTGGACGCGCAGGGCGCAGCCGTTCTCGAGTTCTGCCGTGCCGAATGGCGCACCATTTTCGAGATCGCACGTGCAGTCGGGCGGGCCGAAGAAACCGTTCGAAAGCGGTACCTTCCTCCCTTGCTTGAACGCGGCGACCTGGAGCGACGCCACCCGGATAGCCCGCGCCATCCGTTCCAAGCGTATCGCACAGCGAAGAAGGAGCCATGAAGCCGACCGAGCGAGCCCGACTGACCGTCGCCCTGCGCGACCAGGTTGCCACGCCGCCCAGGCATCGGATGATTTGTGGAGCCACCGGGTGGGCTCGCGTACGGGGCTCTCGATGGGAAGAGTTCCCTTGAGCCAGAATGCGCTGCGCCGGCAACGCTGCTCGGCCGATCGTCAAGCCGCCGGGTACTCTCCTTCCAGCATCCCGTAGATACGTGAGCTGCGGAAATGGTCGCGCAGCCACACGTGCTCCCGCAGCGTGCCCTCGCAGGTCATGCCCAGCTTCTCCATGACCTTGGCCGAGGCGACATTGTACGCGTGACACTTGCCCCACACGCGATGAAAGCCCAGGCGACGGAAGCCCAGCTCGAGCATCGCCGCGGAGGACTCGGTTGCGTAGCCCTTGCCCCAGGCTTCGCGGAGAAACCAGTACCCGAGCTCGGCTGAACTCGGGGAATCCGGCTCGACCATCAGGCAGCAACTCCCGAGATAGCGACTGGTCGCTGCATCCTCCACTGCGAAGTGCCACTGTAACCGCGTCTCGGCGCTCGACTCTGCGATAACCATCGACAGGAAGCCGTCGAGCTGCTCCTCCGTGTCGAGAAAAAGCAGCATGTGCTTGATCTGGTCGGGGTCACGCACAAAGGCGAGGAGCGGCTGGCGGTCGCTCGCTTGGAACTCACGAATGCGGAGCCTCTCCGTCAGTATCGGGTCGATTCGCGGCATGTCTGCTCCCGTCGGCGGTGTGAAAGGCATTCGATCCCCAACGCCACGCTAGTGTCAAGGAAGTCAGATATGACTATAGTCACTGACCATGCTATCTTACTCCCATGGTCTCCCTCCAAGTCTCGGAATTCAAGGCAACCTGTCTTTCGGTGATTGAGCGTGTTCGTCAGACCGGAGAGCCGGTGCTCATCACCAAGCACGGTGAACCAGTCGCGGAACTTATTCCTGCGCGGCCGCAGGCCAAGCGCAAACGCGAGGGGTTCTTGGGCAGCCTGCGCGGTACGGCCGAACTGGTTGGGGACGTTGTTTCCCCCGTACTCAGCGAGGACGAATGGACGAAGGGCGTCCTTGAAGGCCACAAGAAGGCGGGCCGCCGGTGAAACTGCTTCTTGATACCCACATCCTGATCTGGTCGCGTCTTTCCCCAGAACGGCTTTCCGGCGCTGCAACCGAGGCTCTGCAGGACGAGGGCAACGAGCTTTGGTATTCGCCAATCACCGTCTGGGAGATCCTCCTGCTTGCTGAGAAGAAACGGCTTCGGGTCAAGGGCGATCCCTATCGCTGGGTCGAACGCGCCCTTGATGGGTTGCGGGAAGCTCCGCTGAATAGGCACGTCGCGATGGAGAGCCGCCGCCTGAATCTGCCTCACAAGGATCCAGGCGACCGCTTCATCGCCGCGACGGCGCTGGTCTACGACCTCGTCTTGGTCACGGTCGATGAGAGGCTCCTTGCGTGCCCAAAGCTCAAGACCCTAGCGATAGGCGAGATCGCGTCCGGAGGGAAATAGTCTATCGTTCGGATCCCGCTCAGAGCAGAGCCGTTCCGCCCTTTAGTGCGGCTTGGCGTAGTCGCGCAGCCCCTGGAAGTCGACGACCACCACGGGTTCGTCTCCTACCACCCAGGCGTCGTGGCCCGCCGTAAGCAGCGACACATCCCCTGCCTTGCAGTCGAACTCGGTGCCGTCGTCCATTCGGACCCTGATCGTCCCCGACAGATGGTACTGAAAGTGCGGCGCCTCGCAGCTCGCGGTCTTGACGATAGGCTTTACGCTGGTGGACCATCTCCAGCCGGGCAGAAACGTGGCCCGCCCCACCGTCGCCCCACCAAGGGTCACCAATTCGATCCTGCCTCCCGGAAACTCCCGAACTTCCTCTGCCTTGTCGAGGCTCTTGCGCTCGGACTTTTCACCTAGCTTGCCCATGGCAGCCTCCTCTTCGCAGGCCCCTTCCCTGAGCAGCGTCTCAGGCACATTCTGGGGTCCGCGCAGTTATTTAGATGCCGGCTATCGCATTGGGTTCCGCCGAGCGATCGCAAAGCGGATACCCCGGTACGGGCCGACACCCCTGAGCGTCGCGGTGTAACTCTGCCGGGCGCGAGAAATGGCGTACTCTATCCCCTTCATGGCAGGCCAAATCCTGGAGCGTTCTCGATTGAAGGCTGTCACGGGGAATGCCCTGGCCGCGCTTCCCTTTGGCGTCGTCATTGCGCTGGTCGGAATCCTCACAGATCTTCACACACCGCTAAACGATTTCTGGGGAAACTACACCCTCGCACAGGGGCTCGATTCCGGTGACCTCAACACGTTCTACGACGGTTTCTATCCCGTGGGCTACACGGTGCTCCTTCGCGTGCTGCTTCGCTTCGGATATCCGCCTTTGCCGGCCGTGGGCATCAATGTGGTCCTGACTTGGCTCCTGGCTTTCTCGGCGCTCGGGGTCATGCGGCTTCGCAGCCTGGGCGTCTTGCCGTCCCTCCTCGCCGTCAGTCTCGTGTTTCTCTTTCCACAGGTCTTTCAGTGTCTCTACACGCCGGGCGCGGATTCGGGCGCCATGGTGTTCTTCACCGTCGGCAGCTTCGCCCTGCTGGTGGCTCTGCTCGCTCCCTCACCGCGGGCCTGGTGGTACGCGCTCGCCGGCGGCTGCTTGGGCATGGCGGCCCTGTGGCGGTACCACGCTCTGCCGGCAGGCCTATTTCTTCTGGTCACGGCGGCCCTTGCCTACCGGAAAAGGATCGCTGGGCTCATCCTTGCGCTGGCGTCATGCGCCGTTGTCTACGGCTGCCAGATCGCTGTGAATGTGCTGTCGGGACATTCGCCTCTACAAACCTATCAGTCGTTCAACATCTACCTGCACGTGCATCACGTGAACTGGTACCACACGGCCGCCGTACCTTCTGTGGGCAACCCACTGTCGGTTGTTCTCTCCGATCCGTCGGCCTTCCTGTCGTCATATTTCGCCACGTTTGTCAGGATCTTCCCCGCCCTGTCGGCGCCCCTCATCCTCTGTTTCTTCTCCAGGGACCGCCCGTTGAGGCGAGCGGCAACGCTTTGGCTCTGTTTCTGCTTTTTGTACAGTGGCCTCATGGCCACAGCCGATAGCGGCAGAGCGGTGCTTCTCGGTCTGCCGGTATCCCTCTGCTTTCTGCTGGTGTCAGGCCATGCGCTCTGGCTCAACCGGATTCGTGCTCGTGTGACTTTCGCCTCGTGGTCCCCGATGGTTGGGACTCTCGTGGTGGTGCTCCTTCTCGGCGCCTGTGCGACGAAGGACACGGCGACAGTCCTTTCGTGGCGGAAAGCCTCCCACTATTACCGTGCCGTCGAACAGGTGTGTGTTCGCGAGGGAATCACCGATGCCCGGCAGGTCTATTCGACGGATCTCTACCACTACTTCCACGGCATTCCGCCGTATCGCCCGTCGTATAGCGGAGGATGGCTTGACTTGCCGCCCTACCACTCAAAGAACGAAGCGCACGGGGTTTCCCTCGCATCTGAGCAAGCGTTCATTCAGGACTGCAAGGTTCGCGGCATCCGAATCGTACACCTCACTCCCGGGTGCAAGCGGGCCGCTGCGTTTCTCTATCGGATCTACAGCTCTCGTCGGGGCGCAGAAGGTCTGGCGTTCATCGCCCAGGTCGGCCGATCTCGTCTATTTCGGGTTGAGTCGTGATCGGTCGGTTTTCAATGCTCGGCACGCGGCGGCACGGTGCGTGTGCGGGTGGCCGGTGCGCGCGTGGTCCTGGGCGGCCAGGCAGTCACAGTGGCGATGAGCGAGATCGCGCCCGAAGCGAGGGTGTTTCTACGGGACGCCTGCGCCCCGCCCACGGTGGAATCTTTCGTTGACCCCCCCCGCAACAGCCGCTACTCTCCCATCATGTTCAGCGACGTCGTCAAATGGATTCCCAGACCGCAGGACGTGGTGTTGATGAACACGGAGCAGTTGCGGGACGCCTTTCTGGTTCCCGATGTTTTTGGCGCCGGTGAGCTGCGTGGGGTTTTTACCGGCCTGGACCGTCTTGTGGTGGGCGGGGCGATGCCACTTCAACCCCTGGAACTGCCGAATCACAAAAAGACCGGGCGGGCCTTCTTTCTGGAACGGCGCGAACTCGGTGCGATCAACATCGGCGGGCCGGGCGCGGTCCACGTTGACGGCCAGATGTTCTCGCTCGGCCGGCTGGATTGCGTCTATGTGCCGATGGGCACGCGCAAGGTGATCTTCGAGAGCGCGCGTGCAGCCGATCCTGCGCAGTTCTATTTTCTAAGCTGTCCCGCGCACGCGGCCTATCCCGCGGCGGCGATGAAGAAGGAAGACGCGACGCGGGCGGCGCTCGGCACGCAGGCGAGCGCGAACCGGCGGACGATCAACAAATACATCCACGCGGGCGGCATTCCGAGCTGCCAGCTCGTCATGGGCTTCACTGAACTGGCGGAGGGCAGCGTCTGGAATTCGTTCCCGCCCCACACGCACGACCGGCGCGCAGAGGTCTACTTCTATTTCGATCTGAACGAGAGCATTTTGGTGCATCTGATGGGTGCGCCCACAGAAACCCGGCACCTCTTCGTGCACAACCAGCAGGCGGTGCTTTCACCCCCGTGGTCTATCCACTGCGGCTGCGGGTCGGCAAACTACCGCTTCATCTGGGGCATGGCTGGCGAGAATCAGACCTTCGACGACATGGACGGCGCGGTACCCACCGACCTGCGGTAACGTGCTTCGTGGTCTGGTGGTCATTGGGTTGGCCTGAAGGTGTGCATGGCGAACACCTTCAGGCCTTCTTGGCGTATGGCCTGCCTGGGACTCAGAGGTTCTCGATCCTCTTGAAGCGCGGAACCAGCAATTTCATCACCGACCAGGCGACGATGTAGGCCAAGGCGCAAATTCCAAACATGATCGCATAGGACTTCGTCATCTCGGACAGCACCAACTGCGTTTGCAGCTGCTTGAGTTGGCCGAACGCATCGGCATTGATGGCCTTCAGTTGGGTCACGATCTCCTTCGGTAGGCTACCCAACTCGATCTTGTTGAGATCAATCACACTGCCGTGCTTGTTCAACAGGTGGAGGGAGCGGATCTGGTCGAGATACGCGCCCAGCGTACCGGCCTTCGCCTCGGCCCAGGTCTTGGCGATCCCGGCTTGCCGATAGGCATCGAAGAGCCAGCCGGCCGACTTGCTGACCAGGATGCCGCCCAGGCCGCCAAACATCCCACCAATGCCTGTGACCGAAGCCACGGCCTTCTTCGGGAACATGTCCGAAACCGTAGTGAACAAGTTGGCTGACCAGGCTTGGTGCGCCGAGGCGCCGATGCCAATGAGCAGGACTGGCACCCAGTAGCTGGTGCCCCCCAGGGGCTGGGCCAGCAGCACCGCGAGAGGGAACAGGGCGATCACCATCATCGCTCGCATGCGCCCGGCGTATGGCTCATAGCCTCGGCTGATGAAGAACATGGGAAACCAGCCGCCACTGATGCTCCCGACGCACGTCATGGTGTAGAGCACAGCGATGGGAAGCGAGATCTGCGTTCCCGACATCCCGTACTGCGCCTTGAGGTACGCGGGTAGCCAGAAGAGGAAGAACCACCAGATGCCATCGGTCAGAAACTTGCCGCAGGCAAAGGACCAGGTCTGGCGATAGGTCAGGAGCTTCCCCCATTGGACATACCAAGGGACTTTCGGTTCGTCGGCGGCGGCCGCCTTTGCCTCGGCCGCTTTCGCGTCGGCCGCCTGCTCATCCGCGTCGCTGTGAATGTAGTCGAACTCGGCCTTGCCCAGCCGCTTCTGCGCCGCCGGCGCGGCATAGAGCCAGAGCCAGAAGATGAGCCACAGGAAGCCGATACCACCTACGATTATGAACGCACCCTGCCACCCAATCTGTTTCGCTATCCAGGGCACCGTGAGGGGCGCCAGGATCGCCCCGACGTTGGCACCGGAGTTGAAGATCCCCGTTGCCAGCGACCGTTCGCGCTTGGGGAACCATTCGGCGGTCGTCTTGATCGCGGCGGGAAAGTTCCCCGACTCGCCGAACCCGAGCACGGCCCGGGCGAACATGAACCCGCCCGTTCCTCTGGCGAATGCGTGCAAAACCGCGCCCACAGACCAAACGATCAGCGCCCACGCAAACCCCGCCTTCGTGCCCAGCCAGTCGATCATGCGACCGGCAAACAGCATGGAAATCGCATACACGAACTGGAACACCGTCACGACATTCGCGTAGTCCGTGTCGCTCCAGTTGAACTCGACCTCCAGGCTGGGCTTCAGCAGGCTCAAGACCTGTCGGTCGAGGTAGTTGACCGTGGTGGCAAAGAAAAGCAGGGCACAGATCGTCCATCTGTACTTTCCGACCTTCTCGTTAATTCGGCTCAGGTTGTTCATGAGCGTTGATTCCTCGGGTTAAAGGAAAGGGCCGCAGCGACGAACTCCTAGCAGGGCCAAGACCAACATTCGATGGCGGCTAGGAGGCTCATCTCGCTGCGAATCTCGCGGACCGCGCTACCATATCACTGACCTCTCTCGCCAGCATCGCCAAAACGAACCCTCCTGCGCGTCCGGCAAGCCCCTCGGACGCCCAACCAGCTACCCATTCACGGAAGGCAATACCAAGACGCGCTTGCGCGTCGCGCTAAGACAACCTGGCTCGGTCTCCGCGAATCCTCACGCTGCCCAACCCGGGTGCCTCGCCTTGCCCAAAGGCCGTCTTTCTCAAAAGACACTGCCCGTACCGCTGATCTGGAGAGTCGTCGCTCCGCTGTACGACACCGTCAGCAACTTCTTCGCCGAGTCATACGCAAAATCGCCTCCTACGGTCAGAGTGACTCCGTTCCGTACCACACTAGAATAGCCACTACAGTATATCTCTAGCGTGCCGTTCGTCCCCAAGTCGTCAAACTGCACCGACACCACCCCGCCCGAGAGCGAAGACGTAATCGTCTGCACTGTGCTGCCAGTATAGTAGTCGAACGAACTGCTCCCGCTAGCAGCAGGAAAGACCTCGATCCTCAGGTTGGCCGCCCAGTTCGCGGTCCAATTGTTGTTGGATTGCAGGATATCGCCCCGCGGGATGATCGCCCCTTCCTTCACAAACAGCGGGATGGTCCCCAGTGGAGCGGAGGCGGTCACGCTCTTGCCGCCAGCATAGGTCGTCGCCTTGCCGTTGTAGTCTATCCAGTTTCCGGCCGGCAGGTACACCGAACGGCTTGTAGCACCGGCCGTCGTCACCGGCGCGACCAGAATCTCTCCCCCATACATGTACTGATTCCAAGTATCGGCGACACTCGCGTCGTCTGGATATGCCAGGATCATGGCCTGCATGATTGGCATACCAGTCTGCGTGGCTTTGTACGCATACGAGCGCGTGTACGGAATCAAGTCATGATGCGCTTGCGCTTGCGCCTTGGCGATACTGATCAATTCGGAATCATAACTGGTCCAGACAGTTCGGTTTGGCCCGATCAGCACTTCCATCATCGAGGTGTAGGCGTTGAACTCTAGCCACCTGGCAAAGAGCTCCTTGTTCGGCGTGCCATTGTACCCACCCGTATCCGAACCGAATATCGGGAAGTTCATCGCGCCCGCCCGAAGCCCAATCTTGACCGACGCGATCAATCCGGAGAAGTCAGCGCTGGAATCGCCACCCCAGTGACCAGAATATTGCCGAGATTTGTCGTATACGTTCCTGGCAAACATGAGGAAATCACTGGGAGCCGCAGCCGCCATACCCTCGTAGGACAACTTGTGAAATAGGTACACATTTTCGTTTTGCGCCGAATCCGGCTGTTCGCCTTCTTCACCCCGGTCGATCTTGTAGCCGCGCACGCCTAGGGTCACGAAAGTATCCAGCTTCTTCTTGAACCAGTCATAGGCGTTGGAGAGGCGCACATCCGCGGCTGGCGAGTCACCGTAGGTGTTCACCGCGAAGTTGTAGTTATTGGCTTTTGCGTCGGTCAGAAGCCCGTTGTAGCACCGGTTGGCCGTCCAAAGGATCAGCTTCATTCCCCTGGTGTTCAGATCGCTGATCATCTGCGGAGGATTGGGGAAGGTGCTATCGAAATCCATGTTGCCCCATCCCCCAGCCGCACCGGACTGACCTTGTGGGGTCCCGTACGGGCGATCGATCCAGATAGCCGAGGCTGGGATTTGGTTGAGCCGCAGATTGTCTGCGTCTTTGATGACCAGCGCCTGACTACTTGTGACTCCCTGCGCGGCCCAATCGGCGTGATGGTCATCGCGCCACCAGATCGAATCAAAGGCCCATGTGGGAGGCATGAATGAAGGCCCAGCCAGACTGTTGTAGCGACCGAGGATGTCCGCATAGGTGGGGCCGTAAATGATGTCGTATTGCAATTGCGGGCTGTCGAAGTTGAAGCTAGTCTTGCTGCTCACCGCGACCGTGTAGTGTCCCTTGGCCATCGATTCTGCGTAGATACCGTACTTCTTCGAAGTCGCATAGAATGGGGCGCGGGCGCTGCTGTAGTTGTTGTCGGAATACGTCTGCAACCCGAGCAGGTCGTGGTCCGCACCGCGGTTGTCGAGATTGCCAGTGGTTCCCAGGTGATAGCCCCAGATTCCATAATAGTGCTCGTTTTGGTCGTTGAACTGTTCCTTCACGTTGGTGGGTGTGCCGCTATTGGTGGTCAGCAATACCTGCAGCACTTCCGGGCTGGTGAACGTGAATTTCACGTGAGCGGCGTTTGAGCCTCCGCTCAGCGCGAGGGTTGCGTCCAGCGTGGTGCCGGTCGTGGCGAACCCGCTGGCGCCGGAAGTGGTTAAGGCGGTGCCGCCGACCGTGAAGGTGGTCGCGGACTGGGATACCAGTACCTCTCCCGAGGACTTTTCGGTGACTTTGTAGGAGTAGGGGCTGGCGGTTAGTTCGAGTCTCAGAGTCGTGGACTCCAGGACCGTGCCCGAACCCGGTGGCACCGCCGCGTCAGGCGTGGTGCCACCGGTGGCTGTCTTTCCACCGGTCAGACTGGTGCCGCCCGTCGCTGGTGCGCCACCGGTTGCCGTCGTTCCACTGGTTGAGGTCGTGCCGCCGGTGGCTTTGATACCAGCGGTTGCCGTGTTTCCGCCGGCTGAAGTCACGCCGCCCGTGGCTTTGATACCACCCGTCGTTGTCGTGCGGCCAGCACTCGTCCCGCCCTCGCCGGAGCCGCCGGTTGAAATCGTCGCACCCGCGCCGGAGCCGCCACCCGCGCCGCCGCCAGCTAGAGTCGTGCCGCCCGTCGCATTGGCGCCGCCGGTCTTGGCGACACTGCCTGCCGCAGCGATCGTGCCACCGGCGACGGCGCCGCCAGTTGCGCTGGTGCCGCCGGCGGCAGCATCGCCCGCCCCAACCCCGGCTTTTCCACCTGACGAGCTACAGGCGATGATTGTCGATGCCATGATCGCAAGAACGCCCAAGCGTGGTCTAATCATCATGCGAAAGTCCTCTTCGTTCGCGGGTATTTCAGAAAGGCACGTCCCGGTCGGCTCTTGCAGTCTACGACAAAACCTTGCCCATGGTCTGTCCCTCTTCTTCGACCACGCGCAGGATGATGATTTCGTGTTCAGCGCACTCCGACCACGGCCACGTCTACGACCGCGACCTTCTGCGGCTATCGCGGGATTAGGGGCGCAGGGCCGTCCCTTGCCGATGCACGGCAGGGGTTGCTAGAGTCTCAGAAAAATGCGGAAGATTCTCGCCGGACTCGTCCTTGGCGTCGACAGCGTCGTGGCTCATGGAGGAAGAGCGATTGTGTCGACCTTCGGTCAGCGCGCGCGTCTGTTTGCGGTGAGCGCGGCTCTCTTCGCGTTTGGCTTCGCCTGGCTACTGTCCGGTCCCGGATTCGTTCCGCTCATCAACTGGGACAACGGAGCCTATGTCTCCTCGCTCGCGACCGGGGCGTTGAACTGGTCCTCCTATCCGTGGAACAACCACCTGGGAATTCTCCAGGAATACCTCTTGGGGACGTGGCTGGCGCGCGGCCTGGGTATGACCCTGATTGACGGTTTCCGCATTGTGGGAGCGACTGCTTTCACCATCGCATTTGTGGCCCTCGCCGACACCTTGCGGGTCCTGACGCGCAGCGTTTTGCTCGCGGCCCTGCTGAGCGTCGTCTGGGCCACGGCCTGGGTGAATCTCCACTATCACCTTATCATCGAAGACAACTGGCTGTTCCTAGCACCTGCGGCGGTTCTTCTGCGGATATGCGTGCTGCGTGCCGACCGCTGGCGGTGGTGGGATGGACTGACCGCTGGGGCATTGTTGACCTTGGCCTTTCTCGGGTCCTGGCAAGCATTGCCCTATCTGGCACCTCCGCTGGGGGCAGCTCTGCTTGCGGGACCGCGGGAACGGAGTTGGGCGACGAGGGTTCGGGATGCGCTCGTGGTGCCAACCGCCTTTTTCCTGTCGCTCATGGGATGGGCGGCGCTGTCCGTCCTCACTTCGAGCATGAAATGGGCGCGGCTCTGGGCCGTGATCCTTTCCCGGCCCGATCCCAGTTTTCTCCCCAAGACTGCCCGTCAGCTATGGGCGTTCGTAGCCAGCGGCCTGCCCCTGGACACCATCGGCACCGCCGTGCAGTACCATCTCACGTTCAGCGCCTATCGGCTGTCCTGGACGTTGCCGCTGTCGACGAAATCGCTCGGAGGTCTTGCGCTGGGGATCGAGGTGGCGCTCTTCATTGGCGGGACATGGTGGGCGCTCCGGCGGAAGGATCTCCGGTTCCACCTTCTTCCCGCGATGCTGCTTCTATTCACCCTGGCCACCTCATTGCACAAAGACGATGCCACCTATGCCGAGCTCAAGCGTTTTGATTTCGTTCCGCCCTTCCTCGTCCTGATTGCGGGGGTTTGCTTGGGGGCCGCTGCGCCCAAGGCCCGGGTTCGGGCTGGGATCGCCACGCTTCTGGTAGCCGGCATCCTCATCCAGACGGTTCTTGGATTGCGTTGGGCTGCACATGAGCGCGCTAGCTACCGCACCACGCTGCCCTGGGCCGAGCTGCACAAACCCCCGACCCAAGTATACGGACGCGATGGTCTGGGCTGGTTCGGTTACTTTCGTCGATTGCGGCACGAGAACCCGCACGTCTGCCGGTTTGTGTTCGTGGTGAGCGAGTTCAGTTCCGGATGGTGGAATTTCGATCTGGTGGGTGCGCTTTGGTCCGAATTGCCCGACCATCTGACGATCGGTGTCGAACCCGTGGCGCTTGATCGTCCCCTGTCGATTTGGCGCTTTCCGATCAAGTACATGTCTTTGTTAGAGGCGCGCCGCCGAGGCCTGCTCGCAGGCTGTGCTTGGCTCTCCCAAGACGCCCGCGCTCTTGCAGACAAAGTCGCACCCTAGAGCGGTGTCGAGGGCCTTCAGGGATTCGCGCTCGTCGCCGCGCGCCGCTGGGCGGCGTAGTCGTCCAGTAGGTCCTCCATCCGTCCAAAGACCTGGACCATGGTCTCCTCGTCGGGCAGAAGGGTGATGCGGAAGTGATCGCGGTAGGGCACGTTGAAGCTTGTACCCGGGGCCACCAGCACATGCTTGCGCTCAAGCAAGTCGAGCGCGAAGGCCTGGTCGCTGAAATCCGGCAGGTTGGCGGTGTCCACCCGCAAAAAGGCGTACATGGCCCCGCGGGGCGGGACGACTGAGAGGTACTTGCTGCGTTTGCAGCCGTCAAGAATCGCCGCGCGCGTCTGGTACAGGCGGCCACCCGGCCGCACCAGATCGCGGATCGACTGATAGCCGCCGAGGGCCGTCTGCACGGCCCACTGGCCCACCACGTTGGAGCAGAGTCTGAGCGACGCGATGGTGTCCAGACCCATCAGATACTCGCGCGCGTGGTCCTTCTCGCCCGAGAAGCTGAGCCAGCCCACGCGAAAGCCACAGGCCCGATAGACCTTGGACAGGCCGGAGAAGGTCCCGCATAGGGTATGCGTGGCCAGAGTGGCCACCGGCGTGTATTCGGCCCCATCGAAGGTCATTTGGTCGTAAATCTCATCGGAGAACACCACCAGGTCGTGGGACTCGGCGATCTCGACCATCTTGGCCAGGACCTCGCGCGGATAGACCGCGCCGGTTGGATTGTTGGGCGAGATGATCACCAGGGCGCGCGTGCGGGGTGTCACCAGCCGCGCCAAGGCGTCGAGGTCAGGGACCCAATTGTTCTCAGGGGGGCACGGGTAGTGTACGGCGGTGCCGTCGGCCAGATGGGTGGCGGCTGTCCACAAAGGATAGTCGGGGCTAGGCACCAACACCTCGTCCCCACGATTGAGCAAGGCGCGCAGCGAGAACAGGATCAGCTCACTCACCCCGTTGCCGATGAAAACATCCTCGGCATTGGCGTCCATGATCCCGCGGCTTTGTTGCTGCATCACCACCGCCTCGCGGGCCGAAAAGATCCCCTTTTGGTGGCAATAGGGGTCTGCGTCGCGCAGGTTTTCAATCATCGCCAAGCGCATGGTTTCGGGCGCACGAAACCCGAAGGCACCCGGATTGCCGATGTTCAGCTTGATGATCTCGTGCCCAGCCTTCTCCAACTCAGCAGCCCGGCGCGCCAGCGGACCGCGGATCTCGTAGCGGACGTTGGCAAGCTGGGAGCTGGCACGAATTCTTGTCGGAGACATCGTAAGCCGAAATCTCGCAGAAAGATGCAGCGCGCGCCAGATCTTGTGTCCACCCGTAGATGGGTATGACAGCCAATCCCTAGTTGTTTGGGGACGCAAGGCACGATAATCTGCCCGCATGCTTCGCCAAATGGTCCTCTCTGCTATGGTCGCGGCGCTGGTGGCCCTGGGCGTCTCCTACGCTGTGGTTCGCGGCGACCTGTTCCGCCGCACCGTCGACGTTCCCACGTTGGTAGGGGCCACCGTGGAAACAGCGCGCACGGCGCTCGAGCTGGCCGGATTGCTGTTGGTCGTCGCCGAGGATCGGGACGACACACCCGCGCCGCCAGGTCAGATCCTGTCGCAGCGCCCGCTAGCGGGTTCCACGCTGCGCGGGGGCGAACCGGTGAGTGTGGTGGTTGCCCGTGCGCCCACCCTGGTCAAGGTGCCCGGCGTGGTCGGCCAGCGCCTGGGTGAGGCCCGCGCCCGCCTGGACAAGGCTCGTCTCACGATCAGCCATGTAGTCGAGGAGCCCCATCCCACCCTAGGCGTGGGCATGGTCATCGCGCAAAGCATGGCCGAGGGCACTGAGGTGCGGATGGGCACGGGGCTAGAGTTGAAGGTGTCAAAGGGTCCCGAAACCGTCATCGTACCCGCTGTGGTCGGCAGGGGATTGTCCAAGGCCAAGGAACTGCTGACCCAGGCCGGGCTGACGGTCGGGCAGATTCGCCATGCTTCCGATGATGATCGCAGCCCGGGTGTTGTGCTTGAGCAGAAGCCCGCCGCCAACCAGGCCCTGGGCAAGGGCATGGCGGTGGACCTGGTCGTGAATACCGACTAGCGAGATTCACGTTTCCATCCGGTGGCGCGGGCACGCAGGCGAGCTGCCGATTCGTAGCGCGCTTCTTTCAGGCTGCGGTGGCGTGGCCTGAGATCGCCGGAACGCGCCTGTGCAGTTCGGTCCGTCCACAAACTTGCTGCCGTGCCCAGATGCGTGAAAGGAGAAGATCCAGCTCCCTTGGATCCTTGAGCGAGTCCATCACATCCTCGGCAGAGTTCCACTCTGCCGAGCGACTGCCATAGGTCAGGGGCTTGCTCACGTTTCGATGCCGGCCGTGCTTGCCGCAACGGCGCCGTCGGCTTCGTCCGCCGCAATCTCCACTATCTGATCGTCGGTCACCACTTCCAGCTTTTCAGTATCGCGCTCAGTCATCTCCTCGGACCATGCAGACGAACCGTCAGATAGATCCTTGCGCGCCTCCTGGGCCGCACCCCCCACGCTAGCTTGGGTAGACTTGCGATGCCGCCTATTTCGCCTCTTGCTCATCACCTTTCTCCGTTTCTGTACACCCTCGTTGGAGCTCGCCGTCTGTGATTTACTTCAATTTTCGTGCCACAGGAAATGCCAGCTTCCGCCGTGTTGACGGCACTTCCGCCGTTACCGGGTCGTACGCCCTGCTCCTCCGCGTGTTGCGGGTCGGTTACGATGGCGCGCCGCCAGTGGCGCTGGCCCTCCCGATAGCGGGAATGCAGTAACCCATCCATCTGTTCTTTGCCCGTGTGCCGATTCCAGCGCCGACCTGCCGCATGTCGTCGTTGATGAGCCCGTGACGCCCGCTGGCGTGACGAAGGAGCCTCGACGGTCCATAGTGGTGCCACCAATAGGGTCCGGTGGTGTTCTTTCCGATGGGCGCTCGTGCGCGAGCAGTTTCTGTCGGCACATCAATGAAAACGGCGGCATCAAAGCGGGCGGCCTCGCTGCGGTTCGTCCGAGCAGTCTGCCTGCACACGGAACGTGGAAGGCTGGCTCCGTGAGCCGATAACATCCAGAAAGGAGTAGGAGCAATGACCCGCTGGAATCCCAAGAACGCACTCGTTCATCTCTCCCTCAGTGCTGCTGTCAAGGGACTCGGCTTGATCCCGGACGGCGCACTCCGGCGCCGCATCGAAAGGTCCAAGAAAGACCTCAACGAGCCGTCGAGCGGGGACTTCTTGTTCAAGCTGTTCAGCGAGGTCAAGCGGCGCCGTCGCGAGCTGAGTCCAAACTGCCTCTCGCGCCTGGTGCACAACCTGGTCGGCGACCAGATCCTGCTGGGCACGCCCTATCGCAAGCGCAACAAGAAGGAGCTGACCGACTACCCACACATGATGGTCATCAGCCCGACCATGCGCTGCAACTTGAAATGCGTCGGCTGCTATTCCGCCTATTACAACCGGAAAGACGCCCTCAGTACGGCTGACCTGGATCGGGTCTACGGCGAGGCCAAGGACCTGGGCATCCGTTTCGTGGTGGTGAGCGGCGGCGAACCGTTCATACGCGAGGATTTCCTGGAGCTGTGCGAACGGCACAGCGACATGATCTTCATGACCTATACCAATGGAACCTTGATCGCTGAACGCCAGTTGGCACCCCGATTGGCCAAGCTGGGCAACGTGATCCCGTGCATCAGCGTCGAGGGTTTCGAGAAAGAGACCACCTTGCGCCGAGGTGTGGGCGTGTGGAGCCGGATCCTGGCTACCATGGCGGCCCTCAAGGAAGCGGGCGTGATCTTCGGCTTCTCGGGCACGCCGACGCGACTGAACAACGATCTCATCGTTTCGGACGAGTTCATTGACTTCTACGTTGAGCGCGGCTGCATGATCGGCTGGTATTTCTCCTATATGCCGGTCGGGCGCGATCCGGACCTCAGCCTGATGCCCACTCCCGAGCAGCGGTTGCACCGCATGCAGCGCATCCGCGAGATCCGCGCGAACAAGCCCATCGTGGCGGCTGACTTCTGGTGCGATGGGCCTCTCGTGGGTGGTTGCCTGTCAGCCGGGCGGCGCTACTTCCACGTGAACGCCCAGGGCGGCGTAGAGCCATGCGTGTTCCATCAGTTCCACGTGCACAACATCAAGGACGTGTCGCTGAAGACCGCCTTGTCGAGCGACTATTTCAAGTACGTTCGGCAGCGAAATCGCGAGGTGAAGAATATCTATCGGCCCTGTCCCATCATCGACCGCCCGCAAATCCTGCGCGACGCCCTAGACAAATTCCATCCCATGCCCTCGCAAGAGGGGGCGTATAAGATCAAGAACGTTCTTGCCGACGGGCTGGACGAGTACGCGGTCAACCTCAAGAGGGTCATGGATCCTGTCTGGCAAAGCGAATTTCCCGACGCGCCTGAGACCGTAGATGATTCCCAGCACGTAGGAGAGCACGGGCGCAGCCTGCTCAAGGGGGATGGGCCAGCTTCTGGTCGGCCGCCCCTCGATGTCCATAAACGAGCGGCCGCCGCGCGCTGACCTGCGCTAGAGCGCCGGTCCTTCGTCCCTCCCTACCCCGCTGTGAAATGGCGGCCACGGAATGCCCGCTGCCCGCCCCATTGTCCCCTATCCCTCGATTCCCGGTGTGACCCCCAGGAAGGCGAGGCATCGAACCAATAGGGCGGCGGAGGACCTCGCCTTTGACACTGTACGCGATTCTGTTTCTGGCAGGAGCGCTGACGATTCTCTTGCCCTGCATTCTTCCCCTGGTCCCGCTAGTGCTGGGGGTCAGTCTGGCGGGGCAACGCCGAATCCGGCCCCTGGTCATCGTGGCCGGAATGGCGGCCAGCTTCGTGATCTTCACCTTCGTGCTCCAGGTGGCCCTCGCGCGCTTCGTCGCAGCAGCCGACCTGATTCGCATCGCCAGCACCTACGTACTGTTGCTATTTGGCGCTTGCTTTCTCAGTTCCAACGCGCGCGTGCAGATCGCGTTGGCGGTGGTCGGTGCCTTCTTCTTCACTGCGCACGGATGGGTCGCGGTGTTGCTAGCGGCCGCTCTGGGAACTGCGGCGGTGCTGCTGGGCGGACGGTTGGCGGCCCGGATCCAGCAGCTCGGGAGCAACGTGCAGCACAGCGCCAGTGCCGGGCTGGGTGGCGAATCTCTGCTCACGGCCCTAATAGTAGGACTGACCCTGGGCCTGGTCTGGGTTCCTTGCGCCGGGCCTGCGCTGGGATTCGCGCTGGCGCTCGTGCGTGATCAGCCGGGCCCGCAGGCGCTCGCGGCCCTGGGCACGTATGCTGTCGGCGCTGCGGCTCCGCTGCTTCTCGTGGCCTACGGCGGCCAGCAGGCGGTGCGTTCAGCGCGCGCCCTCAATCGCCACAGCGGTGTCATCAAACGCCTCGCCGGGGCACTGCTCGTGCTGTCGGCGCTGGCGCTCCGCTACGACTGGCTCACCAACGGTCAAGCATGGCTGGCCGAACACACCTCATTCGGTTCGCTGGCCACCTCGCTTGAAAACAGACTGGTGGGCAAGGGCCTGTCGCTGCCGGCGCGCGCGCACGCCAGCCAAGCGGGAGGGCCGGGCGCGGCGCGGCCATCACCGGCACCGCCGCAGTTGCCGCGGGTCGGCCCAGCGCCGGAGTTCGCCGGCCTGGCTCCCTGGTACAACTCGCCGCCGCTGACGCTCGCCTCGTTGCGCGGCAAGGTGGTGCTGGTGGATTTCTGGACCTATAGCTGCATCAACTGCGTTCGCACCCTGCCCTACGTGAAGGCGTACTGGACACGCTACCAGAACATGCCTTTCGTGCTGGTCGGCATCCACACCCCTGAATTCGTTTTCGAGAAGAGCCCGCAGAACGTGGCCACCGCCATCCAGCGCCACGGGCTCGTCTATCCCATCGCGCAGGACAACCAGTACGCCACTTGGAATGCCTTCGGCAACCGTTACTGGCCAGCCAAGTACCTTATCGACGCCGATGGCATCATCCGTTACACGCATTTCGGTGAAGGGGACTACGAGAAAACCGACCTCGCCATCCGCAGCTTGCTGGCCGAGCTGGGACGCCAGCCCAGCGGCCCGGTGGTCGGCGGCGGCGCACCGGCCGCCTCACCCGCGATCGATCTGTCGCCAGAAACCTACCTCGGTTCGCGCGGCTGGTCGGCCCTGGCCAACGGACGCGACCAACCCGATGCTGCGGCTCATCACTATCTTGTGGCAGCTGCGCTGGAGTTGAATCACTACGCGCTGGTGGGCACCTGGCGACTGGTGGACGGCGAGCGACAGGTGCTTGCGGGAGCCGAAGGCGCGATCCGCTACCACGCGATAGCTGGCGAAGTAAACTTGGTGCTGGGCCTGGAACCCGGCACCCCGCCGCGGGACGCTGACGTGGACGTAGACGGCCGCGCATTCAAGACCATCGCCATTGACCGACACGATCTCTTCAATCTGTGGAGCGGCCCCTACGCCGAGCACGAGGTGGCGGTTCGGGTCCACGGCCGCGGCGTGGCCGCCTACGCCTTCACGTTTGGCCAGTAGCAACTAGCGCGTGGGCGATCCCGCTGGCGTCGCAGGGGAAGGCGCGGGCGCCGGGGCGGAATACCCAGTACCGTAGGG
>Ga0224516_1000135_pt1 | contig 18547 bp, 18 predicted proteins | sample IRFST0metaG_FD_179884 | JGI IMG/M metagenome (GOLD analysis project Ga0224516, IMG submission 179884) | Peat soil microbial communities from Stordalen Mire, Sweden - IR.F.S.T0 | ecosystem: Environmental > Terrestrial > Soil > Wetlands > Peat | place: Sweden: Norrbotten County, Stordalen Mire... | reverse complement strand
ATTTGTACAGCATACTCAGGTTTGACAGCAACTCAAAAGCAGATAAAGTTTTCTTAAAAAATAAAGGGGGAATAAAACTATGGCAAGATGTACAGCACCAGTTCACGGTCATCGCACAGCAAGTGGAAGAGCAAGCTGCCCAGCATGTGGTGGAGGTAGTTATGGAGGTTACCATTCATATTCTTCACCGTATTCTTCATTATCAAGCAGTTCTACAAGTCGTAGTAGTGGTGGCGGACAAACTAAAAAGAAAGCAAGTTGGTCTTCGGGTGGTTCTACTATTTTATACACTCCAGCGGAAATTCGAACACTTACTCCTGTGCGTGAAAATTTTGAGAAACGTTTAGAAAAACCAGATTTACGAGATGTTTTTCTTTGTCACGCTTGGGATGACCGTAAAGACGCAGCTAAGGAATTGCACGATTTACTTAAATCAAAAGGTGTAACTGTCTGGTTTAGTGAAAATGATGTTCCTTTGGGTTCTCCTTTACTTCGTGAAATTGATAAAGGTTTGGCAAACTCTCGTGTCGGTATTGTATTGGTTACACCTTCATTTCTTAAACGTATTAAGGGTGAAGGAATAGCAGATAAAGAACTTTCGGCTTTGTTAGCTCGTGATTTGCTTGTCCCTATTGTACATAATACGACTTATGATGATTTACGTGAAGTTAGTCCGTTACTTGGCTCACGAAGTGGCTTAGGTACTATTGAAGATTCAATGGAAGATGTTGCGGCTAAAATAGCGGAATTGGTTACTTACTCCATGGACAAATAACAGCCGATAACGAGCGGTTTGGCACAATGGCGGCACTAACCACCCAGAAAAGGTAGTTCAAGTCATCGGAGGTTGTAGGCAATGGACAAGTATATTATAAGCATTTTCTAAATATTGAAAGCAAATAAATTTTAAATCCTAAACCTCACTTATTTCTGTGAGGTTTAGGATTTTTCGAAAACTTTGTTATAATAAATCAAATTTAATTTGAAAGGAAGTGATGTCTGTGCTTAATACTGATAATGTAGCCAATAGACTCATAAATGAAAAACGTCCATATCTACTTTAACACCTTTATAACCCTATTAATTGGTATGCGTGGAATGATGAAGCCTTTGGTAACGCAAAAGCAGAAGATAATCCTGTTTTTTTGTCTATTGGCTGCCCCATTGATTTTACTTGATTCTCAGTACATAAGACAACTCCGAATATGACCCTCAGAAGTTTTATCAGATGGTCTTTAGTTCTATACATTCATCGAATTTAAATCGTGCCTATTAACCTAAGTATGCGGTGTTATATTTAATATTAGTATATTTTATGTTAAACTATTTAGGTTAAACTAAAACAATGAAAGTAGATGATAGAATTGCTAATAACCAATGTGGTAGATGCAACCTTAACATATCTAGAGAATATGCCAAAAGAGAAACGCAAGGAAATAGGACAGTTCTTCACATCATTGGAAACAGCTCAGTATATGGCATCAATGTTTGATATACCAAATAAGAAAGAGCTGCTTATATTAGACCCCGGTTCAGGTTCAGGTATTTTATCGGCAGCTTTGATAGACAGGTTGCAGAATGAAGATAGTGTTGAAAGGATTAGTCTAACTTGCTATGAAACAAGCGAAGATATACTACCAATACTAAAGGCAAATCTTGAATTTATGCAGAACAATTCAAAGAAGCCGTTAGAATACAAAGTCATTGAAGAAAACTACATAACCTCACAGACTGACGATTTCAATGAAGACTTGTGTGCTAATGCTAATCCAGTTAAGTATGACTTTATAATAGGAAATCCACCTTATAAGAAGATAGCAAAGAATGCTGTGGAAGCTTTAGCTATGCCTGTTGTGTGTTATGGAGCACCTAATATGTACTTTTTATTTGCAGCTATGAGCTTATTTAATCTTGATATACAGGGTGAGATGGTTTATATAATACCTCGTTCGTGGACATCTGGTGCTTATTTCAAGGCATTTAGAGAGTATTTCTTGACTGAGGGTACTCTAAGTCAAGTGCATTTATTTGTAAGCAGAGATAAGGTATTTGATAACGAAAGTGTACTCCAAGAAACAATAATAATAAAACTTAATAAGTCTAATAACAGAGGTACAATAAAGATTACCTCAACAAATTCAAATAAAGACTTTCATAATATTAATACTATTGAAGTACCTTATGAAACTATTGTCTTTGGTGCAGATAGATATGTGTATCTTGTGACTACTAACGATGAATTAAAGGTATTACAGACACTTGAAAAGTGGAAAGACACTTTACCTAGCCTTGGATTAAAGATGAAAACTGGCTTAACAGTTGACTTCCGTAGCCGTGAGTACCTGAGGAATGAGCAGGGAGAAGGGATAGTACCGTTGTTTTACTCGCAACATATACAGGATGGTAAGGTTGTGTTCCCTATCCAAAAGGAAGATGAGTATATTATTACTGAGCGCAAAGGGTTTATCCAAAGAAATAAGAACTACTTACTGGTAAAGAGGTTTACAGCTAAGGAAGAAAAGCGTAGATTACAATGTGGTATTTATCTGGCTTCCACGCTACCAAACTATGAATATGTAAGCACTCAGAACAAAGTAAATTTCATAGAGAGTATTGAAAAGGATATGTCAGATGAACTGGTCTATGGGCTGTTTGTTCTTTTTAACTCAACACTATATGACCTTTATTATAGAATATTAAATGGTAGTACACAGGTTAATTCAACTGAGATAAATTCAATGCCTGTGCCACCTTTAGTGCAGATAGAGCAGCTAGGTAAAGAACTCATAGAAATGAATGATTTATCGGTAGAAATGTGTGATAGAATACTGGGAGGATTATTAATGAGTAGAATTGATGAAGCAAGAGCATTTTTAGAAGCAATAGGTATGCCTAAGGCTCAACAAGCAGACTTATGCTGTTATTCTTTATTAGCAATGACTGGGGTAACACCTGATACAGCTTGGAAAGATGCAACAAATGACTGGATTAGAATACACGATATTATGCAATACACGAGTCAGTATTATGGAGTAACATATGCTGAAAACAGTAGAGAAACTTTTCGCAAGCAAGCAATGCACCATTTTAGAAGTGCTGCATTAACAGAGGATAACGGAAAGGCAACTAATTCTCCTAATTATCGTTATAGGATAACAGAGGAAACCTTAGAGCTTATACAATGTATAGGTAGTTCCGAATGGGACGCTAAGTTAGCTGAGTTCAAAGAGAACCATACAAGCTTAGTAGACACATACGCTTCAAAAAAGGTAATGGAGAAAATGCCCGTGAAAATAAATGGCGAAGATTTTACATTTTCTCCGGGAAGTCACAATAAGCTACAAAAGCTTATAATTGAGGAGTTCGCACCTCGCTTTGCTCCAAATAGTGAGTGTTTGTATGTAGGTGATACTATTGCCAAAGACCTTGTAAAGAATGTAGATAGGCTGAAAGCTTTAGGGTTTGAGATTACCCTACACGATAAGATGCCAGATGTGGTGCTGTATAGAGAAGATAAAGATTGGATTTACTTTATTGAATCAGTAACATCAGTTGGGCCGATGGACCCAAAAAGGATAATGGAAATTAATGAAATGACTACTGGTGTAAGCAGTGGTAAGATATATGCAACAGCATTTTTGGACTTTAAAACCTATAAGAAGTTCTCAGAGGCTTTAGCTTGGGAAACCGAGGTTTGGATAGCTGATATGCCAGAGCATATGTTGCACTTAAATGGTGATAAGTTCTTAGGTCCAAGATAATGAATAAAGACCACAGTGGTTTTATTAGCACCTGTGGTCTTTTTATATTAAGTCACAGAAGCAAGGTTGATGAAACCTAGTGTTCAATCCGCTTTATCATCACTATGTTTTAGCGGAGTTTCTTCCTTTACCTCAAGTAGTCTATAGCAAGCGCAATTAGTGATAAACAACGATTGAAAAAATAGTCGTAATAACGCTCATCTGTAATCTCAAACTTATTAGTTTCATGATGTCGTATGCGATAGTTATTTCCAATATCTGTTAACACCCTAAATTCATTATCAAATAGATTAATAAAGTTACTATTTCCGTTTGCCATATCATTCACTATTTTTTCTATTGACTTATTCTTTTTTAATGTTGTGTAGTAAGTTTTTAGACGTTCAAGTGCATCCCATATCTTTTCCACTGAATCTTGTCGTGCGGTAGAATTAGGAGTCTTGTATAATGCAACAGCGTCTTTCAACAACTCTCTTGTACCTACCTCACTTACTGTTGCAAAATTATTTTCAATTTCTTTTGTAAGTGGACTGTTCTCAACAATTCTTTCTATATTTTTTTCATCCGTTAGTTCATAAAGTAATCCTGCTTCACTAAATATATCATTTATTGCTTCTTGGAAATTTTTAAATACATCCGTAGTATTGAGGCAGTCTATCGTTTTATAGTTTTGGTGACTATTATTCCAATGTTCATCAATATCCTTAATATTTTGTGCAAAATACTCAATAAGGTCTAAAAGTGCATACTGGTCATATTCATCACAATCAGTCGGTGCAAAAATCCTATCATACTCATCCCGAAAAAGAGCTGGTATTCTTATTTTAATTCTAGTCATAAATCCTTTTTCATCAAATGCAACATAGTCACTATTTGTAAAGTCATAATGACAGTTTAAAGTGAAAATATGTGTTAAATTTTTTTGGTATCTTTTGCAACACTCTAAAAGCAATGAATACATATCTATATTAATAGAATATGTCTTTTCCTGTGGTGCTCTTATACCACGCCTTTCAGTATATAATTTCATAATCCATCTCCTTAACTTCTAATTTATTGAGTAGCTTAATGTCAAAACTAACTCAATAACCCAATTATATATAAATTGTACCACGATTTGCATATAACTCAATACCGCATTATTCTTTAAAATACATATACTGAGAATTAGTTGAGCCAATGAGCCCTAAAAGAATAATCGAAATGACTACAGGTAGTTTTATCAGCAACACGGATTAAGAATACCCCTCATAAAGTACAGGATGGTTATTTTTTTTATTTGCGGAGTTTCTTCCTTAATATATGTAACTTGTCCGAGGTGTTTGTTGGCCGGTATACTTTTGGTCAATTCATTAGCATCTGTAGAAATATGGGCCAATATATGATATACTGCTATATTATGGTAATAATATAGAAAGGGGTAATTAAAATGAAGTTAAACTTGTTAGAAAACTCGATGGATTCTTTGAGTGAAGCTATTGATTATTATACTGACGGGAAAAAGAATTCAGATGAGCGTTGCTATAAATTTTGTATATTCTTGCTATATCACAGTGCAGAGTTAATATTAAAAGAGATTCTAAACCGAGAACATAAAGTATTCATTTTCGAAAGGATTGATGATTATGTTGATAAAAAGAATAATATGCAAACCATTGGATTAAAAAAAGCTTTAGGAAGAGTTCGTAGTATTTGTGATGTAAACCTAGGTAAGTATCATAGTTATTTAGATGACTTAGCAGCAATTAGAAATAAGATTCAACACTATGAAGTTAACGCTGATGTGTCTGAAATGAAAAAGACTATTATATCATCATTTTCTGCAATTGAGTATTTAGTTCTCAATGTATTAAATACTAATTTTAATGCCTTTGAAGAACATATAGATTACTCTCAGATTGATACATTGCATAAAGACAAAGAGGCATACAATAAGAAAAAGACCGACATTCGTAATGATATAGAAATAAATAGTCATACAAGAGTTGAGTTTGAATACATAGAAGAAAAATATTTAGACATACCTTGTCCAAACTGTGCTGAGACTTACTTAATAAAGGATGACAATAATGAAATCAAATGTTTATTTTGTGGTGAACATTATAAATCGATTGAAGAACTGTATACTCGTGATAGGCACTGTATAATTAAAGACTATATGGAAAGAGAGTTAGGTAAAAGAGCACATCTACTCGATGATTTGCTAGAGTGTCCATACTGTAATTATACTACTTTAATATGCGACAAAAGTGATTTAGCTTGGAAATGCGGAGCTTGTGGGGCTACTCCAGACGATGAAGAGTTAGAATATGCTATTAATGAACGAGGGAGAAAAGATTGGGAAGCTGATGTAGCAGATATGATGGAGGACGAGCATAACAGCCACTTGTGGTAATAGTTAAAGACCAGTGTAAGGTTTTATTAGCCTTACACTGGTCTTTAATTGTTAACTATACATAAAAGTAAGTACACTATTAATGCCGTCTGCATCGTAAGTATCGTTCAAATATTGGACAAACTCGTCTATCACTTCCTGAACTCGCATATCAACCGTCTTAACCCCGTCAAAACAGTATGTTTCATAGTATGCTAGTATAGGTATCGCAAGAGGAGTGCGGTCATCACTATATGTTTCAGTGTATATTCTCCACTTTGCCAATAAAGTTCCGAGTATTTCTATTTGATAGCTGTATCGTAGTTCTACAATCACGTTTATAATGTACTTATTCTCAGAGCCGTTCACTTTTTGTGTAAAGTGAGCCACCCCAAACGGTTCTATATTCAGCTCGTAAAGTTTGTCAGCGAGTGTGCGACACTTTCGTGTGACAGGTATTAAGCTCAACACATTGCATTTATGATTGTGATAAGCATATACCTTGCACTTTAAACAATAAAGGTCACTCATATGCTACACCTCCTTAATATCCCTAATAATTCGATTAACTGTACTTCTGCTAAGTTCCGTCTGTCTAACAATTTCAGCTATCTTGACCCCACTACCATAGAGTGTTTTAACTGTAAGCTCTTTATCTGTACGCTTGCGGGGTCTTCCACCCATTCTGCCACGAGCTTTAGCGGCTTTAAGTCCGTCTTTAGTCCTCTCAGCAGTCAATTCTGCTTCAAATTGGGACAATCCTGAGAAGATGGTGAATAGTAATCGACCTTGTGGGGTTGTAGTATCAAGCCAGTTCTCTTTTAAGCTTTTAATTTCAGCACCCGCAGCGTGTATTTTTTCAACTATTTCAAATAAGTCCTTGGTTGACCTAGAAAGTCTGGTCAGTTCAGCTACTATGACCGTTTGGTTTGGTTTTAGTCTACTGAGCATTATGTTTAGTTCTTCTCTGTCACGCTTAGTGCCAGTAACCTTTTCTTGGTAAATGCTATGTTCATTTACTCCAGCCGCTATTAAAGCATCAATCTGTCTGTCTAATGACATATCACTTTTACTAACTCTGCAATATCCAACTAATTCCATTTCACATTCCTCCTACTCTTGATTGGTTTTATCTGGAATTTACTATAACATATTATAACATTAGTGTATCAAAAAGGTGTCAAAAAGTAAATAGTTTTTGACACCTTTTATGACACATTTATATACACCGTAACCTCTGATTGCTTCGTGACTTAAAATTGTGTTCCAAAAATGACCGTTTTTGACCTACTTATATAATATTTATCAATTCTCCTATATGCGACTTATATAACAAGTCGCTTTTTATGTCAGGCCGTACAGGATTTATGATATAAATACAATCAAAAAGTGGGAGGTTTTTAATATGATATATGGTTATGTGAGAGTAAGTAGCAAAGAACAGAACGAAGACAGACAGATTATTGCACTGAATGATTTACAAATACCTAATGAGCAGATTTTTATTGACAAACAGAGTGGCAAGGACTTCAACAGAAAGAATTATATTGATATGCTTAGTAAGCTACAAGCCGGTGATTTACTGTACATATTGAGCATTGACAGACTCGGTAGAAATTATGATGAAATTTTAAACCAATGGAGGTTAATAACTACTGATAAAGATGTTAATATTGTGGTTATTGACATGCCAATGTTAGATACACGAGGAAGGCATCAAGGCGATTTAATGGGAAAGGTTGTTGCGGATGTAGTGTTACAGTTGCTATCGTTTGCAGCACAGAAAGAGTATGAAAGCATCCACATACGTCAAACTCAGGGAATCGCAGCTGCGCGTGCTAAAGGTGTGCGGTTCGGTCGCCCTATCAAAAACCCGCCTGAAAATTTTGGAAATCTGATTAAGCAATGGGAGCGCGGAGAATTGCAGTTTAAGGATTTATTAGAGAAAACAGGGCTAAGGGAAGCCACATTTTACAGACGTTTGAGAGAACACCGGGTAATGAAAAAGAGGTGATTCGCTATCAGAAAGTGTACATTTTGATAGTAGTCACAGTAATATTACTATTATAACATTTACCTAAAATTATACAATAAAATCCTTCCAAAAACGCCAAAAATCTACATAGGCATATAAAAAATCTCACCTATTCACTATCAATTTTATATTTGACAGTGAATAGGTGAGATTTTTTTATGAGATATGACTTATTGCAAAATGTACACTTGTTGAGAGTTGCTATAGAAAAAAGAAGGGGGTAAGAATCTATAAAAGAATATTACTCATTATTAAAAAGAAGACACAGGCATCAATTAATAAAAATTTTGAGGAGGTACAAAAAATGAATAAAAAGATACTAGCATTAGTGCTAACAGCAGCAATTTCATTCAGTTCAGCTATAACTGCTTTTGCAGCGGACACATCAACTAATATATCACTTAATGATAAATCAAAGTTTTCAGTAACTTTACAATCAAATTCTTTGGTGTTTAACAATGAACCAACAGACAGAGAATACGATAGCATTACTCTTGATATAAGCACTATTACTGGTACTGTGGTTGGTAAAACTACTTATGACAGAGGACAAGGTAATGGAACTACTATTGATTTAGCAGGTATACCTGACGGCTCTTATTTAGTTAGAGTAGGTTATGTAACTAATGGTTTCAAGCAGTACACAGATAGATACGCATATAATCTTGATGTAAAAAATGGAGTTGGAAGTTTTAAAACACTTTCATTTTATGCTAACAATTTAAAAGCACTAGCAAATGAAAGAACAGACGCTGCTGCACTTACAGCTTATAAAGTTCTTCCAAGTGCAGCTTATATCACACAAGCTAATCTAATCACGGCAGGTATTACCAACGAGTATGATAAGGTTAAGGCCATACATGATTGGGTCGCTGACAATGTGTACTACGATTTTTCTGACCTAACAACAATTAAGGGTGCTGATTCTGAGGCAGAGCTTTTCCCCGGTGGACCTATGAAAAGAGGTCTTTGTGGTGTTTACGCAGGAGTAACTACTGACCTTATGCAAGCCGCAGGTTTTCCAGCGAAGACTATGTCTGGAAACGTAATTGATGGTGGTGCTCCGATTGGACACGAGTGGACAGAAGTGTTTGTTGATGGCAGATGGATATTTATGGATACTACACTCGATAGTAAGAATAGCTTCATATATGGTAAATTTTCAAATCAAATAAAATGCACACAAACTTATTTTGATACATCTGTGGCTGAATGGTCAACTACACATCAACTTGATGGGCTTAGTGTGACTGACCAAGACAAGAAAGTAGAGAACTTTACGACAGTTAGAGTAGATAGTGTTGCGATTAATAAAAAGACCAATAGCTTTACTGTAAAATTTGACTCTCAGGGTGGTAGTGCGGTTGATAGCGTGAATGTGGCTCGTGGTGCTGGTGGCTCTGGTAAAGTACCTGTACCAGCAACACCAACTAAGGCTGGATATACTTTTGTAGGTTGGGTTGTAAGTAACCCTCATAATTCAGCATTGTGGAAATTTGACACTAATGTAGTCAGTTATGATGTTACAATGTATGCAAAGTGGCAAGCTAACTAAAAGTGTGTTATTTTACCATTTAATCTAATTGAATATAATCTGACTAAACCCCTCATAAGTTTTAAACTCTATGAGGGGTTTTTTTTGTTGCAAAAAAATTGAGTTCTATTTGCTACCTGTATTAGGCCTGACTCAGTAAGTTTATATAAGTTTAATTAAGTATGAGGAGGTTTTAACAATGGCACAAATCGTAAATATCACCATAGCATCAAAATTAACAGGATTATCTACCTACGCCTTACGCAAAGGAGCAAAAGAAGGCAGATTGCCGCACCTCAGAACAGCTGAAAATGGAAAATACTTATTTGATATTGAACTCTTAGCTCAATGTCTTGCTACAGAAGCTATGGCTAGCCTAAAGCAGTCAAAATAAAGGAGGTAAATATTATGGATAACAAAAATAAACTTGATAATCGTATTGATTTAAGTAAGCTAAATTATAATCGCAAACATAAGGAAGCGGAAGAACCTATACATTTTGAGCCGACTTACCTTTCGCAACTGTTCAAAGAGCGGTTTGACAACAACCCTATCGAGCGTCAAAAAGCGAGGGAGGCTCTATTTCGTGAAGCTCGCGATGGAGGAAAATCAAATAAGACTCCTCCTCCATCTTCGACATTTACTAAATAGCTACTATGGGAGTCTTCTCATTTTACAAATTGCATATATCTGAACTTTAGAAGTTCCATAGAACGCCTTAAAGACCTTTTTATTTGTGAAAGGTGTAAATCCCTTATCAAGCTAAATTAAAGGCTCTCAGAACTTCTATAAAACTCTTAGAGTGAAGTAAAACTTCACTCTGTAACTCTATTTTTATCTGGACTATTTCACATTTTGAAAAAAAATATTTTCAAAATATTTTTTAGAAATGAGCAGTTTTGAAAAGTTCTTCCTACCATTACGAAATGCACGAGCCACCACTTAACTCCTCCTATAATGCACTCTAACACTTGGTTTAATGCACTTTTTATGCTAAAATTAATTAAAAGAAAGAGAGGTGTTTAGTATGAGTAATTTAGACATTTTAGCAGAAGAAATCCTTGTAAAAGTAAATGGTAAGCGTACTATGTGTAAGGCGGTTTTGATATCAGATAAAGGTGGTCACGTAGTTTCATATTGGGTTGACGGAGTTGAGGTTAAGTCACAGCCTTTATATCGCAGTCCATTCAAGGCTAAGGTAAAAGAAATCAAAGAGCTGAAAGCAGAACAAGCTCCAAAGCAAGAGCAACCTTTATCTGAGCAAGTAGAGCTATTAAGGAAAGCTTGTGAAACTGCTGGAGTTACAAATCAGCAATTAGCTGAAAAGTATGGTATACCTAGCCAAACATTGAAAGCGTGGTTTAATGGTACAGCACCCGAAGATTATGTGATGAACTTACTTTTAAGATGCCTAGAAGTAGACTTCATAGATGATGTAGATTTATCTGAGGAAGAACCTGAGCAAGAGCAAGAACCAACAGAAACAGCACCAAAGACCTATACACTCTGCAATTTGCAAGGTGAACCATTGACACCAGCCGAGAATAAATTTGTCCATCAAGAGCGTGCATTTGGCCGTGTATCTAAAGTGGAATTATCTGAGGATGAAGACCCTTACAGAACTAGAAAAGTATTTTACTGCATCAATAATACTGACTTGAAATTTGAGGTGATACCTATAAAAGAGGAGGCGTAATACTATGAGTTTAACAAAGCAGAATTTAAAGCTGATGCTGTCGTTACTTGATATATCCACTTTAGAAAGAATTGACAGTAAGTGTCGACAAGATAATTACCTATATGGACAGCGACCACTCTTAAAGTACACAAAAGAGGCATTAACGAAGTATGCTAGTGCTGTATATCGTTATATTTTACCGCACTTTGGCAGTATAGTTGTTACTGAGGATGAATATATAGCGCTTTGGATTGCTCCCTACACCTCTATACAAGGACAGCTTAAAGCTAAAGAGACAGCCTTTATTGGTGCTATCATAGATATTGTTATGCACCCTATAGCTGAGTCAGACCCAAACATTATAGTCACACCTAGGGATTGTCTATACACTCAGATTGCTAACTTTTTAAGTGGCAAAGACTCAGATTTGTACGAAGATGTACTGGATTTTTTGTGTAATGTATACTCTCCACTGCGAAAGGATACTATGACCGACCCACGAGTGCTTGCTCTTGTAGGCGAGATAGACACAATGCGTGCTAAGTACGACAAAGAGCTTATGGATTACATTAGCAAGGAAAGTAAAAAATATGCAAGCCTGTGCAATTCTCGCCTAGATTACTTAAACCTACCATCTAAAGACCTTATACAACTCACTAAACACAAAACTAACTTGCCTGAAAAAGCATGGTCCTTAGTAGAGCAAGCACTAGCATCTGAAACTGTAAACACCAAAGCTAAAAGCACCATTACCAAGCTAAAGAAGCTTATCAAAGATGCTCATAAGCTAACCGCTAAACATCCAAAGCTCCGTGAAATTAGTAAGACTAGAAACCTTTTATCTGGTGAAGATTATATAGTTGTTCAGCAACTGCTTAAAAGCACAGTAGATTGGCATTTAGATGCCGATAGAATTATAGCCCTATTTAAAGCAAACTCAGTATCTTGTATTGCTAGTCCAGAGTATAAAGCACTATGTGATAAAGTCTATATAGCAAGCCACCTAGCCCACTATATCAATTCTACACAACCTGAGTGTGTAGCTCTAGCCTCATATGAAGAACTTGTAAAGACTAAGAACCCCGACTCAGCCAAACAGCTTTTAAGCTCTCAGTCAGCCATACACACTGTGACAGCAGATATTCACAATCTTTTTATCAGTAGCTTTGCTTTAAATGTGGAAAGTGGATACTCAAAATTAAAGTCTATAAGTATTTTCGCCTTAGAGGATGCACTAAAGGATGCTTTAGAGGAAGCTCAAAAGTCTGACCGAAATGCTATATTCCAAGACTACGATGCCTCAGCGGAAGAAACAGCACAGAAAAGACAGGCAATGCCGGAACTACTAGCTAGTAATGGTCACACCCAAAATTGGTTTGACGATTATACTGATATTTTAAAGTCTTTATCGGACTGCTTGGCTATAGTTTTAAATGACTTGACACCAACACCAGAAGCATTAGCACACGGTGCTATACAAGGTATGATTAACTGGTGTGAACAAGTTAAGTCCAAGCTTATCGCTGTAGCAGAGGGCAAAGCTCTTACTTTTGATTACATGTCACTTGCACAAGAATTACGTGATAAAATACAATATCACACACTAGCAAGCAACACCGTGAATTACCTAAAAGTCACCGATAGCGAATTAATCCTTGTTGAAGGTAAGTCTGCAGAGTACATACAAGACCGTATAGCATCTTTAACAAATCCTACTGACCTTTTAGTGCATAATGTTACTTATGGTATCGTAAAAGTATGTAAGCCAGCACCACTACCAAGAGTAGTTCCTACAAATGCAGAACCGCAGTTATCTACAGAAAAGTATATAAACAAAAACTTCAATAGGGCTGAAAAATACTGGGTACACATAGAAGGATTACGCCCAGATACTATGTTTACAAGATTTAAAGAAAGACCATTATCTGATGAGGAAGTAAAAGCTCTAAAACCTGTAAATGACCGTACTATACAGCGTTTACTGCCTTTATTTGCAGGTACACAATGCACCGCATATATGCTTTGTGGCGACCTTTACGCACATACAATACAGGGTGAGTACCTTAAAATCATACCTAAATACTCTCCTAAGGAAGGTTACGCTGTATACGAGTTTATGGCTATCAACTGGAATACTTTAAAATCATTGATAAATCGCTATGCAGATTTACTTCGTGATACTGACGAATACGAAGATATTATCTCTGCAATCACCCTACGCCAGACTTTTGATGGCAGTGATACCTACGGTGTTTCTCGAACAGAGCGTTTAGCCAATCGTTACCGTCAGTATTGTAAAGATGTCAAGTTTTTATATGAGCTTAAAGCTACAGCCGAAACACTATATAAAGATACAGAAAAAGAAGCTATTGTATATAACTTGTTTAAAGTATTTGTTGATAAATACCATATAAGCCAATCATATCTATCAGTATGGGTGCATAAGACAGATGAATATGCACAAAAGCTTGGTCAGGTGCAAGTTGATTCCGAAAGTGAAACTATAGACTACCATATACATCATAAGGACTATGACCCTCGCAATAATGACCCAGACAACTTGGACATCCACGATAAAGAAACGCACGATGATTTGAAAAGAAACTGCATACCCGTTATATACAGTGGTCGCACCTATCCATCTATAACTAAGTATCGTGATTTGACAAATGCAGGTGCTTATAACAAACTCCAACAAACTCTGCTTAAGCTACAATTGGGAGACACAGTAACTTACAAAGGCAGAAATTACAGCATAGACGAAGACACTGGCAAGATTACAGCTACCGACAGCAAAACTACGCAACAGAAAGGCACACAGGTTGAATTTAATGGTACGATTTACCCTACAATACCAGCTTTCGCCGTAGCAGTAGAGCTTAAGCCCGATGCTCTCCGTAAAAGACTTAGCAGAGCTGAGGCGGATAAACTAAAAGAGTTTGTTTACAAAGGACTTAGATTTACAGTAAATGGAACTAATAAAGTTACTGTTACAACATAAAAGCTAAAAACGTCTGAAATCCTTTATTTGTAGAGAGTTCAGACGTTTTGCTATTAAAAATGTCACAGGTGGGTATACCGCCCTATATAAATATATACATAGTTTTTGGTTTTGATTTTACACTGAATAAGATATATACATAATGCTATGCTTACTAAGCCTATAACTTGTTGTGACACTTTCACAATAATTTGGAGCCTTAGTATGACTGTGATACCTTGACACCCTGACACACTAGAGTTACAGTCTAATCACAACATAACTTAAAAAAGGGGGTTATCCATTGAACACCACTACACCATATCCCATAACCACAGTCCTGTTCGGTTACGGTACACATCCATTATCAGGTGCATACCTGTACCTGTCCATCGCTGATGAGCGTATAGAGTGTAATGTCGCAAGAAATCTAGGTCCCATACTCTCTGTAGCATCCTATGACGATAGATTTATCAAATTCGCCAGTGCTTCAACTCCCGAGGAATATGCAGATTTCCACGAATTAGCTGAGGTACTCGGTGTACTTGATAGGTGGAGTGCTTTATTTGCAACCATTTCAGATGTGCTAATAGTAAATGAATTAGATAGGTAACTCCCACATTATGCGGGGGTTATTCTATTTCATAACTCCCTTATTATATCATGGTCCCTATAACGCTAGTATTAGTGTCACTTGGTTGGTTTTATTAGCAGTTTCACTTCAATCCATAGTCCACTAAGCCGTCTACAAACTTAGTAATTATGCGGGTTCAACTGTAATTTGTGACTGTCTAACGCTAAATCCCGTATTTTATAGCCACTTTAATGCCACCATATTTCAAACGCATTGTAAGCCCCTCTAAGCGATTTACACCCTGTCAGAGTATAAATGCTCCAAAACCTTACTGAAAGACCCTCAGCAGTCCTCATAGAGTGAATTAAGTATATAATTTAATTAACTCCCAGAACTCTTATCAAAATATGCGGGGTTATATTAAAATTCTGAAACTGTCTGTATCACACGAAGTGTGAATGACTACTACTACTAGACGCAGACCAGCTTTATCCGAGTGTAGTGCCTTTTGAAACTCCCTCTAGCATTAGATATATCAACATTATGTATTATAAGTAGTATACAGAGTTTAACCCTACTGCCGTATACTCTGCGGGATTATAGATAGTTTAAAACGCAATATTTTTGTCATACAAAATAATGGTGTTTGTCATACAAATCCAACCTTATTTACCGAACATCATATCTACAAGTCTTTGAGTAGGTTTAACTGCATTTTCAAGGTCTATATCACAGGCAATTATCTTACGCCCACCCAGTTCCAATGCAGCTCTAACTGTAGAACCTCCACCACACATAAAGTCGCATATGGTATCACCCTTAGATGACCATTTAGATAGGATGGATTTTACCCCCTCGATGCTCTGACCCCAATGATGCGGAGTTTTATCAGCTTCATCAGGAGGAGCATATATCAAATCGTATTGGATTGGGCCGGTGTATTTACCTTTGACCATCCACAGGATATGTTTAACTGCGGTTGTTACTCGTCTGCCCTGTATAAGTGGTGTACCTCTTTGACATACATATGCAATGTTCCATTGAAATTTGAGAGTTTTATCAGCAGTAGTAAGCTTACTTAGTGCAATATCAAGGTGAGACCCTCCAACCATAAGCAATAGTGAACCACCATCAGAAAGTATTCTTGAAGCTGTCATAGCGATGTGCGGGGTTAGTTCTTCGACTGCCTTTTTATTATAAGGAATATCGACAAAGCAAAGTTGAACAGAGCCTGTAGAGATTTCTGGCAAATGAGTTCTCACATCTCCCTGAAACACTTGGACATCCTTTTCATTTATAGTTACTGCCTTATCTTTATTTGCGAGTTTCTTCTCTTTATACAGTAACCTTTGTGCGTATCTAGGTGATAAACTGTCTATTTTAGCCATCTTATCAAGCACTACCTTGTTTTTCAGAGCTCTTAAAGACTTATCAGATAGCCCTTTAGACAGCAGTTTCTCTTTATTTGCTACGAAGTAAGGGTGCTTAGTCCAACTCTCGCTATCTTGTGTGTGCCGGTGACCAAATTGTGCGTTTTTATCAATTAATTCTTGTCTAACAGAAGCGATTGTTGATGGGGAGCACCCTATTATTTTAGCAAGATTTCGATTTGAAAGTTCTGGAGCGATACGCAACTGCTCTTGAATTAAGCGGCGTTTTTCGGTTCGTGTAAGTTGTTTTATCGGCTTAACCATTTGTATCACTACCTTTCCAAGTCTGTATGTGTGACGATAATAATTATATCATAAGCCATAATACTATGAAAATCTCACCTAAAAAATGGAAAACTTTCACCTAAAACACATAAAAATTTAGTGCCTATGGGGTGCCTGCATTTGGGTGCCCTGTTCAATACTACCTGAAATTAAACATTGGAGGTAGAGAAAAATGAAAAAAGTAAAAGAAATGGTGAATTGTGAAGTAAAAGAAGCTAAGAAAGCAGTAAAGGAAGCTAGGGAATCTTATAATCAGGCTATAAGAGACTGGAACAAGGTAATGTGTAGTATAGATTATACAGACTATTTACCTAAAGAAGCGCCTGAGGAATTAATCAAAGACATACTTAAAAAATCACCTGATATAACAGAATTAAAGCTTGATTACGAAATTGCTTGTCACTATTGGCGTGTTAGATGTGAAGCTGATTCAGGATGTGTAGCAGCTGAGAAAGCTATAGCTGATGCTAGAGAAGTGCTTAGAAGTAAAGAGGAAGTGCTTAACAATTTAAAGCATAAAGCTTGATAAGTTTTATTTGTAAATTATAAAACTTAAAACACCTCATAAATTAAGACTATGGGGTGCTTAATTAAAATATGTTTTGGAGGTAATGAATTATGTTAGTAAGTAAAGTAATTAAAAAGTTAGAGGCAACAAAAGGTTTTAAGTGTAATCATATATGTGCTACATGTGTGTGTGAAAAGGCAAATAAAAGTGTACTTAATCAAATTGAGGTCTATAATGAGCTACACAAACAAGGTGCGATACCTGATGAAAAGTATGCTAAGGAAGCATACATATTAGAAAAAGAGTCTAAGGCGTTAGTTAGTTGCTGTAACCGTCTGTATGAAGAATTTTCCAGTATGATAGATGAAAAAGTCAATGATTACTGTATTGCAAACGACAAAAAATTAAATTTTGATGAGATGTCGGATAAAGTTTACGAGGATGTATATAACAGCATCGAGCAGTCATTTATAGCAGAGTATACTGGTGATTACCGATATACTAGGTAGTAATTTTTATTAGACTATACCCTGAGGTGCAGAGCTTGATAAGCTTTATTTGTAAAACTTATCAAGAGTGTCTGAATATAGAGTAAATCAAAAACAAAATTATATTGGAGGTTATTAAAATGAAAAAGAAGATTATCAATGGAAAACTTTACAACACTGAAACAGCAACCCTTGTTGGAGAATGGTGCAACAACTACCCAACCAATGACTTTAACTATTGTGATGAGAGTCTCTACCGTAAGCGTACAGGTGAGTATTTTCTGTATGGCGAAGGAGGACCACTTAGCAAATACAGAGAAAGTTGTGGCAATAATTCGTGGGGTTCCGGAGAAGAAATTACTCCTTTATCTGCGCAAGAAGTTATGCAGTGGGCTGAGGAACACTTGTCTGTCAATAAATATATAGAAGAATTTGGCGAAGTCGCAGAATAAAGGAGGTTATTATGAAAAAGAAAATCAGATTACTAAGTGATGCAGAACTTCAAGCACTTGTTGAAGAAATGGAGTGCGATGCAAAAAAAGAGCATTGTAAAGAGTGTAAAGACACGCACAAGAGATTTGACGCTACAATATTGAGGTTTAAAGAGGGATGGCTTTATGGGGATGCAAATACATCAGAGTGTGATGGTTGTTATTGGAATGATACTAAATTCTTCCGAAAGACTATATCTGCTGATTACAACCCCGAGCTATAGGGTATAGGTTTGCATTAACACAAGGTCTAATCCCTGTGCTAATGCCATTGATAGAAGATAATACAAAAAAATAAGGCTTGATAAGCTTTATTTGCAGATTATAAAACTTAAAACATCCTATAGATTATAGGGTGTTTTTTTATTATGAAACTATTTGAGTTACTTCCTATTATATAGGCCGGTGA
>Ga0224516_1000134_pt1 | contig 18579 bp, 32 predicted proteins | sample IRFST0metaG_FD_179884 | JGI IMG/M metagenome (GOLD analysis project Ga0224516, IMG submission 179884) | Peat soil microbial communities from Stordalen Mire, Sweden - IR.F.S.T0 | ecosystem: Environmental > Terrestrial > Soil > Wetlands > Peat | place: Sweden: Norrbotten County, Stordalen Mire... | reverse complement strand
CCTCTACACCCCTAACCATAAATATATTTAATGTAGCTGTTAATGCTACCAATAAAAAAATTGGTTTTAGCCCATTAAAAATAAACCTAAATGGAATTTTAGCAATTAATATTATTGCAATTAAAAAGGCAACAATAACTGTATATCCAATAAACTTATCTAAAATAAATAAACATGCAATAAACAGTATAGATATTAGAATCTTTGTTCTAGGATCTAATTTATGAATAAAAGACTCTCCTGGCAAGTATTGTCCTATTGTAATATTCTTTAACATAGTGTTGTCTATTCCCCCTTAACCTTATTTGTCTTTAGAATAGACAAGAGTTCCTTCTTCGCCTCTTCTATAGTAAATATATCATCTGAAATATCAAAGCCTTTTTTTCTTAAGGCTCTAACTAAGTATGTTACTTGAGGCACACCAAGACCAATCTCTTCTAGCATATCAGCCTCTTTAAAAACTTCCGCTGGAGTTCCTTGCAATACCACTTTTCCATCATTCATAACAATAATTCTTTTTGCAATTTTTGCAACATCCTCCATACTGTGACTAACTATAATTACTGTCATATTATAATCCTTATGTAACTTACTAATTTGAGCTAATATATCATCTCTACCTTTAGGATCTAACCCTGCAGTCGGCTCATCTAATATTAATGTTGTAGGCTGCATAGCTACAACACCAGCAATTGCAACTCTTCTCTTTTGTCCTCCACTTAAGTCAAAAGGTGATTTATCCTTATAAGTCTCATAATCCAGTCCAACCATTTCCATAGATTTAATAACTCTATTATGAATCTCCTCATCAGAAAGACCTAAGTTTCTAGGTCCAAATTCAATATCCTTAGCTATAGTTTCTTCAAAAATTTGATATTCTGGATACTGAAATACTAGACCAACTGCTTTTCGTATATTAGTTAATTTAGCCCTTTTATCAGCAATATTCACTCCATCAACAATTATTTTTCCACTAGTAGCTTCTAATAATCCATTGAAATGTTGAATTAGTGTTGATTTACCGGAACCAGTGTGTCCTATTAAGGCTACAAATTCCCCATCTTCTATATCTAATGATACATTATCTAATGCAACTTTTTCAAATGGGCTTTTAGGCATATATATGTGTGTTAAATTTTCTATTTTAATTGACATAACTCATTCACCATCTCATCTACATTTAATATTTTTTCATTAATATTTATTCCTGCCTTTTTTAATTCATATGCTAACTCAGTAACTTGTGGAACATCTAAGCCTATTTTCTTCATAAGTTCCACTTGTGGGAATATATCTCTTGGTGTTCCTTCCATCTTAATCTTTCCCTCATCCATTACTATAATCCTATCCGCTTGAGCTGCCTCATCCATATAATGTGTTATTAATACTATAGTCATTCCATGACTTTCATTAAGATATTTTATGTAATTTAACACATCTCTTCTCCCAGATGGATCTAACATTGCTGTTGGTTCGTCAAAAATTATGCATTGAGGTTGTATTGCAAGTATTCCTGCTATAGCAATTCTTTGCTTTTGTCCACCTGACAAAAGATGAGGTGCATGCTTTTTATACTTACTCATTCCTACTTTTTCTAAGCTATCATCAACCCTTTTGCGTATTTCTGATGATTCAATACCTAAATTCTCTGGTCCAAAAGCTACATCTTCCTCAACTATAGTAGCAACTAGTTGGTTATCTGGATTTTGAAATACCATACCTGCTTTAGATCTAATATTCCATACATTTTCTAAATTACTAGTATCAAGTCCATCTACTACTATTGTACCTTCTGTTGGTACTACTAAAGCATTCATATGTTTAGCTAATGTTGATTTTCCCGAACCATTATGACCTAATATAACTAAAAATTCACCTTTCCTCACATCTAAATTAACATGTCTTATGGCATATTTTTCTTCATTAAGTCCTTCTGAATTTTTTATGTATTTAAAAGATACATTTATGCACTTTATCATTTCATCATTCATAGCATACCCTCCATGATGTTTTATTGTTAATATATTATACAAATGTTTGTACTATTATAATAGTATATTAACTATACTATTTATTACATTATATCTTAAAATCTCACATTTTCAATAAAGAGTGTCTATCTTTATCAAAATCCCAAAAAACTTCTCTATAATATATTAATTTCACACTTTAATTTTTTATATTAAAATAGGGATTAAGTTTAAACTTAATCCCTATTAATGTTATACTAATTCAAGTATTACTATCTCAGCTCCGTCTCCTCTTCGAGGACCTTTTTTAATTATTCTTGTGTATCCGCCATTTCTTTCAGCGTACTTTGGAGCTACATTATCAAATAAATTCTTAACAACTAATTCTTCTTGAACAAAAGACAATACTTGTCTTCTAGCATGAAGATCTCCTCTTTTACCAAGAGTGATCATTTTTTCTGCTATTGATCTAGTTTCTTTAGCTCTTGTATCAGTTGTTTCGATTTTACCATGTTTTAATAGACTAGTAACAAGATTTCTTAGCATAGCTTTTCTTTGGTCTGTAGGAAGACCTAGTTTACGATAACCTGCCATGGATTTACCTCCTTACTCCTCGCATAGAGTTAGACATAAGCCCAACTCTTTAAGCTTTCTTTCAACTTCTTCTAAAGATTTCTTTCCTAGATTCCTTACCTTCATCATATCATCCATAGACTTAGTGGCAAGTTCTTGAACTGTATTAATTCCAGCTCTCTTTAAACAGTTATATGATCTAACTGATAAATCAAGTTCTTCTACAGTCATCTCTAGTACTTTTTCTTTCTTATCATCTTCTTTTTCTATCATTATTTCAACATCGTTCGTATTATCAGTCAATGACATGAATAACTTAAAATGTTCAATAAGTATCTTTGCTGATAAACTAATGGCTTCATCTATCTTTATAGTACCATCAGTCCAAATTTCTAAAGTTAATTTATCATAATCAGTAATCTGACCAACTCTTGTATTATCAACAGTAAAATTAACTCTTTTTACTGGTGTATAAATAGAATCAACTGCAATTGATGAAATTGGCAATTCGTCACTCTTATTTTTATTTTGAGTAACATATCCTCTTCCTTTATTAACTGTTAATTCCATATAAAGTCTTCCATCGTTATCTAAAGTTGCAATATGTAAATTCTTACTAACAACTTCGACATCTCCATCAGTCTTTATATCAGCTCCAGTAATTTCTCCTGGTCCTTTAGCATCAATATAAATAACCTTTGGACCTTCACCATTCATCCTTAAAGCTAATGATTTGACATTAAGAATTAATTCAGTAACATCTTCTTTAACTCCTTGAACAGTAGAAAACTCATGAAGAATTCCATCAATTTTGACAGAAGTTGTTGCTGCTCCTGGAAGAGATGATAATAATATTCTTCTTAAGGCATTTCCTAATGTAATACCATATCCTCTTTCAAGTGGCTCAACAACATACTTACCATAAGTACCATCTTCATTAGCTTCTATACATTCTATTATTGGCTTTTCGATTTCTAACATTGACAAACCCTCCTTATTTTATAAATGGCAACCTTATTATGAGGGCAACTGGTTCTATATTTGCATATATTGTGATAAATTTCTCTAACAAATATAAATATATTATTTACTGTATAACTCAACAATAAGTGTTTCGTTAACAGGCACATCTATATCTTCTCTTGATGGCTCTGCAACTACTTTTCCTTCATAGTTATCAACATTAGCTTCTAACCACTTTGGTAAAGTTTTTGGATTTTCAGCAAATACTTTAAACTTTTCACTTGATTTGCTTTTTTCACATACAGTAATTACTTCATTAACTGAAACTTGATATGAACAAATGTCTACCTTTTTGCCATTAATTAAGAAATGTCCATGAGTTACTAATTGTCTAGCTTCATTTCTTGATGCACCGTAACCTAATCTATAAACTACGTTATCAAGTCTCATTTCTAATAATCTAAGTAAGTTTTCACCTGTTATACCTTGAATATGCTCAGCTTTTACATAATATCTTTCGAATTGGCTTTCTAATATGCCATAAATTCTTTTTGCTTTTTGCTTTTCTCTTAATTGAACACCATAGTTTGAAACTTTCTTTTTGCTTGCTCCATGTTGTCCTGGTGCATAGCTTCTTCTAACAAAAGCACATTTGTCTGTAAAACATCTATCACCTTTAAGGAAAAGTTTCATACCTTCTCTTCTACATAATCTACATGTAGCGCCAGTATATCTTGCCATTAAAATTACACCTCCTATTACAGTTATATTAGACTCTTCTTCTCTTTGGTGGTCTACAACCATTATGTGGTATTGGAGTAACATCTTTAATTAAAGTTACTTCTAGTCCTGCTGCTTGTAAGGATCTTATAGCTGCTTCTCTTCCTGAACCAGGACCTTTAACATAAACCTCTATACTCTTTAAGCCATGTTCCATTGCCACTTTAGCTGCAGTTTCTGCTGCCATTTGAGCTGCAAATGGTGTGCTCTTTCTTGATCCTCTAAAGCCTAGTGCTCCTGCACTTGACCATGATAAAGCATTTCCTACTGCATCTGTTAAAGTAACTATTGAATTATTAAACGTTGACTTAATGTGTGCAGCACCATGCTCAACATTTTTTCTTTCTTTTCTTCTTCTAGTCTTTTTAACCTTTTGAGCTGCCATTATCTTCCCTCCTTACTATTTCTTCTTATTTGCTATTGTCTTCTTAGGACCTTTTCTAGTTCTTGCATTAGTCTTAGTCTTTTGTCCTCTTACTGGAAGACCTCTTCTATGTCTAATTCCTCTGTATGATCCAATATCTACTAATCTTTTGATATTCATAGCGACGTCTCTTCTTAAGTCACCTTCAACCATTAAGTTCTTGTTGATATAAGTTCTGATTTCATTAACTTCTTCTTCTGATAAATCCTTAACTCTTGTATCTGTATTAATTCCTGTTACAGCTAAGATTTTTTGTGAAGTTGCTAACCCTATTCCATATATATAAGTTAAACCTATTTCAACTCTTTTTTCTCTTGGTAGGTCAATACCTGATATTCTTGCCATTAAAATTTACACCTCCTGATAATTGAAATGTATAAAAATTGATTTAATATTTATAATAAAATTTTAGGTCAATAGATAATTTCTACTGTCAGCCGCCCTAAAATCTATTGTTGATTAATTAAACGACTATATAATCATATTTGACTTTTGCTGAAATGTCAATATTATTTACATTTATTAATGTAAATAATATTGTAAAATTGATCATTAGCCTTGTTTTTGCTTGTGCTTAGGATTTTCACAGATTACCATGACTTTCCCTTTTCTTCTTATTACTTTGCACTTTTCACAAATAGGCTTAACTGATGGTCTTACTTTCATAGCTAACCCTCCTCATATTACTTTTGTGGTAGATCTTAATTTTAGTTATATATATCTACCTTATTTAGCTCTCCATGTAATTCTACCTCTTGTTAAATCATAAGGAGAAAGTTCTACTGTAACTTTATCTCCTGGTAAAATTCTTATAAAGTTCATTCTTAACTTACCTGATATATGTGCTAGAATCTTGTGCCCACTTTCAAGTTCAACTTGAAACATAGCATTTGGTAAAGATTCTAGGACTGTACCTTGCATTTCTATAACATCATCTTTTGACATAAGGTAATCAACCCTCCTTAACAATGCTTCTAAACTTTAGAAACCTCTTAATTTTTAAATCAGTACTCTTATCGCATAATTGTATTGATGAGAATAATTCATCATTTATATCTTCTAAAATACTTAAGTGCTTAATCTTTTTCTTTTTAGGCATATTAATTAACTTTGTATTCCCATTAGCTAGTAATACATAATCATCATCAATCTGCCTAACAACAACATATATGTGATCTATATCTCTCCCTGCTTTTGAAAGTACTACTTTTCCAATCAAGTCATTGTTTTGCAAATTTTTCACCTCTATGATTACCTCAGTATAAATTCACAACCACAATGGTATTATGCAAATTTATAACTAAGCAACACTCTTTTTTCTACTTAATCAGTGTTAGTATTTCAGGTCCATCTGATAAAATTGCAACTGTATTTTCATAATGTGCTGATAAAGAAGAATCTACCGTTACAACTGTCCATCTATCATTTAAGGTTTTAACCTTGCAAGTACCTGCATTAACCATAGGTTCTATTGCTAATACCATACCCTCAAGTAATTTAGGACCTTTACCAAGCTTACCGAAATTAGGTACATTAGGGTCTTCATGAACTTTTCGTCCAATACCATGCCCTACATAATCCCTCACAACTGAGAAACCTGCTGCTTCTACGTAGCTTTGTATTCCATATGATATATCATTTAATCTATTTCCTACTTTGGCAAATTTTATACCTTCAAAAAAACTTTCTCTTGTTATATCAATTAATTTTTGAGCGTCTACTGAAATATTTCCAACCGAAAAGGTTCTTGCAGCATCTCCATGGAATTCATTAAGAAATGCTCCACAGTCAATACTTACAATATCCCCTTCTTTGAGAACATACGCTCCCGGAAATCCATGTATTACTTGCTCATTTACTGAAATACATAGTGACGAAGGAAAACCATATAAGCCTTTAAATGAAGGTTTTGCTCCATGCTTAGTTATAAATTCTTCTGCCACTTTATCCAAATATGCAGTTGTTACACCGGGTTTTACCTCTTCTTCAAGCAATAGCAATGTTTCTCCTACTATTCTACCTGCTTTTTTCATTAGGGCTATTTCATCATGACTTTTTATAATAATCATTACTTATTCTTCCCCAATATTTCGCATATCCCTCTGAAAACTTCATTAATAGCTTTTGTACCATCTACTGCTGAAAGCAATTCCTTTTCACTATAAAATTCAATTAATGGTTGTGTTTCTCTTTGATATACATCAAGTCTTTCCTTAACAGTCTCAACTGTATCATCTTTTCGTTGCATAACTTCGCTTCCACACAAATCACATTTTCCTTCATTAGTTGGAGGATTAAATTTAACATGATAACTTGCTCCACATGATGGACATACTCTTCTACCAGTCATTCTTTCTAGGATGAATTCATTAGGTACCTTTATTAATAATGAAGTATCTAATTGTTCGCCTCTTTCTATCAGAAAGTTGTTAAGAGCATCAGCTTGAATCACAGTTCTAGGAAAACCATCTAATAAATATCCATCATTACAATCGTCCTGCACTAGTCTATCTTTAACCATGTTAATCGTAACCTCATCAGGAACTAATTGTCCTTTATCCATATAACTTTTTGCTTCTACCCCTAAAGGAGTGTTTTCAGAAATATTTTTTCTAAAAATATCTCCTGTAGAAATATGTGGTATTGAATATTTATTACTGATTGATTTAGCCTGTGTTCCTTTTCCAGCTCCAGGAGGACCTAGTAATACTATCTTCACTGGCTTCATCTCCATTTATTCTAATCTATTTAAGAAATCCTTTATAGTGTCTAACTACCATTTGTGCTTCTACTTTTCTAGTAAAATCTAATGCTACATTTATAACAATTAGCATCCCAGTTCCTGTAAAAGATATATTTTGAAACGCAGTATAGTTTTGTATAATTTCTGGAGTAATAGCTAAAACTGCTGCTAATATTCCCCCAATTAATGATAATCTATTAAGAACATTTTCAAAATATCGTGTAGTTTCTTCTCCAGGTCTTACTCCAGGTACGAATCCTGCTGATTTGTGTAAGTTTTCAGACATTTCATCTGGCTTAAATGTAATCTGAGTATAAAACCAATTAAAAAATATTGTAAGTATTGCATATAATACTAGATACATCCAACTCTTAGAGTTAAATATAGATGTATTATTAGTCAATATCCACTTTGCCCACTCTTTATCTCCGCCAATTAACTGAGCTATTGTTTTTGGAAAACTCATTACGGACATAGAAAATATGATTGCAAGAACCGCTGAACCAATTATGCTTAATGGAATATGTGTTGATTGTGATTTTACCATATTATTATTTCCAGAAGCAAATTTACCCGCATACTGTACAGGTATTCTTCTTTCTGATAAAGAAAAATATAAAATCGTTCCAAGCATTAACACAACAAACACTCCAAATAATACAATTTCTACAATACTTGCACTACCTGCTTCTTTAAGTGTCAACATTGAATAAATTGTTACTGGAACTCTTGAAATTATATTAACAAATATAATTATTGATGTTCCATTACCAATTCCTTTAACTGTGAGTTGATCACCTAACCACATACTAAATGTTGATCCAACTACTAATGCAAAAATTACAATAACTTTTTGCACTGTTTGTAAATCCTTTGTTGCACCACTACTTGAAATTGTAGCAAATATTCCATATGCTAATATGAAAGATATTCCGAAAGATACATAACGTGTTGCATTTTGTATCTTCTTTCTTCCACTTTCACCCTCTTTAGAAAGTTGTTCTAACTGAGGAATAGCAACAGTCAATAATTGAATAATTATTGAAGCATTAATATATGGCATAACTCCTAATGATAATATACTAGATCTACTAAAAGCTCCTCCGGAAATCATATCATAAAATCCTAATAAACCTCCAGATTGAGATAGGCTTTTTAAATAGTCAGAATTAATTCCAGGAAGAGGAATATGGCTTCCCATCCTGAAAACTGCAACTAGTAATATTGTCCATAGAATCTTCTTCCTAAGTTCAGGAACCTTGAATGCATTCCTTAGAGTCTGAAGCACTTTAAATCACCTCAACTTTTCCCCCAGCTGCTTCTATTTTTTCTATAGCAGACTTAGAGAACTTACATCCTTTAACTGTTAAACTTTTTTCTAATGTTCCGTTTCCAAGAATCTTTACTCCATCTAACACTTTACTTATAACATTTTTTTCAAGTAAAAACTCTGGAGTAATTTCTGTACCATTTTCAAAGATATTTAATCTGTCAAGATTTATGCTAACTATTTTCTTTGCAAAAATATTTGTAAAACCTCTCTTTGGAAGTCTTCTATATAAAGGCATTTGACCGCCTTCAAAACCTGGTCTTACGCCACCACCAGATCTTGCATTTTGACCTTTTTCACCTTTACCAGCATTTCTTCCTAAGCCAGAACCAGTACCTCTACCGACTCTTTTAGGTGCTTTTTTGCTACCTTCTGCTGGTTTTAATTCGTGAAGTTTCATATTGAGTGCACCTCCTTATTCTTATACTTCTTCTACTTTTAATAGATATTCAATCTTTTTTATCATACCTTGTACTTGAGGTGTTGCCTCAGGTTCTACTGTTTTCCCTATTTTCTTAAGTCCAAGAGCATTTGCAGTAGCGATATGGTCTTTCTTTCTACCTATTAAGCTCTTTACTAGTGTAACTCTTAATTTAGCCATTGCAATACCTCCTATCCTAATATTTCTTCTACAGATTTGCCTCTTAATTTAGCAATATCTTCAGCTGTTCTTAAACTAGCTAATCCGTTTATTGTAGCACTTACCATGTTATTAGGATTATTTGAACCTAATGATTTAGCTCTAACATCCTTTAATCCTGCTAATTCAAGTACTACTCTTGCTGGACCTCCCGCAAGAACTCCTGTACCTTCCATAGCTGGCATAATTAGAACATTTGAAGTTCCAAATTTACCGTTCACTCTGTGAGGAATTGTGTTTCCTACCATTGCAACGCTTATTAAATTTTTCTTAGCATCTTCTATTCCTTTTTTAATTGCTTCTGGGATTTCGATAGATTTACCCATTCCAACACCAACGTGTCCGTTCTCGTCTCCGACAACAACTAGAGCGCTGAATCTGAAGTTTCTACCACCCTTAACAACCTTAGTAACTCTGTTTATAAAAACAACCTTTTCTTTAAGGTCTAGTGTACTAGGATCGATTCTCATTTATTTCCCTCCTCGTATATTAGAATTTCAAGCCTGCTTCTCTAGCTGCTTGTGCTAATTCTTGAACTCTTCCGTGATATATGTATCCACCTCTATCAAATACCACTGCTTCAATTCCCTTTTCTGTAGCTCTTTTGGCAATAACTTCTCCTACAAGTTTAGCTCCATCCTTTGTACCGCCTTTAGCAGCAAAATCTTTATCTAAACTTGAAGCAGCTACTAGTGTAACACCATTTATATCATCAATAACTTGTGCGTATATATTCTTTTCACTCTTAAAGACTGAAAGTCTTGGTCTCTCTGCAGTACCAAAAACTTTTTTACGAACTCTAAGGTGACGTTTTTCTCTGCTCTCTTTTTTGTCTACCTTCTTGAACATAAAACTCACTCCTTTCTATTATTTCTTACCAGTCTTACCTTCTTTACGTCTGATCACTTCATTATCATACTTAATACCTTTTCCCTTATATGGTTCTGGTACTCTCCATTTTCTTATATCTGCCGCTGCAAATCCAACTTTTTCTTTGTCGATTCCGCTAACTATTATCTTAGTCGCAGCTGGAGTTTCAAATGTGATCCCGTCAATAGGTTCAATCTCAACTGGATGTGAATATCCAAGGTTCATTACAAGTTTCTTTCCTTGTAATTGAGCTCTATAACCAACACCAACTAAATCTAAAGTTTTTTGGTAGCCTTCTTTTACTCCAACTACCATATTATTAATTAATGCTCTTGTTAAACCATGAAGAGCTCTGTGATCTTTTTGTTCACTATGTCTAGTAACAATTACTTCATTGTTCTCAACAGCTATGCTAATATCTTCATGCATAGTTTTAACTAATTCGCCTTTTGGTCCCTTAACTGTAACAACATTGTTTGGTGCCACAGTAACAGTTACATCAGCAGGAATAGCTATAGGTAATCTACCTACTCTTGACATAATTGCACCTCCTGTATTATTTAAAAATTGTATTTCTAACAATTTCACTTAGTTTAATTTATTTAAAATGTTACCAAACGTAGCAGATTACTTCTCCACCTAAACTGTTCTTTCTAGCTTCTCTATCTACCATTATTCCGCTTGAAGTTGAAACAACAGCAATACCTAATCCATTAAGAACCTTTGGTACTTCGTCTTTCTTACAATAAACTCTTAAACCTGGTTTAGAAATTCTCTTAATACCAGTTATAACTCTTTCTTTATTAGCTCCATATTTAAGAGATAATCTTAACATTGGAACAACTCCGTCGTTATATTCATTTATTTCCTTGATATAACCCTCTTGTAATAATATATTAGCAATTTCCTTCTTTACAGTTGAAGAAGGTACCTCTACCACTTCATGTCTTACAGAATTAGCATTTCTTACACGAGTTAATAAATCTGCTATAGGATCTGTCATAACCATTTAATGTGCCTCCTTTCGTTACATTGTGTATATTACCAACTTGCTTTTCTACAACCTGGAATTTCGCCCTTATAAGCAAGTTCTCTAAAACAAATACGGCATACTCCATATTTTCTTAATACAGCATGTGGTCTTCCACATATTCTACATCTTGTATAAGCTTGTGTTTTAAATTTAGGAGTTTTGCTCCACTTTTCGATAATAGCCTTACGTGCCAATGTGTTTCCCTCCTTATTATTGAGCGAATGGCATTCCAAGGAATCTTAATAATTCCCTAGCTTCTTCGTCAGTATTTGCTGAAGTAACGAAGATTATATCCATTCCTCTAACTTTATCAATCTTGTCATATTCTATTTCTGGGAATATTAATTGCTCTTTAATTCCTAATGAATAGTTTCCTCTACCATCAAAAGCTTTGCTTGAAACTCCTCTGAAATCTCTAACTCTTGGTAATGCGATACTCATTAGCTTATCAGCAAATTCAAACATTTGAGTTTTTCTTAGAGTAACTTTGCATCCTAATGCCATGTCTTCTCTAATTTTGAAGTTCGCTACAGATTTTTTTGCTCTTGTTAATATAGGCTTTTGACCTGCTATTAAAGTTAAATCGCTAACTGCTGATTCTAAAACCTTTTGGTTTTCTTTCGCTTCTCCAACTCCCATGTTAATTACTATCTTTTCCAACTTTGGAACTTCCATTATGTTCTTGTATCCGAACTTTTCAATCATAGCTGGAACTACTTCTTTTTGATATTTTTCTTGAAGCCTTGTCATATTAGTTACCTCCTTTCAAATTTTAGAATGTTTCTGCGCATTTTTTACATACTCTAACCTTAGTACCATCATCTAATATTTTGTTACTAATTCTAGTTGCATTCTTACATTTGTTACAATATAACATAACTTTTGAACTATTGATTGCTGCTTCTTTTTCAATTATAGCACTTTCAACTTGGCCTTGTTTAGCCTTTTGATGTTTCTTTACTATATTAATCCCTTGAACAAGAATCTTTCCTGTCTTTGGATATGCTTTTAATATTTCACCAGTCTTGCCTTTATCTTTTCCCGATATAACAATAACTGTATCATTCTTTCTTACATGTATCTTCAAGTTAGCCACCTCCTCTTATAGAACTTCTGGTGCTAATGATAGAATTTTGTTAAATTCTTTATCTCTTAGCTCCCTAGCAACAGGTCCAAAGATACGAGTTCCTTTTGGTTGTTTATCGTCTTTGATTATAACCGCTGCGTTTTCGTCAAATTTAATATATGAACCGTCTGCTCTTCTTACACCTTTTACTGATCTAACTACAACTGCCTTTACAACTTCACCTTTTTTAACAACTCCACCTGGTGTTGCACTTTTAACGCTCGCTACTATAATGTCACCGATATTACCAAACTTTCTTTTAGATCCGCCTAAGACTCTGATACACATAATTTCTTTTGCACCTGAATTATCTGCAACCTTTAATTTGGTTTGTTGTTGTATCATTAAATTACCCTCCTTTCAGTTTTAAAGCTTATTTAGCCTTTTCAACTATTTCAACAAGTCTCCATCTCTTATCCTTAGATAAAGGTCTGGTTTCCATTATTGATACTCTATCATTAATTTTAGCTTCATTATTTTCATCATGTACTTTAAACTTTGTAGTTTTATTAACTGTTTTTCCGTATAGTGGATGTCTAACCTTAGTCTCGACAGCAACTACTATAGTTTTTTCCATTTTATCAGAAACAACCCTACCAATTCTTTTCTTTCTTAATGATCTTTCCATTAGGGCTTACCTCCTTCCAACTTTTATTGTTCCATTGTTCTTAACTCTTCTTCTCTTAAGATGGTTTTTATTTGGGCTATAGATTTCTTAACTTCTTTTATTCTCATTGGATTTTCTAATTGTCCTGTAGCTAATTGAAATCTTAAGTTAAATAATTCAGCTTTAAGATCGCCTAATTTAACTGTTAAATCTTGAGGATTGCCTGATTTCAATTCTTTTAATTCTCTAGCCTTCATTATTCTTCACCACCCATTTCCTCAAAATCTCTTTTTGAAACAAATTTTGTTTTTACAGGAAGTTTATGTGAAGCAAGTCTCATTGCTTCTCTTGCAGTTTCTTCTGGTACTCCTGATAATTCAAATAGTACTCTACCTGGTTTAACTACTGCAACCCAGTATTCTGGTGATCCTTTACCTGAACCCATTCTTGTTTCAGCTGGTTTTTCTGTAACTGGTTTATCTGGGAAAATCTTTATCCAAAGTTTTCCACCTCTTTTAATGTATCTATTGATAGCAATTCTGGCAGCCTCAATTTGGTTGCTTGTAATCCAGCCACAACTAAGTGCTTGGATTCCATAATCTCCATAAGCTAAGAAATTACCTCTTGTTGCTTTACCTTTCATTCTACCACGTTGCACCTTACGATGTTTTACCCTTTTAGGCATTAACATGATCTATTCCTCCTTTCCTATGCGTTAGCCTCTTCCTTTTCTACTTTTTTAGTTGGAAGAACTTCTCCATTATAAATCCAAACCTTAACTCCGATTTTTCCATATGTTGTATCCGCTTCAGCAAATCCATAATCAATATCAGCTCTTAATGTTTGTAGTGGAATTGTTCCTTCATGATAATGTTCAGTTCTTGCTATTTCAGCTCCACCTAATCTACCAGCGCATGCAGTTTTAACACCCTTAATTCCATGTTTCATAGCTCTTTGCATTGTTTGCTTCATAGCTCTTCTGAATGAAATTCTTTTTTCTAATTGTGCAGCAATATTTTCTGCCATTAATTGAGCATCAGCTTCTGCACTTTTAACTTCAACTATGTTTATTAAAATATTTTTACCCTCAATGAATTGAGTTAATTTGTTTTTCAAAAGTTCAATTCCAGATCCACCTTTGCCTATAATAACACCAGGTTTTGCTGTGTATATATTTAGTTTAACTCTTTTAGCAGCTCTTTCAATTTCTATTTTAGAAATACCAGCTGAAAAAAGTTCTTTTTTAACAAATTTTCTGATTTGGTTATCTTCAATAAGATTATCAGCAAAATTCTTCTTATTAGCATACCATTTTGCGCTCCAACCCTTGATAACACCTACTCTAAGGCCATGAGGATTTACTTTTTGACCCACTTGCTTTCCCTCCTTTTATAAACTAAGCTTTTTCTTTAACAACTACTGTTATATTGCTTGTTTTCTTTAAGATTTTGAATGCTCTACCTTGAGCATGAGGTTGAAATCTCTTTAATGTTGATCCTTGACCAACAAAACATTCTGAAACATATAAGTTATCAGCATTTAATTCCAAGTTATTTTCTGCGTTAGCAACAGCTGACTTTAAAACTTTATTAATTACTACTGCCGCTTCTCTTGGAGTATATTGTAAAATAGCAAAAGCTTCCTTAACTTGCTTTCCTCTTATTAAATTAAGAATTACTCCTACCTTAGTTGGAGACATTCTAATATATTTTGCTATAGCTCTAGCTTCCATTTATGATCCTCCTTTCCAGGCTATCTTTTTGATGTTTTATCTGAATCATGACCTTTATAAGTTCTAGTCAATACAAATTCACCTAACTTATGGCCAACCATATCTTCCGATATATATACTGGTACGTGTTTTCTTCCATCATGAACAGCAATTGTATGACCTATCATTTGTGGAAAAATAGTTGAACTTCTTGACCAAGTCTTTACAACCTTTTTTTCTTCATTGCTATTCATTTCTTCTATTTTCTTAAAAAGTCCTTCATGAATAAAAGGTGCTTTTTTTGTTGATCTACTCACTAATATGCCTCCCTTCATAAATGCTAATTTCTAAGTTGCGAAGAGAACTTACTATTCTCCCCAAACTACTTAGTTTTTCTGCCTTTAATAATAAACTTATCTGAATATTTCTTGTTCTTTCTAGTCTTGTATCCAAGTGCTGGTTTACCCCATGGAGTAACTGGACTTGGTCTACCAACTGGAGATTTACCTTCACCACCACCATGTGGATGATCATTAGGATTCATAACAGAACCTCTAACTGTTGGTCTCCATCCCATATGTCTCTTTCTTCCTGCTTTACCAATGTTAACAATGTCATTAGTTGCATTAGAAAGTGTTCCAATTGTAGCTCTACATTCGATTCTTACATATCTCATTTCACCTGATGGTAATCTAAGAGTTGCATAATCTCCCTCTTTCGCCATTAATTGTGCTGAGTTACCAGCAGCTCTAACTAATTGGCCACCTTTTCCTCTTTGTAATTCGATGTTATGAATAACTGTACCAACTGGTATATTCTTCAATGGAAGAGCATTACCTGGTTTAATATCAGCATTAACACCTGATTCTATAATATCTCCAACTTTTAATCCTGCTGGTGCAAGAATATATCTTTTTTCTCCATCTGTATATACAACAAGTGCAATATACGGTGTTCTGTTTGGATCATATTCTATACTTGCAACTTTTGCTGGAACTTCATCTTTATTTCTTTTAAAATCTATTATTCTGTATTTTCTCTTAACAGTACCACCACGATGTCTAACAGTGATTTTACCTTGATTATTTCTACCTGCTTTAACCTTTAACGCAACAAGAAGTGACTTTTCTGGTTCTTGTGAAGTTATTTCTTCAAAAGTTGGCATAGTCATTTGTCTTCTTGATGGTGTAATCGGATTATACTTTTTAACTGCCATTTAAAATTCCCTCCTTTTTCAAGCTTCTCTGGTGTTTATCACCAATAATGGCTTTATTATACTATTGCATTCCTTCAAAGAATTCAATTCCATTGCTTTCTTCAGTTAATTTAACAATAGCCTTTTTGTAGTCTGCTCTCTTTCCTACATGCACGCCTTGTCTTTTAGTTTTTCCTAAACCGTTTATAGTATTAACATCTTCAACTTTAACATTGAAAACTTCTTCCACAGCTCTCTTTATTTGAGATTTATTAGCATCAACATGAACTATGAAAGTGTACTTTTTTTCGGCCATAGATGCCATACTTTTTTCAGTTATAACTGGCTTTCTTATTATATCATGGCTTGTTAATTTCATTATGCGTACACCTCCTCAATTTTTGATACAGCATCTTTAGTTATGATTACTTTTTCATATTTTAATAAATCATATACATTGATGTTGTTTGCTGGAATAATATTTATTCCTTGAATGTTTCTTGCTGATTTATAAACAACTTCATTTGATTCTGCAGTTATTATTAAAGCTTTATTAGCTTCAAAAGCTTTTAACATTTCTACTATGTTTTTAGTTTTTGGTGCTTCAAAATTTAATGATTCAAGAACAATCATTTGATTTTCTTGAACTTTGCTAGTTAAAGCTGATTTCATAGCAACTTTTCTCATACTCTTTGGAACTGAAACTCTGTAATCTCTTGGCTTTGGTGCGAATACAATACCACCTTTGATCCATTGTGGTGCTCTGATAGAACCTTGTCTTGCTCTTCCAGTACCTTTTTGTCTCCAAGGCTTAATTCCGCCTCCTCTAACTTCAGATCTAGTCTTAGTTGATTGAGTTCCTTGTCTTTTGTTAGCTAATAATGCTACTACTACTTGATGTAATGCATATTGATTAACTTCTGCTGCAAATACACTTTCATTCAGTTCCATATCTGCAACTTTATTTCCTTCTTTATTGAATACTCCTACTGTAGGCATTCTATTTCCTCCTTTCTTTAAAGAAATCAAGCTCTATTTGTATCTTTAATTACTACTGTACCCTTATTAGGTCCTGGGATTCCGCCCTTAATTAGTATTAAATTCTTTTCAGCTATTACTTTAACAACTTCTAAATTAAGTACTGTTGTATTAACAGATCCCATATGTCCCGGCATTCTCTTATTCTTGAATACTCTAGATGGACTTGATGAAGCTCCCATTGAACCTGGTGCTCTTTTAAACTTGGAACCATGAGTCTTATCTCCGGTACGTTGATTCCATCTCTTTATACATCCTTGGAAACCCTTACCTTTAGAAACTGCTGATACATCAACCTTTTCTCCAACTCCAAATACATCTGCTTTTATTTCTTGACCAATTTCATATCCGCTTATATCTTCAATTCTGAATTCCTTAAGTGTTCTTCTTAAAGTAACTCCAGCCTTAGCAAATTGCCCTTTTCTTGGCTTATTAGCTAATTTTTCTCTTATTTCATCGAAACCAACTTGTATTGCTTCATAACCATCATTATCTAATGTTTTCTTTTGAACAACAACACATGGACCAGCTTCAACTACAGTTACAGGAATCACCTTTCCATTTTCATCGAAAATTTGTGTCATTCCTATCTTTTTTCCCATTATAGCTTTTTTCATGTATTTACACCTCCCAAACTAATTAGCGGACTGTTAACAATCATAACTAGCCGTTTTCTTATTTTATTTCCAGTATTATAGTTTGATTTCTATATCAACACCAGCTGGAAGATTTAATCTCATTAATGCATCAACAGTTTTAGGTGATGGATTAACGATATCGATTAATCTCTTATGAGTTCTTATCTCAAATTGTTCTCTTGAATCTTTGTACTTATGAACTGCTCTTAATATTGTAACAACATCTTTTTCAGTAGGTAATGGTACTGGACCTACAACCTTAGCTCCTGTTGTCTTTGCAGTTTCAACAATTTTTTCAGCTGATTGATCTAATATTGTATGATCAAAAGCTTTTAATCTAATTCTTATTTTTTGTTTTGACATTTCATTTCCCTCCTTTTTATGTACGTTTTACTTCTAACGCACAACAGCGGTCATTCTGTAAACTGTTCCAGGTGTTTCATACCGTTCCAACATTCTACTTAATCCCTGTCGTCGGATTCTAGATCCAAACTTACTCATCAAGAATTACCCGGAAGTCCGGCAACCTCTTGATTCATGGCTGTATGCTATGCAACTTCTTAATTATACTATTGTTGTATTGTCTTTTCAAGCTTTTTTTTACATTTTTTTAACTTTTTATTTTTTATCCCTCATAACATTTATCTTTTATCATTTTAATTGCATTTAAACTAAATTTCAATAGTTTTATATATTTTTTATTCTAAAATTATTTTCCTATCGCCTTTCGATATATATTCAAGCAAAAGTAATCTATCAAAATTTGTTTATTAACTAATTAAAAGCAAGGAATCACTTCCTTGCTTTTATCTCTAACCTTCTAGAATATAGATGGTTAATTTTATTTTTCTATGCTAGTAACAACTCCAGAACCTACAGTTCTTCCGCCTTCTCTAATAGCGAATCTTAAACCTTCATCCATTGCTACTGATGTGATC
>Ga0224516_1000133_pt1 | contig 18623 bp, 19 predicted proteins | sample IRFST0metaG_FD_179884 | JGI IMG/M metagenome (GOLD analysis project Ga0224516, IMG submission 179884) | Peat soil microbial communities from Stordalen Mire, Sweden - IR.F.S.T0 | ecosystem: Environmental > Terrestrial > Soil > Wetlands > Peat | place: Sweden: Norrbotten County, Stordalen Mire... | reverse complement strand
AATATTAAATTAATATTTATCCTCCTATCTCATTAATCTTACTGGTAATACCAAATACTTAGCATTTTCGTTATTCTTTTCTTCAATTACACATGGACTTATTCCTGAAGTCATTTTCATAACAACTTCAGTACCTTCTACATTTTTCAATACATCCAATAGGTATCTTGAGTTAAATGCAATTTGTATTTCATCACCTTGCAATTTTATTGTAATTTCTTCTCTCACCTTTCCCAATTGAGAATTGGATGTAATTATTAAATTATCTTGCTGTAAATCTAATCTTATTAAGTTTGTATTTCCATCCTTAGCCATTAAAGATGCTCGTTCTATAGCATTTTGCAACTCTTGTCTATTAACATTAACAAGTAATTTATGTTCTTGAGGTAATAATGAATTATAATTTATAAATTTACCTTCAAGCAATCTAGATATTATCTTCGTTCTTTCTAAATTAAACAATATATGATTATTTGTAAATGTTATATCTACAATATCCTCTATATCTTCTAATATTTTTGATACTTCATTTAGCGTTTTACCTGGTATAACCACTTCCATATCTATATCAGTATCTAAATACTCACTTTTAATAGCTAAGCGGTATCCATCAAGAGCAACCAAATTTAAATTTTTATTTTTTACCTCAAACAATATGCCCTGAAGAATTGGTCTAGTTTCATCTTGAGCAATTGCAAAAGATGTTCCCTTTATCATATTTTTTAATATATTTTGGTTTACTGATATCTTCAAATCTTCATTAACTTGAGGCAATTCTGGAAATTCACTTGTATTCATATAAACTACATCAAATACTGATTTTTCACAAGTTATTTTTAATAATTGGTTTTCAATGGTTTCTATTTTAATAGTTGCATTAGGTAACTTTCTTATTATTTCTCCAAATATTTTTGCATCAATAACTATGCAACCTTCTTCTATAATAGTAGCATCAACAGATGTTTGTATACTCACATCCATGTCTGAACCTATAAGTGTTAATGTTGATTGATTTGTTTTTATATATATACCTTCAAGTATTGGCATAGTTGATTTACCTGTTATGGCTTTTTGAACTATTGATATACCCTCTAATATTTTTTGTTTTTCACATGTAAAAATCATTTAAAATCCTCCTTAATTTATTAACAGGAATAGAACAGGAATAGTAAGGATAGATATATATTTTTATAGTAATAGTAGTAGTAGGGGCTGTTGATTTGTTAATAACTGCTTTAAACAAAGATATATCCACAAATGTATATGCAAAATTATTGTGGATAAGGTAGTAACAAATTAGATAGGTTATCCACAATTACTAACAGCCTAGAGCTATAAAAACATTATCCACATGTTATTATGTATCTATTATGTACATCTGTGGATTAATTCTGAGTTACTTTTTTAGTAATGTCATTAATAGTGTGTTGCAATGAGTCATCAGTTTTTAGATTTCCAGATATTTTTTCATAAGCATGTATAACAGTGGTATGATCTCTTCCACCAAACTCTTCACCAATTTTAGGTAAAGACATATCTGTTAATTTTCTACTTAAATACATAGCAATTTGTCTTGGATAAGAAACATTTCTAGTTCTTCTTTGAGATTTTAGATCTTCCACACGTAAATTAAAGTAACTAGAAACTACATCTTGTATAGAATCAATAGTCACATGTTTTCCTTGTTTTTTTGATATGATATCTTTTAAAGCTTCTGTAGCTAAATCTACAGTAACTTCTCTATTAGTTAGTGAAGAATAAGCAATTATTCTTATTAAAGCTCCCTCAAGTTCTCTTATATTAGATTTAATTTTAGTAGCAATATATCCCATAACTTCATTAGCCACATTTAAGTTTTCAACATCAGCTTTCTTTTTTAGAATAGCCATTCTAGTTTCAAAATCTGGAACTTGAATATCAGCTATTAAACCCCATTCAAATCTAGAACGTAATCTATCTTCTAATGTTGGAATTTCTTTTGGTGGTCTATCTGATGATAATATAATTTGTTTATTTGCATCATGTAATTCATTAAATGTATGAAAGAATTCTTCTTGGGTACGCTCTTTTCCAGCAATGAATTGTATATCATCTATAAGTAAGATATCTACATTTCTATATTTATTTCTAAATTCCTCATTTTTATCGTCCTTAATTGCATTAATTAATTCATTAGTGAATTTTTCTGAAGATACATATACTACTTTAGCGTTAGGATTACTTGCTAAAATATAATGACCTATAGCATGCATTAAGTGAGTTTTTCCAAGTCCAACTCCCCCGTATATAAACAAAGGATTATACGCTTTGGCAGGTGACTCTGCAACAGCTAGAGATGCAGCATGAGCAAATCTATTACTATTACCTATTACAAAAGAACTAAAAGTATATTTTGGATTTAATATTGAAGACATTTCATCATTAACTACAATTGATTTTGATGCCTGATTTGGATTATTTTTATTTTCTTCTTTATCATAGCTATCAGACATTATAATGAATTCAATCTGATATGATTTTGAACAGACTGCCTTTATAGAATTTACAACTAAATCTTTATATCGCTTATCTAAAATATCTTGAGTGAAGGAATTTGGAACGCTTATCTTTAGAGTATCTGAAGATATAGAAATAGGCTCGCAACTTTTAATCCAAGTATTAAAGCTAACCTCACTTAGTTCACTTTTTATAATATCTAGGGTTTTATCCCATAAATTTTTAAGATCGGAATCCATTCTTATTCCTCCAATATTTTAATAAAAAATTTTTTTTATTATATTATGTACAATGTTATCAACAGAAATATCAACATTTTTATATTATAGCCAAGAGTGTATATAAATATATCAACATGTTAATAATTATGTTTATATGTTGATTACAGAAAAATTTAATAACAAGTTGCTAGGAAAGTTATAAACATGTACTTAAACAAGAGTGTATATGACTCATATTATATAATAATAATAAAAAATAAACAAGTTATCCACAAAGTTATTAACACATGTGGATAACTTTTATTACTAAGAAGTTATTAACAATATAATACTTATGATAACATAAATAAATATCTATATTCAATAAGTTATCCACAAAAATAAATATAAAAATATATTTATCAACAAATTATTACCACCTTGACAGAAAATTAGTATGTATATATAATAAATAAGGTGAAATTTAAATCATAAAGGTATAGTTTTTACTATAAATAATAAACTTAAGGAGGTGCATGTGTAATGTTCATGACTTATCAACCAAAAAAGAGACATAGAAAAAAGGAACATGGATTCAGAAAGAGAATGAGCACTCCAGCAGGAAGAAACATTCTTAGAAAAAGAAGACAAAAAGGAAGACAAAAATTAACAGCATAAGGGCCGCTCTAAGTGGCCTTTTTTCTGCAATGCAGAGAAAAAGAGGAGTATAAAAATATCTATGATTTATAGATTGAAGAAAAATTTTGAGTTTAAAATTGTATATAGAAGAGGAAAATCATTTGCTAATGAGATTCTAGTTATGTATATATTGAATAATAAAAAAAATAAAGATAAAGATTTTAGCTTTTATAATAAAATAGGTGTTTCTGTAAGCAAAAAAGTAGGAAACAGTGTTGTTAGAAGCAGATGCAAAAGATTAATAAGCGAAAGCTTTAGATTAAATAAGGATTGTATAACAAAAGGATATGATTTTGTTTTTATAGCAAGAAATCCTATGAAGGGTAAAGATTACACTGATGTAGATAAAGCTATGAGAAATTTAATTAAAAAGGCAGGCTTATATAATTAGAATGAAGAAAATATTGTTAAGTGCAATTAAGTTCTATAGAAAACATATTTCACCTGGAAGACCTTCATGTTGTAGATTTATGCCGACATGTTCACAATATGCTTTGGATGCTATAAATAAATATGGGCCATTTAAAGGAAGTATTATGGCGGTTTACAGAATACTAAGATGTAATCCTTTTTGTAAAGGTGGGTATGATCCAGTAAGGTAAGGTATTAGGAGGTAGATATTTTAATGTTTCAATCGATAGTCGATTTTATGCGAGGCATATTTGAGTTTATACATAAGTACATACTCAATATGGGTGTATCAGATGTTGGGTTAGCTTATGTTTTGGCAATATTTGCGTTTACAGTAATGATAAGAGTTTTAATATTACCATTTAACATAAAGGCGGCTAAATCTACGCAAGGAATGCAAAAGATTCAACCAGAAGTTAAAAAACTTCAAGAAAAGTATAAAGATGATAAAGAAAAATTAAGTGCAGAAACTATGAAGCTATATAAAGAGAAGAATGTAAGTATGACAGGGGGATGTTTACCATCCTTATTGCCATTACCTATATTAATGGCTCTGTATTATGTATTTATGGGCATTCAAGATACAAATGGAGCATCATTCTTGTGGATTCAAGATTTATTTTCTCCAGATAAGTATTATATATTACCAATTTTAGCAGCATTATCGACGTACTTACCATCATATTTAATGACTAAATCAACGCCAGCTCAACCTGGTGGAATGAATATGGGAACTATGAATTTAACTATGGCTGGAATGATGGGATTCATGTCATTAAATTTTAAAGCAATATTGGTTTTATATTGGATAATGGGTAATTTAATACAAACTGTACAAACGTATTTCTTAAATTATAAACCTGCAATGAGGGAAATTGATTCAAGGAAAGAAAAAGAAACTCAACTAGAATCAGAAAAGTTTGTTATGGCAGTTGAAGAACCTAAAAATTTAGCGAGTAAAAAGAGAAAAAAGAATAAATAAAAAAGTAATTTAAGTTTGCTTTAATATTAGAGGTGGTGAATTAACAGATGAAATCAATAGAAGTAGAAGGAAAAACTGTTGAAGAAGCCTTAAATAAAGCTTTAATTGAATTGGGTACAGATAAGAACATGGTGAATTTTGAAGTTTTAAATCCTGGTTCAAAAGGTTTATTTAATGTTATAGGAGTTAAGCCAGCTAAAATTAAGGTTTCTAAAAAATATGATTATATTGAAGAAGCAAGAATTTTTATAGCAAATATACTTAAGTGTATGGAAATAGAAGCTAAGATAGATATTAAAGAAGAGAATGATATTCTTCGAATCAATTTATTAGGAGAAAAAATGGGCGTGATAATTGGTTACAGAGGAGAAACCTTAGATTCCATACAATATTTAGTTTCATTAGTCGTTAATAAGATACATGAACTTCCTCATAAAAAAGTTATACTAGATACTGAAAATTATAGGAGCAAAAGAGAGGATACTCTCAAAGGTGTTGCTATTAAGACAGCTAATAAGGTTAAGAAGACATGCAAAGTATTTAAGTTAGAACCAATGAATCCATATGAGAGAAGAATTATTCATTCTACACTTCAAGAGGATACGTTTATTAATACATATAGTGAAGGTGATGAACCATTCAGAAGAGTAGTTATTGAGTTAAGAAAAGATTTATAGAAGAAAGCCTAAGGGCTTTCTTTTTAAATTTAGGCATATGAAAGAAAATAACAAGTCCAAAATGCGATGTATATTTTACGTCAGACGAGGAAGCATGTTACCTCATAGCGGGCTATTAGGTAACATGTAGGCGTTGTAGACACTAAAAATATACTAGCATATTGACTTGTTATTTTTTTAATTATGTCTTATAACTAAACTTTATAAATTTAAAAAGAAAAATTTTAGTTAATATAGTTTTGACTAATTAAATTTTGTTAGGTAAAATTGATAGTAGTTTGAATTGGATATTAACATGAAAAAATTCTTCTTTAATAAAGGAGGGCAATAAATGAAAGAATTTGATACTATTTGTGCAATAGCTACACCTATTGGAGAAGGTGGCGTTGCTATAATTAGAATTTCAGGAGAAAATGCTTTAAATATTGCAAGTAAGATATTTACGTCCAAAAATAATTATGATGTTAAGAATATGCAGACATATACTATGAAGTATGGAAATGTGATAGACGTAGAAAATAAAGAAATAGTTGATGAAGTTATTTTAAGTTATATGAAGGCACCAAACAGTTATACTGGAGAGAATGTAGTTGAAGTGAATTGTCATGGTGGAGTAGTGTCAACTAATAGTGTATTAAATCAAATTATTAAAGTGGGAGCAAGACTTGCTGAACCAGGAGAATTTACCAAGAGGGCATTTTTAAATGGTAGAATAGATTTAAGTCAAGCAGAAGCAGTTATGGATATAATTACGGCCAAAACTGAATTATCAATGAAATCAGCTATGTTGCAAAGTAATGGAGCACTTTCAAGAGAAATTGTAGAATTAAGAAAATACTTATTAAATGTATTAGCCTTAATTGAATATGCAGTTGATTTTACTGAGGATGATGAAGATATTATTGATGACAATTTACTTATTCAAGTGAAAGACGGTATTAATAAGACAACTTTAAAAATTAAGAATTTATTATCAAATGCTGATGAAGGAAAAATTATAAGAGATGGTCTTAATGTGGTTATTGTTGGTAAACCCAATGTAGGCAAATCATCATTACTTAATGCACTATTAAAAGAAAAAAGAGCAATAGTAACAGATGTTCCTGGCACAACTAGGGATGTAATTGAAGAATACATAAATCTTGAGGGGATACCTATAAGAATCATTGATACTGCAGGAATAAGGGATACAGAAGATATAGTAGAAAAAATAGGTGTAGAGAAATCTAAAGAAAAGATTGAAGAAGCAGACTTAGTAATATTGATGCTCGATATATCTAGTGATATAGATGAGAACGATAAAGATATAATTGATAAAATAAAGGATAAGAAATACATAGTATTATTAAATAAGATGGATTTAGAGAGAAAGATATCGGAAGAAATAATAAGTAATTTAAATAATAAGATAGTTATATCTGCAAAAACAGGAGAAGGAATTGATGATTTAAAGAAAGCAATTAAGGATTTATTTTTTAATGGGGAAATAAATTCTGAGAGTTTAATCATTTCAAATACAAGGCATAAACAGGCACTTTATAGATCATTAGAGAATTGCGATACAGCTTTAGATAAAGTTAATGCTAATGAATATCTTGATTTAATATCAATTTATATAACGGCAGCGATGAAGGCTTTAGGTGAAATAACTGGTGATGAATTAGAAGAAGATTTATTAAATAAGATTTTCAGTGAATTTTGTGTAGGAAAGTAGGGAAAAAGCAATGGCAGTAAATTATGATGGTGGGCAATTTGATGTAATAGTTGTTGGAGCTGGTCATGCAGGTTGTGAGGCTGCATTAGCTTCAGCGAGATTAGGACTTAATACATTAGTATGTACTATAAATTTAGATTCAATAGCATTAATGCCTTGTAATCCTAATATAGGTGGTACTGCAAAGGGACATTTAGTTAGGGAAATTGATGCACTTGGTGGAGAAATGGGAATCAATATTGATGATACATTCATTCAATCAAGAATGTTAAATACTTCGAAGGGACCAGCGGTTCATTCATTAAGGGCTCAAGCAGATAAGAAAGCTTATCAGTTTAGAATGAAACGAGTTTTAGAAGAGCAAGAGAATCTAAAAATAAGGCAAATTGAAGTTACAGAACTTAAAGTTGAAGATGGAAATATAACAGGTGTAGTTACTAAAAATGGTGCTGTTTTTAATTGTAAATCGGTAGTACTTGCAACAGGTACATATTTAAAAGGAAAAATTATTATTGGAGAAGTATCATATAGTGGAGGTCCTAATGGATTATTCCCAGCAAACGATCTATCTCAATCATTATTAGATTTAGGTATTGAATTAAGAAGATTTAAAACAGGTACTCCAGCGAGAATAAATAGAAGATCTGTTGATTTCTCAAAAATGATAGAACAAAATGGTGATGATAAAATAGTACCTTTTTCATTTATGAATGATGAAATAGATAAAGAACAAGTATCTTGTTACTTAACTTATACAAATGAAGAGACGAGTAAAATAATCAAAGAAAATATAGATAGATCACCAATTTATAATGGTAGTATAAAAGGTGTTGGACCGAGATATTGCCCATCTGTAGAAGATAAGATAATGAGATTTCCAGATAAACCTCAACATCAAGTATTTATTGAACCAGAAGGAATTGATACTTTAGAAATGTATGTAGGAGGATTTTCATCATCATTGCCAGAAGAGGTTCAAATTAAAATGCTTAAAACTTTACCTGGACTTGAAAATGTTGAAATGATGAGAACAGCATACGCAATAGAATATGATTCAATTGATCCTACTCAATTAAAGCCAACACTAGAATTTAAGAGTATTGGTGGTTTATATGGAGCAGGTCAACTTAATGGTAGTTCAGGATATGAAGAGGCTGCTGCACAAGGGTTAGTTGCAGGTATAAATGCTGCACTAAAAGTTAAAAATGAAGAATCATTAATTTTAACTCGATCTGATGCCTATATAGGCGTGTTAATTGATGATTTAGTTACTAAAGGTACTAATGAACCATATAGAATGATGACGTCTAGAGCGGAGTATAGATTGTTGTTAAGACAAGATAATGCAGATTTTAGATTAACAGAGATAGGGAAAAAGGTTGGATTAGTTACAGAAGAAAGATATACTAAATTTTTGATTAGAAAACAAAATATTGAAAATGAGCTAGATAGATTAAAAAAATTAAAGGTGACAAATAAAAAGGAAGTAAATGAATTTTTACTCTCATTAAATTCAGCAGAATTAAGAAAGCCTACTAGTTTTTATGAATTAATGCAAAGGCCAGAATTAAATTATCTTAATTTAGAGCAACTAGATACTGAAAGACAACAATTACCTTATGATGTTGGAGAACAAATTAATATACTTACTAAATATGAGGGATATATTCAAAGTCAACTTGAACAAGTTTCTCAGTTTAAAAAGTTTGAAAAGAAGTTATTACCTAAGGATATTAATTATAATGATATTAAGGGGCTGAGAACAGAAGCTCACCAAAAGTTAAATAATATTAAACCAATTAGTATAGGGCAAGCATCACGTATTTCAGGGGTATCGCCAGCAGATATTTCGGTGTTACTTATTTATCTTGAACATCGTTATAATAAAGAATCTTAATTATTATTGGAGGACTTATGGATTTTTATAGTTTAATGTCTAAATCAGCAGAGGATGTTGGTTTGCAATTATCAAAGGAACAATATGAAAAGTTTATAATTTATATGAAGCTTCTTCAGGAATGGAATGAAAAGGTAAACCTAACAGCTATAGTAGAAGATGAAGATGTAATTAAAAAGCATTTTATTGATTCAATAAAATCATTTAAGAGGGAAGAGTTTAAAAAAGCTAGTACGTTAATAGATGTTGGTACAGGTGCTGGATTTCCAGGATTACCCATTTCGATCATGAAGGATGATATAAAGGTTACTTTGTTGGATTCTTTAAATAAAAGAGTTAATTTTTTAAATACTGTCATTAATGAGTTGGGACTGTCTAATGTTATTACAATTCATTCAAGAGCAGAAGATGGAGCTAGAGACAAAAATCTCCGAGAAAAATTTGATATTGCTACATCTAGGGCAGTTGCTAATATGAGTGTATTATCTGAACTTTGCTTACCATATGTAAAAATTGGTGGAAGTTTTATTGCATTGAAGGGACCAGCAGTTGATCAAGAAATTAAGGAGAGCATTGGGGCGATTAAAATTCTTGGTGGGGAATTGTTAGATGTCTGTGAAGTTAATATAGAGGATACTGAATTAAGACATAATTTAGTTGTTGTAAAGAAAGTAAAGGAATGCTCTAAATCATATCCAAGAAAAGCAGGACTGATAACAAAAAATCCACTTAAATAGTTTGCAAAAAAATAGGGACTAATTATTTAGCAAAGTTTGTTATAAGATGGTAGAATTAAGAAGAAGAAAGTTGTTATAAATAATATAAAACGGATAAGTTATAGTATTTTAATAAGGGATGGGTTGGAAACATGAATAATGAAATAGTAAAGATCAACATAGATAAAGTGATTCCTAATATTTATCAACCACGTAAATATTTTAACGAAGAAGCAATTGAAGAATTATCACAATCAATAAAACAATTTGGAATTATTCAGCCACTTACAGTAAGGAAAATGGGTGAAGTATTTGAGTTAGTAGCAGGAGAAAGAAGACTTAGGGCGGCTAAATTAGCTGATTTAGAAACAGTCCCTTGCAATATTATAGATATAACAGATTCAGAATCTGCTCAAATAGCTTTATTGGAGAACTTACAAAGAGAAGATTTAAATTATATAGAAGAAGCAGAAGCATATTACAATCTAATTAATGATCATAATTTTACTCAAGATGAATTGGCAAAGAGGATGGGGAAAAAGCAATCTACAATTGCAAATAAGTTGAGATTATTAAAATTGAGTTCTGAAGTAAGAATAATATGTTTAAAAAATAAATTAACAGAAAGACATGCAAGAGCGTTACTTACTGTTCCAAATGAAGAATTGCAATTTAAAATTGTTCAAAAGGTAATAAAAGATGGATTGAATGTAAAAAAAACAGAGGAACTTATTAATAAAGAATTGCTTAAAATAGCAGGAGAAGAACTGAAAAGCAATGGCAAACGAAGTATAAAAAGTGTTTTACCTGCAAAGTTATATTTAAATACAATCAAACAAGTATTGCAAAAATTTGATATTCCTGCTGAATATACCTATAAAGATGAAGAAGAATTTGTAGAGGTAACAGTAAAGATTCCAAAGGTAAAAAAATAAAATTTAGAAATAATGATCATGTGGAGATTAAGGTTGTAGTATACAACCTTAATTTTTATTATGATTAAATTTATATAAATAAAAATATGTAGTACGGCTTTAACTTATATTTATTTACAAGTTGAGTTAATGAGGTTTTTAGTACCTATTGGGTATCTTAATTAATATAAGTTACTACAATGTAATTTCATTATCACAATTTATTGGATTATTTTAAGGTTTGTAGAAAAATTATCTTATAAAATGCATTTTTTATAAGATAATTTCCTATTTACTATGTTTTTTGAAACATAATTCTTTTAATATCATAAAAAAATATATATAATATTAATATGGGAAAGGGGGGCGTTATATCATGAAAAAAATTTGTGTTTTTAATCAAAAAGGTGGGGTTGGTAAAACAACTACTAATATAAATTTATGTGCTTATTTAGCAATGGAAGGATATAAAGTTTTAACTATAGATATAGATCCTCAAGGTAACACAACAAGTGGGTTAGGATTAGATAAAAGTAATTTAGATTTATCTATTTATGATGTACTAATTTCTGAGACAACTATGAACGAATCAATAGTAAGAAGTGATTTAGTTCAAAATTTATTTATATCACCTTCAACTATGGAACTTGCAGGTGCTGAAGTTGAACTTATAAATAAAGAGGATAGAGAAAACATAATAAAAAATAAGTTGAAAGAAATTGAAGATGAATATGATTATGTATTTATAGATTGCCCACCATCTTTGGGGATACTAACTATAAATGCATTAACTTGTGCGGATTCTGTTCTTATTCCAATTCAATGTGAATTTTATGCATTAGAGGGAGTTAGTCAATTAGTTAACACTATACAATTAGTAAAAAAATCGCTAAATAAAGATTTGTATATTGAAGGTGTATTAATGACTATGTTTGATTATAGAACAAATCTTAGTAATGAAGTTTTAAAAGAAGTTCAAAAGTATTTTAAAGATAAAGTTTATAAGACAACAATTTCAAGAAATGTAAGATTAGCAGAAGCACCAAGTTTTGGATTACCAATAATGTTATACGATGAAAAGTGTAAGGGTGCAGAGGCCTACACAAAATTAACTAAAGAATTTTTAAAAAGGCAGTAGGTGATAGAATGGCAAAGAAGTTGACTTTAGGAAAAGGATTAAGTGCGCTTATACCTGAGGAATCAGGAGAAAATATAGACGAAAGCAATAGAATGTTAATTTCAATAAATAAAATTAAAAGTGATGAAGAGCAACCAAGAAAATTATTTGATTCTGAGAAAATAGCAGAATTAGCTGAATCTATAAAAACTCACGGAATAATTCAACCATTGATTTTAAGAAAGTATATGCAGGATCAATACATTATAGTAGCTGGAGAAAGAAGATGGAGAGCTGCTAAGATGATTGGATTAAAAGAAATACCAGCAATAATAATGGAATTAAGTGATAGAGATATATTAGAAATTTCATTGATTGAAAACATCCAAAGGCAAGATTTAAATCCAATTGAAGAAGCTTTAGCGTATAGAAAATTATTAAATGATTTTAATATAACACAAGAAGAATTAAGCAAGAGAATTGGAAAGTCAAGAGTAGCAATTGCCAATACAATGAGGTTAACCAATTTAGATGATAGAGTTCAACAATACATAATTGAAAGTATTATTTCAGAAGGACATGGGAGAGTACTTCTTACTATTAATGATAAACAAAAGCAATATGAGTTAGCACAACAAGTGATTGATGAGAAATTATCAGTTAGAGAATTAGAAAGATTGATAAAGAGGTTTAATGAAGAAGAGGAAAAAGAAAAAATTATTTGGCGGAGTGATGACTTGAATCCATATTATAAGGAAGTAAAGAATCAACTTCAAAATTACTTTGGGACAAAGGTAAATGTTTCAAACAAAAAAAACAAAGGAAGAATAGAAATTGAATACTATTCAGAAGAGGATTTACAAAGGATATTAGATATTATTAATATGTAATGTTTCACGTGAAACAATTATGAAAGGAATGACAGTGGATTTGGATATACTAATTAATACAATTAATGAACTGATACCATATATAATATTTGGAATGATAATAATAATTATATTATTATTTATAATGGTAATAGTTCAATTTAAGGCAATAGGGAGAGTTGAAACTAGATACAAAAGGTTAATGAAAGGCACAAGTAATAAAAATTTAGAAGAAATGTTACTAGAAAAGTTAGATAGTATTCAAGATGCTAAAGAAACTTCCGAAAAAGCATTGAAAGAGTGTGAAAAATTGCAAATAAGAATGAGAGAGTGCGTTCAAAAGGTAGCAATTATGAGATATAAGGCTTTTGAAAATGTTGGAAGCGATTTAAGTTTTTCTATAGCAATGCTAGATGATAAAAATGATGGTGTTATTTTAACAGGTATATATGGAAGACAAGAAAGTACAACATATGCTAAACCTATTGATAAAGGAATATCAAGATATGACCTTTCAGAAGAAGAATTGTATGTTTTAAATGAAGCATCAAATAAGGAATTTAAATAGAAGTTTATTTTAGATAGAGTGCCATAATTAAATTGGCACTCTTTTATTATACGTGCAATTAGGGATACTGAAGAAAATTACAAGTCAAAGATGCGACAAAAAGTAAAAATTGCAATATAAGATGTCCAAGTTTTCGAGAAAAATATTCTTTTAAGCTGATATGCTTGTCCTATTTTTCTATAGTTTCGCTTTTCGCCATTCTTTTTAACGAGCAAATATTTGTTACGTATATGTAAAAATAGATTATTATCTAAATAGTTTTAAAGCAAATACTTGTATCGAATTGTAGTTTCTTATTTGTAATATTTTGAATAGCTGCATACGGTTATTAACCACATGTACCAATAGCTTTTTTTAAATACTCAACCAATTTATGATCCATCCATATCTTCAATCAAGATCCCTTTTGTGATACCTTGTCTATCATGCTCTAACTATACAACTTTGGAGCTATATTCATTTCGAGTTGTTAAGTCATTATACAACTTAACAGATGCGACGGAAAACTCTTATGCAGCATAGCCGCTCTTTTTTTATGTGTATATATTGCGTAACACGAGGAAATAATATTAGTGCATAGTGGCTATTAGTTAATGTTATTGATAAGTAGATAAGCAAAAATGAGAATCAAAATTTTATATGTTGTTTTGCGAGCCTTCTCCTTGGAGTTTTTGTATTTTGTTCTTCAAACTTTCACACAGTGAAATCTATGATTCTGTGTAAATCATGTGATTAGCGAGTACACGAGTCAAAATTGTTCTTTACCTAAAATAGACAGGCTAGTGACCTTGTTATTTATTTTAATATGCCTTATAGCTAGTTAAATAAGTACTATAAAGTCTTTTTGTTGCTTATAATAAAAATATACGTTGAAATTCTTTTAAATTATGTGAAATAAAATTATTATTGCTTCATAAAACTACTTAAATATTCTAGACATAAAAATTTAGACACAAAGGAATATTTAGTTAAGCAAAAATTGTTTCACGTGAAACAATTTTCACTATTGGAATGTCAGGCATATAAAAGAAAATAACAAGTCTGAAGTTACTATGGATATTTTTTATCAGAAGAGGTGAATTACATCATAGCAAGCCTATTAGATCAATTTACCCACGTGAGTAGATAAGTGAATGTACAAAAAGTGATGCTCCAAGTTTTATGATTGGATACCAGAACTTTCTAATTGAAGCTTTTATATTTGGAAACAGGAACTTTATCTGTGAGAATCTTTGATTTGGTTCCTTGGATTTAGTAGTTAGCTCATTTATGAGTTAACATCATATAGAAAATGATTTTGTTTGAATCACGTGCTTAGCGAGTGTTATACGAGTCGAGTTTCACTATGATGGAAAATAGGCTGGCAATCGACTCGTTATGTATTTGATTGTGCTTTATATAAAGATATTAGTAAATAATAAGTAGAAAGTTAATCAATAGATTATTATATAAGGTTATGATATCGATAGTTTATATTTGATAAATTTGTATTACTATTATCTAAGCTTTTAAGAATAAAATAATAGATTCCTTTGGAAATAGAGTCTGCCAAATTCATTACAGTATTTAATCGAGTATTTTGTAAAACTAAGAACTCAAAACTTCCAGATATATTAACAATACCAGTTATACTCATTTCTCCAACACCAGGAAGTTGTTTATTTAGTGCTAAACCTGGTAAAAGGGGCTTCTTTTGGATGAATACTTTACCAATATTATTTAAGGAACCTAAACATGAATCAATAGCAACTATATATGGATTTTTAAAATCAGAATTTATTTCATCTAAAGTATTTACTATGTTTTTTGCATGAATTGGATTTTCTAAAGTGCCGTAAACATAAATATTATTTTTAGATAGGTATTTTAATTTATATCCAACTAATGGACCAAGTGAATCTCCAGTTGATCTATCGCTACCAATACAAACAAATATAATAGCACGATGATCATAAAGAATTGGTTGTAGTTCATTTAGCAAATAATCTTTAATCTTAATATAAGCAGTAAGTGAAGATGAATCTATAGAAAAATTTTCACACATAAAAAAACCTCCTTTTATTAGATTTATTTCCAATAAACGAGGTTTTATTCAATAATTTAATAATTATTGGATTAATGAAATATAGAATGTATTAATTGTTTTAAATATTATAGATTCTAAATCAATTAAACAACTGTATTTACGCCTTATGTACAATTTTACTTAAAACAATAAGTGTATAATCAATCTCTTTTTTAGTTGTAAAATAACTAATACTTAGGCGAACAGTTCCATTAGGGTAAGTTCCTATAGTTTGATGAGCTAGAGGAGAACAATGTAATCCTGAACGAGTTTTAATACCCTCGCATTCAAGGTAATAATTTAATTCAGAAGCATCTAATGAATTTACATTTATTGAGATACATGTAGTTAAATTTTTACCAGACAAATCGCCATATACAATTATTCCATCTATATTTAGTAATCCATTGAGTAAATGACTCATTAAATAATGAGTATGTTCATATATAGTATTTAACCCTATAGAATTTATATATTTAATACCTTCAGCTAAACCAACGATACCAGGAAGGTTATGTGTTCCACATTCAAATTTATCTGGTAAAAAATCAGGTTGTTCTAAGGAAGAGGAAAGACTTCCAGTACCTCCTTGAAACAGGCTAGAACAAGAATTATTAAATTTAGAATCTAATATAAACCCTCCAATGCCTTGAGGCCCTAATAAGCTCTTATGGCCAGTAAAAGCTATTGCATTAGCTTTAATATTTTTAATATTAATATCTAAGACACCAGCACCTTGAGAAGAATCAACAATGAAAAAAATATCATTGTCGTTACATATATTACCTATATTATGTATATCTTGAATTGAACCAGTAACATTAGAAGCTTGAGTCATTACAACCAATTTTGTTTTAGTAGTAATTTTATTTTTAAATTCATCTAAATTAATAAATCCCTTAGAATTTGCTTTTATTACATCCAATTCAATTTGAAGATTTTCTTTGCAGAAGAAAAGTGGTCTAATAACAGAGTTATGCTCCATTGAAGAAGTTATTACATGATCACCAGGTTGTAGTATTCCTTTAATTAATATGTTTAGAGATACAGTAACATTACTAGTGAAAATCACATTACTTGGAGAATCATAACCAAAAAAATCACAAACAAGCTCTCTTGCATCATATAGATATCGATTACTTTGAAGTGAGTTATCGTAATTTCCACGACCTGCATTACCACCTATATTGAGCATATAGTTATACATACCATCAATAACTTGTTTTGGTTTAGGAAAAGTTGTTGATGCATTATCTAAATAGACTTCCATGTAGTCACCTCTAAAAAATAAATTTGTAAGCTCCCATAATAACAAATATTATGCCAAGAGCAACAAGAAAATAATCTAAGATCTTTGTTGTATTATTTGTAAAATTAGCATTTACTTTTTTAAAACTTCTACTTACTAAAATATTAAGAACACAAAACCAAGTTATGCTTCCGACTATCATTGAAAGAATTGAAACTGTGAAAAAGAGTCTTCCATGATGTCTCCAAACATTGAACAAAGTACCACTGAGTGCAATCCATATAGATGGAGTAGTTGGATTTAAAAAAGTTATTAAAAAACCAGTCAAAAATCCATTTGAAGCATGTTTATAAATTGCTTTTTGTAACCTAGAATCAGAACGTTTTGGTTTAAGTGATATTCTAGTCGACAAAATCAAGAAGAATCCGGATATAAGCCAAAATAAACCATTCATTTTAGTGTTTTTCGTAAATATGGTAAGTAGCCCTAAGTTTATAATTATTATATATGCAATATCAGCAGATACTGCACCTAGAGAGACTTTAAATCCTGCCTTAAAGCCCTTTGATATTGAACGACTTACAGATTCAAGACCAGAAGGTCCTAAAGGAATCGAAGCTGCAAAGCCTGTGAAAAAAGCGAATAGTATAGCCTTTAAGATAATAATCATGGTATTCTCCTTTTGATTGCATTTGTATATAATTATAGAATAAAAAAAGTTTTTTTTCATTAAATATTGATAAGTTTTTTTATTATTAACATATTATCATCTTTATAAAGTGGAAAAAACATATATAATATAGATTATAACATAAGAGTGTAAGAGAGGTATAAACATGAATTATTATATAATAGTATTCAAAAGTACATACGATGCAATGGCGGCGGAAAAGAAATTAAAAAAACTGAACTTTACATTTAGAATAATGCCAACCCCAACATCTATAACTATGAGTTGTGGTATATGTGTGAGGATAGATAAAAAAGAGGAAATAGATACAGTAATAAATAATGATATATTAGAATATAAAAATATATATTTTAGAGATAAGGAAGGATACAGTTTAATTGAAAAGTAGAAAGGGGAATTATATTTGAATTATAACAATTTAATAAAATGGTTGCAGGGAGATAACTTTAATGACAGTCAGTTACATATAGGAACTTTCATTAATATAGATTACATTCAAGCAGCCATAGGTAAAAGTTTTCAAATAATTTTTGCAATAATACTAATGTATTTTTCTGTGAAGATAGGGAACCACTTGATAAAAAAATTTGTTGAAAAACAAGTTAAAAGTAATGCCATGCTCTCATTAGATCCTCAAAGAGCAAAAACATTAGGAGAAGTATTAAAAAGCATTTTGAAATATTCAGTATATTTTATTGGGATAGGAATAATAGTGTCAATTTTGTTTAGTGGAATATATTTTACCTTTGCTAGTATAGGGGGAATTGCAGTTGGACTTGGTGCACAAAGCTTAATAAAGGATTTAATTAATGGTTTTTTTATTTTATTTGAAAATCAATTTGGAGTTGGAGATCATGTAACTTTAGGAAGTTTCACTGGAATCGTTAAAAGCATAGGTATTAGGACTACTGTAATTAAGGATTTCACAGGTGATATCCACTCAATTCCGAATGGTTCAATAAGTGGAGTAACTAATCATTCAAGAAATGATATTAGATTTATAGTAGATGTAAATATTTCACATGAAGAAGATATTGAAAATATAATTGAGAATATTAAAATTACTTGTGAAAAATTTAAAGATCAAAATGAAGAGTATATAAATGAACCTATAGAAATTTCAGGAATTAAGGAGTTAGGGGTGTCAAGTGTTACTATAAGAGTAGTAGGTAAGGCAAAACCACTTAATCAATGGAAGATGGAAAATGAACTTAGGAAGGCAATAAAATTAGCGTTAGATAAAAATAAAGCAGAAACTCCCTTAGGCTGAATTAGAGAATGAAAACATAGAAAAGAGGAATAAACAATGATAGAAATATTTAATCTTGGTGATATAGTAGAAATGAAAAAGCTGCATC
>Ga0224516_1000131_pt1 | contig 18893 bp, 24 predicted proteins | sample IRFST0metaG_FD_179884 | JGI IMG/M metagenome (GOLD analysis project Ga0224516, IMG submission 179884) | Peat soil microbial communities from Stordalen Mire, Sweden - IR.F.S.T0 | ecosystem: Environmental > Terrestrial > Soil > Wetlands > Peat | place: Sweden: Norrbotten County, Stordalen Mire... | reverse complement strand
CAAAAAAAGGCCTTTTTCAATGGATATATCACGCGAAGTGATGCTGTATCTTTCCGAGTAGACGGTGAGGGCGATTCGAGCGGCGACAAAGAGAAGAAGCAGCACCGCGGCCCCCCTAAGCACGGTTGCGATTAAGCTTATGTCTATGAGCCTCTGGACAAAAAAAGACCCGAAAAGGAGGACCACTAATAGCAACACAAGTCCCTTTTGTTTTAACGTGCAACCCAAAATACTCGGACGGGCCAAATACAAGAGCTCTTTATCATCTATATCCACTCCGCCTTTGATGATGGGATAGGCGGGAGGGGGGGCGTTAATCCGCTTAGTGTCATAAGGGGCGTTATAGGATGAGCGGTCGCGAGTGGCTTGTGTGGAATATTCGCGAGTGGCTTGTGTGGAATATGATACATCCCCAGTGCGATCGTCGACGTAAGTCGCGACATAATCACGCATCTCCTCTGACACCGTCAACGCGATTCGTGCGATTTCGGGGCTAATCTTAATCTTATGAAAAGCGACGATGCCTGATTCCCACCAGTAATCTAGCGAGTCCGCGTTTTTCTCTATCTGAGCTCGCAACGCTGGGTTGAAAGCTAAACGTCCTCGACTCCTATATTCATCTTGAATGCAGATCTGATACACTTCTTTAATCCGGTGAGCGTTTAGAATGACCTCTTCATAATCGCCCGATTGATAGAAACGTCGCGCTTTTTCTATTAATCGATCTAGTGTTCGTGCGGCCGTGGCGAAATCGGTTGTTGAGGGGGAGCCGTAGCTGTCTCTGTTTTCTGCGCGCGGATGTTCCCAGTGGTCCGTACTGTACCCTACCATATACTTCACGCCAGCCCCAATAGCTTGTGCATTTGCGGTATGATCCTTACCTGGCTTAAATGTCTAGCAGCAACATCCATCATCTGAAAGAGCTCACTACTATCTGGCGGAACAGCGCGCAGCGTATGAGTAACTGGCTGCAGCACCAGAAGTAGATCGGTGCTGATCTCCGCGAGGCGCTGCGCAACGAATGCAATCATCTCGCTCGAAGTTTGCTTTAGTACAACGACTTTAATAAAAACGTCAGTTTGGGAAAGGTAGAACTCCTGGATAGTGCGTAGCTCTTCCCGAAGCAACAAATCATAAGTCGGGCTAGCACCGTGTTCGGGCAGTTTTATATCGCACGCAGCAACGTCCACCACGTATTTGAGGCGCCGCGCGCTGCGCGAGTCCATTCCGTTGGTCTCAAGATACAGGGGTTTGGGCAGCTCTTGCGCAAGCTCCAAGATGAACTCTGCATATAGCAAGGGTTCGCCGCCAGTCAAGCTAAGATGCGTTGTTGCTGGGGTCCATAGGCTTTCCGCAAGTTTAGCGAGATCGTTCGCTGAAATCGGATTGTGAAGTTGCTGTGCGGCATTACACCTCACCCAACTTCCGTTCTCGCAGGGTCTCGCAGATGCTGAATCACAATAAATGCACGTAAGCGGACAACCTTGGAATCTAACGAAAACGTGGCGCGTTCCGATATAGGGTCCCTCACCTTGCATCGAGTTGAACACTTCAAAAACGCTTGCTGTCGCTACCATTTTTGCTAGTACGAATTAGTATCGCCTAGGCGTTTTTGCAGAGGGTCTTCCTTGTTCAAGTCCTGAAAGGCGCGGCGTCTGCGGAGACAGGACTCGCAAACCCGACACGGAACGTCTTCAGCGGCGTAGCACGACCATGACCATTCGAGAGGCGCTTTAATGCGCAAGCCGAGTGCCGCGATCTCTGTTTTGTCGTATTCTATAAGCGGGGCAACAACCTCTACTTGACTTAGAGCAGCGTACTGCAACACATGGTTGAAAGAAGTCACGAAATCTGCAGAGTTATCCGGGAACGTGGCAGCCTCCTCTTTGTTGAATCCGACGACAACGGTTTCATAATGATAATTTTCGCAAAATGCAGTCGCAATTGAAAGAAAAACCGCATTTCGGGCAGGCACCCATACGGCTTTTGCAGTTTCACGTACTGCTGCATAATCTTCAAGCGTCTCTTTAGTGAGCTGTGGCAGTTCGTTGTCATCGGTCAGTGCTCCCTCAAAACTTGCATACCACGGCAATTCGATGATATGATGGCTCACGCGGTACGCCGCGCATATTTTGGAAGCAAATTCGATTTCTTTGACACGCGCCTTCTGACCGTAATCGAACGTTAGGCACTTAATACTGTCATAGGCGTCATACGCGAGTTTGAAGGATACTACTGAGTCCAGGCCTGCTGACAGCAAAACAACGGCTCGCGACATCTTGACGCCTCGCATTCGCAGAGTTCTATTAGGCAAAGCATTAATTAAAATTGCCTATTCATTTATTCTCATGCACAAAACTGCTGAGATTCTTGTGTCCGGCTATGTACAAGCAGTCGGCTACCGCTTGTATACTAAGCGATATGCTGATCATTTGGGCGTTACTGGTTTTGTTCAAAACTTGCCTGACGGAAATGTGAAAGTCGTAGCATCAGGCGCTGAAGAGGATCTCGCACGTTTTATTGAGCGGTTGCGGGGGGGCCCACGAGCGGCAATAGTTAAAGGCGTTAAAGTGACGTGGAAGAATGGAGAGAAAACCTCCGGAGAATTTGTTATGAGGTGAGCCGCGCTGCACAGCAGCTGTTGTGGCTCGGGCCATTTTCGGTGATCTCGCCTATCTGTAATTTCGCTCTTTACTAAGTCGCAATCTTTTATCTTGCATGGGTGCACCTCGTTCACCGGTTGTCAAAGCAAGGCTTAGCGCAAATTCCGAAACTTCCGCACCTGCTTTGCGGCCTACATCGTTGAGATGGGGTCTATCTAGATTAACCGCAGATCTTGTGCAATAATGAAGCTGCGAGCGTCAAGCGAACCATAAGAGCTCACGTCGCGCTCGTCGTGTGCGTTTTTGGCAACGTCTCAGCACGTTGTAGGCAAGCGTCCTAAGAAGAGACGGATGCAAGTCACGCTGCCAATTCTCAACTGCTTTTCTAGGCGACAATGATGTGCGCACACTCGACGGATTACGTCCATCGTCGCCGAGAATCGGTCATTATATCAACAAGCGTCGGTTTTTTCGCGGAGAGGGCATTTTTTAACGCCTCTTTCAGATCTTGTGGGCCTTCAACCGTAAATCCCTCCCCTCCGCATGAGTCTGCATAGCGAGCAAAATCGATCCTGTGCAAGTCGGTGGCAAAATGCGGAACGCCCGCTTCGTCCTGCTCGTGTTCAATCATGGCAAGTTTGGCGTTGTCCAGCAATACAACCGTTAGGGGCAGCTCGTTGACTACAGCAGTGGCGAAGTCGCCCATTACCATCGTGAAGCCTCCGTCGCCGGTCGTACAGACGACTTGGCGCTCAGGATAAACTAGTTGTGCAGCCAGTGCTGCCGGCAGGCCAAAGCCCATAGAGGCGACATATCCGGATATCAAGATTTCTTGATCTGTTGCCACGAAGTTGCGGGCAAACCAGAGCGTATTATCACCGACGTCGTTTGCAATGATGGCATCGTGATCGATAACCTTTTGTAGAGCGTCCATTATTTGTGGCCCTCGCACAGGCGATGCGTCTGAAGCAATTTCTTGCTGCTTTTTTTGCTCCCAGCGTTTCTTGATGCGGGCCACCTGATCCAAGTAGCCATCCGCGTGCTTATCGCTCACTTTCTCGTGCAACGCAGGCAGTACCATCGCTGCGTCTCCGACGAGTCCCACGCTCACGGGGAACTTCCGCCCGATCATGATAGGTTCGAGGTCAACTTGGACTTGCGATATATATGACGGCACCGCCGTATTATCTGAATAGGAGCATCCAACGGTGACCAGCAAATCCGCTCCAAACACCACTCTCTTCGCGGGATCGGTCCCAATACCCCCCATTACCCCTAAGGCAAGAGCGTGATCCTCTGGAATAACGCCTTTCGCTTTGTATGTCGTGGCAACCGGGGCATCTATCTTTTCCGCTAGTCGCAAGACGGAGTCTCTTTGTCCTCGAGCACCGTATCCAACGATCAAGACAGGCCTTTCCGCCGCATCAATAGCTTTCGCTGCCGCTGTAATCAGCTGAGGATGAGGCATCAGTCGTAAATCGGGCAATCGCCCTTCTTTTGGCTTAGTTTTGACGTTGGGAAGTACAGGGAGCGTCTGCACGTTCGTTGGTACGCCCAGATGAGAGACACCGCGTCCAACAATCGCTCGCTTCATGGCTAACGTGAGAAGCTCGGTTACTTGCTCTGGTGAGTCAATTATCTCATTGAAATCGGCGACTGCCTCAAAGAGCGCGTGCTGATCGATCTCCTGGAACGATCCTAAGCCTAAGAACTGCAGCCCAACTTGTCCGGTGAGAGCCAACACCGGTGCGTGGTCCATTTTTGCATCATAGAGACCGGTGACTAAGTTCGTTGCTCCTGGTCCAGCTATGGAGAGACAGACTCCTAAGTCATTGGTGAGCTTCGCATACGCAGACGCCATGAAGGCGGCGACTTCCTCGTGCCGCACCAGTATAAAGCGTATCTGGTCGCTTCTCCTCCTTATTGCGTCAACGATCTGAAGCGATGTCTCGCCGGGAATTCCGTAGACCTGTTTTACACCCCATTCAACGAGCTGCTCAACAATTATGTCGGCCACAAGCCGCTGGGTCTTGCCTTCTACCATCTCGCCACTCACGTTTGCCATGCCTCCTTTCGTGTCGGACAAAGACCAACTACTCGCAAGCCCCGCACCGAACAAAAATAAGTGGTCGCGCGGGGCTCGATTCTAAGTGTGTTCAAGCAGTTGAGACTACTTAAAGATTGCACGCAAAAAAGCCCGACAAGCAGCTGCTTTAGAACGCAGACGACAATTGCGGCACTACAGATGTCTATAAAATGTGTTCGGACGCTGCCTGTGGCTCACTCTCGATTGAACGCTTGCACTGAACACAATTTCGGCGCCAATAGCGACAGCTCTGAGGTCTGAGCCGAGTCACGTCACTGTTGGATAAGTCACCCCTGAAAGTTCGCTTGTATCAGGCGTTAGGGCGACCAAATCGTGCACGTCTAGCCTGTGCACGTCATCCTTGCCTACCGCCCTCGAAATATCGGCAAGTTCCAACGTCGAAACTCGGATGAAATTAGCCAGCTTCCGGGCGCCGCGATCGATGCTGAATCGCTTGACGAGGTCGGGGTCCTGCGTCGTTGTCCCGGTAGGACATTGGTTGGTTTCACATATGCGGTAGTATTCGCAGGACATTGCCCAGAGCGCAGCCGTTGCGATGTAGACCGCATCCGCCCCCAGCGCTAAGCACTTTGCAAAATCACCGGACGTGCGCAATCCTCCTGCTGCAATGAGCTCCGCGTGTTGTCGGTACCCAACCTCCCTAAGATACTGATGTGCCCGAGGAAGGAAGTTAATAAGGGGCAGCCCGAAATTGTCTCGGATGTGGTTAGGGGGGGCGCCGCTGCCCCCTCCAAACCCGTCAACGACTATGTAGTCGGGCTCCGCATAAATGATTGCGTCGAGGTCTTTCTGGACATGTCCGCCCGCAAACTTAATGCCCACTGGCTTGCCCTCTGTTGTGTCTCGGAGCGTGTCTATCTTCTGCTTAAGATCTTCGGCGCTACTGACATCTGGGTGCCGCGCGGGGCTTCGCGCGTCGGTGCCCACGGATATACCACGGGTCGTAGCGATAAGTTCGGTAACTTTGCTCGCCGGAACTAGGCTCCCGGTGGCAGGGTACGCTGATTGACTGATCCGAAATTCGATCATGTCTGCTTGTCTGAGCCGTTCATCCCAGACGCCAAAATGGCCGCTCGAGTATTGTAGCGTGAGGTACTTGGCGGATTCTCGCTCTTCGTCGAGCATACCGCCCTCCCCGGTATTTGCCGCCGTGCCCGCGAGCGTTGACGCTTTCGCAAGGGCGATCTTCTGTTCTTTGTTTAAGGCGCCGAAACTCATTCCCGAGATCAGTATTGGCGTTTCGAGCTGAATCGACTTCTTCGAGCGTTTACCAATCGTAGTGCTCGTGTTGACTGGCTCTTCTGCGTTTAAGGGGAAGAGGTACAGTTGTGCCGGAAGGAAATTGAGCATGTCAAGGCTTGCTCGGATCGGCTTCATCGACCCCATGCCTTCCCGAAGTGATTTGTTCAGCGTTGCGGTCTTTTTAACGTCAAGAATTTTTTTGTACTCCAAAGGATGCTCGTAATACATCATCTCTCGCATGATTACCCCTCGGCTTCTGCGCCGCTTATCACAGCGGCCGAGTTATATTTATTGGTTTCTAGCCCCTATAACGGAGCACAACACCCAGGAACTGCGGCAGGAGCGTCACAATTCGTGAAATTTGCGCACGTTTTTTGCCTAACACGCGGAGGGGGCACGTGGCAACTAGTACGAGACGAAACAGGTTGGCTGAGAGTAGGCGTCAGTTGACGAAACTGCTGATCATTGCGGCTTTGATTAAATATGGACTTCAGATAGGCGACATTGACGTTGGGAAAGTTGTCCAAGACGACATTGACGAAGCAGCAGGTCTTGCCAAACACGGTTCCGTCCACGTTCCAACGGTCTTGATTAACGTCAAGCAATTCGACCGTTTCGAGCGCTACGTTCCGGCTTGGTTGCGTTTGTCTATCGAAACAGGTGTATTGGACGTTCTCGACACGCTCGATAGCGGGGAGATCGTTATCGGTTTGCCGCATGACACAGAAAAACGATGTATCGTGATCCCAAGCAGGATAGCGAAAGAATTTGAGGAGCTGAACGCGCCAACTGCGTGAGCGACGTGAATGAAGCGCAAGAAAAGTAAGCCGACTAAGTTTTAGGCCAAGGCCCCACCGCTCTCTGCTCACTCAAGTGAAGGACCGCCAGAACGCGCGTCGGTCGTTACAGGAAACTTTATGTCAGCCGCGCTCTTCGTAGCAAGCGTGCGGAAGGAGATCGTGCTAACGCTGTGCATCTTATCGTGCTGCTGCCTAGTCAGCGGTTGCACGGGCAGTGCGCCGAATCAAACGGCAAGTAGCCAGGGATCGAACAGTCCCCAAGCATCGCAACTCTCGGTGAGTTCAGCTCTGACGGCGCTCGGCGAGCCGGTATCGATTCAAGCGACCTTGAAGGATGGAAACGGGCGGGCCTTGGATGGCAAGACCGTCGAATGGTTCATTGATGGCGTATCGGTCGGAAAAAGCCAAGTGAAGAGTGGCGTCACGATGATGAACCTAACAGCCGAGTACGTCGAAAACTTAGACATCAAAGCACACCAGGTGCAGGTGAGTTTCTACGGAGACGCAAGTTACGGGAGCAGCACCGCTACTTCATTTTTGCAGATTACCGCGAACGGTGCGCCAGAGGAAGTAGCTTCGTCCAATTCCACAGCGAGTGCTGTTTGAGCGTCCTGCAAAACGTCGAGTGCAAGCTGCTCTGATTTGCCCGTTGCAGCTCAGTTTCTAGTGCAACAAAATTGGAGCGAACACTCACGCAAGCTCGACGTACATACGACGGGGGTCGTTCCGCGCGTCGTTGACCGTCAGTCTATCTTCGTTTCGTTTACGTATCGAGAAAAGTTCGGGTTTTTGAGGTCAATCAGATCTAGAAAAGTCTCAAAATCTTCCTCAAATTCTAGCCCAAATAGCTCGGTCTCAAAGGTCGATGCTTGACAATTCATTTCTCGTAATTGGATTCTAGCTCCTACTTAAAGCTTTTCTTTTGCTTAGAAAGCAAAAAAACGGCGCGGTAGTCTCCATATCGGCAGATCCCGCATATAGAACGTGCGCGCGCTAAAGCCCCACTCCAATGGAAACATTGCTAGCGCGGAACTGGCTAAACGCGTTGCTGTAGCGGTCCATAGTGCATCCCAGTCGGTTCGATGGTGTGGAGAAGATTATATAGAACGTCTGCAGGTTCATGGTTGATGAACCCGGAAATAGACCTGAATCAGCTCGTCGACGAGTTTTTGCGATTTGAAAAATACGTGGAAGAGTCTAAACAGTACGAACGCGTGGTCGCAGCACCGTCGCTGTCAGATGATCAGTTATTTCTTGAACAAGACTGGCAACGGTTCGTGGCGTACAAGTACAATCAAGCGGGAGTACGCGATGGTCTCCAAGACGCGATACGCAACGGTTACGTTTTGCTGCTCGAAAAGCTCACTGAGTTGGCCCAGCAGGCCAGTTCGGAGCACAGCGGGCTCGACAAAGAGTAGCAACAACGCCTAAGGTCGGTGCTTCGCGTCTGGCAGCGAGGGTAACGTCACCTTTTTCGCGTGCGAAAGCTTCGTAGCTCGCGATATCCTTGATTTTGTCTCGGTTGTTTACGCTCAAATTGGCTCAAACCTAAATACGTGGCAGTGCTAGATTGCCAATAATATACCACCGAGGCAAAGAGAATGAAGGTAGAGAAACTGGGACAGCTCTTCAAGGAGGTCCTTTCGGAAATGAAGAAGGAGCTGAAGAGTTACACGTGGCTTTTTTGTGCTGAGCGCGGTTATTGCATCAATGACTCACTCCTGGTCGTGGACGATGCAGGACTCTTGCCGGCAATTCGCGTCGCTTTAACTCCTGCGTTACGGTACGAACTGCCGCAGCTTGCACACCTCGCCGCTGAACTCGAACATGACCTCACCAACATCGTCTTCGATTACGCGTATAATACGAGACACAAAATAGGCGCGGAAGATCTGAAGACGATCGGGCATATTCCCTACGTCAGTGAGCATATCTGGCGGCTGATGACCGTGCCACAAAACTAGTCTGGCCTATATTCGACGCGCGCGTCTGATCTGCTCAGTTCGTTATGAAACGATAGACCTTTTTTTAGCGCTCACGTCCTCCGGAGCTAGTAGGGATCCCTTCTCCGGCGCTAATAGAAATCCTTTTATACCGTTTAATATCATTGCGTGACGGAAGTAGGTTTCCTACTTCTTACTTTCCGCACACATAAGATTTGTTGATTTGAACACGGAGGAACACATGGTTATTGCCGCTCTCAATTCGGGAGATACTGCGTGGATGCTTATGTCTACGGCTCTCGTAGTGTTAATGACGGTTCCTGGATTGGCCTTGTTCTATGGCGGGCTCGTAAAAAAAGAGACCGTCTTGAATACCCTCTTCCTGTCTTTTTCGGCGTACGCTATGGTGAGTATCATCTGGTTCATTTATGGATACCCCCTGGTGTTTGGCCCTGACGTGCACGGGTTTATCGGCGCTCCAGGAAACTTCTTCTTCCACAATGTGGTTGAATCGAATACGTTGGTTGGGTCAATACCAGCGAGCGTTTACGCGGCTTTCGAAATGACGTTCGCGGCGATTACCGTAGCACTTATTTCGGGCGCCATCATCGGACGGATGAAGTTTAGCGCGTGGATGCTGTTTGTTCCGCTGTGGGCGACCTTTGTCTACCTTCCTGTCGCTCACTGGGTGTGGGGCGGCGGCTGGCTCGCACAACTCGGCGCCCTTGATTTCGCTGGTGGCACCGTCGTTCACATCAACAGCGGAGTTGCGGCGTTAGCCCTCTGTTTGGTGCTCAAAGGTCGAAAAGAGCGAAGTATGCTGCCACACCAGCTCGGATATGCCATCATAGGTGCCGGTCTGCTCTGGTTTGGGTGGTTCGGTTTCAACGCTGGATCCGCGCTCTCTGCCGGGCCGCTCGCAGGCTCAGCGTTCATCGCTACGAACACCGCTGCGGCTGCAGGCATGCTCTCGTGGATGCTGATCGAATACCTTCGATTCGGCAAGGCGACCATGTTAGGCGCGGCCTCAGGCATTGTCGCGGGCTTGGTCGCGATCACTCCGGCGGCGGGATTCGTCAACATCCCCGCTGCTATGGTGATCGGCTTCGTCACCTCCATTGTGTCGTACACGGCGATCTCTTACCTCAAGCCGCGGCTCGGCTACGATGATGCGCTCGATGTGTTTGGCGTGCACGGGATCTCAGGCATTTGGGGTGCACTCGCTGTTGGGATCTTCGCGAGTCCCTTTATCAATGCGGCGGGAACTGGCCTCGCCTATGGCCATCCTGCACAGCTGGAGATACAGGCCATAGCGGTGGCTGCAACGTTTGCGTACTCCTTCGTGGTCACGTTGATCATCGCTAAAGCGATCGACTTTACCATCGGGCTGCGCGTGAGCGAAGAGCAAGAGGCTCAGGGCTTAGATCAGGCGCTGCACGACGAGGCTGCGTATCACATATAGCCCTCGGGCGCGTATGCGTTAGCAAGGATTCAACAGAGGTGAAAAATGAAGAAGATCATGGCAATAGTCAGACCAAATAAGCTCGAGGTCATCAAAGAGGCTCTCGACGATATCGGCAGTCCCAGTTTGACCGTCACGGAAGTGAAAGGCCGCGGTCGGCAAAAGGGGATTACCGAAATCTATCGGGGTCGCGAGTACGCGATTGACCTGCTGCCGAAGCTGGAAATCGATATAGTAGTCCCCGACGGTGCTGCCAGCAAGGTGGTAGATACAATAGCGAAAGCTGCGCGTACGGGCGAAATAGGCGACGGCAAGATATTCATAATGGATGTCGAACAGGTCGTGCGGATTCGAACGGGCGAGCGAGACCACGACGCAATTTAGGCAGTACGGCTGGTGATGGCGTGCCCATCACCTCTCTTTTTTAATTAGGTTCTCCGTTCCGGTAGCGCGGCCGCACTCCGCCACGCTGCTCACTACTCGTTCGAGTCTCGGCGTCAAAGCTAAAAGAGCGATCAACGACGTCAGCTGGTTCAAGGACCCATACTCCCTTAAGGTCGACGGTTCGCGCCCGTAATTCATCGAGGAACTTCTCATACAGTGGACCAGCGCTTTGGAACTCTGTAACTGAGCAGATGACCTGATAAGCGATCTCACGCTCTCCGCTTATAGAAACGCACAAGATTGACACCAAGCTGCTGGTTTCCATATGGCGCATAAGCTCCTGGTCGATTTGTGCCCCCCCTGGCTGAGCCAGCATAATGATATTTCGCTCAGGCGCGTTCACTCCTCGAATATTCACAAGGCTTACCGTGCCATCAAGCGCAGTCGTCGCGAGCGTCTTAACCGCACTGCGATCGTTCAGTAACCGCACAGCTTCATCGGGAAGATCCATATCGAGAACAGTCTTTCACATCGCCGAGCGCACTGCGCTAGTCTTTGTCTAGTTCAGAGACGTATAACACATTGTTGCCACGCAGAATGAGTTTGCCGAATGCTGTGCGCCGATGATTTTTGCATTGCTCAGCTTCGTCAAGCGAAATGTTCCAGTGTGGGTCGTACCCCAGAAACGTTCCTGTGAAAACTTGCGCGCCCTTTAACCGAACGGTGACATTCTTGCCGATGTTGCGAGACAACACCTCAAAAGGTCTTTTGGTCTGCGTCATAGTCTGTCAGCACCGCTCAGTAGCCCACGGATTGAACGGATCACTCGCGTTAAGACTCTTCGTTCATCTACATAAAACATGGTACTGCGAGGCCTGCATAATCTTTATCCCCTCTAATAGGAGAGTGATAGAAGATGCTGAAGCTTGTTGTTGTCTTAGCCTCGATTTTGCTTATCGCGGTCTCCGTGGGCTGTCTGCAACAAGCGAACACGAATGCACCGTTATCGACCTCCTTGGCGACAACGACGCTGACGATCAGCGCACCAAGCGTTAACCAGAGCGAGTATGCGACTTTTGCGTGTCAGCTCAACGTGACGCACGGCCCAGGCTTGAACAACAAGACGATCCGCTGGTCTATCGACAATGTGAACAAAAATACCACGAGCACCGTATGGGGGTACGCGACGTTGAACTTGACCATACCCGAAACTCAGGGTTTATCGATCGGCAAGCACGTTCTCACGGCTTCTTTTGACGGTGATGCTAACTACACGCCGTCGCACGCAACGGCGACGTTCCAGGTGCAGATCGCTCCGACTCCGACCCCGAGCGCTTCTTCTAACGTGACGAAGGAAAACGCATCAGTGACGTTGAGCGTGCCTTCCACGGTGCAACCAGGGTACGCTATCCTTACCGGCACGTTCTCAGGCATGAACAGCGGCAGCGGCCTCTACGTGCTGGTGAGACCTACCGGAAACGACACGTGGATTGTGCAACAGGTCCCGCTCACTTACGTCAATGGTACGTACGTCGACCAAGTGTATTTTAATACACATGGGAACAATAACGAGCAGTTTGACCTGCTGGCCATCATCACCTCGAACACCCTTAGCGCGGGGGATAGCATCACAAAGCTGCCAAAAACGCTCGCACAGAACCAAGTTACAACCACGGTGCAGTGAAGCTCCACCTGGGCGACGTCATTTTTCCGCAGATGCTAAGGTCGACTGTAATTGGCGTCCATTGCGGCCCACGGCGCGTGCCGACTGGCTGCCAACGCGTCTGCTACTAACATCACAAATTATAAATAAAAACAGCGCGAGCATAAGCCATCATTAATAATGATATTTGGACGATTTAGCCTTTAAGGCTGAGCGAAGGTGGGGTCTTCAAAAGGAGTGTAGGACATTGGCAAACCGAGCGGATTACGAATGGACTATAAAGACCGTGAATGATCGAGAGATCATCGAAAAGCAGTGGCCAGGCAACATGCCGAGCTATGAAAAAGCCTGCGCCGAATTTCGCTTCGAAGACGTCGAAAAAGAGTTTAGCTGGTACGATACAGGCCGCGTGAACCTCGCGCACGAAGCGATTGACCGGCACGCTGAGGGGTGGAGGAAGAACAAAGTAGCGCTCTACTCTGATGGTCCTGACGGCGCACCTAAGTACACGTTTCTCGATTTAAAGCTGCTGTCGAACCAGTTCGCCAACGTGTTGAAGAGTCTCGGCATCGCCCGGGGCGACAGTGTCTTCACGTACATGGGGCGTTACCCTGAGCTCTACATCGCGGCCATCGGCACGGTCAAGAACGGTTCCGTTTGGGGGCCGCTGTTTGGAGGGTTCAGGGCTGAGGCCGTCATGGACCGGCTGGAAGACAGCGGCGCTAAGGCCTTGGTTACCACCCCTGATCTCAAGGCGTCAAGCGTCGATGAGATCGTCGATAGCCTTCCTGAGCTCCAGTACGTGATCGTCGCAAAGTCGGACGGTGCCGAGCTGACGGGCGACCGCGCGATCAGCTTCGAAAAGGAGATGAAGGGCGCCTCAACGACGCATCAAACCGAGTGGATGGACCGGGAAGACCCCGTAATGATGCACTACACGTCGGGAACCACCGGCAAGGCAAAAGGCGTTATACACGCCCACAACGCGATGATTGGGCACTACATCACGACGCGGTACGTGCAGGACGTCACCGAGTCTGACACCTACTGGTGCACGGCAGATCCGGGATGGGTCACAGGCACATCGTACGCGTGTTGGGGTCCATGGCTGAACGGCACGTCGCAGGTCTCGTACAGCGGTCGGTTTGACTCTGCCACGTGGTACGGCATCATCGACAACTATCAGGTCACCATCTGGTACACCGCACCGACGGCGCTCAGGCTCCTCATGAAAGACGGGCTTGACGTCGCGAGCAAGTTCGATTTCGGCAGCCTCCGGTACATCACGAGCGTCGGTGAGCCGCTCAACCCCGAAGTTATACGCTGGGGGATCAAGGCGTTCGGGCTGCCCATCCACGACACGTGGTGGATGACTGAAACGGGTCAAATACTCATCGCGAACTACCCGTGCATGCCCATTCGCGAGGGCTCGATGGGACGCCCGTTTCCGAGCATCACGGCGTCGATCGTCGATGACGCGGGCAATGAGCTCCCCCCGAACACGCCAGGGAATCTCGTCATCAAGCCACCGTGGCCCGCGCTTTTGCGCGGCATCTGGAAAAACGAGGACAAGTACAAGAGCTACTTTGAGATTCCAGGCTGGTTTAAGACGGGCGATAGCGCGTTTCGCGACGAGGATAACTACTTCTGGTTTATGGGGCGCGTCGACGACGTCATAAAAACCTCTGGTGAACGTGTAGGCCCGTTTGAGGTGGAGAGCGCCCTTGTCGAACACCCGGCCGTCGCTGAAGCGGGCGTTATCGGAAAGCCCGATGCGCTGCGCGGAGAGATTATCAAGGCGTTCGTGAGCCTCCGGGCAGGGCAGATGCCGTCTGAAGACCTCAAGCAGGATATCTCGCAGTTTGTCAAGAAGCACTTGGCAGCCCACGCCTTTCCGCGCGAGATTGAGTTCATGGAAAAGCTCCCGAAGACCCGAAGCGGCAAAATCATGCGCCGGGTGCTCAAAGCACAAGAGCTCGGATTGCCTATGGGAGACCTCGCCTCGCTCGATGAAGACTGAGCCTCTCCCCCTTCTTTTCTTTCTTCTCACATACTTAAGTACGAGCCGTTAGGTTTGGTGTACGGGGAATGGCAGAAACCCAAAGTAGCATAGCTGAGTTTCGCATCACGCTGCGCGATCACGAGCGCTGTCAGCCCAAACTGTCAGCAATCCACGAGCTGATCAAAGACCGCATCCACCAGTCAGCTGATTTGAGCGACCTCTATTACGCGCCTTCTGACGCCTATGCCGAGCTGGAAGCGACGTGGTCGGCTTCAGACGGAACGCTCAGCATGGTGAAAACGATCCCTGCGGACTCTGTTGCAGTGCTTCACTGTAGTACGTATGTAAAACGCTTTGACCACACGAGAGAAGAGCTCAACATCAAGTCGATCGTATTGAGCAAGGGGTACGACATCGGCGTCTGTACGGGGCGAAGCTTTGTTAAATACGCCTGCAGCGATCTCATCTATGCTGACCGTTTTTTCAGTTACCGCTTTGGGGACCGGAGGTACTGGTTTGTCTGCTATTTGAGCTCTCTCGACGACGCTGAACTCATCAGCGACAGGTTCGTTGAGCTTTTCGGAACACGCCGTGGGTCTCAGGTGTTTGCGTGGCTCAAAGAAGTATTGAGCTTGGAAAGGGCTCGCAGCCATAGCGCGTGACCTGCGTCAGACCCTGTCGCGGCTCATCGCTGCAGCCAGCGTGACTACCTCATTATCGGACGCCGTAGCGCACGGTCGCAGAACGGACGGCAAAAAGTTTTGTTTTTGATTTGAGCAGGTCTCCGCCTGTCGATGCCACGGCTTTTGTTAACCCCGCATAACGATCGCAGCAGAGGCATCGAAAGCAGGTTCGCTTTAAATAGACGTCTCGCCACACTTCTATGGACGAACCTGATTGGTGATATGTATGGACGATTGGAAAAAAAGACTCGATGACTTCTTTCAAAAGAAGACAGCCTACGAACAAAAATTAGCGGAAGACAGACAGAAAGCCGTCTCCGCACACGCCCAGCAATTCTCACTCGTTGCGGCACTCTTCGATTCGACGATCAATCCGGCATTTGAAGAGGTACGGTCGGAACTGCTGAAACACAGATCCGAACCGAACATCGTTCTCGCGCATCCATCGGCCAGAGCCGGTTCCCGATTGGCCAGTGCACTTGAGATCGACGAGGGGTTCACCCGGTTCGGTTATGAGATTTATACTCGTATCTCTCCGACCGGGTACAGCTTAAATACGCGCGTGCAGGTAGACAACTACGAAACCGCCCGGCACGACCTCGCGCAAAGCCTCCTGTCTAACACAAGCTCAAAAGATGATATTATCAATGACGTCGTCGAGCGGTACATGAAGGCCATAACGGCGCAGTTATAGTAGCGCCCCCCCTCATAAACAGCCTGCGTGAGCGCGCGGGTCTGTGCCGTTGCTGCCCAAAAGGCCGCGATAAGCACGCCCAGCGTAAAACTGCCCGAGCAGAAAGAAGCCAAAACACGCTCAACGCGTACACAACGCTATGACTGATGCGGCAAGAAATGATAGGAATACAGAATCCGGCCCTGGAATCCGGCCCTGTCACGGTCGTGATCAGGCGCAGAATCAAATAGGGCTTTGCTCAGACATATGAGGTGCTATAAAAAGAGATATCAGCCGACGCATCGGCACAAGCAGGGTATCTTGGCTCAACTTTTTTACGCCCGGAAGGCGGCAGTGACCGGGACTTCGTGACAATTGTCCGGTTCGATAGCTACGAGAGCATGATGCAATGGGGGCATTCCGCAGCCGGCATGGCCTTAATCGACCGCGCTGATGCGATGAGCGAGACTCCAGCCAACATCCGCAGATCCGCAGGATTGTCTCTCTGGTTTACTCCCCGGCATTCCACGTCTCCGCCACGCTGGAAGATGGTGCTGCTGCTCACCGTGAGCATCTTCGTATTGGCTGAGATTCTGACACCTCTCCTTAATCCTGCTCTTGGTCTCTTGCCACAACCTCTTGCGTTGTTCATTTCTTTGGGCATACAGGTTGCCCTGCTTACCTATTTCGTATTGCCGTGGCTTACTACATTACTCGCGAAATGGCTTTATGACGTTCCACATTCCGATGGATAAGTAATGCGGGAGTGTGAGGCGGTACACGACGTTGAATGGGAAATTCGGTTATTGAAACGCGTGAACAAAGCGCTGAAGGTAATCTTACCTGCAGGTGCTCGGCTTGTATTTCTCGAGAGACGCCGCGGTAGGTCAGCGCTATGTTGGGTAACATGTTGGAGCTGACCGCGATTGCGTTATGATGACCCAATTGAGCAGATTCGCTGAGCAGCGTGGCGACGCGATACAGTGCAATCAGTCGAATCGAGCTTACATATTAACGCACGCGGTCAGCGGTATAGATTGGAAATACTACAAAAGCCCTCTGCCGGAAAACGTTTATGACATTTACATGAGGGCTTGGAAAAACGTTGACCTCTCAACCTAAAGCTCCTGCCAAACTGATATTAAAGCGGAGAACCATCGATCAAACTAGCCAGGTCTGTGAACCCGTCTGATCGATTTGGAAAACTAAGACCTAGGCAGTAGCAGCTGCCGCCTTTCTTCCCTCGGAAGTGCACAACCACCAGCGCGGCGTCGTCATATCACAGAAGAAAAAGGCCAGACAAGCCGAAACTCGACTGCTCAAACAAAGAAACCCGCTGCTAACTCCTATGATGGCCAACAACGAACCAGATGCACCCCTCAGCATTTATGCACGTATAAGTCGGCTTGTCAAATTCTCTTTTGTGGGGGCAAGCGGCGTTTTGCTGATTCTGCTCTTGACGTGGGCATTTACGGAACACTATGGTTTATTCTATCTTCTGTCCGCAGCCTTGGCGATGGAGCTTAGTATCCTTTGGACATTTGCGTTAAACGCCAAGATTACGTTTCGTCACTCCTTCAACGGATCTCGTAATCTTTTTTCAGCATTGGGCAATTACCAGCTAATAATGCTAGCGGGCAATTTGATGAGCCTCGTTTTGATTTTTTGGTTCACAACATATCTCCATCTTTTTTATCTGGTTTCGGAGCTCGCCGCCATCATCATCACGTTTGGATTTGGCTATCTGATGAATCTTAGATTCGTTTGGAAGACCAAATATTCTAATTGACACGGATTTTTTTTTGTAGATGTAATTAGACAGACTGTGGCAGTACTCGTAACGGTCATCTTTGCCGCGAGATTTTACCGTAACGCTTAAAAATGATTAAGCAAAGGATGTATTAAGCTGTGATAAGCTGTATTAAGATATAACTGTAAAGTGGTGCATTGAAATGAATAATCAAAAAACTGAGCAGCAGCGGAGCTGTAATGACGTGCGCTACGTGCGCGACAACAAACCGCAAACTGGAGCGATTTGCGTGGCCCTGAATAAAGATATACGAGAACGCAAAGCGGACATCATCTTTATGGGTGGGGAAAAGGACGCGTGGTCGGTCAGGAGTACTACTGAACTGATGAATATCCTTATTAAATGGAAGGTGTCCTTCGAAGAGAGAAAACGCATCTTCGATTTCGTCGCTGAGCGATTGCGCGTGTTGGCGGCAGAGGAGACACCGGCATAAAAGCTAGACCTACGAGTTGAGGTCTAGTGAATGAACAGAGTGCGGCAAAAGATATAGAGCATTATACGTAGCCGTATTCACGAGACTGAGGTATCTGCACTTGCATCCTTTTGATAATTCGTCGCACCTGCTGACGTGCGCTGTCGGGTAGCCAAGCTTCATGCACGCAGTCTCGCAGGTATTGAAAAGCTTCCCAACTGGTCGAGCACTTCCTCAAAAGTTTTTCGGCGGCCATGGCGGCATAGTCGTTTTTGTAGTCCGCGATTTCAAGGATGAGTTCATCGACCTCTGCCCGATCGTTGTTCATGGGGCAGAAATGGAGATCTACTAGGGTAACTGTTAGCCAAGGTAGGGCGAAAGTGGTAAGATTGAAAAATATAATACTCGTTTTTCAAGCAGTCTGGAGGTAGATACATGGCAGAAAAAAATACGAAGCGAATCGAGTTTTTCTTGAGAATGCTCTACGCGCTAGCAGCTTTACTTGCCCTCCTTGGCGTCTTAATACAAGTTGGTCTCATAGAGGGGGGTACGACTTATGCTGTTGCGCTTCTCGCAGTCGCGATATGGTTTTTGTGCATTGCCGGGAACAGATCAGTCCCTTTTTTAATTCAATCCGCGCAATAACATTGATTCACTGGCCGGGAACGTGAGCACAATGCTGCTCAGCAGATTGCGGCAGCGACATATCCCGCCCCATCAGCTGCATTAAGTGTGTAGAACAAGACGCAACTAAGGTTGTTAACCACCCCCGCGTATACAGCTAGATCAACGACGCGCCAGCGCAGCGGCTGCTCTCTGAAAGCGCCTAAGGCATCATTTTGGGACCGGTTCAGACGGAAAAAATATAATAAATAACGGGGCCCGTCAACGCGTCCGTTTTACCGTGACTACGAAGCCGTAGCTACCACGATAAAAGCATTGATATGTTACAGCCAAGGTAATATCCTGAGAATCAAAAAAAAGAAGAAGACTCTATTTACCTGATTCGAAAGCTAATAATGCTTGTTCTCTCTGCATCTTGATAATAAATATCAATACTTTATTTGTTGATGTTATAGCGCTAAGAGAGCCGGTTTTTAGAGGAGGTA
>Ga0224516_1000128_pt1 | contig 18928 bp, 12 predicted proteins | sample IRFST0metaG_FD_179884 | JGI IMG/M metagenome (GOLD analysis project Ga0224516, IMG submission 179884) | Peat soil microbial communities from Stordalen Mire, Sweden - IR.F.S.T0 | ecosystem: Environmental > Terrestrial > Soil > Wetlands > Peat | place: Sweden: Norrbotten County, Stordalen Mire... | reverse complement strand
GGCGTCGGCAGACAAGGCTTGCCGGCGGTCCTCCTCGAACGTGCTTGCGGAGACCGCGATGATGGGGATGCGCCGTTGCGAATCGAGTTCGCGCAACCGCCGGATGGCCTCCAGGCCGTCCGTGTCCGGCATGCGCAAGTCCATCAGGATCGCATCGGGGGACCACTCGGTCGCCAGGGTAATGGCTTCTTCCCCGCCCGTGGCCTCGCGCGTCCCGAAACCAACGTCTTTGAGCATTTCCACCAGCAAGAGGCGATTCGCGGGCTCATCGTCAACCACGAGCACATGGAAGGGTCCCTGCCCCGATCTGATCCCGACCACGCGCCGGCGCAGCGCCACGGGCGTCAGTTCGCCGGACGTGCCCACGGCCACGGGTACGTCAAGCCTGAAATGGCTGCCCCGGCCCACCTCGCTCTGCAGGGCGATGTCTCCCCCCATCAGGCGGGCGAACTGGCGGCTGATGGCCAGTCCCAGGCCGGTGCCCCCGGCGTCGACCCCGGTCTTGGTCTGCTCGAAGGCTTGGAAGATGCGCTCGGCGTCGATGGCCGGCACCCCCGGACCGGTGTCTTCCACATCGACAGCCAGCCACAGGGCGCCGTCCACTTCCCGCCTAACCGCGACGCCACACCGGACCGAGCCCCGGTGGGTGAACTTGATGGCGTTGCCCAGCAGGTTGATCAGGATCTGGCGAATCTTCTTCTCGTCCGCCAGCAGCACCGCCGGCACGCCGAGTGCCACCGTGACGGTGAAGCCCAGACCTTTGCTCTCCGCGCGCAGCCGGAACATGCTGGTCACGTCGGTCAGCATTCCGCGCAGGTTGAAGGTGGAAGGGGCGAGCGGGGTACGGCTGGCTTCGATCTTGGACATCTCCAGGATGTCGTCGATCAGCTCCAGCAGGTGCTCGCCGCTTCTGGCTATGGTGCCCAGGTGCTGCCGCTGGTTTGTGGCCAGGGCAGGATCCCTGAGCAAGATCTGCGAGAATCCCAGGATCGCGTTCATGGGCGTGCGAATCTCGTGCGACATGTTGGCCAGAAATACGCTCTTGGCCTGACTGGCGCGCTGGATGCCATCGACTAGCGCCCGCTCGCGGGACACATCACGGAAGATCCTCACGATGCCCTGGAACTCGCCCCTTTCGTCGAACAGCGGCGCGGCACTCATGCTGATGGCGATCTGCTGTCCGTTCCGGTGAATGCTCGACACCTCGCGCGTGGGGTAGGGCTGCCGGGTGCGTTTGATTTCCTCGAAGGGGCAATCCTTGGTGTGGCAGATGGGTTTCCCGTCCCCGCCAAGCTCGTGGAAGACCTCGCTGCACAGCTTGCCGATCGCCTCCTGCGCGGTGAAGCCCATGATGGCCTCCGCGCCTTGGTTCCAGGACTCGATCCGGTTGGCCTCATCCACGGTGGCCACTCCGTCGGTGATACTGCGCAGAACGTTCTCGGCGTAGTCCTTGTGGGCCGCGAACTCGCTACTCAACTTCTCGGCGCGGCGCCGGATCTCTCGGTGGGCCAGCGCATTGTCGATGCTCACAGCCGCTGCGCCGCATATGGTGTCGATGAAGGTCATCTCCTCGGGCAAGAAGTCCCGTGGGGTGGTGGTGATCAGGGACACGACGCCGATCATGCGGCCGCGCGAGACAAGCGGAAACCCGGCATAGCCCACGGCTTCGGGAAGGCGCGAACCCAGGTCCCTCTCTGCCTCGTGCGACTGGACGAACTGCGGGAACCTCCGGACGTCGGGAATGATGAGCGGCTTCGCGGCCTCGATCACGCGCCCGGCCGCACCCTCCCCGCAGGCCAGGCGCAGCCCCGCCGGCAGGGGACCGTCCGATCCCCGGGCCGCTGCCGCTATCAGAAGGTCAGTCTTTGGGTCCAGCAGCATGATGCTGGCGCGATCCGCGCCCGAGAGCGTCCGCAAGTTGTCGAGGAGAGTGTCTAGGACCCGGTGCAGGTCCAGGGTGGACGTGGTGGCGCTGACGACCTGGTGGATCGCGGCCATCTCCTGCTGGCTCCGGGCTTGCGCCTCAGCGGCCTGGCGGTGCTCGCGTCGCGCGACTGCCTGGCCCAACTCGCGATCGATCGCCGGGACCAACCGGCCAAGCTTGCTCTTGAGCAGGTAGTCGTGCGCACCCGCTCTCATCATGGCCACCGCGGTTTCCTCGCCGATGGTGCCGGAAACCACGATGAAGGGGATGTCGAGGCCGCACGCCTGGTAGATTTCCAAAGCCGCGGGCGCACCGAACCCCGGCATGCTGTAGTCGCAGAGAATCAGATCCCACGTTCCCTCCGCCAAGGCATTCCGCATGGTCTCGGCGGTATCCACCCGGCGGTGGTCGACCGCGAACCCGGCCTGCGTGAGATGGCGGACCAGCAGGTCGGCATCGCTTTGTATGTCCTCGACCAGGAGGACGCGCAAAGGTTTCTGGGATGCATCCGTCATCGGTCCCACCGCTTCAAACCACGGGCGGCGGCTGGTTGAGCATGAGCCAGTACAGCCCCAAGTGGCTCACTGCCTCGACAAATTCGTCGAAGTTGACTGGCTTGCGGATGTAGCTGTTGGTGCCGAGGTCGTAGCACTTCAGAACGTCGCGGGGCTCGTTCGACGAGGTCAGGACGATCACCGGGATCAGGCGCGTCCTCTTGTCGCTCTTGATGGTCTGCAGGACTGTCGCCCCGTCCACCTTGGGCAGCTTGAGATCCAGCAGGATGCAGGCAGGCAGATCGGCGACATTCCGCCCCGCGTACGCACCGACGCCAAACAGGTAATCGAGCGCGTCTTGCCCGTCGCGGGCAACCACCAGGGTGTTGGCGAGGTGTTTCTTCTCGAATGCCCGCTTGGTCAAATCGACGTCACTCGGGTTGTCCTCCACCAGCAGGATAACTCTGTTCGTCGCTGGCTCTTGCATGGTCTCCTCCTTCATGCGGTCAGGGTGAAGTAGAAAGTCGCACCCTGGTTGACCTCGGCCTTGGCCCACACCTTCCCGCCATGGCGATGGATGATCCGCTGGACAGTGGCCAGGCCGATGCCGGTCCCCGGAAACTCCTCCATACTGTGCAGGCGCTGGAAAGGCGCGAACAGCTTGCCCGCGTAGCGCATGTCGAAGCCCGCTCCATCGTCGCGCACATGATACACCGTTCGCCCTGGTTCAGAAGTGCAGCCCACCTCGATGCGCGCGCGGGGTCGCTTTCCGGTGAACTTCCAGGCGTTGCCCAGCAGATTTTGCAAAACCGCGCGCAGCAGGACCGCATCGCCCATGGCCACCATCGCGGGGGCGACGACGAAATCTACCGCGCGCTCGGGCTGCGCGGCACGCAGGCTGGCTTCCAGTTCTTGCACCATGGCGGTCAGATCGACCGTCTCGCGTTTCATCGGGGCGCGGGTCACGCGCGACAACTCCAGCAACCCGTCGATGAGCTCGGCCATCCGTTGGGTTTCGCTGCGCACCCTTTTCAGGTAAGTGCGGCCCCGGTCGTCGAGCTGGGGGCCGCAATCTTCCAGCGCAGCCTGGGTCCACCCGTCGATGCCGCGCAGGGGAGCGCGCAGATCGTGCGACACTGAGGAGGCGAAGCTCTCCAGTTCCCGGTTGGCAACCGTCAGCTCTGCGGTACGTTCCGCCACCCGCCGCTCCAACTCGCTATTCGCCGTAGCTAGCGCCGCCTCGGCCCGCTTGCTCTCGGTGATGTCCCTGAAGTGCCATACCCGACCAAAGCATTTTCTGTCTGCATCGAGCATCGGCGCCGAGTAACGGTCGAAGGTCCTGCCGTCTTTGAGAGCGATCTCGTCCCGACTCTTTTCATCAGGAGTCGCGTAGAGGCGCTTCACCTCGCTGATGAACGCCTCCGGATCTGCCAGCTTCTCCATCACCGATTGAAGGGCCCGTTCATCGGATCTGGATTCCATGATGTCGGAAGGAATACCCCACATCTCAGCGAACCGCCCATTGGAAGATACCATCTTGCCATTAACGTCCACCACGAGGATGCCGTCGATGGACGCTTCCTGTTGGGTTGACAGGACGAGGTTCATGAGCCGCAGTTCTTCTTCAGCCCGTTTTCGCGTGCTGATGTCAACCACACTCGTGATGAGGCAGAGCGGAGCCCCATGGTCGTCGCGAAGCAGAGTCGTGCTCACCTCCGCAAAAACAAAATGTCCATCCCGGTGCCGGTAGCGCCTTTCCAATCGGTAGCCCGTGCGCTCGCCGGCAAAGACGGATCGAACACATTCCCGGGTTTCGGCGATATCATCCGGGTGGGTGATGTCGCCGAAGGTGAGCTGTTGCAGCTCCTCAATCGAGAACCCAAGCATGTCGGCCAGTGCTTGATTGACATTGAGCAGTCTTCCATCGCGCCCGGTCAGCGAGTTGCCGATGGCAGAGAGTTCGAAGGTATCCCGAAAGCGCGCTTCGCTCTCCCGCATCGCCTCTTCCGCCCGCTTGCGCTCGGTAATGTCGACATGTTCGGCCTGGTAACAAACCAAGTTGCCGCTGCCGTCCCTGACCTCCCGTGCCGACACCAGCACCACGAGCCGGCTCCCGTCGCGTCGGACCACGGGGAATTCCCTTGGTTCCATGATCCCCTTTTCGGAAAGGATGCGCAGCACCTCGGCGCGATCGTCGGGGTTCGCATACAGCCGATCCCCGACATGGTCGACCGCGGCGATCATCTCCAGAGGGGTCGAATAGCCATACATCCGCGCGTATGCTTGGTTTGCGCGGATCAGGCGTCCATCCGGCGAAGCCTGTGAGATTCCCATGATGGCGTTCTCGAACAGGTTGCGGTATTCCTCCTCGCTGCGCCGAAGATGCTCCTCGGCCCGCTTGCGCCCAATCCGCTGGCGCTGCCGCTCCAGCGCGCTCTCAACGGCGGGTCCCAGTCGTTTGACATGCTCCTTGATGACGTAGTCCCACGCCCCGGCCTTCATGCACTCGACCGCCGTGTCTTCGTTCATCGAGCCCGTGAGAATGATGAACGGCACGTCCGGACAACGCTCTACCGCGAGCTTGAGCGCGTTCATACCATCGAAGTGGGGCAGCCGGTAGTCAGACACGATGAGCGCGGGACAAAACTCATCCAGTGCCGCGAGATACGCCTCGCGGGTCTCCACCCGTCGGAACTCGCACGCGCCCAGCGCCTTGCCTACCTCCCGTTCGCTCAGCTCGGCGTCGGTCGGCAGGTCCTCGACGATCAGGACGCGGATAGTCTCACTCACGGCTCCTCCTCCTGACCACCCGTCACTTCGGGGGCTGATTCACCAGGAGCCAGTACAGGCCGAGGCTGCTCACCGATTCGGCAAAGGCGTCAAAATCCACCGGCTTCACCACGTAGCTGTTGGCACCGAGGCTATAGGCGGTCTTGATATCCGGATCCTCGCGCGAGGAGGTCACGACCACCACGGGGATGGACCGGGTCCTCTCGTCCTGCTTGAGCGCGCGCAAGACTTCCAGGCCACTCACCTTGGGAAGTTTCAGGTCGAGCAGCACTACCTTGGGCGAACGGCTGAGTTCTCGTGTCGCATACTTGCCGCGACAAAAGATGAAATCCAGCGCCTGGGCGCCGTCCTCGACGGTAATCAGCCGGTTGGCCAGGTTGTGTTTCTTCAGCGCCCTGATGGTCAGCTCCGCGTCCTGCGGGTTGTCCTCGACCAGCAAGATGTCTACGGCATCCGTATCAGTCATGGTCACGCTCCTCTTTGTTGAAGGGCAAAGTAAAAAGTTGCGCCCTTGTCGATCTCGCCCTCGGCCCAGACACGTCCGCCGTGGCGACGGATCACGCGCTGGACCAGGGCCAGGCCCACGCCAGTGCCTTCGAACTCTTTGCTGCTGTGCAGGCGCTGGAACACGCCGAAGAGCTTGCCGACGTATTGCATTTCGAATCCCGCGCCGTTGTCCTGCACGACGTAGACGCTCTCGCCTTGATTCTGCTGTGCGCTCACCTTGATGACGGCCCGCTCTTGCTTGGATGAGAACTTGATGGCGTTCGCGAGCAGGTTCATCCACACCTGGCGCATCAGCGTAGGGTCGGCGAGCGCCGGTGGCAGGGCGCCAACCTGGAAGTCGATGCGCGCCAGGTTCTCCGGCGTGGTCAGCTCGTGGAAGACCGAATTTGCCATGGTCTCCATATCGGTCCGGGAGAGGCTCATCTCGGCCCGTCCCAGGCGTGAGAACGCCAGGAGATCGTCGATCAGCCGGCCCATCTTCGCCGCGTTCTCGCGGATGATCGAGCAAAGCCGCTTGCCTTCTGTGTCCAAATGGGGCGCGTAGTCGTCGGCAAGTAGGCGCGTGAACCCATCAATGGCCCGAAGCGGTGCTCGCAGATCGTGAGACACGGAGTAGGAAAAAGCCTCCAGCTCCTTGTTCGATTCTTCGAGCTGGGCGGTTCGATCGCGGACGCGTTGTTCGAGCTGGTCACGATGTTTTCGCAGATCGTCCTCGGCCGCCGTCCGCTGTGTTTCGACGTCCAGGCCATGCAGCGCGTAGGCAATGTCGTCCGCTACTTCTTCGATCAGATTCTGTTCGTCCACCAGGTCGACCAGGCCGGGGTCCATGGACATGACCAGCAGGCCATGGATGTGCCCCTGGTGTTCCAGCCGGACGGCGATGGCGGACTGGCCCCGGTAGAGCGTGGCAGCGGGACAGTTCGGGCACTCCGCCGCTGGATTTCTCACCACGTGGACTCCGCATTCGTGGACGGCCTTATCACACACGGCGAGCTGTCCGCTTCTGAAGCGATCCTTCAAGGACTCGAAGGCGTCACCCAATCCGGCCGAGGCTGCAGTCATATACTTCCCTGACTCGTCATACAGTGCGATCCAGGCACTGAAATAGCCCCGGGTCTCGGTGAGGACCTCGCAGGAACGTCGGATGAGTGTCTCGGGATCCTTCTCGCGCACAATGAGCTGGTTCACGTTGCGGATGGCCTTGAGCACCAGATTGAGGTGGCCGATCCTCTCCTCCATGCGCTTGCGCTCGGTGATGTCGAGACAGGTGCCGACCATCCGCAGTGGCTTGCCTCCTTCGTCAACGAAGACGCGGCCCCTGGCGATGACGTCGCGCCAGCCACCGTCGCTGAGTCTGACGCGATAGTCGGTGTCGTAGGGCCGATCCTGCTTCAATGCGTCCGCGACATCCCGCTGCACGCGCTCCCGGTCGTCGGCATGCAGCCGCTCGACGAATTGCGAGAACCGGGAAAGCCCTTCCGGGGCAACGTCGAACAGCCAGTAGAACTCCTCGGAGCCGGTGATCTGGTCATTGAGGGCGTCCCACTCCCAGTTGCCCAGATGCGCTGCACGTTGGGCCTCCTCCAGCCGATCCCGGGCATCCTTCAGGGACTGTTCCACACGCTGGCGAGCGGAAATGTCTTCGAATAGGCCGAGCACCGCGGTCACCTGTCCCCCATCGTCCCTTACCGGCGCCTTTATCGTGTGGATCCAGTATTCCTTTCCCTGGGCGAGGTATCTCTCCTCCATGTCTTTGACCTGCCCCGATTCCATGACCGCTCGGTCGTCCGCCCGATACTTCTCGGCCAGCTCGGTCGGGTAGAAAGCGAAGTCGTCTTTGCCCACCAGTTGCTCGGGTCTGCAGCCGAGGCTGGCAGCGTAGGGCTGGTTGACCGCGAGGTAAACGCAATTTCGATCCTTGAGGAAGAGCTGCTGCGGGATGCTCTCGACGATGGTTCGATTGAAGGCCTCGCTCTCTTTCAGCGCCTTCTGCGCCGCGCGCTCCTCGGTCTGGTCGCGAAATACGAGAACCACGCCGGTGGTCTCGCCCTTTTCGTTGCGGATGGGCGCACCGCTGTCGGCGATGGGGCGCTCTTTGCCGTCCTTGCCAATCAGCAGGCTGTGGCTGGCCAGCCCGACCACCTGTCCCACGCGCAGCACGCGTGCAACCGGGCTCTCGACCACAGCATGGGTCTCTTCGTTGACGATACGGAACACCTCGTCCAGCGGCCTTCCGCTGGCCTGGGACTCGGTCCAGCCCGTGAGCTTCTCAGCCACCGGGTTCATCTGCTTCACCCGGCCGCCCTGGTCCGTGGCGATCACCGCATCGCCGATGCTGTACAGTGTGGCGCGATAGCGCTCCTCGCCCTCGCGCAAAGCAGCCTCGGCCCGCCTGCGCCAGCCAAGCACCAGCAGAAAGACCAGCGCCCAGAAGCCCACGAACGCCGCGACTGCGGTCGCGCCCGTTTGGCGGATCTCCTGCTGGTAGGTGGCCAGTGCTTCCCGCTCATCGACCTTGACCACGATTCCCCAGGGCGTGCGATCGAGCTTGGTCACCGCGGCGAACACCGGCTCACCCCGGTAGTCCACGAAGGCACCGAATCCCTCGTGTCCCTCGACAGCCGCCAGCGCAGCGAACCCCATGACGTTCGCTGGCCGCCTGAAGGTCAGAGGGGGGGCGGGGTTGTGGCGCAAGGGGCTCAGGAAGACGACGTCGTCGCCCTCGCGTCGCATGAGCACTATCTCGGCAGACCCCGCGGCGATGGGACGCAGGCCCAGGTAGGGATAGAGCCACTTGCTCGGATCGGCTTCGAGCAGGATCACTCCGCCGCCTGTTCGGGACGCGGTGTCGGCCCCTACCCGAGCGAGAAATACGACCGCGACTCTCCCGTCTGCATAGCGGTGGAAATCGACTATCGTCTTTCCCTGCGCCAGCACCTCGGCGGCGGCTTGCAGGTCAGGCCGCTCGAGCTGAGCGGCCGCGCCCACCCCGACGACGATGCGCAGGCCAGTGTCGAGCAGCACGAAGCGGTGGTAGCCGCGCATACGGGCGAACCGCTCCGCGACCTCGCGCAGGTGCGCTGCCGCGTCCGCAGCACGGCTCGCGGTGAGAGTCCCCCCGCCGCCGGCAATCGCAGCGCGTGGGGTGGGGTAGGCGGCCAGGATGTCGGCGTCGGCCATCCCGACGGCGACCCAGTGGTCCAGGGTCATTTTGTGCAGATCGGCCCGGACCACCAGTTCCGGCTTCCACGCCTTGATCGCCGCCGCCCGCCGCCCGGGCACGTAGGCGAAGAAAAAGTACAGGCACGCGCCAGCCAGCGAGGCCGCGCACAGAGCATAGAGGCCCAGGGACAGGGGCAAACCCCACCGCGTACTGCTGCCACCGTTCCCGTCGGCCGAGCGATCCTGTCTCACCCTTGTCTCCTGTCCAGGCACTCTTCCTCTCTATTCACACCCGATAACTATGCCGGCCTGCGCTAACTCCAACAATAAGCATACGCCCTTCACCAATAAGCACAAAGCGATGGACGGCTTTCTGGAAGCCGGAGTAGGGGGAAGTAGGTATAGGCTTCCATGGGGCCGCTCCGGCCCTTGCGTTGCCCCCGCCCGCGGAAAACCGACCCGCGCCGGGGCTCCAGAGGAAACACGCGGAGCCTGGTGCCGATAAGACATCGTCCACATGACTTCGGATTTGCATCGGCACGCTCGCCGATCGATTCGTCTGCGCGGGTACGACTACGCGCAGGCCGGGCTGTATTTCGTGACGATTTGCACGCGGACCCATGCGTGTCTGTTTGGCGAGGTCATGGACGGCGAGATGAGGGTGAACGAGGTGGGGCGACTCGTGCAGGACGAATGGTTGCGGACGGGAACCATGCGTCTCAACGTGCGGGTTGCTCCGCAGGAATTCGTGGTCATGCCGAACCACGTGCACGGAATCGTGTGGTTGTTCGGCGTCGCCGCAGAGGACGTGTCCCCGGGGCGCCCGACCGTAGGGGCGACTGTTGGGCGACCGCAGGTCGCCCCTACCGGCGGGCGCCCAGTCACCGATATTATCGGTCGATGCGACCGCCCGGCCGGACCCTCCGGGCGGTCGTTGGCGGCGCTTTTGGCGGGCTTCAAGGCGGCATCGACCAGACGTGCGAATGCCGAATGCGCGATGCCCGCCGTCTCCATCTGGCAGCGCGGTTACTATGAACACATCATCCGTAACGACGAATCGCTCGACGACATTCGGCGCTACATTGTCGAAAATCCGGTGCGATGGGCATTGGATCGCGAGAATCCTACCCAGCGCGTTCGCGGCGACCGGTGGTAGAGGCGGGCGACCTGCGGTCGCCCCTTCCAAGGAAACAGCTGTCAAGAACAAACTTTCCCGGTCGTCGCCGGCCTCCATAATTTTTTGGCGGCTGGCGGACTTCATCGCTTTGACTGGGGAGTAGCGGGCCTGGCCTCCGGCTGCGCGGGTGATCTTCTGGCGCCTGGCATCGCCCTGGTCTGCTCGCCTTGCGGGACGTACAGGTGGATACGCGACAAATGCGAAGCCTCTATGTGCTTCCTCAAAAAGAGGGCACCATCCTTCCAATAGGGCCTCTATGGGCCATGGCTTCTTTCGATACTCCGAGGGGGCATAGCCTACACATGGGATCTCCCCGTTGCGCACGGGGGACCATGGGGCGACTGGATACTTCCCCTCGAATCTTTCTTGTCGCCACAGATCCTGTTGCGTCCTGGCGAGCTGACCTGTGGGCTCCGCATCCCTCAGGGCGTCCGGGGTGGGAGTTCTTGCTTTGCCGGGTCGTAATTCTCCTGGTGTTTCCACATCGCCAGCACGATCGCCGCGATCCGCCGCGCAATCGTGACCTGGGCGAGGTTGGGTTTGCTGCCCGCCTTGAGCAGTCGCTCGTAGGCGCGCTTGAGCGGGTGGTCGGTCATCTGCACCACCGACATCGCCGCCCCTTTGAACACCGACTTCAGTATTGGGTTGCGGTTGTGGTTCAGTCCCCGCGTCTGCATCACCGGCGCGCGCACCCACCGTCCGCCCTCTCGCACCCAGTCCGCCGATGTCCGCATCATGATCCCCAACCCGCAATAGCTCCAAAACTGCCGCTTGGTCCGAAAGCGCTCTGGCGTCACCACCGTCGCTACCACCTGCGCCGCTCGGATTGGCCCTATCCCGGGTGCGGTTGCTAGCCGCCTGATGATCGCATGCTTCTTCGACTCCGCCTGCAATCGCTGTTTGGCCTGCTGCGCGATCTCTACCAGGCCGTCGAGCTCCTGACTCACCAGCTCCGCCAGACGCCGTTGGCTCGGCCCCAGCTTCGCCAACCACTTCTCCCGCGTCTTCGGGTCGTACGCCTCTTCGTCCATCCCCCACACCCCGCGAGATCGGAATATCGCCTTCAGACGATTCTTCACTCGCGTCGTGTCCTGCACGATCAGCCGGTACCCCCGCATCGCCTCGCGCAGCTCCGTGTACCGCCCTACGGCCTTGAATACCTTCGTCTTCACCGAACCCATGCGCAGCTCCTCGGCCCGCGCCCACGCATCCAGCGAGTCGCTCTTCTGCCCCCGGCTCTCCGCCGGCACCGTCACAACCAACTCCTCCACCTGAGGCTCCAGCAACTCGTACAGCCATTCGCTTTGCGTCCCCTCTTCGATGCACAGATGCCGTCGCCCATCCACCTTTCGGATTGCCTCCACTAGCTCCCGTCCGTTGGTCGACACTACTTCTTCCTTCAACCGCCTCCCCGTCGGTCCCATCACCGCCATCGTGCAACTTTGCATATGAACGTCGAGCCCGATATATCGGTCCATGGTCATCCTCCTGTCTGAGGTCAGTGGTTTCCCAAAACTCATTGTCCTCAGAACCACGGAGGGTGACCACCTCTCCACAAGGCCTTCGCCTAGCTGCTCCTTTCACGCGGCTCCCGCCGCTCCCATAGCCGTCCGCCATGGTTTCCATTATGCCTACACAAGATGTGATGTCGTTCCGGGTAGGGGCGACCTTGGGCGACCGCAGGTCGCCCCTACACAAGATGTGATGTCGTTCCGGGTAGGGGCGACCTGCGGTCGCCCGAACACGAAACGTAAAGCGGCGGTGGCGGATGGGCGACCTGCGGTCGCCCGAACACGAAACGTAAAGCGGCGGTGGCGGATGGGCGACCTGCGGTCGCCCGTCAGGCGCCCACACACAAGACGTGATCCGCGCCGAGCCCGCGATTCATAGGGGCGACCTGCGATCTACCGTCAGGCGCCCTGCGGTCGCTCGAACACGGAAAGTGGCAGTTTGCGCCGAGGCTCTTTCCTCTGCACTCCGAATTCCACCGGACCGGCCATGGTCCGCCAGGACCGCGACCGATCCCTGCCACCGCCACTGTCCGGCTCCCGATGTCGATCACGAAGACAGGACGCGATTTACATGTCAGAGCAACTTGAGCTTCCCGATGCTTGTACGCGATTGTCAGCCAGTGAGGCGAGGTATTCTAGGACCTGCGGGTGCGTCATGATCACTTCATTGAAATCGCTGCGCGGAAGCTGAAGCACGAAGCTCTTCTCCAGGGTCACCACGGTGGCGGTCGCCGGGCTGTCTGCAATGAGTGAGATGTCGCCGAAGACATCGCCTGCTTGCAGGTGCGCGACCGGCGCGCCGTCGGCAACTGCGGCGGCCTTCCCGGCCAAGAGGATGAAAAGCCCGGTGGCCTTCTTGCCCTGTTCGACCAGGCGCAGATTACTGTCCACCTCAAGGAAGCGAAACTTGGACGTCAGAGCCACGCGCTCCATCTCGGAGAACGGTGCGAAGAGCGGGCTGGTGTGGGCCAGGGTGGCGATGAGCCGATCGCGCAGAAAGCGCAACAGGACCTTGAGAAACTCCGGTGAGCCGGAAATGAGGTCACGCACCAGCGCGCGATCTAGCGCCAACACCTGGCTGGGCACCGTCGCGCGGGCGGTGGCGTTGCGCGGCTGATTGGCCAGCAATGCGATCTCGCCGAAGATATCGCCCTCCTGCAGACGCGCCACCTCCTGCGGCACCAGCACCGCAATCTCGCCGGAGGCCACCACGTAAAGGACATCGCCCACATCTCCCTTGGCGAACAGGATCTCGCCTGCCTCAAGCTGGACCAGTTGCACCCGCTCGATGGCGGTGCAGAGCTGAGCCTCGGTCAGCACCGAGAAGAATGGCGTCTTGGGCAGGACCACACGCGCCATAGTGCGCAGCCCGCCGGCCTCGGCTGGGCCGCTCGGCTCGCATGGGTCCGGGGACAAGAATAGAAGGTCGCCGAAATCGAGCGGAATCTCGATCGCCGTGCCCTCACCCAGGTCAGGAACCTCGTATGGCCGCGCTCCGGGCAGCATGGCCGCCAGATTGAGGTCCTGCAGCAGGGCGGGGGCTGGCTCGTTCGCAGACGGCTCCACCACCAGCGGCGCAAGATGCGGAGGCGACGCTTTCCCCGCGCTGGTCAACCAGCCGACCGGCCGGCGGACGGCGGTAGCGCCACCGCGAACCTGCGCGGCAAGGGCCCAGGCCGGCGCGTAGGGGTGCTCGCCTAGGGGAGACAAAGCCGCCACGCCAACCTGAGGGCCGCTGCGCGAAGCGTGGAACGCGGCCAGCGCCTGCTGGGTCTTGGTGTGGCTAGGATCGATCTCAAGGATGATCTTGCAGATCGCGATGGCCTTCAATAGGAGGTCGGCTTTCGCGTGAATGTCGACCGAGCGGGTGAGCGCTTTGATGGCCTCAGCTTTGTAGCCCTGCTTGCGCAGGCATTCACCCAACTTGAGAGGCCACAGGCCATCGTGCTCGTGTTGTTCCAGCTCGGCGTACAGACTGGCGGCCTTCTTCCAGTTGGCCTTGCCGGCAGCTTCGGACGCCTCGTCTTTCAACTTGCGAAGATCAACCATTGTTCGATCCTTCCCCTACCCATCTCGGTCCCTCGTTTTCTGGGCGCTTGGCTTCGTCAACCCTCACACCCCGATCCCCAGGGGTGCCCAGAAGTTTGCGGCGGCAGAGGGAATGATCAGCTCCCTGCGCGGTTTGATTGGAGATGGCCGGCTGCCCGGGTATGCGGGTGCGGCCTGCGGTCCACCGTCGGTCGCCACTGGCAAGCAAGGTGGCAGTTTGCGCCGACGCCTCTTCCTCCGCACTCCAGATTCCACCGGCAACGACGGCCTCATGCGGTCATCACGGGATTCTAGGACTATGGCGTGGCCACCTTCGCGGGGGGTGACCTCGTCGCACATGGGGGCTGGCTTGCCGAACAGATGGCCCTGCATGAGATCGACACCAAGCTCGATCAAGACATCGCGTTCCGATTCTGTTTCGACACCCTCGGCGATCACGTTCACTTCCATTTCGGCGAACAGGGACGTCATCGTCGAGATAGTCTTGCGCTGGGTGGGCGAGCTTTCGATTCCACGGACCAGCGACATGTCGTATTTGACAACAGTGGGTCGCAAGGTGGTGAAACTGGTAAGGCCAGCATAGCCGGCCCCCATGTCGTCGAGTGCGATGCGGAATCCCAGTTTCCGTAGTCGATCTACCCGAGCCCGAACGTCTGGGACCGACGCGAGGGAGGCCCGTTCGGTCACCTCGAAGACCACGCGATCCGCTACTTGCGAGAGTGCCGAGCCAGGGTCGAAGAGGTGTTCATCAAGCAGATCGCTGCTGTGCAGATTGACGAAGATGAATTGTGCGGGTGAGTTCGGCACTTCGGTTGCCACCCGGTCACGTACGATGCGTCCAAGCTCAGCCATGCGGTTCAGACGCTCGGCCGCCGAGAGAAACACGCCGGGGGCGGCCATGGTTGGCTCGCTGGTGCGCAGCAGGGCCTCGTGGGCGAAAATTCGCTTTTCCTTGCACGAGAAGATCGGCTGGTAGGCCATCCAGATGGATTGCAGGGCGCAGTCGAAAAGCTCCCCGAGGCTACTGCGGTCTTCCGCTGGGCTCCACGCTGCACTCGCTAGATCGATCGCCATGCGGCGGAGGACCAAGATACGGTGCATCTGGACTGAATCGATGACTGTGTCTTGTAGTTGCACCATGGACAAGGGTTTGAGCAGATAGCGGAAGGCCGAGTGTTCCACGGCTGCGATCGCCGTGTCGAGACCGGGAGTGCCAGTGATGAGAACTACCGGCATGTCGGGATCGCACTTCTGCGCAGCCTGCAATACGCCCACTCCGTCCACGCATGGCAGGTTGATGTCAGAAACAACAGCGTCGTAGGGATTGGCGAGGAGAAGATCCACTGCCTTCTCGCCGTCCTCGGCAAGGTCGACTTCGAATCCCACGGCACAGAGGGCGCGCGCGTAGGCCCGCAACAGCAGCTCGTCATCGTCGACAATGAGAACGCGGGAGCCGGTCGGGACGGAGCGAGTCGCCTGGGCGGGCGTTGTACTCTCCGCGCACACGGAAGCAATAGTCGGGTGCATGCTCTCTACGACAGCAAGACTCGTGCCAACTCGCGCAGGCAATTCGCGAGCGGGAATTCCTGTGGAGTTTCGCGGGCCGAGAAGGCGCGGCAGCCAGGCCGAGAAGAAAGGCCATCGTCTTTCTGTTTATGCCCTGGTTGCGGAACGGCGGAAGTCCGACGGCTATCCGCCGCACCAGAGAGGGCAAGCGGCCTTGCGCACCGTCGCGGCGCAGCGTAATGTGGATGCGGGAATTACCGTGGGGACATCTGCCGGTGGGCACGGAGGAGAACGAAGTTCCTGCACTCATTGAGAGGAGGCAGCGAGTGGAAGACGACGTGCAAGGCAGCAAGATCCTCATGGTGGACGATTCTGCTGACAATCTGCGGCTGCTGACCGCGGTCATGGAACGCGGTGGGCTAGTGCCCCGGCCGGTGACTAGCGGCAAGCTGGCAATCAAGGCGGCGGAGGCGAGTCCGCCCGATCTCATCCTGTTGGACATTCGCATGCCGGAGATGTCTGGCCTGGAAGTGTGCCGACGGTTCAAGCAAGATGAGCGGCTGCGCGACATTCCCGTCATCTTCATCAGTGGGCTACAGGGCAGCGACGACAAGGTCGAAGGCTTTCGCGTCGGCGCCGTGGACTTCGTCTCCAAGCCCTTCCACGACCAGGAAGTGCTGGAGCGAGTCAAGACGCATCTGCGACTGAAACGTCTTCAGGTGGAACTGGCGTCGCACAACCTGCGGCTCGAGCAGCGGATCGTCGAGCAGGTCAAGGCGGTCACGGCCTCACAGTTGGCGACCATCTTCGCGCTCGCCAAGCTGGCCGAGACTCGCGACGATGACACCGGCCAGCACATCGAGCGGGTACAAACCTTCGCCAGGAGGCTGGGCGAGAGAATGCGCGAGTTGGGTTTGCACCCGGCGCACTTGACCAGCACCTTCATCGAGAACCTGTACCAGACCGCCTCGCTGCATGACATCGGCAAGGTCGGCACGCCAGACGCCATCCTGTGCAAGCCCGGAAAGCTGACCCAGGAGGAATTCGTGGAGATGAGGAAACACTGCGAACTTGGCGCCAGGACGCTGGCCGCGGTGCTCGAACGCCATCCCGACAACCAGTTCCTGCGCATGGGCGTCGAAGTGGCCAGGTCGCACCACGAGTGGTGGGATGGCACTGGCTATCCCGATGGTCTGCGGGGCACAACCGTGCCGCTTTCTGCGCGCATCGTCGCGCTCGCCGATTTCTACGACGCCCTAACCTCGAAACGTTGCTACCGGCCCGCGATCAGCCACGAGGTCACCTGCCGGATGATCCGGAACGGCAGCGGGACACATTTCGATCCCGACGTCGCAACCGCTTTCGCAGACCTGGAGGGCGGGTTCCACCGCGTCCGGCGCGAGATGCACGATCGAAACGAGTCGGTGTAGGCGTGCCTCGCCCACACCGGGCGACCTGCGGTCGCACGTCCCCATCCTGTCCCATTATTCGATCCGCTCCCGGACGGGCAAAGCTTTGAGCCCGGAAGAGCGGGAGAAGTGCTGCCAGATCGTGAAGCCCGGGACGCTCTTGGGGTGGTTTCGTCAGATGGCGGCGCAAAAATACGACAGCTCAAAGAAGAAGGTCGGTCGACCACGGAAGAAGAAGGACATCCGCAAGCTGGTGATCGCTATGGCCCTGGCGAATCTGGGCTGGGGATATACGAAAATACGCGACGCCCTTCGGACCGGATTGAAGATCGAGATCGGACGAACGACGGTGGCCAACATCCTGCTGGAAGAAGGGATCGAGCCGGCACCGGAGCGCGAGAAGAAGCGGACCTGGAAGCAGTTCATGAACAGCCATTGGGAGACGCTCTACGCCTGCGATTTCTTCAGCGTGGAAGCCTTGGGCGGCGTTTTGCCACAATGAGGGAGGTCCCTTGCCGCATGAGGGACGTTCCTCATTCATGCCGCAGACACTGCGACTGTGGACACCACCGGGCGGCGCGGGACAAGAGCGGTGACGACGGCGTCGGTCATGGGCGTTGTTCAATCGCGGCCGAAGAGGTCTTCGAAGGGCGAGGGCTCTTTCGACCCGTCGATGCCGCTCTCTTCTTCGAGAGGGTCCAGAAGGTTTCGAGATCGCGGAGGCGGCTGGTTGGATTCATCGAGATCAGACCAAGGTTGCTCACCAGTTCGGCGCTGGGCTCGCTTCGAGAATTGGAGACCTTGGAAAGATATCCCTCCGAGAGACCAAGCAGGCGTTCTACCCGGCGCATGGACGTGCGAGCCCGGATCTTGATCAGAGCCTTGTTCAGAAGGGTTCTGAGCGAAGCCTGATAAACGCTCTTGAGAGCCTCGTCGATAGCACGAGCGGTGCCCGGGTCCATCCATTCAGCACCGCAATTGTCACAAGTTGGGATCTCTACATGCGCTGGGATTTCCAGCATCAATGTTCTATACCGCTCCTGTCGACCTGCCTTGGCCACCGGAATAACTTTGCCCGTGCCACACTCATGGCATCGTCTTGCTGCTTTCATCGTCATGACATCACCTTCGTCTTCAGATTCATCGTCGTCTTCAGGCTCTTGGTCACCATTTCGCCATCATCACTTCGCAGGGCTGGGGCTTACCAATCCGCCATTGGTCCGCAGCGGGTGCGCGAGCGGATGGAATGAGATGACCGCCACCTCGGGCATCGTTTCGTCGACACAGATCTTCAAGTACCATCCTTCATCCTCCCACCGGACCCCGTACACGTCGCACGTGTCATAGGTCTGGGTCTTCGTTTCAGCAAAGGACCGAGGTGTCAGCCCGGAAACCACCTGCTGCACGGCTCTCGTGGCCGCTTCTCGATCCGCGAAAAATACCAGGGCTCTGCTTCGTTGAATGAACACTCTTCCATCGGCGACCAACGTCTTCACGCGATCAAGCGGCCAGTGAGGAGTTCTCGCCTTCATGTCGCTTCCGTAGAGCAAAGATATATGGGAGCGGCTCTCATATCAAGGTCCGGCGCGGCATGTAGTGCTCGTGCTCACGGCCCAATGGTCCCACCCGCATGATTTCACGGCGGCCCAGGTCGAGGATCCATGAGACAGGCATGGTTAGGAAGAGGGTGTCGAGCCTAACGTCGTCAAAGCCCTCACCGACGTAGCGGCCAGTGGCGACGATCACTCTCTCACCAGACGTCGCATGTCTGGCCAGGCGCGCGGCAGCGCTGCGGGTTTCCTTGGCGACCATCCCGCCGCGCATGACGATGACATGCCGGCTGACTCCCCGGAGCCCGTCCGCCAGGATTTCGAGATGATCTCGCTTGAGGCGGCTTACCAGCGCCGAAGGGAGGCCAGCCTTTTCAACCAGAAGCTGCTGCGCGAGAACGGCTGGGATCTCGGGTGGCAGCGGGATCGCGATCGGCGCGCCCCCATCCCGGGACTTGCGTGCTGGTCCAGGCAGCTCCTCGTCCTCGGACTCTGGCGGCCTGACGCCAAGCACGCGGTTTGTGCGGGCGGCTGTTTCGGCCAAGTCGATCACCAACTGCGCGGGCAACCGAGGCACTGAGATACGCGGGTAGGCGATGGCGCCACAGCTCGCACAGCGACGTGCCCGTTCCTCGTCGTCTGGCTCGGTAGGGGTGGCCGAATTCCGTCGCCCCGCCGCTATCTCAAGCCACGCACCTTTTCGGTCTAGGCGCCGATAACAGTCACTGCCATGATTCGGCGCCGGATGTACGACGAGAAGGCCCACGGCGAGTACCGCACCAAGCGGGTCATCCTCGATATCTACGACGCCATGGCCGAGGCCAGCCGCACCGGCCGCCCCTACCAGAC
>Ga0224516_1000121_pt1 | contig 19580 bp, 20 predicted proteins | sample IRFST0metaG_FD_179884 | JGI IMG/M metagenome (GOLD analysis project Ga0224516, IMG submission 179884) | Peat soil microbial communities from Stordalen Mire, Sweden - IR.F.S.T0 | ecosystem: Environmental > Terrestrial > Soil > Wetlands > Peat | place: Sweden: Norrbotten County, Stordalen Mire... | reverse complement strand
ATATTAATCTTTGTTTTGCTCTAAAAAGTGCTGATTCTGCTCTATCTTTATTGTATTTATCAGCTTCTTCAAGTCTTTTCTTTGCCCTTGTCATTGCTTTTTCTGCTCTTTGTTCATCAATATCTTCTTCAAATTCCGCTGCATCACTACATATTGTCATTACATTTCCAATAATATGCACGATTGATGTTGAAACAAATAATTCATCTTCAATTCCTTTAGAGTCTTTAAATTTCGCAACGCAAGGTATAGTGCTAGCTATCATATTTTCATGATTTGCTAATACTTCAAAGCCTCCATCAGCATTTTTTAAAAATACTTTTTCAACTTCATCATTATAAACTTCATGATTTGGTGTAATAATTTTTAGTAGAAAGGTATTAGCCATAATTGCTCATCCCCTTATCCTAAAGTTTTTGCTTTTGCTATAACATCATCTATAGTACCTGCAAATAAGAATGCTGATTCTGGTATCTCATCATATTTACCTTCAAGGATTTCTTTAAATCCTCTTACTGTTTCTTTTACAGTAACATATTTACCTTTTAGTCCTGTAAATTGTTCACCAACTGTAAATGGTTGAGATAAGAATCTTTGTATTCTTCTTGCTCTAGCAACTACTGCTTTATCTTCGTCTCCTAATTCATCTACACCTAGGATAGCTATAATATCTTGTAATTGCTTATATTTTTCAAGAACTCTTTTAACATCTGAAGCTACTTGATAATGTTCCTCACCAACTATTCTTGGATCCAGAATTCTTGATGTAGATTCTAATGGATCTACTGCTGGATATATACCAAGTTCTACTATATTTCTAGACAAAACTGTTGTTGCATCTAGATGTGCGAATGTTGTAGCTGGTGCTGGATCTGTTAAATCATCAGCAGGAACATATACAGCTTGAACTGATGTAATAGAACCATTAACTGTTGATGTAATTCTTTCTTGAAGTGAACCCATTTCAGTTGCAAGTGTTGGTTGGTATCCAACGGCTGAAGGTGTTCTTCCAAGTAATGCTGAAACTTCTGAACCTGCTTGAGTATATCTGAATATGTTATCTATGAATAGTAACACATCTTGACCCTTATCTCTGAAGTATTCTGCCATAGTAAGTCCAGTTAATGCAACTCTCATTCTAGCACCAGGTGGTTCATTCATTTGACCGAATACCAAAGCAGTCTTATTGATAACTCCTGATTCTTTCATTTCATAGTATAAATCATTACCTTCTCTTGATCTTTCACCAACTCCAGTAAATACTGATAATCCACCATGTTGTTTAGCTATATTATTTATTAATTCTTGGATTAATACTGTTTTACCAACTCCAGCTCCTCCGAATAGACCTATCTTACCACCTCTTTGATATGGCGCAAGTAAGTCTACTACCTTGATACCTGTTTCAAACATTTCTGGTGAAACTGATTGATCTTTAAAACTAGGAGCTGGTCTATGAATTGGATAATATTCTTCTGCAACAACCTCTCCACAATTATCAATAGTTTTTCCTAAAACATTAAATAATCTTCCTAATACTACCTCACCTACTGGAACTGTAATAGGATTTCCTGTATCAATAGCATCCATCCCTCTTTTTAAGCCTTCTGTAGCTGACATTGCAATTGTTCTAACTATATCGTCTCCAACATGTTGTTCAACTTCTGCTACTAATTCATGATCTCCCATATTAATACTAATTGCATTGTATAAATCTGGAAGAGAATCCGAATCAAACTTTATATCTATTACCGGTCCAATTACTTGAACTACTTTTCCTATCTTTCCAGGCATAAGATACCTCCTTACTAATTTTGAGCTGCTGCTCCTCCAACTATTTCAGATATTTCTTGTGTAATCGCACCTTGTCTAATTCTATTATATTTAAGTTTTAAATTAGATAATAAATCATTTGCATTTTTTGTAGCTCCATCCATAGCTGTCATTCTTGTACTTTGTTCACTACATTTTGAGCTTAATAATATACTTCTAATTTTTCCCTTTAGATAAATATTGAGGGTATCTTCTAATACCAACTCTAGACTAGGTTCAATAAGAAATGATCCTTCTACCTTACCTTCTGATTTCTCTATAGGTAATATTTTAACTGATTTTGTTTCTTGTTTAACTGACGATATAAATTCAGAATATACGATATTGACTTCTGAAACCTCACCATTCAAGTACATTTCAAGAGCTTTCTCAAATACTACTTTTGCTTCGCTTACTGTTGGTACATCTTCAATATCAACATATTCTGCTATTGGTTCTATCTTAATTTTCTTTAAATAACCAAGACCCTTGCTTCCAACTAAAATAACCTTAGTAGTTTTTCTATTATCTCCAATTTCTCTCGATAATTGAGATACTACACTACTATTGAACCCACCACATAGTCCTGTATCTGAAGTAATTACTACAAATAATTTATTTTGAATATTATTTCCATCAAAATAAACATTGCTACCCTCTACAGAAACTGCAGTTGCAAGATTTCTTACAATTGGTTCAGTTATGTCAATAAACTTATTGTTTACTGCAAACTCTTTTTTAGTCTTTCTTAACTTAGAAGTGGCAACAAGTCCCATTGCATTAGTAATTTTTCTTGTATTTTCAACCGACTTAATTCTTTTCTTAATATCAAGAAGTCCAGCTGCACCCATGATTTCCACCTCCTAAGAAGGGCATAGCTTAAAGTTTAAGCTATGCTTCTTTCAAAAATATCTTTTTGAACTCAACTATTGATTCCTCTAACATAGATTTTATTTGATCAGTTAGAGACTTTTCTGTAAGAATTGATTTTCCTAATTCTCTATAGTGAGTATCAACATATTCTAAGAATTCTTTTTCAAATCTCTTTATATCGCTAACTTTAATATCTGATAAGAAGTCATTAGCTGCAGCGTATAATATGATAATTTGTTGTTCAACTTCAAGTGGACTATATTGATCTTGCTTTAATACTTCAACTAGTCTCTTACCTTTTTCAAGTCTTCTACTTGAATCCGTATCTAAATCAGATCCAAATTGAGTAAATGCTTCTAGTTCTCTGTATTGTGCAAGTTCTAATCTTAATGTACCACTTACTTGTTTCATGGCTTTAATTTGTGCACTACCACCAACTCTTGATACTGATATACCTGCATTAACCGCTGGTCTTTGGCCTGCATTAAATAAATCAGATTCTAAGAATATTTGTCCATCTGTTATAGATATAACATTAGTTGGTATGTATGCAGTAACATCTCCTGCTTGTGTTTCTATAATTGGAAGTGCTGTTATTGAACCTCCACCTAATTCCTTAGATAATTTAGAAGCTCTTTCAAGTAATCTTGAATGAATATAGAAAACATCACCTGGATAAGCTTCTCTTCCTGGTGGTCTCTTAAGTAATAATGACATCGCTCTGTATGCAGTTGCATGTTTAGAAAGATCGTCATATATTATTAATATGTCTTTACCTTGGTGCATGAAATATTCTCCTATACTACATCCAGCATATGGAGCAATATATTGAAGTGGAGCTGATTCTGATGCTGTAGAACTTACAATTATACTGTAATCCATAGCACCCATTTCAGTTAATGTATTATATATATGCGCAACTGTCGATTGTTTTTGGCCAATCGCTACATATATACAGATAACATCTTTACCTTTTTGGTTTAAGATAGTATCTATAGCTATTGCTGTTTTACCAGTTTGTCTGTCCCCTATTATAAGTTCTCTTTGTCCTCTACCAATTGGAATCATTGAATCTATAGCCTTAATTCCAGTTTGTAATGGTTGATTAACAGAACTTCTATCAATTATACCTGCTGCAGGCATTTCTACAGGTCTATGTCCAGCTGCTATTATAGGGCCCTTACCGTCAATTGGTTCTCCTAAGGCATTGACAACTCTTCCAATCATCGCCTCTCCCACAGGAACTTCAACAACTTTTCCTGTTCCTTTAACTATATCGCCTTCTTTTATTCCTTTTTCTTCTCCTAAAAGAACACATCCAACGTTATCTTGTTCAAGGTTTAAAACCATCCCATACACATTATTAGGAAACTCTAATAATTCCCCTTGCATACAATTATCTAATCCATAAACTCTTGAAACACCATCTCCAATTTGGATTATAGTACCAGAATCTACCGTTTTAATATCTTTTTCGTATTTTTCTATTTCTTTTTTAATAATAGAAGTTATTTCTTCTGGTTTAATATTCATGGATTCACCTCTATTCCTTCTTAAGCATTAAATCTTTCATTTCCTCAATCTTTGATTTTACTGTACCATCAATTACATCATTTCCTACTTTAACATAAACTCCACCTAGAAGGCTTTTATCTAGTTTAGTATCAAATAAAATAGTTTTGTCGTACTTCTTTTCAAAGATAACTTTTAATTGTTCTAATTCTTCTGATAAAAGTGGTATAGCAGTTTTAACTACACCTTTTATGATATTTCTTCTCTCTAAATCAATATTTTCCATTTGATTTAGTTTTTCTTTCAAATGAAGTATTCTTCCCTTTTCGATTAGTACAATCATGAAAGAAAGTAACTCTTCATCAATTTTTCCTTTAAACAAATCATTAAAGATTTGTTTCTTTTTTGTTGTATTAACTAATGGATGTTTAATTACTTGGCGAAAGTCTTGATTACTATCAATTAAATCGCATATTTCTCTTAAGTCTCTTAAATATTCATCAACTTTGCCTTTTTCTTCAGCAATTTCATAAATTGCTAAAGCATATCGCTTATCTAAATACTCATACATAATTATATACCTACCTTAGCAATAAAATCACCAATAAGTTTTCTATGTGTATCTTCATTAATTTTTTGTTCTAATGCTTTAATTGAAATCTCTAATGCTAAATCTACTGCTTGTTTTTTGATTTCGTATTCAGCTTTTTCTTTTTCTCTTTCAATTTCCAACATAGCTCTTTCTTTCAATGAATTTGCTTCGTTTTTGGCATTGTCAATGATTTCTTCATAAACTTTATCGCCTTTTTGCTTTTGTCTTTCAGTAATCTTTTTGCCTTCTTCTTTAGCAGACTGTAATATACTTTCATTTTTAAGCAAATACATTCTAGCTTTTTCAGAATCTTCATCTGCCTTAGCTAACTTTTCATCCACATATTGTTGTCTTTCTGCAATTATTCCTTTTAGTTTATCCCAAAAGAAATGTTTCATAATCAGAATTAAAACACCTAAGTTAATCCAAGTCATTATCATTGTTGAATATTCTATTTCCATATTCTACCTATATCCTCCCTTCGGAGTCAAAAATATTAACTCATGCGAATTCATTATTTGTTCATTACCATAAATGCAATTACTAATCCATAAATTGCTGTTGCTTCTGAAAGTCCTGCTCCAAGTATTAAAAAAGTCATGATTTTTCCAGATGCTTCTGGTTGTCTACCTACAGCTTCTGCTGCCTTACCTGTTGCTATACCTATACCTATTCCTGCTCCGATTCCTGACAATACAGCTATTCCAGCTGCTAGAACTCCTAAACTCATTATGATTCCTCCTAAATAATAATAATAAATGATTTTGTTTAACTTTTTTAATGTTCCGCTGTTACTTTAATGTTGATCATAGTTAACATTGCAAATACGATCATTTGAATTGTTCCATCAAACAAGTCAAAATATCCATGTACAAAAATTGGTAACCCAAATTGAGCAAGCACGCCTACTTTGCCTAGCGCTTCATATACCAATTCTATTACAACTGTAGCTGCAACCATATTACCCATAAGTCGAAGTGACAAAGCTAATGGTAATATAAATCTCTCCATTATATTGATTGGTAACATTGCTACATATGGATGTGTTAATCCTTTTCCATAACCAATAACTCCATTTTTCTTAACGGCATTTAGATTTACAACTAAGAAAGTAACTACTGCAAATGATACTGTTACACTTATATCTCGTGTTGGCGGTTTAACACCTATTAATCCGAGAAAATTCAAGACTAGTAAATAAATCATTAGTGTTCCTATGTAAGGTAAAAATGATTCATACTCTTCTCCCATAGTATCAACTGCGAGGTCTCTTATAGATTGATAAACCTTTTCTAAAGCTGCTTGAGTTTTGGTAGGTTTTAACTTTAGATTTCTTGTTAATAGAAAAGCACCTATTCCCAAAATTAAAATAACAATCCATTGAACTATTACACTTGATGTAATATTTAATGTAAAGCCAAATATTTCACGGGAAAATATAGGTAAAATGGTCTCCAACCTAAACACTTCCTTTCCTATTTTTTATGCTAAAAACTATAAGCATTATAATATAGTGTGTAATGAATCCTACAATGTAAAATATCATAAAATCCCTATTTTTCACAAATGGTAATATAGTAAGTATTATAAACCCCATTCTTAAAAAATTGCTAACAATAATTAATAGTTGTTTTTTACCTTTTCCTAGATAGTTTAAAATAACATATCCACTAACAAAATAATTTATTGTTGCTACACTTATACCAGCTAAATAACTTCCCGCATTCATGAAAGTAGAAATTATTCCTATAACTAAAGATATAAATAATCCGCTTCCTAAATCATATTGTACCATTTGTAGAAGTAGTTTATTCATTGCTTTATTCATGCATAACCCCCTTACCCTCAATATTACATATTATATCTTTATCTTTATCTTTAATAAAACACTATTTGAGGCTAAAATAAGTTTATTTCCCCCTTTATACATATTTATGTCTCCAATGCTACCAAATGCTTAATAGTTATCAAGTATTACTCCGTTTTTTACTTTTTTTGATTTTTTTTATTATTCCTCCTTCCTTTTTCTGAATATTTTGTTAATTGAATAATCTTTTTTTTTAATTTTGTTAACATTTTCATCCCAAAATATTACATTTCTTTTTCATAATACCACAAATTTTGGAGAAATACGGCTCATTTTTAATTTTCTTGACATTTCTTTTTTTTATTCTTATATTTTCCTTAGTGCATATATAATTTAATTCTTATTCAATATTTATTTTTTTGATATACAAGTATTAGATAAAAAGCTACCTTATATTCACCAACTTCTTGATTACACTATGCTACAAGGTATTCAAAACGTCTTAATGATGCTTTTCTTATTACAATCTTTCATGATTTTTATTCAACATTCATTTAAAATAATATTTGTTTCACTTTATATTTTGTTTTTTCATCAAATTATATACTTATTAACAAATAAATTTACAAATCAAAAAAAAAGATTACTATGATTAATTTCATAGTAATCTTTTTTAAGAAATATAAACTTCTATTAAACTCTTTCAACTATAATAGCTGTTCCCATTCCTCCGCCTATACAAAGTGTTGCTAATCCCTTCTTAGCATCTCTTTTTTCCATTTCATGAAGAAGAGTAACTAAGATTCTTGCTCCTGATGCTCCAACCGGATGACCTAAAGCAATTGCTCCACCATTTACATTTACCTTTGACATATCGAAGTTTAAATCTTTAGCAACTGCTAAACTTTGAGCTGCGAATGCTTCATTAGCTTCAATTAAGTCTAAATCTTCAACTGTTAAATTAGCTACTTCTAAAGCTTTTTTAGTTGCATGGAATGGTCCATATCCCATGATAGCTGGATCTAGTCCTTTTGATCCATAAGAAAGTATTTTAGCTAATGGTTTAATTCCTAATTCAGCTGCTTTTTCTGCACTCATAACAACAAATGCTGCTGCTCCATCATTAATTCCAGAAGCATTACCTGCAGTTACTGTACCTTCTTTAACGAAAGCTGGTTTTAATTTTCCTAAACTCTCTGCTGTTGAACCGAATCTAGGGAATTCATCTGTATCAAATACCTTTGGATCTCCCTTTCTTTGTGGAATAACAACTGGAACTATTTCATCTTTAAATCTTCCTGATTTTATAGCTGCTTCAGCTTTTTGTTGTGATGCTGCTGCAAATTCATCTTGTTCTTGTCTTGTTAATTTCCATTGCTCAGCTATGTTCTCAGCAGTTTTTCCCATATGATAATTGTTAAATGAATCCCACAATGCATCATTTATCATAGTGTCAACCATTTTTCCGTCGCCCATTCTTTGTCCCCATCTAGCATCTTTTAATGCATAAGGTGCTTGTGACATGTTTTCCATACCACCTGCAACAATAACGTCAGCATCTCCAGCTTTAATCATTTGAGCTGCTAAACTTACTGCTCTAAGACCCGATCCACAAACTTTGTTTATTGTCATAGCTGAAACTTCTTGTGGTAATCCTGATTTAATTGTTGCTTGTCTTGCAGTATTTTGCCCAAGACCTGCTTGAATTACATTTCCCATAATAACTTCTTCAACTAGTTCTGGTTTAACACCAGCTCTGCTTACTGCTTCTTTAATTACTAAAGCTCCTAAATCTACTGCTGATACATCTTTCAATGCTCCGCCAAAAGTACCTAATGCTGTTCTTACAGCGCTTACAATAACTACGTCTCTCATGTTTGACCTCCTAAAATCTTATAAATTATTTTATTAACTTTCGTTAAATTATTAACATATTTCAATTATACCCATTTTTTTTTCTTTTATCAAGAGTTAATTGTTAAATTTTAAACAAACTCTATCTTTTAAATTCTTCTACTTCTCTTGAACTTATATCGAAATATCTCAATATAGCATCTGCAATTCTTTGAGATGCTATACCATCACCATACGGATTAATAGATTTACTCATTTTAAAATACGATTCTGGATTTCTTAACAATTCATTTGCCTCACTTACTATCTTATCGATATCAGTTCCGACTAATTTAACAGTTCCAGCCTCAACAGCCTCTGGTCTTTCAGTAACATCTCTTAATACTAATACTGGTTTACCTAAATGAGGTGCTTCTTCCTGCAATCCACCTGAATCAGTCATTACCATAAATGATTTATTCATTAAATTATGAGTTTCTTTAGTATCTAATGGAGATAATAAATGAATTCTATCTTTTCCTCCAAGTCTTTCAAAAACAACATCTTTAACAACTGGATTTAAATGAACTAAATATATTAACTCCACATCATCATTTTGTTCAACTATCTTATTTAATGCAATGCAAATATTTTGGATTCCTTCCCCCCAATTTTCTCTTCTATGGGCAGTAATCATTATAACCTTTTTACTAAAATCTATATTATTTAATTCCTCATTCTCAAAAATATAGTTTTCTTCTACTGTATGTTTCATAGCATCAATTACAGTATTTCCTGTAACATATATATCACTTTCTTTTACGCCTTCTTTTAATAAGTTTTCCTTCGATCCTTTAGTTGGTGCAAAATGCAAATCTGTCAAACTACCTGTTAATTTTCTATTCATTTCTTCTGGAAAAGGGAAATACTTATTGAAGGTTCTAAGTCCAGCTTCTACATGACCAACTTTTATTTGTTGATAAAATGCAGCAAGTGCACCAGCAAATGTAGTTGTTGTATCTCCATGAACTAAAATCATATCAGGCTTTTCAATTTCAAAAACCTCTTCTAATCCTTCTAACACCTTATTAGTTATTCCTGTTAATGTTTGCCTCGTTTCCATTATATTTAAATCAAAATCCGGTTTAATATCAAATAATTCTAAAACTTGATCTAACATTTCCCTATGTTGAGCTGTTACACAGACTTTCGACTCAATTTCTTCTCTTCTTTCTAATTCTTTTACTAAAGGTGCCATTTTTATAGCTTCAGGCCTAGTTCCAAAAATAGTAATAACCTTCTTTTTACTCAATTTACTTCCTCCCGTAATTCAGTTAACAGCTAACAATTAACAGTTGACAGTTAAGGTTTAAAACCTTAGATTTTCTGGCTTTTATTAACTAATATTATCTGCTAACAATTATAAGCTAACTGCTATTATTCAAAATTTTAGATATGTAGTCTTCTATATTTTTAATATATTAATAATTAAGGAAACAAGTTTAGTTAATAGCGAGCTATTGGCTCAACTTGTTGACGCAGTATGACGCAAAACAGACTAGCATACTGACTTGTTACTTTTTTTGAACAACCCTTAACAATTAACACTCTCAAGCCAACTGTTAACTGAACTAATATCTCGCATCCTTTATAATTTTCAAAGAATCATCATCTTCGATCCATGACTCTACGCTTATTTCTCTATATTCTTCTTTTGAATCTCTTATAATTATACAGGAAATTCCAGAATTAATTATTAATCTCTTACACATAGAACAAGAATTAGCATCTCTAACATATTCTTTCGTTTTTGCATCTCTTCCAACTAAATATAATATAGCTCCAATCATATCTTTTCTTGAAGCACTAATTATTGCATTAGCTTCACTATGCACACTTCTACAAAGCTCATACTGCGTTCCTCTTGGAACTTGAAGTTCTTCTCTTATACAACTATTTAAATCTATACAATTTTTTCTACCTCTAGGTGCGCCAGTATATCCAGTAGAAATTATTTCATCATTTTTAACTATTATTGATCCATAATTTCTTCTTAAACACGTTCCTCTTTCTAAAACTGTTTCTGCAATATCTAAATAATAGTTTTGTTTATCACGTCTATCCAATTTTATCTTCCCCCATATTGGAAAAATTAATGGTGAATAATGAATAATGAATGATTAAGGTTGAAATTACTACGTAATTTCTTTAATTATTTTTATGAAAAGCCGTAGGCTTTTCTTCATTAATCATTCATCATTCATTTTTAATCATTATCCTATTTAGTTCCGAACAATCTATCTCCAGCATCACCAAGACCCGGTACTATATATCCATGTTCATTTAATCTTTCGTCTATTGATGCTAAATAAATATCAACATCATCATGAGCCTTTTGTACAGCTTCTATTCCTTCTGGTGCTCCTACTAAACACATTAATTTTAGATTCTTTGCCCCTCTATTCTTTAACATAGTTAAAGCATCTATTGATGATCCACCAGTTGCAAGCATTGGATCTACAACTATTATATCTCTCTCTGCAATATCTTGTGGCATTTTACAGAAATATTCTACTGGTTGAAGTGTTTTTTCGTCTCTATATAATCCAATATGTCCGACCTTTGCTGCTGGAATTAAATTAAGTACTCCATCAACCATTCCAAGACCTGCTCTTAAAATAGGAACTACTGCCATCTTTTTTCCTGCAAGCATTTTACATTTTGCTACAGAAACTGGAGTTCTTACTTCAACTTCTTCTACTTGTAAATCTCTTGTAACTTCATAAGCCATTAACATAGAAATTTCTTCTACTAATTTTCTAAAATCCTTTGAACCTGTTTTTTCGTTTCTTAAAAACGCTAATTTATGTAATATTAGTGGGTGACTTATTTCTATAACTTTACTCATTTTTATTCCTCCAAATTTAACTTTCCATATTTATAGCCCTATATAATCTTTTCTATTGCAAAATATTCTTGATTGCCCTAAAACAACTTTTTCTAACGTGAATATTTTTTTTCAATTTCTGAAATCTTATCTATTCTATTTTGATGTCTATCCCCTTCAAATTTAGATGTTATAAATGTTTTTACTATGTCTAAAGCAAGACCTGTTCCAACAACTCTTTGCCCCATTGTCAATATATTCGCATTATTATGCTCTCTAGTTGCATGTGCACTAAAAGTATCTGAGCATAATGCCGCTCTAATTCCTGGAACTTTATTAGCTGCAATACCAATTCCTATTCCTGTACCACAAATTAATATACCAAGCTCATATTCTTTTGCTACAACCGCTTCAGCTACCGGTAGTGCAATATCTGGATAATCACAAGAGCCAGTTGAATATGTTCCAAAATCTTTTATTTCATGATTTTCACTTTCTAGAAATTGAATAATTTCATTTTTTAATTCAAATCCACCATGATCGCATCCAATTGCAATTTTCATAATTTAAATCATCTCCAAATCTTATCTTAATTGATGAATAATTAAGGTTGAAATTACTTCGTAATTTCTTAAATATTTTATTTTCTATAGAAATTCCTTTGGAATTCCCTCCTTCATCATTCACTTTTCATCATTCCCTACTCATTTTTCATAATTCACTATTCATTTTTCATCTTTAATTTAAACTTCTATAATATCAAATCCAGCAGCCTTATTTAACCGATTCATAATAGCTATTCCGATACCTTTTTCCTCATATCCTTCTGCTAAAATCAAATCAGCTCCTAAGTCATCACATTTTCTCAAAGCTTCAAATAAACTTCTAGCAACTGTTGACAAATTCTTCGCACTTCCTAAAACTATGCTTATTCCTTCTGTATATTCTTTTACATTCTCTTCGACAGTAAGAATACATACTTTTTTACCTTTTTCTATATTATAGTGTACCACTTCTTGCATTTTTTCAATAGTTTTTTTTCTTTCTCCCAAAATTATTGTAACTTTTGCATTAGGTGCATAATGTTTATACTTCATTCCTGGAGCTTTTGGCTTTAGATTGTCTTTAGGTTTTTCCATTATCGCTTTATCAATTTGAATTCTCGAATCGACTTCTCTGAGCATCTCTAATGTGATACCACCTGGCCGTAAAACTATTGGTGGATCTAAAGTACAATCAACTATTGTTGATTCAACACCTATAGCACTTTGCCCTCCGCCTAATATATAATCCACTTTACCATCTAAATCCTCTATACATCTTTCAAAATCTGTTGGACTAGGTCTTCCGCTTATATTCGCAGATGGAGCAGCAATAGTTGTATTAGATAGTTCAATTAATTTTCTAGCTGTTTCATTATCTGGCATTCTAATTCCAATTGAATTCAAATTAGCACTAGTTATATCTGGTATTATATCTGTTTTTTTTAAAATTATTGTAAGTGGACCCGGCCAGAACTTTTCAATAAGTTCATTTGCTACTTTAGGAATTTCTTTTGCATATGCTTCTATATTTTTCGATGAAACATGAATTATTAATGGGTTATCTTGTGGTCTTCCCTTGGCTTTAAATATCTTTTCTACAGCTTTTTCATTAAGTGCATCAGCGCCCAAGCCATAAACCGTCTCAGTTGGGAAGACTACGGTACCTCCATTTTTGATAAATTCAGCAGCTTCTCTTATTTTCATCTCATCTTCTTGATTATCTTTAATCATGCTGACCTTAGTTATCAAATATTTCACTTCCTTTCTTAGGTAGAGAACCTGAATCTATGATTCGGTGTGAATCACTTACTTTGCAAACTCATGTGAGTCGAGTTTCCTAATATATTTGCTAATTCTTTTATTCCATATCCCTTACTAAACTATAAGTTGGCCTCTTGATATTTTTATATTTTGGATGCTTTCATCAGTATAGATTGCTTTAACACAATTTCTATATATTACATCTAATAATAAATATTTTTTTAATCCACCTCTTTTGACTACTTGAAAATAGTAATCTCTTTTAGGATTTTGTTGTTTAATTGCTTCATATTCATCAATAACTTGAGGATATTTTTTGAAAAAGTTTTTATCGATTAGTCTTAAACCTCTATTTTTAAAAACAATACTTGTTATTACTATTATTTCTAAATCATAATCTGATTTATTTGTGTGCACCAAAACGACTTTATCACATATAATTAAATATTCCTTAGCAAAAATTCCTGTTTTAAACATCAATCTATTACTTAAACACCTATACTCTACTTTATAAGAATTCATTTTTATTATAATAGCTATTACTATTAGAAATTCAATAAAAATTACATAACTTATATAAAACATCCTGGTTAATCCTGTTATAGTTAATATTATAGGAAGAAAACTTGCAATAATAACCATAATAATTAAAAATATTTTCAAATGTGATTTTTCTTTTTTTATAGCAGTATATATATCCATATCAAATCCCCCAATTACTGTTAAAGCATATAAAAGGAAATATAGAAGTCCAAACTGTGATTTATATTTTATTTAGATGACACTAAGATATGTTTAACCTTAACTTATCTTCAATTAATATTCCCCTGTATATACCTAAAGCCCCACATATTTAATGCAAGGCTTTTTGAGTAATTACTACATTTGTGTATTTCCCATTAGTTTCATTTTCTCAGCTTGATCTGCTGTAATAAGTGAATTTATCATTTCATCAAGATCCCCACTTAAAAATGTCTCTAACTTATATAAAGTTAGTCCTATTCTATGGTCAGTAACTCTTCCTTGTGGATAATTATATGTTCTGATTCTTTCACTTCTATCCCCAGTTCCAACTTGGCTCTTTCTATCTTCAGCTATTCCATCCGATCTTTCTTTTTGCGCTGCTTCAAAAAGTCTTGATTTTAAAACTTTCATAGCCTTTTCTTTATTTTTCAATTGTGATTTTTCGTCTTGACATGAAACTACCAGTCCAGAAGGTAAATGAGTAATTCTAACAGCTGAATCTGTAGTATTAACGCATTGTCCTCCATTACCTGATGCTCTAAATACATCTATTCTAACATCTTTATCTGCAACTTCTATTTCAACATCATCAACTTCTGCTAGCACCGCTACTGTTGTTGTTGATGTATGAATTCTTCCGCTTGATTCAGTATCTGGAACCCTTTGTACTCTATGAACTCCACTTTCATATTTTAATTTAGAATAAGCGCCACTACCCTTAATCATAAATACAACTTCCTTAAAGCCTCCAAGATCTGTTTCATTTAAACTCATTATTTCTGTAGACCATCTTTGAGTTTCTGCATATCTTGTATACATTCTAAATAAGTTATACGCAAATAATGCTGCTTCTTCACCACCTGCACCACCTCTGATTTCAACAAATACATTTCTATCATCATTAGGATCCTTTGGTAGTAATAACACTTGTATTTCATTTTGTAATTCAACTTCTCTTTTTGTAAGCGCAGATATTTCTTCATTTAACATTTCTCTCATTTCTTTGTCACTTTCGTCACTTAACATTTCCTTATTAGCCTTTAAATCTTCAGTTACCTTTTTATAATCTCTATAACTATTCACTATGATTTCTAGGTCAGAATGCTCCTTACAAAGCTTTCTCCATTCATTTTGAATTTGCATGATTGATGGATCACTTATTTTAACTGATAATTCATCATATTTATTTTCTATAAATTCTAATCTATCTAATAACATTTAATCACTCCGTACTTTTCATTTTTCATATTTCTACATTATAACACAAATTAAATCAGTTAACAATTAAGAGTTAGCAGTAAACAGTTAAGGTTGAAATCACAAAGTAATTTCTTAAAAAATTCTTGGTTGCGCTGACGCACTTTTTTATATGTGTATATTTATTTTTTGAAAAGCCTTTGGCTTTTCTTCCTTAACTGTTAACTGTTACTTGTTAACTTTTAACTGAAATAACTATTCTGTCTAAACTTGCAAAGTCTTTAATAACCTTTATATCTTGAAAATTATATTCTTCCATTAATAATTTTATTGCTTCTCCTTGATTATATCCTATTTCAAATGCTAATATCCCATCTTTTTTTAGCACTTTTTGACTTTGATTGATTATTTTTCTATAAAAATCTAATCCATCAGTTCCACCATTTAACGCAGTATGCGGCTCATAATTTTTAACATCATCCATAAGCTTATCTATTTCTTTTTCCTCTATATAAGGAGGGTTTGAAACTATAATATCATACATTTTTTGATTTTCTATAGGTTTTTCTAATAAATCACTCTTCATAAAAGAAACTCTATTTTCTAAATCATATTTCTTTATATTTATTAATGAAACCTTTTCCGGAATAGGATAATAATCTATTAAATCCACATTTATATTTTGTCTTAGATAAGCTAATGATATACCAATAGCCCCAGAACCACAGCATAAATCACACAACTGTATTTCTTCATTTTCTTCTATATTCTTAAGTACTTCATCAACTAGTATTTCCGTATCATCTCTTGGAATCAATACGCCTTCTTCAATATAGAAATTAATCCCCATAAATTCACACGTATTTAAAATATACTTTACAGGCATTTTATTCATACGTTTTTCAATTAAGTCAAAATATTTTTTTTCATTTTCTGCACTAACTTCTTCTTCTTTATGACTAATTAAATACACTCTACTTTTTTCAATTATACTCCCTAGTAGTAATTCAGCATCTAACCTTGCTGTGTCAATACCACTTTCTTTTAATGTAAGTGTTCCTGTATTTATTAATTCTTCAATTTTTTTATCTGGATCTTTAATTCCTTCTGCTGCTTTTAAAGATGCAATAGCGACTTCAATTTGAGAATCATCTGGTTCCTTGGTTGTTAATAGTTGCAATTTAAGACCTGGATATGCTACTATTTTTGACACTATATTGTCATTTTTACCAAGCCACTTTATAAGTTCATAACTGATACCAGTAACTATAGGTATCCCTATAATTCTTATTGCTAATCTTTCAACAATTCCTCCCCAGCCAGTAAAAGAAAAAATTGCAATACTAACAAACATTATTAAAAACAAAAAATTCGTTCCACACCTTGGATGTAATCTTGGTTGTTTCTTAACATTTTCCACTGTCAATTCTTCCATAGCTTCATAACAAAAAATTGTTTTATGTTCAGCACCATGATATTGAAATACCCTATATATATCTTTAAGTTTACTTATAAAAAACATATATAATAGAAGAATTATTATTCTTATGAACGCTTCAATTAAATTCAATCCTACATTGGAGATACCTGTTGTTTTAAAAAATGATGCTATTCCAGTTGGTAGTGCAACAAAAAGCCCTATAGCAAAAATAAATGAAATTAACATAGTCACACCCATTAATAAATCATTAGCTTTTTCGCCCAATTTATTTTCAAGCCACTTTTCAAACTTTGTAGGTTCTTCACTATCATCATCTAAAAATGAAGCTGAATAATTTAATGAATCCATACCAACTTTCATCGATTCTACAAGTACAAAAAATCCTCTAAGAAAAGGTATATTCAAAATTGGATATTTTTTTGTTATTGGCCTATTATCCTTAAAATTTATTTCTATATTTCCTTTAGGAGTTCTAACTGCTGTAGCAAGGCTCTTGCTTCCTCTCATCATAACGCCTTCTATAACCGCTTGACCTCCAACATCACATCTTTTCATTAATAAAATCACTTACTCTCTTACATTATTTTTCTTTTGGGATATGAAATAAAATAACAAGTCAAAAATGTGTTGCTATTTATTTGAATATCCTTTGTATTTGTAATAGCAATCTCCACATAATGATTCATATTTAACATCATTTTGTTCATCAATTGCGATTTGTTCTCCTTCAAATACAAATTTATCATTTATTTTTCTCCCGTTAAATATAGCCTTTTGGCCACATGTGCATATAGTTTTCATTTCTTCTATACTATGAGCTAATAGCAATAATCTTGTGCTCCCTTCAAACCCATCTCTTTTAAAATCTGTCCGCAATCCATAGCATATAATTGGTATGTCAAAGTTAACTGCAATTTCAAACAACTGATCAATTTGCTCACTCTTCATGAATTGAGCTTCATCTACTAATATACAATCTATTTTTTTATTTTCGTACAAATAGTTATCAATAAGCTTAAAGATGTTTTCATATTCTGAAATTAGCAAATCAACTTTCCTATTTACACCAAGCCTAGATATAAGCATATTTCCGCCTTTACTGTCTATCTTAGGTTTTATAATAATTACCTTCATTCCACGCTCTTCATAATTATAAGCAACTTGCATTAAATGAGTTGACTTACCAGAATTCATAGCACCATATCTAAAATATAATTTACTCATCCTCGAAATTCTCTCCTTATTTAAGGTATCATAATCGATTATATCATTTAATACTCATCATAAAAAGATATTTTTCATTAATTAAAACTACAATTTATTATTGACGCTAAAAATCGACTATGATATAATTTAATGGTTGTTATTGAATGATTAAAATAATTTTATATAATTGAAAGAGGTGAAAAATAATGAGAGAAGGCATACATCCAGAATACCACACAGATGCAGTGGTTAAGTGTGCATGTGGAAACACGTTCACTACTGGTTCTGTTAAAGAAGAACTAAAAGTTGAAATATGCGCTAAATGCCATCCATTCTTCACTGGTAAGCAAAAAGCTGTTGACATTGGTGGAAGAGTTGATAAATTCAACAAAAGATTCAACATTGAAAGCAAGTAAGAAATTTAGGGAAAGACAATGTCTTTCCTTTTTTCTTTAAAGTTACGAATATATTAATTATTCTAGTACCTTTCATTAAGGTTTTTCAATCTTTGGTTGGGTATAATATTTAAATTAACTATTTATTAATATATTGGTAAGTTTAATTTAATATTTAAATGATATAATAAACATATTAAGTTATTTAATATAATACTGTGGAAATGAGTGACTTTCATGAAAAAAGTTTTAATCCTAACAACATCTACAGGCCAGGGGCATAATCAAGCCGCCACTTCTGTAGGAGAATCCTTTAAAAAATCTGGGTATGAAATTACAAAGCTTGATTTTCTGGCTAAAAACAGCAAGTTTCTTAATAATATAATTGTGACTGGCTATGAACTCTCAGCTTCAAAATTTCCGAAGACCTATGGATTGTTTTATCATCTAACTGATCAAAAATTAATTAATAAATTATTGAAATTACCTTTTTTTCTTGCAAGAAAAAAGGTCTCAGATTTAATAACTAAAATCAACCCTGATGTAATTGTTGCCACTCACTCTCTTAGTATCAGTGTTATTTCAGATTTGAAAAAGCGTGGATTGAAAACGCCATATATTTTAATAGTTACAGATTTTAAAGCGCATTATTTATACGTAGATTCTTATGTGGATGCTTATATTACTGGAAGCAATTATACTAAACAATCACTAATAGATAGAAATATAAATCCCAATAAAATATATCCTTTAGGTATTCCTATAAATAGTAAGTTTTATACTGAAGTTACAACTGCTGATGATTTAAAAGACACAGAATATTTCAATCTATTACTTATGAGCGGAAGTCTTGGGTTGAATACTATTTTTCTTGTTCTGAAAGAATTATTAAAAAATCCAAATAAGTTGAGAATAACAGTTGTTTGTGGTAAAAACGATAATTTAAAAAATAAATTAACAAAATATTGTAATGAGAACCATTTCGAAAATAAAAAGCTTCATATATTAGGTTTTACACAAGATGTATCTTATCTAATGGATTATTGCGACATAATAATATCTAAGCCCGGTGGTTTAACAGTTACAGAATCAATAGTTAAGAATATTCCACTAATTATCCCTTTTGCAATTCCTGGCCAAGAAAATGAAAATATAGATTTCCTTACTAGCGAAGGATATGCGATTTGTGCAAAAGATTTGAGCAAAATTAATGATCTTCTGAGTAATTTAATAAATAATCCAGACGAGTTATCTAAAATGAAACTTAAACTGAAAAGATTATCATCAACTTACTCATTAACAAAAATTGTTGATGTCGCAAATCAACTTATATTAAATAATAAGGTATAATGGGACAGTAGATAGTTTTGTGTAAAAACAAAACTATCTACTGTTTTTTTACATAATCAGTTGGTAGTTTTGGAATAATATACTTAGAAATATTAAGGAGGAATAGTTATGACAAAACCAATTGAT
>Ga0224516_1000119_pt1 | contig 19634 bp, 16 predicted proteins | sample IRFST0metaG_FD_179884 | JGI IMG/M metagenome (GOLD analysis project Ga0224516, IMG submission 179884) | Peat soil microbial communities from Stordalen Mire, Sweden - IR.F.S.T0 | ecosystem: Environmental > Terrestrial > Soil > Wetlands > Peat | place: Sweden: Norrbotten County, Stordalen Mire... | reverse complement strand
GATGCACAGATGTAGATAAATATTTGGGTAACTATGATGAACTTGAAGCAAAGTGTAAAGAAATAATTTATATGCGTCTAACTACTACATCACCTATTAAATTATTTATTTTCTATGTAGAAAAACTTTCATCACAATGGTGTATAGGGGATGATGCAGGCTCCTTTTGGACTCAAAAAGATATGCAGGAAAGTCAAATTTTATTTAAAATAGGAACTTATGGTTCCATACCATTTCAGCTATTTTATATTATTATGTTAATTTTGATATTTGTAGGATTGAAGGATAAAAAAATCATTAATGCAAATTCAAAATTAAATTTGTTTTATTTAATATTTTGTGGATATATAGCAGCTTATTTAATTACTGAAAACCAAAGTAGATATGGTTATATTATTTGTTGGTTATTTATAATATTAGCAGTTGATGGAGTGAGGAAAATTGATTTTAAATTGATAAATAATATGCGAAATATGAGGGGAATAAGCAAAGATGTAGTAAAAAATGTCATTTAGTCTTATAATTATTAAGGTTATTAAATTTTGTTTAAGAGCCTTATATTTATATCAGGGGGACATAATGACGAAAATTATTATTATTGAAGATGATGAAGTTATAAGAGAAGAATTACAAAATTTTTTAATAAAATATGGATACGAAGTAAAAGCTCCTATAGACCTAAATAACATAATAAATTATGTTGAAAAGGAGAATTCAAATCTGATATTACTGGACATTAACCTTCCTATGTATGATGGTTATTATATATGCAGGGAAATACGCAAAACCTCAGATGTTCCAATTATAATAGTCACAAGTAGAGATAGCGAAGTAGATGAATTAATGAGTATGAATTTAGGAGCAGATGATTTTATAACAAAACCTTATAATACGGAAATATTACTCGCGAGGATAACAAGTGTTTTAAAAAGAACATATGGAAACTTGAAAACTACTAATAATAATATATTAAATTACAGAGACTTTGATTTAAATCTTTCAAATGCAACCATTATTTATAAAGATAACGCCTTAGAGTTAACTAAAAATGAGGTTAAGATACTCTCGTACTTAATAAATAATAGAGGGAATATAGTAAAAAGAGATTCGCTTATGGAATACTTATGGAAAGCAGATTTTTTTGTAGATGACAGCACTTTAAATGTTAATATCAATAGGTTAAGAAAAAAGCTTGAAGAGATAGGAATAGAAAATCCAATAGAAACAAGAAGAGGGTTAGGGTACATAATGCCATGAGTATAGGTGAATTTATTAAAGATAAAACTGTTATAATACTATGCAATATGCTGATGTTTATTATACTCGCAGCTATAATGATTGTTATTAATGTTGGATTAATTATAATTGTATTTGTTTTTTGTATATGGTTTTTTCCATTATGTTCATATATGGCTGTAGAATTTGTGAAATATAAAAATTATTATAATGAGTTTGATAGTATATTAGAAAAATTGGATAAGAAATTTTTACTTCCAGAGATGATAAAGGAAGCAGACTTTATACAAGGGGAAAAACTTAATTGTATACTTAAAGAATTAAGCAGAGATATGTATGAGAATGTAAAATATTATAAAGATATGCAGATGGATTATAGAGAATACATAGAGACCTGGGTTCATGAAATTAAAACACCAATAGCTTCTACAAAGCTGATAATTGAAAATAATCAAAATGAAGTAACTAATAAAATAGACTTACAGATAGATAGAATTGAGGGTTTTGTAGAACAGGTGCTTTATTATTCTAGAAGTAATAATGCTCATAAAGACTATATTATAAAACAAATTAGCCTTGATGATGTAGTAAGAAATGTAGTCAAAAGAAATTATAGAGATTTTATTAATAAGAAAATAAAATTAGATATAAAAGATGCTAGTGAAATTGTATATAGTGATGGAAAATGGACTGAATTTATTATTAATCAGATAATCGGAAATTCTATAAAGTATTCAAGTAATAAAGAACCAATGATAAATATATCTTCAGCTAAGAAAGCTAATTCAGTAATGTTAATTATAGAGGATAATGGAGTAGGTATAATAGATAAAGATATAAATAGAGTCTTTGAAAAAGGCTTCACGGGTGAGAATGGAAGAAGATTCAGCAAAAGCACAGGAATAGGTTTATATCTATGTGAAAAGCTTTGTTCAAAATTAGGATTAAAAATTGCAATTGACTCTGAGGTTAATAAAGGAACTAAAGTTACACTATTATTTCCTTTATCAAGCATGGCAACTTTTACAGATGATTGAGGATATTAAGGAATGGAGGAGAACCAAGTCTAGATGGCGGAGGATCTCCTTTTTCTGTTACTTCAAAAGAAGTTTTAAATATAACTTTTGTAGAAAAAAACGTACCACTTACAAGCTATAACAAACCACTTACTGTTATTCCATTTACAAGGGGAAAAGCAATTAATATAATGATAACTGTGGGGAGGGAAAATATGAAAATACGAATTGAAGTGGATAATAAAATTAATGAAAATGAAGTTATTATTAGGTGTAATGAACTAAGTGAAGAGGTTAAAAATATTCAAATTATTCTTGGCGATATGATATCGAATAAGAAAGGTATAACTTTTTACAGAGGTGATACTGAGTATTATCTTTCGTTGGAAGAAATTTTGTTTTTTGACACTGAAGTAAATGGTATTTGTGCACACACCATTAACAATATATATAGTGTTAAATATAAGCTTTATGAACTTGAAGAATTATTGCCAGGATATTTTATGCGAGTTTCAAAATCAACAATTTTAAATACAAATCATATTTACTCCATAACACGTAGCCTATCATCAGCAAGTAAGGTTGAATTTCAAAATACTCACAAACAGGTATATGTTTCAAGATATTATTATAAACCATTAAAAATTAAATTATTAGAAAAGAGGAAATAAGATGAAAAAAGAAAGTGTTTTTTGGGGAGTTTTATTAATATTAGCAGGTATTTTTTTAATCATAAGTAAACTTGGATACTTCCCTGATGTGAATGTATTTAGTTTATTGTTAACGGTTTTTTTAGTAGTAGTTATTGGAAAAAGTTTACTTCGTATTAATTTTTCAGGTGTTTTATTCCCTATTGCATTTATTTGCATAATATATGATAAACAATTAGGAATTACAGCTATTACACCTTGGACTGTATTGCTTGCAGCACTATTTGGTAGTATTGGTCTTTCTATGATTTTTCATAAACACATTAAATGGATTAATCACGAGCATAATCATAAAGATTACAAGTTTGAGAAAATTGATATAGAAGATGAGAGTAATGTTGGATTTAAAACATCATTTGGTGCCAGTATAAAATATGTAAATACAGATAAGTTTGAGCAAGCTGATTTTAATTGTTCTTTTGGAGCCATGAAGGTGTATTTTGACAATGCGATCATGAGTAATGAAGATGCTATAGTTAGGATTAATGCTTCTTTCTCAGGAATGGAATTATATATACCAAAAACTTGGAGTGTTAATGATAAAACTAATGTATTTTTAGGATCTATTGATGAAAAGAATAGAAATAATCAAACAACAACAAATACTTTAACATTAGTTGGCGATATTAGTTTTTCAGGAGTTGAAATAATTTATATTTAGTAAGGCATAAGGCAGGTGCCATGGAAAATGATATTAGCTCAAAATGAGAAGTTAAATAAAATGCCAGAATTCATGAAAAATTTCGTATGAATTGCCACATTTACACGGAATGGAATTTGTTCTCAAAATTAAGGTTATTATTTTGCAATAGTAACCTTAATTTGTTTATTAAGTTTGCAAATTATTTTCTAAACTTTTCAGTAAGGTACGTTAACCGTTCAGAATGATTATTTTCATCCTTTGCAACTGACTCAATTTCTTTTGCGGCTTCTTCTAATCCTTGAGAACGAAGTCTTTGAGCAAATTCTAAAAGGCTTTTTCCAGCAGCACTTTCTAATGGTAATATATTTTTCATAGTCTTGAAGATATCTTCGTTGAAGGATCCGTTTAAGACCGCATATAATGCAGCATGGCCAAGTTCATCAACTGCTGATTTCATTAATGTATCTTTAACTTCAAGAAGTCCACTCTCACCAGCTATGTGTGCAATAGCGGCATACATTAAGGCTGCCTGAGCTTCACCTTTCATATTTTTATCAATTTCACTTTCAAAATTAGTTCCTTTTGTTAATTTTAAAATACTCATATTTATTACTCCTCTACATATAATTATGGATAGAGATCCATAATAAAACTACTGCTTTTATATTGGTTTGTACAAATTAAATTAATACAAATTAGATTTAATAAAACCATTATAACTTTCCTTAGATGATTGTGTCAAGAATAGTTTTAGTGTTAAGTTCAGTATCAGTGCAGAAGAAAGCATGTAATAATCAAACAACAACAAATAATTTAATATTAGTTGGTTACAATTAGAAGAAGACTGGACTATTGTATTATTCAACAGTCCAATCTTCACAATTCCATACATCTGTTACAATATCTTTATAAAATTCTGGCTCATGACATACTAGGAGTATACTTCCATCATATGATTTTAAAGCTCGTTTAAGTTCATTTTTCGCATGCACATCTAAATGATTCGTTGGTTCATCTAAAACTAATATATTAGAGGGTTTATTAATAAGTGTACATAATCTAACTTTAGCTTGTTCCCCTCCGCTTAATATATTAATAGGACTTTCTATATGTTGTCTTGTTAAGCCACACTTAGCTAACTGACTTCTTACTTCACTTTTACTTGAACTTGGAAATTTACTCCAAACATCATCTAAAACAGTATTAGTATTATCTTCTACAATTTCTTGTTCAAAGTATCCTATTTCTTGATAATTACCTAAATTTATTTCACCATCTATAGGTTTCAATAATCCAAGTAAGCTTTTTAGTAGTGTTGATTTTCCTAGTCCATTAGCACCAAGTATTGCAATTTTTTGTTCTCTTTGCATTTTTAAATTTAGAGATTTACTTAGAGGCTCGTTGTATCCAATAACTAAATTTTTAGATTGAAAGATTATACTGTCTGACGCTCTTGCCTTCTTAAATTCAAAGTGGGGTTTTATATTTTCACTTTTAATTTCTATTCTTTCAATTTTATCTAGCTTTTTCTCTCGTGATTTAGCTTGTTTTGAAGTTGAAGCTCTTGCTTTATTTTTTCTTATAAAATCTTCAAGCTTTGATATTTCATTTTGTTGCTGTCTGTATTCAATATTTAACTGTTCCTTTTTTATAGCGTAAAGTTTAAGAAAACGATCATAATTTCCAACATACCTTGATAATGTTTTATGTTCAAGATGATAAATAACATTTGTCACACTATTTACAAAGTCATTATCATGAGATATTAATACAAATGAATTTTCATAGTTCATTAAATATGTTTTTAACCACTCTATATGCTCTTCATCAAGATGGTTAGTGGGTTCATCTAATAACAAAATGTCTGGGGATTCTAAAAGAAGTTTGGCAAGGAGAACTTTAGTTCTTTGTCCACCACTTAAAGCTGAAGCATCTATATCTAAAAAATCCCTAATTCCAAGACCTGCTGCAGTTGATTGTATTTTTGAATTAATACTATAAAAATCATTTTTATCTAATATATCTTGCATATTAGCAATTTTATTTAGAGTCTTATTTACTTCTTCCTCATTCATAGTGCCAAGTATGTTATATAAATCATTAATTTCTTTTTCTATATCAAATAAATTTGAAAATGCTTCTTCTAAAATAGTCTCTACAGTATGTCCTTTTTTAAGATCAACGTGTTGATCCATATACCCCGCGCTAACTTTATTACTCCATTCAATGTTACCGCTATCTGGTAATAATTGATTTGTAATAATTTTCATAAAGGTTGATTTACCTTCACCGTTAGCACCAACAAGAGCAATATGTTCTCCTTTTAATAATCTAAAAGATACATTGTTAAATAATATTCTGTCACCAAATGAATGGCTCATGTTTTCAATTGTTAAAATACTCATTATTTGTTTATTTCTCTCCTTCAAAATTAAGGCACATGGACTTGTTATTTTTTTGATTGTGCCTAATATATTATCTGCTAATAGATCATATCCTTTTATACTATAAACACTCAAGTTCATAAATATTTCTTTATTATATGTGACCATATAATAAAATAAAACGACGCAATTTTTGCAATACCACTAAGTATAATATAAATGCTAGCATTTTCAAAGGTTTAATTTATTATATAGTATCTTTATTTTCGCAAGGACTATGTATATTAAGTCAAAGAATACCTTATCCCTTGTTACTATAAGAATTATGAAATAAATGCTACAACACACAATTACATCAAGGATACATGAGAATATTACTGCTGATACAAATTTATTTATAAAGAAGGTTATTGGAATGAATATTAATGAATAATATAAATACTTTAAATTCTCAAAGGCAAATAATTGTATATCTAGATTGAGTTCCTTTTTTACTAATCTATATTCCATTGCTATGACTACTAAATTTACAACTAAAGTTGTTGCAATTGCTGAAGTTGGTGTAAATGTCTTAGTAATAAGTAAAAGTGCATTTAATATTAAATTTAATATGCCTCCAATTAAAACTAATTTAGCATCTGTCTTTTCTCTTCCAAAGATATAAATTATCTGATCTGCTATAATTCGATCAATTCCAATTGTTAACATATATATTGAAAATACCATTAATATTGGTACAGCAGGCAGATAGGTATCTGTACCTCTTCCCATTATAATAATAACTTGTTTGGAAACTCCAAGTAACCCTATTGATGCTGGAAATAATAATAAAAAGTATACTTTCACTATTTTATTTAGCAACTTTAAATAAACTTCTTTTGAATGATTTTCTAAGTAATTAGAAAGTCTGGCCATAGAAACTTGAACTATTGTAAACATTAAAATATCTATCATATACATTATCTTTTGAGCCACGCCATAATATCCTGCTTCAGTTGAACCTATATAGCTATTTATCATATTTTTATCAAGCCAAGTATATAAAATATATGTGTTGGCAAGTATTACAACTGAAAACATGGGTTTTAGATGCTTTTTCAATTGTAAGTCTGAGAAGTCAAATTGTATTTTCTTTTTAATATATATGAAACTTGATATATTATTAATAAAATTTATGCCACAAGTAATATATATGTAAAATAGAAAATCCTCTTGTGTTCTTACAAAGCATATAGTTAAAATATTATATATTATTTTAACTATCATAGTTTTTATTGCTATAAAATCATAATTTTCTAAAGCTTCATTAATCCATTCAACATTAAACATATTAAATACTATGTTTAATCCCATGACCATACATGTATAAAAGAGTGCATCATTTCTATGAAATATAATTAGGAAAAGTGAATATAAAACTGAAACTATAGTTGTAGTAACTGTAGTAATTACAAATAGACTAGTGATTGTTTGTCTTAGTTTCTTTTTATCATCTCGCACCCTGCTTACTTCTCTTAAGCCATATTGGTAAATTCCAAAGCTTGCAAAAATCATAAAAACTGCAGTCCAGGTTTCACCCATAGTTATATATCCATTTAATTTGTCTTGGATTGCACTAAGCACTACAGGCATCACTATTATTGGCAAAATTATATTAGACATATTTAATACTGCTTTGAAAACAGCATTTTTTGATATAGATTTAGACATAACATATCTCCTTTAAAATAATAAAAATGCAATAAGGCATAAAAGTATTGTTGTAACTGAAAATATTGTAACTATTTTAGTTTCATGAAATCCAGATAATTCAAATGCATGATGAATAGGCGCCATTTTAAAAACACGTTTACCGAATAGTTTAAATGAAGCTACTTGTATAATTACTGACAAGATTTCAATAACGTATATGCCTCCAATAATAATTATGATTAGAGGAAGTTTAAGTATCATAGCTACAGTAGCCACAGCACCTCCAAGAGCTAAAGAACCTGTATCGCCCATTATAATTTTAGCAGGGAAAGCATTAAATATTAGAAATCCTAATAAACAACCAATTATAATACTACAAAAAATAGATAGGGAATAATGTCCTAAAGAAAAACTCAGTATTAATAAAGATATCATTACAATTATAGTTACAGTACTGCATAATCCATCCAAGCCATCAGTTAAGTTCATAGCATTAGTAGTACAGAGATAGTAAAATATTATAAATGGTATATACATAAGTTTAATATCTAAGGAAGTATTAATAAGTGGTATATAAATAGATGAACCAATTGATGAAGTGCTATACCCATAGATTGTAAAAACACATGAGGCTATTAAGAGTAAAAATAATTTTTCCATGGGTTTTAAGCCTTCATTTTTCTTATGAAGTTCTTTTAATATATCATCTGTTAATCCAATAAAACCAAATATTATTAATGAATATAATGCTACCATTCCTTCACTTTTGTAATCCTTACATAAAATCAGAGTGACAATTATACTGGCTAATATGAATATAACACCACCAAAGGTAGGTGTCCCTGCCTTCTTTTCATGACTTTTAGGACCGGCCTCTCTTATATTTTGAACTAAATTTAAAGTTCTAATTATAGGAATGAGCAATTTCCCAATTAAAAAAGTAATAAAAAAACTGATTAATATTCCTAAAATAATTAATTCCATAATCAATTTCTCCTCGCATAATAAGTTTGTTATAAAGTGGGTTAGTATGGCATGAGTGAAATGTGCAAGCAATTTGTTTTATTTCACTTATATTTTTAATAATAATAGAAAAATTGCAGTTAGATTCAAGCAACCACTAGCTAAATATAATAAATAAACTACCTGCTTTTGAGTAAAGCCCTTTGCCAATAATCTAAAGTGTATTTGACTAGCATCATCAACATAAATAGGTCTGCCTTCTGACAACCTTTTAAAGATCACAAATATGTTATCAAATATAGGTAATCCTAGTACTAAAATTGGAATAAAAATTGAGATAACAGTAACTTGTTTGAAGGCTCCATCTAATGATATAACACCTAAAATAAAGCCTAAAAAGGTTGCACCAGAATCACCCATTAAGATTTTTGAAGGGAATTTATTATATTTTAAATATCCTAAACAGATTCCAACTAGGATTATTGCCATTAGCGCTGATGACATATCATCTTTAAATAATGCAACTATAAATAAGGTGCAAGAAGATATACAGGTTATGCCCCCTGCCAATCCATCAATGCCATCTGTAAAGTTTATTACTGTAGTAACGCCAAATAGCCAGCAGATAGTCAAAAGAAATTGTAGCCATGTTGGAAGCAAAACATAGGAACCATCAAATGGATTTGTAAATCCTGAAAATCTAACGTTTGCAATATATACTAATATACAAGCCAGCAATTGGAAAAACATTTTAGGAAATGCCTTTAGATCTTTACCTCTAATTTTATATGTATCATCAATCATTCCTACTATAAAGATTAAAAAGGAACTCAAAGAAATGATTAAAATTTTATTATTATAAGAGCTACTTATAATAAAGTAGGTAATCCAAAATGAAAAAAATAGACCTACTCCAGCTAAGTATGGTTTTGATTCTTTATGAATTTTTCTTTCATTATCTAACTGAGGTTTTTCAAGATAATTAATTTTATATGCTAATTGCATAAGTTTTGGAGTTATAAACAGCATCATTAAAAATGAAAATGTAAAAGCACGTAAAAAACTCATATAGACCTCCTAGTATAGTGAATATTAGTTTCTTAAAAATTAAAAACTAATATACAACTTAATTTTCAATATGATTAGGATTAGCTTTATGTAAAAATATAAATTTGGATTTAAGATAAAACAAGTGAAATGAACATTAACATATAATTTATTTTGAAGCTTGCAATATTATGGTAATATAGTAATTGAATTGTTTCAATTGATATATATAAATATCTTATAGACTTGAAAAGTATATAATATTTAGTTGAATATAATTCAACTTACTTGATTATCATTAGATGATAATAATATGGAGTGATGAATTTGAATAAAGAACTAGGAGAATTTAAAGAAATAGATGAAAAGGTCAAGAACAAATTAAACTACATTAAAGCTAATCCTGATATTATGTCAAATAACATTAATGCAGTGAAATCATTAAAAAATGATATATATGAAAAAACCTCTAAAGTTTTTATCTATAATTTAAAAAAATTAATTCAACTAGAGTCCACACAAAAGAACTTAGCTAATAAAATTGGTATATCAGAGGATCTGCTTTCTAAGTATAAATCAGGAGATGCTTTTCCATCTATAGAAACATTACTATATATTTGTGAAGTATATAATATAGGAATTGAAAAGCTTATTTCGACTCCACTAACTGCAGCAAATATTGAGAATTTAGAAAATAATAATGAGATTGAATTTAACATATTTGAAGAGAAGTATTATGTTTATTTTCTAGTGACTAACATAGCTAAAGAAGGAAGTTTACATGAAGGAATTGTGGAAATTAAGAATGGTAATGTAAGCTTTAAGATTTGTTCCAATGATAAAGTGATTAAATATTTTACGGGAAGTTATACTATTTCTGATAAAATTATATTTTTTAATTTACAGAGTTCAAATGATGGAATTGCATATATAAGTATGATTAAACCTAACATAAATAAAAATAAATATGTTGGTGGTTTAGCTATGATGATGCTTCCTTCAGATGCAAATAGTAAGCCATGCGTTCAAAAGATTTTATTTAGTAAAATTAAGCTGGATAGAGATGTATATTACACTAACTTAAAGGAAATCTTGAATTTTAATGTTGAAGGAGATACTTTAGGCCATGTTAAAATATCTCAATGGGAAGATGAGGCGGCTTATAATTTTGTATTAAAATTGTTCTAAGTTACTATGTTAATATAACTACTAATTTTTAAATTAAAGGGGTTTGAATTATGAAAAAGAATTTAGTTTTCATATTATTTTTAAGTTTAATTTTCATTTTAGCTGGTTGTAATAGTGATAAAAAATCAAACCAATACTGGGTGTATTTATTTTATAAAAATTGAACAATGCCTTATTTACAAAATGTGATATAATAAATGTATTATATTAAAATGAGTAGTATATTATTAGGTATAATAAGGTTAATAAGAACAAAAGAAGGGGTTACGATTTATATGTTGTATGTAGGAATTATTTTAATTATTTTTGGTTTTAGTACAGTATTTTTTTCTAGAGACCCATTAGAATCGCCTATAATTAAAGCAAAGGTAAAAGACAAAAAAGGATATACTCGATTTAACGGTATAATGTATATTATTTGGGGTATATTGGGATTAGTATTTTGGATTGCTAGTTTTTATGTATCAAACCGTCCTCTAATTATTAGTGGGATGATCTTTTGCGTTATAGGTGCACTTTTTCAACATAAATATAGTAAAAGATTTTTTAAATAACTATTGAGTAAAATTAAATATGAAAAATAACTAATTAGAATACCGTATATTTCAATATAATATTGAATTTACGGTTTTTTTCTGCACAATTTTAAATAATTACAATCTCTAAAAAGTTAATTGATTTTCAAAGTTTGATTGTATAATTGAATTACACAATTTACATATTCTTGTAGGAGTTATTGTAGCGAATGGAAATAAACAGTAATCATACTAGATTAATGAATGCCGCTATTATATAATTTTATTAAGAAAAAGATATATGATTTCATTAATCTCAAATTGATAAATATGATTTTGTGAAAACTTATGAAGAAAAGAAAGAGTGATTTAAATGAAAGTATTAAGGATTATAGGGTTAGGTATTCTTTATTTTATTGGAATAATTATAATTGCAGTGGTAGCAGTAATAGTTGGACTTGCTATGTTCTTGGGTTATTTCTCTTTGCAGAGTTTCATGTTTTGCAGAGGAGACTATTTGTTTTTTGTGGCTGGCGATTTAAATATGATTCCTGTAATTATGATTATGATTTTAATTATATTTGTTTTTTTTAGAATAATAGAAAGATTTATTGATAAGAAAAATAAGAAGGAAGAGATTATTTATGAGAAGGATGAGCCTTTAGATATTGAAGGCCTGAATAAATTTCAGAAATTTCTTTTAAAACTGATGAATGCATTTTTAGAACGTGATAAAAGAATTCTAAAAGCTTTTAGGATATTAAAAATCAGCTATATACTAGTTTTAATAGTAGCTATTTATCTGGGAATGACAAGTTATACAATTTTGTATACTGAAAGCATTAAGGTAGGTTCGCCTATAGCTCCGAGTGGTGTTGTTTATAAATATAGTGATATAAAAAATGTTGATGTTTCAGTTTCAAGCGGTTCTAAGAAGTCTTATTCACCACATTACAAGGTCATATTCAATGATGGTAAGTCTGCTGATCTTTTTGGTGGAAGTATGCAAGACAGTAAAGGTGAACGTTTTGAGTATATATTAATTGATTTGGATGAAAAATTAAGAACTCAAGGCGTAGTTAAGACTGTAGATAAAGAAAACTTCTCAAAATATGCTGAAGGATTAGATAGGGATTTTATTAGCAGGGTAGAAAAGCTGTTTGATGACAAATAGTACAGTTATACGGAGGACGGTTCGTGAATTATAAATGTATTTGGAAGCTTGAAAGCAAGTTCCACTAATTTCGTATAGGAGTGTAGTGGATTTTAAATTTAATGCTTCACCTTCATAATGAAACCCACGACAAAATGCCGTGGGTTTCATTGTGAATGTAAAGATTGGCACGTGAGGTTGTTTAACAATTAATAAACATAAAGCACACTACAATTCTAGTATTACCACATGTGATTATTGGTATCAAAGATTGGTTGATCTAATAATAAATCTTCATAGCTGCACAAGTTGTTTTTAATAGCATCATTTCTTAATACTAAATATAGCTCAGCATTTGTAGCGTTATCATAAGGCATAACTAAGAATACACCTATTCCTAGAGCTAATGTTCCTAATAAATACCAACCGATAAAGGATAAATCTAATACAAACATATCAAATTTATGTCCTCTAGTCATTTCATTACTTAGTTCAATAGCTTTTTCGGCTCCGATGTTTGGATTGTCTGCTAAAATATATGGTACCATTCTGTATGCATAGGATTTTATGATACCAGGTATTATTAATAGTAAACTCCAAAGGAAAATAAAAATTTTTGATAATAACATTGTTTTTATTATTCCCATATAGTTTTGTCCATCAAATCCAAAGCTAAAGCATTTTTTACTATTTTTATATTGAGCAGATTGAACAAAATATCTTCTTCCACCTACTTCTAATGAATAACCAATAAAAATACGCAAAGCTAGTATTACTAACATTACTACTATAAATGAAGTGAATACAATTGATATAAAAGTCCAATCTATAAAGTTGCCATTATGGATTATTGAATAATTATAGTCTCTTGAATTTCTAGAGTGAGAGCTATTACCACCACCATTCCAACTATGACTACCTCCTGCTAAAGCAATGACTATACTAACCACAAGTGCACGCCAATAGATTCTTTTTAAAACCCCTTTAGCCCTGCTTTTTAATTCTTTTCTAGACCACATATATTATCCCCCATCCAAATTATCAATTTAGGCATATTCCAGAAAATAATAAGTCAATATGCTTATCTATTTTGTGTCATTGACCTAGTATTTTCTTTAATATCCCTTAATTACTTTTTGCAAAGCTTATAATATAAATATATGCAAAACATTGCATCAAGTAATTGATATAAACGTATTATATAGTATTTAATAACTTGTGACAAATTGGCGAAATACTCATATTTATCATTAGTGATTAATTTTAGCTTCTAGGAACATATAATCTATTCATTGCTTTTAATTGCTTCTCTTTTCTCATGATTTTGAAGCTATGTGAATTTTTGATGAAGTTTATATTGATATTTCTTGGAAGAGTTAATAGATACTCATATAAAAAAAATTACCTTGATTAGTTAAGATTATTACCATTGATTTTTTATTAAGTAGAAAGAAGGAGAACATCTGCGTGTATATTAAAGATAGCTATAATATATATGTTTGTTTTGGTTATTTGATGATATAATCATAAATAAGTAATTGCCCTTGTATGTTATATTTTGGGATTTATTGTACAAAAATATAATAGTTTGTCAATAAACATATAACTATAATAAAAGCACAAGAGGTAGAATGAGAGATTTAAAACAAGATAAGCATCTAGGAGGAAATATGTTAGGTAATAAAGAATTTGATAATATAAATAATTCAACAAAATCACTGGTAGATCAGACATCAGAAAGAATTGTTCAATTAATTATGGATAACCAGTGGAGCAGTGGAGATAAACTGCCTAATGAATACGATCTTGCAGAGATGCTTGAGGTAGGAAGAAGTACGATTAGAGAAGCTATAAAAGCTTTAGTTTCGCGTAATATATTAGAAATTAGAAGAGGATCTGGAACATTTATATCTGAAAAATGTGGAATTGCGGATGATCCCCTAGGATTAACATTTGTAAAAGATAAATTTAAATTAGCTCTTGATTTATTAGAAGTTAGATTTATGATTGAACCATCAATTGCATCCATAGCTGCAACAAAAGCTACAGAGGAAGAAATACAGCAAATGTCTACTTTATGTGATGAAATAGAAGCGCTGATTTTAAAGGGCGAGCCATATATGGAAAAGGATATAGAATTCCATACAGCTATAGCTAAAAGCAGCAAAAATATAGTTATGGTAAATTTAATTCCAATTATAAATAGTTCTATTGCAATATTTATTGATATTACAAATCAAAAGTTACGTAGTGAAACCATAGAAACACATAGAGAGGTTTTAAATGCAATTAAAGAGCATGACTCTAATGGTGCACGTGATGCTATGTTATTACATCTAGTATATAATCGTAGAAACATCAGAAGTGTTATACAGAAAGAAAAGAATAATTAATTTTATTGATATGAAAATACATCTGCTTTATTTAAAAAACAGATGTATTTTTTTTGCGCGCCTAAATACATCAGATGAATTATTGACGATATAGCGATAAAATAACAGTTATACACAAAAAGAAAAAGATTTCATAAAGAATATTGACAAATACATCTGATGTGTTATTATAAATACATCAGATGTATTTAAACGGTATCAAATATAAATAAGGAGGGACGTAGTAATGATTAGTCAAGAAATAAGAAAAATTGCTCCGGAAATGGATCCTCTTCGTAGGGGAATGGGATGGACAACTGAGGATTTAGCAAAGCCACAAATTATAATAGAAAGTACTTTTGGAGATAGCCATCCAGGAAGTGCACATCTTTTTAAATTTGCAAACAAGGCAGTAGAGGGCGTTAACAAGTCAGGAGGAAAAGCAGCAAGATATTTTGCAACAGATATTTGTGATGGTATGGCACAAGGGCATGATGGTATAAATTATTCTTTAGTTTCAAGAGATACAATTACTTCGTTAATAGAAATTCATGCAAATGCAACACCATTTGATGCAGGAGTATTTATTTCAAGTTGCGATAAAGCAGTTCCATCACATCTTATGGCAATTGGACGATTAAATATTCCATCTATTGTGGTTACAGGTGGAGTAATGGAAGCCGGGCCAGACTTATTAACTTTAGAGCAAATAGGTGCTTATAGTGCAATGTGTAAGCGTGGTGAAATTACAGAAGAAAAGTTAACGTATTATAAGGAAAATGCTTGTCCATCTTGTGGAGCATGTTCATTTATGGGAACTGCATCTACAATGCAAGTAATGGCAGAAGCACTTGGATTAATGCTTCCAGGCAGTGCATTAATGCCAGCAACTTGTGAAGATTTAGAAGAAATTGCAATAGAAGCTGGTAGACAAGCTGTCAAATTGGCAAAAATGAATCTCCGTCCAAAAGATATTGTAACACTTAAATCTTTTGAAAACGCTATATTAGTTCATGCAGCTATATCAGGATCTAGTAATTCACTATTACATTTACCAGCTATAGCTCATGAATTTGGATTATATATTGATGAAGAAACTTTTGATAGATTACATCGGGGTGCACATTATTTACTAGATATACGTCCTTCAGGAAAGTGGCCAGCACAATATTTCTATTATGCTGGTGGAGTACCTGGAATCATGGAAGAAATAAAGCACATGCTTCACTTAGATGTAATGACTGTAACAGGGAAGACATTAGGAGAAAACTTAGAGGAATTGAAGACGAATGGGTATTATGAAAGATGCAATAGTTATCTTGAAAAAGTAGGATTAAAGAAAGCAGATGTTATCCGTCCATTTAATAATCCTATTGGAACTAATGGATCGATCTCAATATTAAAAGGAAATATTGCTCCAGAAGGTGCAGTGGTAAAACATACTTCAGTTCCAAAAGAAATGCACAAAGCAATACTGAAGGCAAAACCTTTCGATAGTGAAGAAGAAGCAATTGATGCTGTATTAAAGAAAGTAATTCGTCCTGGGGATGCAGTTATTATAAGGTATGAAGGACCAAAGGGAAGCGGAATGCCTGAAATGTTTTATACAACAGAAGCTATTTCTTCAGATGAAGAATTAGCATCAAGTATTGCTTTAATAACAGATGGTAGATTCTCAGGAGCCTCTAAAGGACCTGCAATTGGACATGTATCACCAGAAGCAGCGGTAGGTGGGCCGATTGCGTTAATTGAAGAAGATGATTTAATTGAAATTAATATTTCAGAAAGAGTCTTACAGGTTATAGGAATAAAAGGTAAAGCATGCAGCAAAGAGGAAGTAGAAAAAATATTTGAAGAACGTAAGAATAATTGGAAACCAAGGAAACCAAAATATGAATCTGGTGTTTTGAAGATTTTCTCAGAACATGCAGTATCTCCGATGAAAGGCGGGTATATGAAGTAGATTAAAACTAGGGGAAAGAAAATTAATTGTAATGTATATATATTAAAGTCTTTCCCCATTATATAAATAGATTTATGATTTCTATACAATTTGTGTAAACGCTTAATTGAAGAGAAAGTAAATAAAAGTTTTCTTAAGATAAAGCAGTTGGAATATTAAAAATTAAAAAGGGGTTGTATATATGCCATTAGTAATAATTGCCATAGGTGTAGCGTTATTGTTGTTGTTAATGATTAAATTTAAGTTAAATGGTTTTCTATCTTTAATTATAGTTGCTCTTATAGTAGGTGTAGCAGAAGGAATGCCAATTGATAAGGTTGTAATATCCGTAAAAAATGGTGTAGGAGGAACACTTGGAAGTTTAGCACTTATAATTGGATTTGGTGCTATTCTTGGTAAACTTCTAGCAGATTGTGGAGGGGCTCAAAGAATTGCGATGACTTTGATTGAAAAGTTTGGAAAGAAGAATATTCAATGGGCTGTACTTATTACTGGATTTGTTGTAGGATTTGCATTATTCTATGAAATTGGTTTTGTATTACTTATTCCTCTTGTATTTACAATAGCTGCTGAAGCTGAGATACCACTTTTATTTATAGGAATACCAATGGCGGCAGCACTTTCTGTAACTCATGGTTTTCTACCACCACATCCAGGACCAACTGCAATAGCTGGAATTTATAATGCTGATATAAGTAAAACATTATTATATGGAGCTATACTAGGAATACCAACAGCTATAATATCAGGACCAATGTTCTCGAAATTTTTGAAAAAGATGGAACATCCAGTTCCTAAAGGATTATATAATCCTAAGATATTTACAGAGGAAGAAATGCCTAGTTTTAGGACCAGCGTATTAACAGCGTTAATACCAGTTTTCTTTATGGCAATACAAGCTATAGCTAAAATGACGCTACCTAGTGATTCAGTAGCAGTTAAATACGCAACATTCTTTGGAGATCCAGTAATAGCACTGTTAATAGCAGTAATTGTAGCTATATTTACATTTGGATTGAATAGAAAGAAAAAAATGGATGAAATAATGAAAACTGTGGCAGATGCAATAACCACAATTGCTATGGTATTATTGATTATTGGAGGCGGTGGGGCTCTAAAGCAAGTTCTTGTTGACAGTGGAGTATCAAATTACATAGCAGGTGCAATGCAAGGAAGTAATATATCACCACTTATATTAGCTTGGTTGATTGCTGCAATTCTAAGAATAGCGTTGGGTTCAGCAACAGTAGCAGCTATGACAGCAGCAGGAATTGTAGCACCAATTGTAGTTGCAACTGGAGTTAGTCCGGAATTAATGGTAATTGCAACTGGAGCTGGAAGCTTAATATTCTCTCATGTTAATGATCCAGGATTTTGGTTATTTAAAGAATATTTTAATTTATCGATTCCAGAAACTTTAAAATCATGGTCTGTAATGGAAACTTTAATTTCTGTATGTGGACTTGTAGGTGTTTTACTTATAAACGTTCTAATATAGAATTATACTAATATAATGGTGGATTTTGGAGGCATGCTTCTCCGCCACCTGGAACCCACGGAAATCTCAACATTGGATTTTCGTGGGTTATTCTATTATAATAGTGTTTAAGTTAATAAGGCATAATAAAAAAATAACAAGTCAATATGCCTAATATAAAAAAATTGGAGTTAAATTATATGAATAAAGAAATAAATATTTTAAAAATTTCAAATTATGATAAATTTAAGTGCACAGCTGATAAATGCAAATTTACATGCTGCGTGGGATGGGATGTTAGCATAGATAATGATACCTATAATAAATGGAAAGAAGAAAAAGATAAGTGTGATTATATTTTAAATAATGTGAAAATAAAAAAAAATGGAAGTAAAACAGAGTATTTTATAAATAAGGAAAATCATGAAGCATGTTCACTTTTGGATAAACAGGGATTATGTCAGGTGGTAAAAAATCATGGAGAAGAGTATTTATCATCAACATGTCATAAGTTTCCTAGGGTAGAGAATATATTTGAAGATAAAAAAGAACTTTCATTATCATGTGCATGTCCTGAAGTAGTAGAAATTATAAGCAGCATGACTGGAAAAATAAATATGATTTCAGAAAATGATACTAATTTAAAAAGTGATTTATTAGAACTTAAAATCAGGGAAGCTGTTATTAATATAGTACAGATGGAAAACTTTTTATTAGAAGAGAAGTTGCTTGTTAGTTTTCAAATGTTATTAACTATTTTAGAAGATGAAAACTTCACAGAAGATAGCATATTAGAAGAACTAGAAAAGTATAAGAACAGAGATTATATACAAGAACTTATAGATATGTATAAGGAAATAGATTTTAACATAAATGAATCAGTTGAAGAAATTAACTATTTATTTTTAGATATTATAAAGAATTATAAGGAAGTTTCAAGTTTCGAGATTCTTTTAAAAGATATTTCTGACTTTGCGGAAAACATTAAAGGGGATAGTATTTCAGCTGCGTGGCATGATTATAAAAGTTTGTATGAACAATATAATGTGTTAATTGAAAATTGTATTGTATCTGATATTATAAGCAGCTGCGTGAGCAATGATGCTGAGGAGCTGATCATTTCTTTCCAAATGATTATAATAGAATATTTATTAGTAAGGTATTCTGTATTTTTAAAATATCACATGAATAAAAATAAGGAAATAGAGCCTCAAGACATAAAAGATTATATTGTAGCTTTTTCAAGAATTATTGGTAACAATACTGAAGATGTTG
>Ga0224516_1000116_pt1 | contig 19846 bp, 13 predicted proteins | sample IRFST0metaG_FD_179884 | JGI IMG/M metagenome (GOLD analysis project Ga0224516, IMG submission 179884) | Peat soil microbial communities from Stordalen Mire, Sweden - IR.F.S.T0 | ecosystem: Environmental > Terrestrial > Soil > Wetlands > Peat | place: Sweden: Norrbotten County, Stordalen Mire... | reverse complement strand
CTTGCTTGTGAAGCGGCCATGATGAGGCACATGGTGCGCAACCTCTTCGCCAACGCGCGCCTGCATGGGGGCGGTGGCGTGATCCGTGCGGAGGTGCGACGGATCGAATCGGAAGTCGTGATCGCCGTGGAAGACGACGGCCCGGGCGTGCCCGAGAGCGAGCGGGAGCGCATCTTCGCGCCCTTCTACCGTCCCTCCAGGCCGCAGACTCCAGGCGATACCGGCCTGGGACTCGGCTTGGCGCTGGTCCGCCAGGTGGCCCGCTACCACGCGGGCGACGTGGTGTACATCGCCCGCCAGCCCACAGGCAGTCGTTTTGAGGTGAGGCTGCCGGTCAACCCGAGCACAACCCTGTCGACTTAGGCCAAGACGGAACCAGCGGTACCGCCGCCGCCGGGCATGGCGGGGCCGGTGCCGGCGCCGGGCCTCACCCGACTCAACCCATAGGGGATTCGTCCTGCTTTCCGGCCCCAATGCGCGGACTCGGTCTTCCCTTGGCCTCGGGAACGGAACGCCGCCATGGCCGCGCCGTCGGGATTGAAAATCCCTTGAATGAACGCCTTCATCTCTTCCGGCGTGGAGGTCTTCTTGCCAGCCTGTTTCTGGACCTTGAAAAAGAACAGGGGCAACTGGGTCCACACGGCCCCGGGGCGGGGATATCCTTTTACGATGAACTTGTTCTCGTCGGGCCGGACGCTTTCGGGAGAGGTCGAGGTGTTGTCGTGCTGCAGGAGGATCTCGTCCATCACCTTGTAGACATCTTTGCTTTCCTCAGTCATGCCGCAATAGTCCAGCATATGGGCCAGGACGTAGTTGGAGGCGATCCAGACATCCTTCCCCTGATCGGACTTCACTTCCTTTCCGTCCGCGGTTCTCTGGGTGGCCCAGCCGTTTGTCACGCGATTGTTCTCGTAGATGGTCTTTAGGATCATCTGGACCCTGGCAGGCTTCACCAACTCCTCCGGGTTTTCGCCCATGGCAATCCACGCCCACAAACCGTCGAGCTGGTTGGTGAACACGTCGAAGCTCTTGTGAACCCTCAGGGCGTTGAAAGTGGCCTGGCGATGAGGACAATTCCCCTCCAAGCGTTCGGCGGACGATACCTCCCAGAACTTGTCCTGGATCTCCCCGTTGACGATGTAGCCGTTCCTCTCGAGCTCGGGATAGACCGAGGCCGTCTCCTCAAGGACTTTCCCCATTTTCCCGTAAACGTACGCCTTGTCGATGAAGGGGCTCAGCTTCATGGCGCCAGCGTCCGGGAGGGCTTTGAACTTCACCCGGTCGATAGCGCCTTTGTCCTCCTCGGTGTAACGGTACTTCTTTAGCTGGTCAAAGACCGAGCCGACTTTGTCGAGGGTTTCCGTCAGATTCGCGACCTGGTTCGGATCGGCTTTTCCTGCGTAGGACCTAAGCAGGCTGAGAACCGCCTTTTTGTCGAAGCCCGGGGACAATTGCAACGCGGACGGATCGTCGATGGTATTCACTGTTTCCGCGTCGACGCTCCCATCGTCGCGGAGATACCCACCCCGCTTCAATTCCGCCCGCAAGCTGCCGCCCTGGGGATAGACGGCGAAGTCCCCTGCCTCTACCTTGGGATTGTAGCAGGTGGCGAAGTACCCGCCTTCTGTCCCGTCCGGGGTGCGCGTCCTGACCCACAAGGTTTCGATAGTTCTCTTGGCTCTCTCGAAGCGCGTCCGACAGTCCGCGATCGTGGCGCGCAGGGAGCTGCGCTTCGCCTCGGTCGCCGCCCTGGCGAGCATCATCTCCGCCATCCGGACGATGGACTCGTATCCGGCCAAGGCCAGGCTGGCGCTGTAGGAGTCGTAGCCGAACAGCTTGATGTTATCGAAGGTGTTCTTGACTTCACCGGGGTTGCCTTCGGGGATGCCGTCGCCGTCCCGGTCCAGGCCAATCCAGTAGTTGAATCCGGTCTGCAGGGTCTCCCAGTTCTTAGCGACAAACTCGGTATCGTTCGTGAACTTGGCATTGCGGGCCACCCGCTGGGCCAACTTGGGGAACAGGTCCACCCAGTAGTTGGTGTTGAACCAGTCGTACTCGCTAACGTTGCCGCGCATGGGATTGCCCGCGGTCAAACGCCCCACGTCGTGGCTGACGCTGCCCTTGAGCTTCTTCGGCCCCTTGATGTGGGTCAACGAGCGGCCGTTGTAGCCTTTCTTGCCGTCGCCTACGTCCGCCTCGTATTCCAAGTACTCGAAGCGGGCGGCCTTATCGCCGTCCAGGGGCTTGCCTGCGTCGACGAGCGCCTTCAGTTTCTTCCACTCCTCGAGCTCCACCCGCATTTGGGCGCTGGCAGCGTGCCAGTGGAAATAGACTTCCGTATCGTCCTGGTCGCCAATCGAATCAATGAACTTTTGGCAGATGGCCTTCTCTTTCTCAGGGAACACCATCAACAGCAACTGGGAGTACCAGTCCACGTCGGCCGAATTGAGGAAGGGATAGTCGAAGCACTCCAGAAATTCCGCCAATCCGCCCTCAATCCACACGGCTGCGTTGGACAAGAGATAAGAGAGCTCGTTCGTCAGCAGGTTGACCACGCGTGTGGCCGCCGGCCGGTCGTTGGCGTAACCGAAGTCGCTGCGGACGATGTCGAACACCCGGGACTGGATTGCCTCGGTTCGATCGATCCAATTCGCGTGTTCCGCCAAGGCCCATTCAGTCATTGCAACGGCCCGCATTTTTTCGTTCGTGAACCTCTTCGTATAGGCTCGATCGAACGACTTGCCATCGACGTACTTCTGTTTCGGGAAGTCCATGACGGTGGCGAAGGGGATCTTCTCCCGTCCGTTGGCCGGGAGCTTCACGGTAACGGCGATGGCCGCTCCGCACTCGAAGGTCGGTTCGGGGGATTTGTGGGCCGTGAACCGGCCCTGCAGGTCCACCAGCAGGTCGGTCTTGTAGGCCGCCGTCCGGAACCCGGGCTGGACATCAATATCGACGCCGTCCATTTTGGGCACGGCGATGACCATCCGGTCGCCGGTTTTCTTGCTGCCCATGACGACGCCTCTCATGGTGGCGGATTGGTATTCCTCGTGAACCAGTTCTTCCGTCGCGCCCTGCCCGCTGAAGGCATTGTCTTGCTCGGCGCGGAGTTTCTTTTCCGTGAGGTTCACCAGAGAGGGCCGCGGGATCACCAACGTCACCGTCCGCTCCTCATCGGTGGGGTTGTCGAGCTCAAACACGTCCACCGTGGCCGGCACGGACACGTCGTCCTCATTCCCCGATAATTCTGGGGAAATCGTGGTCCGCGCTACGCGAACGCCTTCCAGCTCGTACCGGGAAATCATGCTGGGCGGGGCCAAGGTCACCGACACATCCTCATCGGCGATGGAATCGGGATAGGCCTGGGGCTCCTCGCCTTTCTCATCCTCGTCCTCACGCTTGAGGTTGGTGAGGAGACGGGTTTGGGTCTTGCCCGCCTGGGTGACGCCAATCATGGGGGTCGAGGCAAAGCGCATCCGCTTTCCGAACCGGATGGAACGTCCGGCGTCCAGGAGGTGGTTCACTTGGCCGAACGGAGAGACTCCAGTCGCCAACGTGGGCGCTCCGGTCACCACCCCGGTCGGAGGGAAATCCAGTGTGGCCGACAACCCTTGAGCGTGGACCAGCATTCTCCTGAACAGATAAATCACTTTGGCCAGCTCCCCGCCGATGGTGTGGAGCTCGTGCCTCTTGAGTGGGCCGGGGTCCTGCGCCGCCACGGCGGCGGCCCGGCGGGACTCGCTCTCTTGCGCCATCTTCTCGATGAGGGGAACGGCGGGCTTGCTGCCGAGTTTCACGACGATCTGAACTTCGTTCTTTCCCGAGAGCAAAGTGGTGGGCACGACATTTCCTGCCACTTCCTTGCCGTCGACGATCGTGACCGTGTGTGCATCGCGTGCGGAGCCTGCCGGCTTCGCCGGCAGCGTAGCATCGCGGGAGGGTTTGGGAACCCTTTGAGGGTTCCCATCTTGTTGATCACCGCGCTCGACCCGGATGTGGCATGCCACGCCCCGGAACACCCGGGTGGCTGTGTAGCCCGGCCAGTTTTCGGGGATGCAGGGGTCGATCATCAACCCTTGGTAGGTCGGACGGATACCCAGGATGTTCTTGGTCGTGGCCTGGTTGACCCAGGAAACGGTTCCCGACAGCCAGGGGTTCCGGGCCAAACCGAATTGAGGGTGCTCGTCGCTGGCCATGTTCTGGACGAACACATCCGGCTGACATTCGTAGGTCTTCGTGTCTTGCTTGAGGGGATTGATTCGGTCGATGATCTGCACCGCCCGTTCGCCGTGGCCCAACATCGTTTCGGCGATGGCCGCCCACGGGTTGGGATGCAGGAAGATGCCCGCGTTCTCCTTGAGGCCCGGGGTGTAGGTCGACGCGCTGATGCCCGGCTGCGTTTTTTTATACGCCGGTGTCATGACCTTGATGCCGTGTTTTGTGTCCAGTTTCGCTTGGACGGATTTCATGGCCCGGGCGGCCCGGTCCGGCGACGCGAAGCCCGACATGACGGCCCACGCCTGGGTGTACAGGTAGATCTGTCCCTCCTCGTTCTTCTTCGAACCCACCGGGTTTCCGTCTTTGTCGATGTAGCTGACGTACCACTCGCCGTCCCAGGCGTGCTTGTTCACGTTCCTCTTGATCCGGTCGTATTCCTCGACGTAGTCCTGGGCGGATTTCACATCCCCTAGAACGTCCATCAGTTCCTGCATCTCCAGCAGGGCCTTGCCGTACAGGCAGGCGCTGAACACGGATTCCGATCCCTCCATGTTGAAGGCGTCGTTCCAATCGGCCCAACCCAGCTTGGGCAGGCCGTGCCGCCCCAGGTTGCCGGGCGTGAAGGCCAGGGCACGGTGCAAGTGCTGCAGAACAGTGCCGGATTTCTTCTCGCCCGCGCCCTCGTCGTAGTAGCCGATGATCTTGTTCAGGAAGGCGGTGTCGCCGGATTCCTTCACGTATTCGACGACCGCTAAGACGTTCCAGAGGTGGTCATCGCTGTAAAAATCCTGCTCCGAGCCGGCCTGGCCCTCGCCAATCGACGCCTTCATGGTGAGAGGATTGAACTGGTGCATGGAGGATCCGTCGAAGCGCTGAACGGAGAGGAGCTTTTCGATCATTTCTCGCGCCTTGTCCGGCATGTACGGCAGGACGCCCATCAAGTCCTGGTTGGTGTCGCGGACGCCGATGCCTCGGTCGCCGCCGTAGCCGAGCTGGTTCAGAGACAGGTACCGGGACCAGAAGAAGGTCGCGTGGTTCTGACGGGGGCCGAGCGTGTTGACGATCTTGTTCAGCGCGGAATCGGGCGTCTCGACATCCCTGAGATGGTCGAGGTATCCCCGCCAGGAAGCATGCAGAGCCACAAACGCCGCGTCCACGTTTTGGGGGTCTTGCAACCGGGCGATGGAGTCGGCGGCGGCCTCGACGCTGGTGTTCTGGCCGAGCTGGATGATGATTCGAGATTCGTGCCCCTGAGCGATGGAGCCGAGGCGGTAAAGGATGGCGGCAATGCTGTTGCCATTGTCCGCGCGGAGAGCCTCGTAATTGTCCAGGTGGTCTACCGTGAGCCCCCCCGGCGCGGAATACGTGCCGTACCCATGGTTTCCAAGGAACTTGTTCCGATCCGTGGTGAAGGAATCCATCGGACGGTTGGCGGTCAGGAAATTGGCCCGTCTTCCCTCGGCCATGTGCGGATACTGCGTGATGACGTTCCCGACGGCTTTCCCCTTCATCGTCTGGGGAACCCAGTCCGCGTTGGTCAAGTTCTTGAGGGCGTCGGGGTGGGAGAACTCCACCAGCGGGATCACGTCCACTGGAACGTTCGCAGGGGCGGAGATGTTTCTCACCTTGATGTCCGTCACCACCTGTGAGGCGCCCGCGGGAACGAACATCTTGATAGCGAATTCCAGACCGTTCATCCGCACGAGCCACTTGTTGTAGCCCAGGCCCATCCGGCACTCGAACTTGTCGTAGGGGGTCAGGGTGGGCGTGAAGAACGGGGAAAAGACCGTATAGGTGCCGTCAGCGTTCTCGATCCGGCAATACAAGGTATTGCCCCGCATGGCGTTCTGAGGCGTGTCGATCTTGTAGCCCGTGATGCGGTTGTTGGCCGGGTCCTTCTTGCAGATGTTGAGCCCACCCGTCTGGTCGACGAAACCGCCGAAATCCAGCGTGCCGATGTAGTTGACCCACTTGGTGGGCGTGCGGGGATCGGTGACGACGTACTCGCGGGCCGCATCGTCGTAGTAGCCGAAATCCGTTTCGTCGCGGCGAATCTTGGTACTCATGGATGACGCGTTTTTAGCATGCCTGCGGCCTACGGCCTACAGACTAGGGCCTCCCTGGGATTCGGAGTAGCGGGGAGCGGTATAGGTGTGGGTGGCGGTGACGGTGACCGGGGCTGGTGCGGTAACAGAGGCGGTGGCGGCCGGGCCAGCGGACCCAACGTCCTGCCGTTATGCGGCTCCCCGTCGAGAGAGAAGGGCGAGAAGCACTCGACGGGGGCTCTCCATCCCCAAGATGCTCATCGGAGACTCGTTGATGGCGTCGTGGATCTTGGCAAGTACACGGTCATCGAGCCCGCCCGCGTCCTCAACGAAGAAGCGGCTCATGTTGACATGGTCGTTCATGGTTCCGAGCACCCGACGGTCTATCGCCCGACAGATAGTGTCTGGCCCGTCATCCATCAGCCTTGCGCCCAGACCGGCGGCTACGCCTTCGCGCACCAGGGCCGCCGCGAGTTGGTCACGGAAGGCACGACCGAAGGCATCCAGAGGTGAATTCCCAGCCGCAGCGACGAAGAACGCGTACAGCGATTGTGAGTGTGCGAATAGGAAGAACGGTCGCTTGCCCAACGTGACCACATTGCAGTGCCAGTCCACCGTGGACACCGTGTCCGGTACGGCTGCCAGCCCCGACGGTGTGAGTCGGAGCCTGACCTGCGCCTTCTTCGTGCATCTGAAGTTCATTGAGTCCCGGTCCGAACGCTTTGCCGTTAAGCGGTGGGCGGCCGTCTGCGGCCGACCGTCAGCCTCAACGGCTTTATGGCATTCGCTACATCTAGCGTGTCGGCGCTGGCAAACGGTTGAATGTTGAGCACCTCTCATAGAAGGCTCGGTAGGCTGGACCGGCATCTTCGACGAGCGATTCCCAGGAAATGGGCCTGATGTCGACAGCAGAAAGCGTCGGTTCGAACCAGTCAGTGTACCAGGCATCCTTGCCTCCCTGATATAGACGCACACGCTCCTTGACCTTTCCACGCATGCTTTCTTGACTGAGAAAATCACGGAAGACCCCAGCCTCTAGCTGCGACTGCGGAGCAAGTAGAAGGAATCCGATCTTCGTGAGGCTCTCTGGCCGACGGTTTGCCCGCATCAGGACCTCAGTGATACACGAGACGTTTCGCGCTGCCTGATCGAACCCCTGCGCATTCTTCGTGCCAGTGGACAAGGGGCTATTCAGCTTCGCCTCAACAACGACGAATTGCGTTGCGTCCCCGGCTAGTGAAATGTCCCCACGCCCTGTATCCCCGACCGAGAAATGACCGATGACACCGTCAGCGTGTGTCCACGCCTCCGCCAGGGGATCTCCACGAAATCGCGGAAGGAACTGAGAAGCAAGAAGCCCCTCGGAGCACCACCTGGCATTGGGGAAGAAGTGCAAAGGATGCGAGGATTTCGCATGACGCTCGGACCAATCGAGGATCAGCCGAAGCATCCATCCCTCGTTGTAAAGTTCAGTGGGGCGAAGCGGTGACTTTTCGCTGCCAGCGGACAGCAGGATCTCAGCTACTCGACCTTCGATTGTCATCGTTTCCTCCATGCAGGTCCGCCGAACGGCTTGGCGTTCACCCGCGAGCGGCCGTCCGCGGCCGATCATCGGGTGCCACGCCTTGTTCGGCAACCCACCGCGCGCCATCGAGGTGTGCTGGACTTCTGTTCAGTGTCGTGATAGAAGGCGTAGCGTTCATGCTGAACCTCGGTCCGCTGTTCGAGAGATCAGACCAAGCTATATCCCCCACGTCTCCTGAGAGGCGCATCGGGAAAGGTCCAGCTCCGCCACCGCATACACCGACGAGCGCTGTCCCCCATGGACTTCTCCAGCGGATCGGGGAGGACCGCCGACGATCGTGCGCAGAGACAGCCCAGCGGATCGCGGATGCGTTGATTCCGATCATCGGTTCGCCATTCTACTGCAGAGAAGGTGTCCTTCTCTATCATGACGACTGCCACCGCGTGCTTGCTGCCCTGGCACAGGCGAAGGCGACCGCCCATCTGACTCTCACTTCGCCGCCGTACAACATAGGTAAGGAGTACGAGAGCAGCCTTCCATTGGCGGACTACCTGAACTGGTGTGCTCGGTGGATGTCCTTGGCCTTCGATGTCACCTCGCCACGCGGGGCCTTCTGGTTGAACGTCGGATACCTCGCAGTTGAGGGGAAGGGCAAAGCGGTGCCCATCGCGTATCTATTGTGGGATCGGTCGCAGTTCTACCTTCAACAGGAAATCGTCTGGAACTATGGCGCTGGGGTAACTACGAAACGCGCATTCGCCCCACGGAACGAAAAGTGGCTCTTCTATACGAAGAATGCCGAGGACTTCGTGTTCAACCTGGACGATGTCCGGGATCCAAACGTTAAGTACCCAAACCAGAAGAAGAACGGCAAGTTCCGCTGCAACCCTCTGGGCAAGAATCCATCGGATGTGTGGCAATTCCCCAAGGTGACTAGTGGTTTTCAAAGAAGCTCGCGAGAAAGGACTGAGCACCCAGCTCAGTTTCCGCTGGGTGTAGTGGATCGAATAGTCAAGGTCAGTTCAAACTACGGTGACCTCGTCATTGATCCATTCTCAGGCTCTGGCTCTACCGGCATTGCAGCAGTAGGCAACGGTCGGGTCTACCTGGGGGTGGAACTACGGGAGGACTACTGCCGCGCCAGTGCTGCCCGATTTGACAGTTTTCTAAGGCTCAGGGATACCTCGGCAGAACAGGAAGAGTTCGCGCTACTCTGACGCGATCTTGTAGAGCTGGCGCAACTTGAACTTGTAGGCCTCCGGCCGTAGTCGTGCAGATTGGCCAGTAGCCGCCGCTTGGGCGATCCAGTCTGTGTGATCGAGCCAACCAAAGCGTATGACGGTCACGAGCGGTCTGCCTTTGGCAGAGAACTTCTGGAAGTTGATGGTCAGGAAGTACCCGGACTTTCCCTTCCGCCCGACCTCACCCTCCTTCGTCGGCTGCCCGTAGCTTCGGTTTCCAAAGACCTGATCAGAATGTGATGACGTCTTGATCTCGACCGAATAGCGAGGGTCCGGCTCGTACACCAAATCCTTCTCGGCCTTGAGCTTCTGACGCCGCCACTTCTTCGGATACCGACGAGCGAACTCAAGCGGGATGAGCTCATGAAGCAAGAAGCCCATGATTTGGGGTTGGGGCTCGATGTCCGTACCTATCTTGAACCCAAGTCGACCGATCCGCGTCTCGAAGATCCCTTCCCATGCGGAAAGGACCACCTCGACAATTTCCCCATCCTTCAGCGGATGTTCCGCCAGCAACCGCTCGGTCACCGACCCCCAACGTTCCTCGGGCTCCTTGGCGTAAGGAGGCGTCATCGGTCGATGCCCTTCACCAAAACCGAGAGGGAGACGGCAAGAGCGCGCGAGATCTGTTCGAGATTACGAATCGTCGGATTCCGTTCACCGCGCTCTATTCCGCCGACGTAGGTGCGATGCAGGCCGGCACGCTCGGCGAGTCCCTCCTGGGACAGACCGCGCTCCGCGCGGAGCGATCTTATTCGGCGGCCAAGGGAACGAAGGAGCGCTTCAGCCACCCCTATAGAAAGGGGCAATGCCGACTATACGTCTACAGACTATAAGTAGCATCTGCGAGGCACAGCCGGTCTGCCGAACTCTGTATTCGGACGCAGCTTGGCGCTCTACGGTGTTTTTCGCAAGCGTGGGCGGGCGGCAGACGTCACGGCACCGAGCCGAAATTCCCATCGGTCACCTCAAGCAATGGCAAGGTGTTGCCGATTGCGGACCAGTTGCCTGCGCGAAATGCGCTGTTTCGGTTTGCTGTCTAATCCCCTAAGGGCAGCAGCGATTCCGGGTATGGGAACCTTGTCCGGCGGCGCCTGACCCATCCCTGACACCGTCTCGGCCCAGGCCGACAGGGCCTGGGCCCACCGCCCCGACGACCGCCACCGCCTCTGTTACCGCACCAGCCCCGGCCATCGTCACCGCCACCCACACCTTCACCGCTCCCCGCGACTCCGAATCCCAGGGGGTGCTGGCGTGTGGACCGCCGCGCCTTCTGGTAAACTATGGACATGCATGCTCACAAGACGACGGTGATCGTTCGCGAAGACCACCAAGTCGTCGTTCGCCTTCCCGACGATTTTCCGGCAGGCGAAGCCGAGGTAATCTTTCTGCCGCGTCCGACGGCAACCTCTCCGCATGAGGCTGTCGCGGAGTTCGACCGCATGGTCGCGTCGCTGCCCGCGGCTCCGGTGATCTCCCTCGACTCCCTCGATCGTGGTGAACTCTACCGGTGACCGCGTACCTGCTCGACACCAATGTTGTGGTGCGGCTGATGGAGCCGGCCGCTGCGGAGCACGAAATGGTCAAGGAGGCGATCCGTCGCCTTATCAGGGCGGGCCATGCGTTGGTCCTGGCGCCGCAGGTACTGAGCGAGTTGTGGGTCGTCGCCACTCGGCCGGTGGAAGCGAACGGATTCGGATGGCACCCAAGCAAGACCGCTGACGTGATCGCGAGCCTGCGCAACCGGTTCGTGTTGCTCGATGAAGGGCCTGCCGCTTTCGAAGGCTGGCTCACTCTGGTCCAAGCCGCCAAGGTCCGTGGCAAGCGCGCGCACGACGCCCGCCTTGCAGCGGTGATGCTGTCGCAAGGGGTGACCCAGATCCTCACCCTGAACACGGCCGACTTCGACGGCCTGCCGGGCATCACGGCGCTGCATCCGTCTGCCGTTCTGGCCGGCTGAGGTCAGAAGATCCCTGCTACTGTCGCCGGCCACCGTCACCGCCACCCACACCTACATCGCTCCCGTCTACTCCGAATCCCAGGACCTCATGCCCGTCCGCCCCCTATTCCCGGCATCTGATTCATGGTATTGCCTCCGGCTATGGAAAACACGACCAAGAAGGCCGCGCCGGCGGTTTTGTGGGTTCCGTCGTCGTATTTGGCGATGGGTTTCGTGCTTTGTGCGCTCACGCTCAGCACGACCTTCGTCTTCAAGAACCTGGGGGTCGAGAAGAGCACGATCACGATGCTCGCCGCGATCCTCATGTTGCCCTACACCTTCAAGTTCCTGTGGGCACCGCTGCTCGAGCTGTACAAGACCAAGAAGTTCTTCGTCGTGCTGATGCAACTCTGCGCCGCGGTCCTGATGGCGCTGGCGGGCCTGGCGTTGAAGCTGCCGGTGTGGTTGGCCATCACCTTCGGCGCCATGATGGTCTGCGCGTTCGTGGGTGCGACCATCGACATCGGCACCGACGGCGTGTACGTCACCACCCTCGACGACAAGCAGAAGGCGCGCTGGGCCGGCATCCAGAGCATGGCCTGGACCGGCGGGCAGTTCCTCGCTCTAAGCGCCCTGGTCTGGGTCGCCGGCAAGCTGCACGACAGCTACGGCTACACCTGGCAGATCGCCTGGATGTACGTGTTCCTCGCCGCCGCCGTCATTCTCGTTGGCCTGGCCGCGTGGCACGGCGCCTTCATGCCCCCCGGCGCCAAGGCCAAGGACGCACCCAAGAGCATGGGTGAAGCGATGGCCGGATTCGGCCACGCCTACAAGACCTTCTTCCAGAAGAAGCTCATCTGGCGCATGCTGGCCTTGGCCTTCTTCTACCGTTTTGGCTGGTACCTCATCGAGAAGGTCAACAACATCTTCCTCATCACCGATCGCGCCGAGGGCGGACTCGGCATGAACAACCAGGGCGCCGGCCAGATCAGCGGCTGGGGCTCGTTCTCGTTCCTGGCGGCCAGCGTGGTGGGCGGCCTAGTGCTGGCCAAGGTCGGCCTCTCGCGTAAGACCCTGATGTTCTTCGTGGGCAGCCTGGTTATTCCGAACCTGGCCTTCATGTACCTCGGCCGCTCGCAGCCCGATGCATTCGTTCTCATCACGGTCGTCTGGTGCGTGGCCATGTTCGCCTACGGCTTCGGCGCCGTCGCGCACATGTACTACATGATGAAGCAGATCTCGCCCGGGCCGTACCAGACCGCGCACTACGCCTTCGCCACGGGGACCATGGGTCTCTGCAATTTCTCCGCTGGCTTCTTCAGCGGCAAGCTCGCGGATGCACTCGGCTACCCGACCTTCTTCACCGTCGTGCTCTTCTGCGCGATTCCGGGCCTCCTGGCCGCGTGGTTCGCTCCCTTCGTTCACCCCATGGATGACGGGTTCAAAAAGTCCCCGCCCGAGCCGAAGCCCGCCGAGGCGTAAAGCACATCGACCGACCAAGGGCCCGCTCCGTCGAGTAGCGGGCCCCTCTCACAGTCGAACGCGTAGGCCCGTGTTCAGGTCGACGACCATCGAGAAATCAGAGGCTCCTGCCAGGAGGTTGGCTTCGAGGATCCAGCTCCAGCTCTCGCTAAGGCCGACTGCCATTCCGCCACCGGCGCCGAAGATGAATGGGCCGCCTCTGACCGTGTCGCTGACCGTGCGCCCGTTCTTTGTGTGCAGGCCGGTGACCTGGAGGCGGAAGCCATTGCCGCCGCCCAGAACCGGGCCGACGTAGAAGCGCACCTTTTCGCCATGTGTGAAATAGAGGAGTCGCGCCAGGAAGGCAACGGCCCCGTCGGCCGTGCGGGAGCTGGTTTGGGGAAGGTACTGGAGTCGTCCCTGAACGGACAGGGAGAGCTTCGGGGTCAGGAAGTAGCCAACCTCGGGCGAGACTTGGCCCAGGGGCGCCGGCGCCCGGCCTGCAACGTAGTCGGTCACCTGGCCATGATAGCCCTCGGGCCCGGAGTGCCCGGCATAGCCGTACCCCGAACCCAATCCGAGGCCGATCCACCAGAAGTCACTCTTGCTGCTCTTGCCGCCCACGGTCTCGCCTTCGCCCTCGCCGTCGGCTCCGCGAAGTGAGCCTGTCCCCATCGCCCCCCTGTAGCCGGCGCGGATGCCGACCGTGGCGGGGCTGTCAGCGCTGCCGACTGAAGCGACAACCTCACCCAGGCTGTCGCGCGCCTCGAAGTAAAGCAGAAGCGCATCACCCGAAGTTGCTTCGGGAGGAAGCTGCGTGGCCCAGCCTGGGCTCCCATCCAGGCTCGGTTCGGTCCACATCTTGCGCTTGCGAAACTCCGAACTGTCCCCCGCACGGTAGTAGACAATCACTTCGCTGGCCGGGAGTGAACGCTCGGCCACGCAGCGCAGCTTGAGTGACGAGCGCGCCCTGGCCACCTCCGCGACCGGACAACGGAGCTGGCCCTGCGGCAACGCGGATGACTCGGTCGTGTCGGGGATGGACGGCGTCGTGGTGTTGTCCACCTCGGAACGTGCCCGTTGGAAAAGATCCTTCACCTCGGGAGGCCTCATTTCTGTGCTTGGGACGTAGTCGGGTCGCAACTCCAAGGCCTTCTTGAAATGGTAGATGGCTCGGTCTTCGTTCTTGATGCCGCTGGAGTAGAGGACGCCCAGATTGCCGTGGGTCCCCGCCATCACGGGGTGATTCCCGAGTCCGGCCTCCTCACCGATTTCCAGGGCCTCCTTCAGGCTCTTCTCGGCGAGTGTGAATTCCATGGCGTCGAAAAACTGTCTCGCCTCCTTGTTGAGGGCTACCACCTTTTTCACCGCTTCCTGATTCACGCCCGCCGCCGCGGCTGCACCGGCGGGCAGGGCGAAGAGGAGCCAGGCGGCGGCCCCCAGAAAGAGGTGTCGATTGAACCAGGGGCGTACAGTTTTCCGCGCGCTCATGTTGGGGCTACCACCACATGCTGGCGGCGATGGTGACGGTATGCTTGTCGGGCTTCAGAGGATTCCAGAGATTCCCTGCTTGGCCATAGGGGTAGGGTAGCCCCGGCCACGGCATCGCCGGAGATCCCACCCCGTTGGTGGCATGGTTGTACCAGTCGCCGTAGCCATAGTACTGATACTGGACCGTCACCATCTCGTGGGTGACGAACTCTGTGCGGAAAATCAGCCGTGGGGAGAGAACCCAGAAATTGTGGGTGTTGTTGTCCATATTGGGCTGGACAGAGTCGAAACGAGCGCCGAGCGACATGAAGGGCAGCGGAGTGTAGAGCACCTGCGTTCCCGCTTTCAGCTTCTTTGTACCCAGACCATCGGGTCCAGTGATGCCCGCGAAGAACTGCTGCGGAGGAACATCACCCGTCCCGGTTATCCAGGTGTAGATACCGAAGAGCTGGACCGTGAGATCCGTTCCTTGGCCCCACCAGGCCTGCGGTCGCAGCATGAAGGCAGCCAGGCTGAAGGTGTATTGGAAGCCGATGTTGTTGACGGTCCCGTTTCCGTTGTTGCCGAGGTAGTTGTTGGTGAACTGCCAGCCGCCTTGGGAGTGGACCACTTCAATCGCGTCCTGCAAAACGAGGGCGTTGGAGGCCTTGATGTTGGAGTACCCAAGATAGCCGATCCCCATCCATCCGCCGTCGAGTCTCAGGTCGGCACCCAGGATTCGCATGCTGCCATCCTTGGCTGTCGCATTCAGGCTCGCGTCCATGCCAGGGCCACTTGGGCTGATGTAGTTTGCGGGGAGCGAGCGGTCCGCGGGAGGGGTCGAGGCGTTCATGTCGGTCCGCATGGCGTCGCTGGTCCATGCCCACATGGCGTGAAGTGTGAACGTGAGGATGTCCGAGAACACCGCGCCGAGGTGGACATGGCCCAAATTTGTGCCGCCCATCTGTACTTTGCCCGGGTAGGGCTCCCACGAGGTGTAGGGATACTTCTGCCACTGTTGCACGTCCATCTTGGCACCCCCACCTCCCTCTAGAACGAGCCTAAAGTCGTCGGCGAGGTCCAAATCGAATGTCCCCGTGGCGCCCGCAATACGGGTGCGGCCCATTATGTAGGTGTCATACGCGCCCCCATCGTATTTGCCCATGGCGCCGTAGCGGTCCGAGAAGATGCCCACGTTCCACGTCATCTTGCCAAGGTCGCCAAGGGCGTCGGGAAAATTGAGGGTGAGGAAGGCGCGGTCGATACCGAGCTGGTCCTGCAACTCGCGCCAGCCACCTGATGTGATGTTGTAGCTGGCGATGGCCATGGTCATGATGGCGCGGTTGTTTCCATACTGGAAAAGCGCCTCGCCCCAAGGGCCGGGGTTGTTGTTGGTGTACTGCCAGGTGGTGTAGTTCAAGTCGGGGGTGACAGGCGGGGCGTGGGACTGCATCCCCCGGCCGGGTTCAGACGCCAGGCTCAGGCGCATGGGGCCGCGGAAAAAGCCGTGGAATTTGAAGCCCCAGTCCTCGGCGGGCGCCTCGACCGCGGGCGGGCCCTTGTTGTCAGCCGCGTATGTCGTGGTTTGGGGAGACAAGCCGAGTTCAGTGGTTCCCCCTCGCTTGCGTTGGGAGCTGGGGGCGCTGGCTTGAGGCGTGGTCGCGGCTGGCGCTGGAGCCGCAGCCGGCTCAGGTGCCGGACCCGGGGCAGGAGCTGCGGTCGGTTCGGGAGCCGGGGTCGGCTCGGGAGCCGCGGCAGGCATGGGAGCCGGAGCCGGCTCGGCCGGTGCGGGAGTCGCCTCGGCTGGTGCCGGAGTCGGCTCAGCCGGGGCGGCCGCTGCCGGAGCTGGCGGTGTCTCGGCTTGGTCAGCGGCTGGGGTCTTGGATTGGGCTTTCTTCTTGGCGGCTGATGCAGTCCCGCCCGAAGCCAGGAGGGCCGTGACGAGGAAGGCCGCGGAAAGCAGGCGCAGGGCGCTTCGGGTTCTCAAGGGGGTCGTTTTTGTCATTGGGGGGGGGACCTCATGAGTTGTCCGCGCTCCCCGACCACCAGGAATGGACAAGTGGGAAGACGCGAAGGAGGAGCTGGTTGTACACCAACTCACGTTCTGGCGGCAAGGAGAGTGGATGTCGGATAGCCAGCGACCAGAAATTGTACCGAGCACCATTGCACACATCCTTTCTGACGTTGCGGTGATGGGCGGCACCATAGCCGCCTCAGTCTGAGAGAGTCTTCATCCCTCGGGCGCAGTTCAGCGTTTTCCGGCTCACAAGGCTCGCGAGACCAGCCGGCTGGACGTGGCTGTTCCCACCAGGTCAGGCTGGCGTGTTCAAGCGGCGGAGGAGGATGACTTGCTCGGCGGAATTCGCGGGGCTCTCGTTGAGAATCGATGTTTGGCATGCGGACCACCACCCCCAGGGTTTCCACTTCCGCGGAGGCCGGACCGGCTTGCGGCCCTGGTGTGTGCGACGAGGTGGGCTGCGTGACCTTGCGCGCCGCGGGTCTGGCGTTGGCGTGGGAGCGCGCGGGGGAATGCGCAGGACCACTTTTTTCCAGCGGCATGGCCGGTTATGCTTTTATGAGCGCGGGTCGAGAGGCGAGCCGACGAGTCGTGGAAAGAATTAGCGACATTGCCCTAGCCGCGTTGTATCAGAAGTACGCGCCGGCGATCTACGCCCACTGTCGGCGGATGTTGCAGTCTCAGGCGGCGGCTCGAGACGCGACCCAGGAGGCGTTCGTCCGTGTGCTTACCCGCGGGCCGCGGTTTCCGAACGACGACGATGGCCTTCGCTACTTGTACCGCGTATCGACGAATGTCTGCCTGAATCAGATTCGCGAGCTCAAGATTCACACCCGCGCTGCATCGTCCCTGCGGGCGCGCCCTTCGTCGTCGGGATCGATGGAAGGGCGGCATGCGGATCGCGAATTCGTGGCCGCTGTGCTGGACCGCTGTGGCGAGGCTGGCGCGACCGTAGCGGTCATGCACTACGTGGATGGCATGTCGCAGGTTGAGGTCGCCGAAATCCTTGGGATCACGCGGCGAACGGTGTTTAATCGACTGCGCAAAATCGAAAAAGTCGCTCGTGAGCTGCTGGGGTCAGCGGGCCCCGGAGGGGGGACGAGGAGGACCGAGGGGAATTCATGACTGATTGCATTATGAATTTGGAGCTGGCGCGATGGGAGGCGAAGCCTGAGGCTGAGCGATCCCCGGAGGTCGCCGCTCACCTGTGCACATGCGATCGATGTACGGCTGCATTGGCGGAGCTGGTCGCGTCACGCCAGGAATTGCTGGGAACCGATCCTCAGGCCCAAAGCCTTGTCGCAGCGCGTGCGATCCTGGAGAGGGTGGCCGAACGGCGCCGCAGGGCCTGGTGGCGCCTCGTCGTGCCCCTGACACTCACGCCAATTTCGGCGGCAGCAATCCTCTTGCTCGTGATGTCACGCGGCGCGTTCTATTCGGCACCTCCGGTGCCGGACAGGATCTCTGGTGTCCCGAGCCACGTCGCGGGTACTGTCCGTTCTAAGGGCGCCCTGTTGGTCGAGGCGTTCTGCAAGCGTGGTGACAGCGTTTTTCCGGTCAAGGATGGCGACGATTTCGTAGCGGGCGACCGCCTGCGCTTCGCCTACACCAAGGACCACCCCGGCGTGTTGCTGGTGTTCGGGCTCGATGACACCGGCCGGCTGTTCCCCTACTACCGCGACGACGCATTGGCCGGGGTGGGCGCCCCACCCGGTTCCGAGGTCATGCTGCCCGAGTCCGTCGAGCTGGATGACCACCACGGCTGGGAAAGGGTTTTTGCCCTCTGGACACCGGCCTCCCTCGGCGAGGACCTCATCCGCACGGCCGTGGCCGACGCGCTGGCCGCGGTCGAGGGCGACATCCGGCAGGTAGCACGGTTGCCTCTCGAGGCCGAGCAAGTATCCTTCTTGCTCAAGCGGCCGTGACCATGGTCACTCTGGCACGTGGGCCTGTCACTATCGGTGTCACGGCCGTGAAATAATGAGGTACGCTAGAGCCATGTCCCTCCGCTTGTTAGGCGCTTGCCTGATCTTGGCGTTGGGGCAGGGTTCGGTCCACGCGCAGACCCAACAAACCCGCGTGGCAGTCGTGGTGGGCAACAATCAGGGGCGCGATCCCGCGCGAACCCTTCGCTATGCCGAAGCAGAGGCTGGCAAGCTGGCTGCCTTGCTTCGCAGCGCGGGTGACTTTGACAACGTCATTACCGTGAAGGGGGCGCGTCGCGAAGTGGTCGAAGAGGCGCTGGCCGCCGCGCGGGCGCAACTCAATCGTGCTCGCGCCGAGGGCAAACGCACCTTGTTCCTTTTCTACTACTCAGGCCACGGTGATCAGGAAGCCCTCGAGTTGGGATCGTCGCGCCTGCCCCTGCGCGACCTGCGCTCGTATCTCGAACAGCTCTCGGGGGCCGACGTGCGTGTCGCATTCGTCGATGCTTGCCAGTCGGGCGCGCTCACCGGCGTCAAAGGTGGCCGACGCGCACCGGGCTACGAGATCCATCTGGCCGATCCCGGCAGCGTCAAGGGCATGGCGATCGTGACCTCTTCGACGGCCAATGAGTTGTCGCAAGAGTCGGACGACCTTGCGGGCTCGTTCTTCACCCACAACATCATGGCCGGCCTGCGCGGCGCTGCCGACACGTCACACGATGGGCAGGTGACCTTGGGTGAGGTCTATCAATTCGCGTTCCGGCGGACGCTGGCCAGCACCGCGGCTAGCCTGGTTGGCGGCCAGCACCCGACCTACGACTACAGGATGTCCGGTGCCGGCGACGTGATCTTGGCCCGCACGCGGCCCAACGACGCTCGGCTGGTGTTCCCGCGCGAAACCGGTGTCACCTATACGGTGGTAAACAGGGCGCGCGGCGAGGTGATCGCGGAGTTGGGATCGACCTCGGGCGAGGACTTATATTTGGCCCTGCCGGCGGGCGAGTATCGGGTCGTGCGGCGGGTTCTGGCCAGCGTCAGCGAGACGACTTTTTCTCTCGCAGCAGGCAGCTCGACGATCATCGACACGGCCTCTATGGCCCCGGTCGTGGCAGATGCGGAGAATCATCGCGAGAAGGGCGGGCCATGGCAGCCCAATTCGGTGGGCGTTCATCTCGGACTACAGAGCAGCCCGGTGTCCGGAACCGGGTCCTTGGTTGGGCTGGCTGCGCTTTCCTACATGCGCCAAATCGGCGGCCTCGCACTGCGTTTGCGCGGCGATTTTTCGTCCTACAACGCCACGTTCCAGGACTATCAATCGTCGTTCCTGCGCGCCGGGCTCTCGCTCGACGTACTCTGGCCGCTCTACCGAGCAGACAGTCTCGCGTTGCTGGTGGGGCCAACGGCAGGCGTCCCCATGGTGCGCCAACACGATGTCTGGCACGAGAGCACATATTCCGTCGGGCTAACCTACGGCGCAATAGCCTCCGGTATGCTGCGTGCCCACCGCAGCACATGGCTCGTGCTCTCGGCGCAGGGAGGTGGGGAATTTTTCCGCCTGAACAACCAGCCCACGCAACGCGCGACCGTGGGCGTGTCCCTGGGCGGCCTGTTGGCTTTCTAGTCACATGGAATGTGCGATGAGCGAGAGTGGACATGCAGTGAGACGACATCTTCCACAGAAGGTTGGAATCGGTCGGCCAGGTTCGCGGCGATGGGTAGCCGCAAGAGCCAGCGGAATCCACAAAGTCTCGCTCAGCTTGTTCCTCCCGGCGGTGTTTGCCGGTTTGATGTTCGGGGTCACGTGCGGCGCACCAGATGAGGTCAGGCGCGTGCGCAACGTGCAGTCCGCGGGTGGCGACATGGGTGGCCCTAGTGGTGGGCTATCCAGCTCGAGCAGTGATGGAACCGGCGGCATCGGGGGCGGCGGCACGTCCACTCCGTCCGCTGGCGGCTCGGTTGACTCGGGCGGCGCCCGCAGCTCTGGCAGCCGGGCTGGCGCGGGAGG
>Ga0224516_1000115_pt1 | contig 20014 bp, 18 predicted proteins | sample IRFST0metaG_FD_179884 | JGI IMG/M metagenome (GOLD analysis project Ga0224516, IMG submission 179884) | Peat soil microbial communities from Stordalen Mire, Sweden - IR.F.S.T0 | ecosystem: Environmental > Terrestrial > Soil > Wetlands > Peat | place: Sweden: Norrbotten County, Stordalen Mire... | reverse complement strand
ATAGCGACGATACTGTATGGGTTAATGACGATAAAGTTGAAGATGTTAATCACAACAAAAGAGTTAATTTACAAAAAGGTAAAAACGTAATCAAAGTAAAAGTAGATAATGATGAAGGCGATGACGACAATGATTATGAACAAAGAACATATACTATTATTGTAAATAGGGGAACTACTAGTGGAACTGATACTACAAACAATACAAATTCAGCAGTAAAAGCAAGTCAATGGGCAAAAAATAGTAATGGTCAATGGACATATAAGGATGATTTAGGAAAAATCATGATAAATACTTGGTTTTTTGATAAAAGCTATGGTAAGTGGTATAAATTCGGGTTTGATGGAAGTATGCTTACAGGATGGCAATTTGAAAATGGAAACACATATTACTTAAATCAAGATGGATCTATGCAAACTGGATGGAAATATATGGGTAATATATGGTACTATTTCAATTCCAATGGAACTGCAAAATCAGGATGGTTCCAAGATAACAATGGAAAATGGTACTATTGTAATTCGGGTGGATCAATGGCTTACAATGTAAGGATTGATGGCTATAGATTAGGTGCCGATGGAGCTATGTTATAATAGTTAAATAAAAGAAATAGCCATATTAAATAGAAATTCTATTTAATATGGCTATTTTGTTAGCTAATTTTTTTACAGAGTTTATTTGACTGCTTTCAAATTTGATATATCAGCCCGATTATTTATGCATCTTATTAAGTTGTTGTCTATTCATATAATTAAGTGCGATTCCAACGCCTAAGACTATCCAAAAGATTGGGGCAACGCTTATAACTGAATCATTAAAAAGTCCAGAGAATAAATAACCTACAACGCCAAGGCAAGTTACGGAACCAAAAATGTGAGACTTATCATAATATTTTTTAAGAGCATATAACTTAACACTATCAACAATATAAATAATCATAATAGCTAAGAAAGCTAATAATGCAATACAACCATCATTTAAAGCGATTTGCAAGTAAAGATTATGTGGCTTATCTACAGTCATATAAGGTGTATCATAAGCATAATATTTAGCTATAAAATCATTTTGAGGAAATCTAAAAGCAAAGGTATCAGGTCCGCCACCTAAAATTAAATTGTTCTTAATCATAGGGATTGATCTTGACCAAATATAACCTCTTTCAGAACCAAGTTTTTCTTTGCCCTTAAAACCAAAAGTTTCGGGATATTCTATATCAACATCTTTGCTGGTATTTGAATTAAACATGTGAATACTATTATCGCTTTTTAAAGCAAAGGTGAAAGTTGGCTGATTATTTATGTATAAAATAATTCCATCAACTCGTGTTGATTTAGTAGTCATTCTATCAATAGTTAAAGTGATATATTTAAAAGTTTCAGCAGTCGTTGTGTACACTTTTCCGCTTTTAGCAAATGGAACAATTTCATCCTTTGAATTTTTAAATACAAATTGATTGTTTTCATAAGACATTTTTAAAGTATCATTTTGTAGTATAACTTCTGCATCTTTATCATTATATACTATATCTTTTATAGGAGTATGATCCTTATAATTAAAATCACTTGTATCTTCAAAAGCGCTTAAAATATCATGCATCATAACAGGAACTCTTTGTAAAACAGCACCTTTTGTTACAAAATCAAGTCCGATTACTATAACTAAAGTGGATATGAAAAATATTAAAAGTGGTTTCCACCTCTGAATTACTAATTTCCAAAATATAATCACGCCTAAAATAATTGCAGCTACAATACCGATAATACCAGCACGGGAAGTGCTTCCGAATAATAACCAGATAGAAAGTAAAGTTCCAATTCCTAAGGATATTTTATGCATAATATCCTCATCTTCAAATATTGTTAAACAAAATAATATTGGTAAAGTAATAGCTACAAAACTACCTACATAATTGTAATGGAAAAAGGTTCCATATAATTTTCCGGCTTCATAAAGTAAATTCATTTTCATATTAGGAGTTTGATATTCACTAGGAACAACAATTTTAGTACCTAAATTAGTTTTAATTAAATCTTGTCCAGCATATTGAAAAATACCTAAAAAGGCATTAATAGAAACTAAAATAAGAATAGGAGTAAGTATGTATTTATAATCGTTTGTAGTCTTAAAGGTATAAATTGAGTATATAAGTAAAATTAAATAACAAATAATTGTAATAAGTCCCTCTGCCCTATCATATACTCCCCAAATAGCAACTTGCTTATATGAGGAAAATATTGTGGAGAGAAAAGTGAAAATTAAAAATATACTACCTGCAATTAAAATTGAATTAATAATTTTATCTTTTTTTTGAAATATTTTTTTAAAGAATACTAAGCTAATACCAAGCAAAATAACGCAAAAAAATATTAACAGGTAAGACTTCCATTGGGAGAATAAATCGGTTGTAGCATTTGTTCCAAAGAGGTTCAAACTGTCTGAATCAGGCTCTAATTTGGCAACGCGAACAATTAAAGGTACAATTCCTAAAATAAATGCAACGGGAAAGAAAAAATTAATGTTTTTTTTCTTCAGATTAGTCTTAGAATTTTCCAATTTATCACACATCCTAATATCTTTATTTTTGTAGTTTACAATTAACTTGCAAAAAGTTATATAATGAAAAAAATCTTTTATAACTTGTTGCAAATTAATCAATTTATTTATACAAATATTTAATATTATAGCACTCTAAATAAGTTAGTGCAATAAATTAGGAGGCTTAATTGGATGTTTTGAGAATGTACAATAACATAAAACGTTATCTGTTAAAATTCCATACAGTGTGTTTTGAAGAAATGTTGTTATTAGGAATATTAAAATATAGAAATTTTCTTATTTAATGCTTTTAATAATATTTACTTTCTGAATATATTAACAACATTTATTTAAAACACTCACTATGGAAATAAAATGTAATGTATTATATAGAGAATTTGACGAAAAGATTGGCGTTAGTAACAACTATTAAAGATAATCGCGAAGTTGAAGATCACACAGTAGATGATAGAATTCGTAAAAAACAAAATACACTCAGAATCTTTCGCTTGTTATTTTATTTAAAACTCCCTAAAATCAATTTCAAGATTATCATAAATTCCTACTCTAACTTTATCTTCAAAGGTATAAATATCAGGCATACCATAGCGTTCACTTTCATCTAATTTATAGACTAATATATTTTTTTTGATGGGATTAACAATCCAGTATTCCCTTACTTTATATTTATCATATAAATTTAACTTTCGTATAAAATCATTGTTAGGATTATAAGTAGAAACCACTTCTACGATCATATTAGGAGAACTAGTACAACCTTTGTCAGTTAGCTTATTTTTATCACATATAACCGAAATGTCTGGTTGAATAATGCTTTTACAATCTTCAAGAATTTCATCATCATTCTTTAAAATTACATCAAAAGGAGCTGGATATACTTCGCATGGACCATTATTAGCTTTTATATAATTTCGTATTTCAGCTGATAATTCCATGATTATTTTTTGATGAATTCTAGATGGAGCAGGACTCATGTTGTATATATTGCCATCTATAATTTCTATGTTTTCATTTTCATCATAGAGCATATAATCCTTGTAGGTATAAGTTTTAATTGGATCTATTAACATCTAAACACCACCTTTAATATTAGAAATTGAAATACTTAATGAAATTATAGCATACTTAATTAGTGTAATTCTAACTAGACGGGAAGATATATTAGAAAACTTAGGTGAAATAGCTACAGTTACTGATGAGATAATTAAAATGGTAAATGAAGAGAAGGATATTGAAACTTTGAAAAAGTGGGTGAAGGTTTCTGTTAGGGTGGATAGTTTAGATGGGTTTATTGGAGAAATTAGTAGATAATAGATATGAATTAGAGCATAGTTGTACTTTTAATAAGAAATTTAAATCTATAAGATTCGATGATTTAGAGATAGATTTATCTGAAGTTGAGTTAATTGAAGAAGAATAGATTTGGAAAAAAAATAAGTCGCATTTTATAAATGTGACTTATTTTCGTTAGAAATAATATTAATAGTATTTGATAAGACAGAATCTATGGAATAACATTTTGATAACTCCTTACTTTTAATTCCCATTTTATGAAGCAAAGAGTTATCCTCATATATAGTCTGAACATAATTACAAAATTCATCAATATTATCATATTCAAATAAGAAGCCATTTTCATTTTTAGTAACTAAATCTGTATGTCCTTTTACTTTAGAGGCAACTATAGGCAATCCTATAGACATAGCTTCCATGATGTTAAAGGGTAATCCTTCACTTCGGCTCGAAGAAACACATATATCAGATAGTTGATAATATGTACAAGTATCTTTTGAGTAGCCAGTAAAAATGACATTATTACTAATGTTTAATTCTTGTGCATATGTCTTCAATTCATCTAATAATTTTCCATCACCTAGTAAGATTAACTTAATATTTTTATGACCAGCGTCTACTAATTTGCTAAGTGAATTTAATAAAAACCTTTGATTTTTGCGTTTTGAAAATTCAGCTACATAAATTAAGAGTAAATCATCTTTTTTAAAGTTATACTTTTTTCTAAGGACAATTTTATCTTCACATGAGATAGGCGGAAATAAAGATAAATCAATACCCATGCCTTTTATTAAATATATATTGTCTTTATACAACTTATGTTTTCTTGCAATATCATAATCTAAGGAATTCATAACAATCACAATATTAGTAACACATTTTGTGAATTTCTCTGCTAAAAGCATAATTATTTTCTTTAAAAAGGAACTTTTATCATCAAATAAATATCCATGAACAGTATTAATAACTAATTTAGGCCTTTTAAATGATAGCATTATTCCAAGCCTTGCAAAGAAAGCAGCAAGTGTTGTATGAAGGTTTATAATATCATAATCTTCAGATCTAATTACATTTGCAATTTTAACTGAAATAATAAAATTTTTAACTGAAAACATGTTTTTTTCAAAAGAAATAGGTATAACTTTATCCACATGTGGAATTACAGATTTATTATTAGGTTTCCCCATAATATGAACAATATAACCTTGTTTCTTGAATTGTTCTAAGTAAGGAATATGAAAATTTTCTATATGTGATAAGGTTGAGGCTACAAAAAGTATTTTTTTCATAATTCTGCTCCATGATTTTTAATAGTTTCGCTATCATTTGTTATAATTTGTTCATTATTTTTAAGTCCTTTAAAAACTGTTTTAAATAATATGCTTATGTCCATCAATAAATTCCAATTTTCAATATAATTTATATCATATTCAATTCTCTTTTTAATAGATGTATCGCCTCTAAAACCATTTACTTGGGCGAGTCCTGTTATACCAGGTTTTACTTGGTGCTTGACCATATAAAGAGGTATTTCATTTTTGAAATTATCCACAAAATGAGGAAGCTCAGGTCTAGGACCTATTAAACTCATATCACCTTTTAATACATTAAAGAATTGAGGTAATTCATCTATAGAGAATTTCCGAATAAATGATCCGAATTTAGTTTTTCTAGGATCAGAGTTTGTACTCCAACCAGTTTCTTCTTTGGCATTAACTTTCATAGATCTAAATTTATACATTGTAAATAATTTTTTATTTAAGCCTACACGACTTTGCTTGAAAATAATTGGACCTTTTGAAGTACACTTAGTTATTAAAGATGCAATGAGCATAATAGGACTTGTAAGTATAATCAAAAATAATGCGCCAAGTATATCTATTGTCCTCTTAGTGAAAGCATTTCCTAAATTATCTAAAGGTATACGTCGTACATTAATAAGAGGTATATTGCCTATTTGGTCAATATAAGGTTGGCTTGGAATGTATTTATAACAAAAAGGAATTATAGAAATCTTAGTACCACTTTTTTCACAATCTGAAACTACATTTTCTAGAAATTTTGCATCAGATACATCAAGAGCGCAAACGACTTCATCAGGTTTCCATTTGTTCAAAATTTCATATAAAGCATCATAATTACCAAGTTTTTCACCTTTAAAATTTGAGTTGTTTGCCACATAGCCAGAATAGCTGTAACCATAGCTTATATTGGTTTTAATCACTTCTAAATATTCATTTGCTACTTCTCCACCACCAACAATTATAACATGCTTTAAATTTAAACCTTTAGAACGATATTTTGATAAAGTTCTTCTTAAAATAAATCTCTTGCAGATAATTAAAACAATGTTTACGAAATAAAAAGCAATAAGCACCCATCTAGAGATATCCACAAGCCTAAAAATAAATAACATAGAAAGCAAAATAGCAGTAAGTATAGTGTTTGCTTTGATAATTTGAGTACATTCCTTAATGAAGGTTGTTGTTCTAAAGGAATGATAAAGATTGAAAAAGTTAAAAATAATGAGATTTATAGGAATTATAATAACTGAAAATTGGATATATGTAATTAATTTTATGTATTCTGTATCTGATGAAAATATATAAAATCGAATTATATATGAAAAAATCATTGATAAAAATAAAATTATAATATCTGAAGTAGCATTGAACTTATTTAATAAATTTTGATTTTCTTTTATCATTATACAAGCCTCCAATTATCAGATTGAATATTTCTAGGTTAACTAGCTGTATAATATCATTTTGGAAGAAGTTTTGCAATGAATAGGAGGTTGGATTTATAATTTATATGAAAAATGAAATAACTACCACTAAAAATATTATGAAATTTGTTTATTTATTTTTAAAAATATGGTAAAATTATAGTTATAATGCAGAAAAAATGTACAATTATAAAATTAATTTTACAATTGTTATGTAATTTTAGCACTAAGTTAAGACTTATAGACAATCTTGAAACTAATGATTTAGGAATTTAAATATCTTAGAAAGAAGTGATATTTTTGACAAAGGGTATAATACTAGCAGGTGGAAGCGGAACAAGACTTTATCCTTTAACTATGGTAACTTCAAAGCAACTTTTGCCTATATATGACAAGCCAATGATTTATTATCCATTATCAACATTGATGTTATCAGGAATTAGAGATATATTAATAATTTCAACACCACAGGATTTACCTAATTTTGAAAAATTATTAGGTGATGGTGCGCGATATGGTATAAATCTATCTTATAAGGAACAACCATCTCCAGATGGGCTTGCACAAGCTTTTATATTAGGAGAAGATTTTATTGGTAATGATAATTGTGCTATGATACTTGGAGATAATATATTTCATGGAAATGGACTTACAAAACATTTGAAGAAAGCTGTGGATAATGAAGGGCGAGCGACAGTTTTTGGCTATTATGTAGATGATCCTGAACGTTTTGGAGTAGTAGAATTTGATGAAAAAGGGAAAGCTATATCTCTAGAAGAAAAACCATTGAAACCAAAATCTAATTACGCAGTTACAGGGCTTTATTTTTATGACAATAAAGTATGTGAATATGCAAAGAATTTAAAACCGTCACCAAGAGGCGAATTAGAAATTACTGATTTAAATAAAATTTATCTTGAAAATGGTAAATTAGATGTAATAACTCTTGGGCGTGGATATGGATGGCTTGATACAGGGACGGTGGATAGCTTAACAGAGGCAGCGGAATATGTTAAGGTGATTGAAACTAGACAAGGACTTAAAATAGCGTGTTTGGAAGAAATTTCTTACAAAAATGGATGGATTAATAACGAAACATTGCTAGAAAGTGCTGAGAAATATGGTAAGAGTCCTTATGGGAAGCATTTGAAGAATGTTGCTGAGGGGAAAGTTATTTATTAAATTACAATTGTCAATTGTACATTGAAAGAGAGATGTGTAACGATGAAACTAATAAAGACAAAATTAGAAGGTGTGTATATAGTTGAACCACAAGTTTTTGGAGATGAAAGAGGATGGTTTATGGAAAGTTATTCTAAAATCAAAACTCCAGAAATAGATTGTGATTTTATACAAGATAATCAATCATATTCAAAAGAAAAAGGAATACTCAGAGGAATTCATTTTCAAAATGGAGAACATGCACAGGCAAAGTTAGTACGTTGTATTAGAGGGGCAGTACTTGATGTGGCGGTAGATTTAAGAAAAGGATCACCTACATATAAACAATGGGTAGCTGTTGAGCTTTCAGCAGAAAATAAAAAGCAATTTTTTATTCCAAGAGGATTTGGGCATGGCTTTGCAACCTTAACAGATGACGTTGAGTTTGTTTACAAAACAGATAATTATTACAATTATGAAAGTGATAGAAGCATTAAGTTTGATGATCCAGAAATTGGTGTCCAATGGGGAATAGAAAATCCTATTTTATCAGAAAAAGATAAAAAGGCACCATTACTTAAAGCTAGTGATTGTACTTATATATATGAGTAATTGACAACTTAGGAAATTATCCATTGGCAATTAAAAAAGAAATGGAGTGTGGAAAATGAAAATTGTAGTAACGGGCGGAGCAGGATTTATTGGTGGAAATTTTGTTCATTATATGCTTAATAAATATAAAGACTATAAAATAATAGTAGTTGATGCTTTAACATATGCAGGAAATATGGAAACTTTAGCAGCAGTTAAAGATAATACTAATTTTTCTTTTTATAAGATAGATATAGCTAATAGAGATGCTGTATATGATATGTTTGAAAAAGAACATCCAGATATGGTAGTTAATTTTGCAGCTGAAAGTCATGTGGATCGTTCTATTGAAAATCCAGAAATATTCTTACAAACTAATATTATGGGCAGCGCTGTACTTATGGATGCGTGTAGGAAATATGGTATAAAGAGATATCATCAAGTATCAACAGATGAAGTATATGGAGATTTACCTATTGATAGACCAGACCTGTTCTTTACGGAAGAAACACCAATACATACATCAAGTCCATATTCATCAAGTAAAGCATCTGCTGACCTTTTAGTTGGAGCATATCATAGAACATATGGATTACCAGTTACAATTTCAAGATGCTCTAATAATTATGGACCATATCATTTTCCAGAAAAATTAATTCCGCTTATGATTGCAAATGCATTAAATGATAAAGAGCTACCTGTATATGGAACTGGTGAAAATATACGTGACTGGTTATATGTAGAGGACCATTGTAATGCAATTGATTTGATTATTCATAAAGGAAGAGTTGGAGAAGTTTATAATATTGGTGGACATAATGAAAGAACCAATCTAGAAGTTGTAAAAACAATAATTCATGAACTGGAAAAATCAGAGGACCTTATTAAATATGTTGGGGATAGAAAAGGACATGATATGCGTTATGCAATAGATCCAGCAAAGATTCATAGCGAACTTGGATGGCTTCCTACTACAACTTTTGATGAAGGCATTAAAAAGACTGTTAAGTGGTATTTAGATAATAAAGCTTGGTGGGAAAATATAATTAGTGGTGAATATGCAAACTATTATGAGGGTATGTATGGAGATAGATAAGCCATTAGTATCTATATTATTGGCTGTCTATAAACCAAATGAAAATTGGTTTATAGAACAGCTGATTTCTTTGAATGAGCAGACTTATGAGAATATAGAGTTATTAGTTTATGATGATTGTCCTGATTTCCCTGTGAATGAAGATTACTTTAAAAGGTATATTACTAATTTTTCATATACTTTAGCTAGAGGTACTAAAAATCAAGGTTCAAACAAAGCTTTTGAAGAACTTACTAAGATTGCCGATGGGGATTTTTTTGCGTACTGTGATCAAGATGATATTTGGGAAAGCAAAAAAATCACTTTAATGATGGAAAAGTTTTTAGATAAAGATGTAGCTCTTGTATGTAGTGATCTTTCAATAATTGATGAGAATGGTAAAAAAACAGCCAATAGTATAACTGAAATACGAAAAAGGCATGAGTTTAAATCAGGATATAATCTAGCAAATGGATTGCTAATGACTAATTTTGTTACAGGATGTGCTATGATGGTTAAAAAAGATATAGTTAAAAAAGCTATTCCATTTGAGCAAACATTAATTCATGACCAATGGATTGCGATTATAGCTGCTATTAATGGAAAGATAGAGTTTGTAGATAAGCCTTTAGTAAGATATAGGCAGCATAGATTTAATCAGACTGGAATTTTAAATGGTATAGATGATAAACAAACATACTACAATATAAGAATAAATGATATTTTTAATCGTTATATGTCTCTAAAGAAAAGATTAAACGATAATAATGGATTAAAACAAAATATAAGCGAGTGCTTAATTTGGATAAGTGCTAGAAAAAACTATTTTGTTAAGCCATCAGTTAAAGATTTGAAAATCATGATAAAGTATAGAAATTTTCATAAAGTTTCTATTTTAATAGAATCTTTTTTACCTTTTTTACCCAATAATGTATTTAAATATATTGTTAGATTAACTAAAAAAGGTATGCTATAAAGGAGCAGAAGAAAATGGTTTTAGTTACTGGAATTAACGGACAGCTAGGATATGATGTTGTCAAGGAATTGAATAAAAGAGGAATACCTAACAAGGGAATAGATATTCAAGATCTTGATTTAACAAAAAAATCTGATGTGATAAAATTTATAACAGAGTTCAAACCTTGGTGCATAATACACTGTGCAGGATATACTCAAGTAGATAAAGCAGAAACAGAAGAAGATGAAACACAAAAATGTTTTGATATTAATTATAAGGCAACAGAATATATAGCTACAGTTTGTAATTTATTAAAAATAAAATTGGTTTATATTTCAACTGATTATGTTTTTGATGGAACTAAAATTGGAGAATATGAAGTTGATGATATTATTAATCCATTATCTAAGTATGCAATGTCAAAAGCACAAGGTGAAAAAGCTATTTTAAATAATCTAGATAAATATTTTATTATACGTACATCTTGGTTATTTGGACAAAATGGGAACAATTTTATTAAAACAATGCTTAGATTAGGAAAAGAAAAAGAAAGTATAGATGTTGTATGTGATCAAATAGGGAGCCCAACATATACAATTGATTTAGCTTTTGTGATTTGTGAGATTATTAATACTACAAAATATGGAATTTACCATGCGACAAATGAAGGGTTTTGTTCTTGGGCAGATTTAGCAAGAAAAATACTAGAAATAGAAGAGATAGATTGTAAAATTAACTATGTATTATCTAGTGAATATAGAAGTATAACAAAAAGACCACTTAACTCTAAGTTATCAAAAGACAGCTTATCAAGTAATGGATTTGATTTATTGCCAACTTGGGAAGATGCTGTAAGAAGGTACCTGGAATTTCAAGGTCAAGGAAAGGAAGTATAACGTGAATTTAGTAAAAAAAATTATATCACTTAATAGATTTAAATTTTTATTATCCCAACTCGTAAAAAGAGATTTTAAAATTAAATATCGTGGAAGTATTCTAGGAGTCTTATGGAGTGTATTAAATCCACTTCTTAATATGATAGTTTTAAGTATTGTATTTAGTCAGGTGTTTAGAGCAGTTGATAATTATAAGATGTATTTATTATCTGGACTTACAGTTTTTAATTTTTATTCTGAAGCATCCAATACTGCAATTAATTCTATAGTTGGAAACTTTGGATTGATTACAAAAGTTTATTTTCCTAAATTTATTCTTCCATTTTCAAAAGTTATATCAGCCGCGATTAATTTAGGAATATCAACATTAGTATTTTTTATACTAGGATCATTTATGGGAATTAAAATATGGTGGGGAATAATTCTAGTGCCATTTATGTTGATATTTTTAATATTATTTTCTTCTGGTATGTCATTTATAATGGCGGCGTTACAAGTGTTTTTTAGAGATACTCAACATTTATATGGAGTATGTTTAACTATATGGATGTATGCAACACCAATATTATATCCTATTGATATTATCCCGACAGTAGTATTACCGATATTTAAGGCAAACCCTTTATATATTTTTATAGATTTTTTAAGGCAAATTACATTAAATGGAGTGATTCCGGATATTACAAGCTTTTTATACTGCGCATTATGGGGTATAGGAACATTTATTGTAGGTGCAATTGTATTTGTAAAATCACAAGATAAATTTATTTATTATAGCTAAGGGGGGAGAATTATGATTAAAGCTAAAAATATAACAATGAAATTTGACCTTAATCGTGGTAAAGTAAGAAGTCTAAAAGAAAGATTATTTGCAAAAATTGATGATGATATATTAGAAAAAAAACCTTTTTTAGCACTTGATAATGTATCTTTGGATGTACAAAAAGGGGAGATCTTAGGTATAATTGGTGGTAATGGTGCCGGAAAATCTACTTTATTAAAGATATTAGCTGGAATAATGAAGCCAAGTAGTGGAAGTGTTATAGTTAATGGAACAGTCGCACCAATGATAGAATTAGGTACAGGGTTTGATTTTGAATTATCAGCATTAGAGAATATATATTTAAGTGGTGCTGTTTTGGGATATACTAAGAATTTCATAACTTCGAAAGTAGTTGAAATATTTGATTTTGCGGAGCTCTGGGATTTCAAAGATGTGCCAGTAAAGTATTTCTCATCTGGTATGGTAGCAAGACTTGCATTTTCAGTATCAACAATTGTTATGCCAGATATTTTAATTGTAGATGAAATTTTATCAGTTGGAGATATGTCTTTTCAAAAGAAAAGTTATAAACGGATGGTAGAACTTATGAATGGTGGTAGTACAGTAATTTATGTATCACATGATGTTGAAGGTTTGGGCAGAATGTGTAATAGAGTTATTTGGCTTGATAAGGGTAAAGTTAAAATGATTGGTGAAGCAAGCAAAGTATGTGGAGATTTTATAGCGTCGATATAGGAGGTTTGAAAGTATGAAAAAGATATTAGTTACAGGTGCTGGTGGATACATAGGTAGACATATAGTTACAGCACTTTTAGATATGGGTGTACATGTAATTGCTACAGATTTATATGTTGATGAGATTGATAACAGAGCAAGTATTATAAAAACAGATATTTTTTCTGGAAATGTAGATTTATATAAAGAGTTAGATTGCCCAGATGTTATTCTTCATATGGCATGGAAAGATGGATTTATTCACAATTCTAATGCTCATATGGAATATTTATCTAAGCACTATGAATTTATTAAAAACATGGTAGATGGTGGAGTTAAACAGCTAGCTGTAATGGGAACTATGCATGAAATCGGATATTATGAAGGTGCAATAGATGAAAATACACAAACTAACCCTACAAGTATGTATGGTATAGCTAAAGATGCATTAAGGAGAAGTACACAACTTTTATTAAAGGATAAAGATGTAGTTCTTCAATGGCTAAGGGCTTATTATATTTATGGTGATGATAAAAGAAACAACTCGATTTTTGCAAAAATAATACTTGCAGAAGAAGAAGGAAAAGAATTTTTCCCATTTACAACAGGGGAAAATAAATATGATTTTATTACACTAGAGGAGCTTGCAAAACAAATTTCAGCTTGTGTTGTACAAGATGAGATAGATGGAGTGATTAATTGTTGTAGCGGTACTCCAATAAGTTTGGCAGAAAAAGTTGAAAGCTTTATTAAAGAGAATAATTTTAAAATTAAATTAAAATATGGTGTTTTTCCTGATAGAGCTTATGATTCGCCTGCAGTATGGGGAGATAGTTCTAAGATAGAAGCTATTCTTAAAAATAAGTAGAGAGGTGATAACCTTGGAATTAGCAAATGGAAAACAAAATAAGTTTTTTACTTTAGAAAGTGAAGGCGAAAATAGATATTATATAGAAGATTTTAATGCAGAAGAAACTAAAGGTTTAAATAATGTTTATTTGCTTGCTAAAGAAGTTACAGAAAATAGTATTGTTTTAGATATTGGATGTGCTCAAGGAAATTTTGGCAAAATATTAAAAGAAAAAAATTGTACTGTTTACGGAATAGATTTAGATGAAAAAGCTATTGAGTATGCAAAAAACAGTGGATACTATGATGAAGTTTTTATTATGGATGTAACTAATAAAGATTCTGATGAGTATAGAGATTTTATAAATAGAGTTAATCAAGTTGATGCTATTGTTATATCAGATGTATTTGAACATGTAGTTGATCCTACTAAATTATTACTAGAATCATCTAAGCTGTTAAAGGAAGATGGCATTATTTTAATAAGTGTTCCTAATGTTGCTCACATGGATATATTATTAAATCTTATGAATGATAAGTTTAATTATCAAGATATGGGTATATTGGATAATACACATCTTAAATTTTTCACTAAAACTTCATTTGTTGATTGGATTCAACAAATTAATGAAACTTTTGATGAAATTAATTTTGATTGTGAATATCTAGGTGCTACTTTCTATAATAATGAATTTTTAAGCATAATGGAAAGAGATTATAGTGAACTATTTACAATATTAGAGAATTCGCCTAATTATAATGGATTACAAATATTATTTAAGATTACCAAGCTTTCTAAAGATAAAAGTCCAGTGGAGTTAAAAAAACTGCATGATGAACCTAAAATTGAGGTTGTGAAAATATTAGGAAATGCATTGAAGGGAAAAATAAATAATATTGAAAATCATAAACCTGTTGAGGGCCAACGTCTTTGGTATGAAATGAAGTTGAAAGACATGAAAACTATAATGGAACAAAAAGATAAGTATATAGAAGAACTTGAAGATAGTGTTCATTGGCATGTTGACAAGGTTCAAGAACTTAATAAGGCTGTAAACTGGTATCGTGAAAATGATAAAAACATACAAATTAATATAGAGCAAAAGGACCAATATATAAAAGAGCTTGAAGATAGTGTTCATTGGCATATTGACAAGGTCCAAGAACTCAATAAAGCTATAGAATGGCATCAGGAAAATGATAAAAATGTAAAAGTATTTATTGAACAAAAAGAAAGTGAATTAGAAGAACAAAAAAATAAATATAAACAAGAGATACTTGAGTTAAGAAAAAAGATATTTGATATGGAAAATACTCGTTCGTGGAGATGGACGAAGTTTCTAAGAAGAGGAAAATAATAGGGGGTAAAAATGATATTATCGAACAAAAAAGAAATTAAAAGATTAGCAATATTCTTCTTTTATGATAAAGATGGAATTGTAGATGATTATATTCCATATATGTTTGAGGATTTAAATAAAAACATTTCAGAGCTTTTGGTTGTATGCAATGGAAAATTAACATCTGAAGGTAGAACAAAACTTGAAAAATGTACTTCAAGTATATTAGTAAGGGATAATATAGGTTTTGATGTTTGGGCATACAAAGAAGGTCTTGAAAATTATGGTTGGGATAGATTAGCAGAGTTTGATGAAGTGATTTTAATGAATTTTACTATGTATGGACCACTTTATCCATTTAAAGACATGTTTGATGAGATGAATAAGAGAGACTTGGATTTTTGGGGAATAACTAAACATCATAGTGTGAGTTGGGATTCATTTGGAACTTGCAAATATGGATATATACCGGAACATATTCAATCAAGTTTTCTTGTTGTAAGACAAGATATGATAAAAAGAAAAGAATATCAAGAATTTTGGAATTCTATGAGAGAAATAAATTCTTATGCTGATTCGGTAGGATATTATGAAGCAATATTTACTAAAGATTTTAATGACTTAGGTTTTAAATCAGATGTTTATATAAACACAGATGATTTGGAAGGATATACCAGATATCCTTTGATGATGATGTCACATGAACTTATTAAAAACAGAAAATGTCCAGTAATGAAAAGAAAATCATTTACTCAAAATTATATGGATATTATAACAGATACAGTTGGTAATACAACAGTTGATACTTTTGAATATATACAGGATAATTTAGATTATGATGTTAATTTAATTTGGGATAATCTCTTAAGAACTGAAAATATGGGAAATATTAAAAGATTAATGCATTTAAACTATATTCTGCCTAAAAAACATTTAATTGCAAAAGAATCAACTAAAGAAAAAAAGATAGCTTTAATGATGCATATATATTATCCAGATTTAATTGATTATTGCTTAAATTATGCTAAGTATATGCCGCAAAATGCAGATTTAATAATAACAACACCAATAGATGAAACATATAAATTATTAGAAGAAAAAACAATGGATTTAAAATTCAATAATATTAAAATTATTAAAATTGAAAATAGAGGCAGAGATGTTTCTTCATTATTAGTTGGGTGTGCACCATATGTAAATAGCTATGATTATGTATGCTTTGTACATGATAAAAAGACTACTCAAATGGAACCATACTGTAATGGAGAGTCTTTTGCGTATAAATGTTTCGAAAATAATTTAGGAAGTAGAGAATATGTGGAAAATATTATAGAAACATTTGAACGAAATCCTAGATTAGGATTATTGACCCCACCACCACCTAATCATGGTAATTTTTATCAAATAGTAGGTATGGAATGGGCAAATAACTATTTCAACACATTATCTTTAGCTGAAAAATTAGGATTAAAATGTAATGTTTATTGGGAGCAAGAACCAATTGCACCATTAGGAACAATGTTTTGGTTTAGACCAAAAGCAATGAAAACATTATTTGATTATGGATGGAAATATGAAGATTTCCCTAAAGAGCCCAATGGTTTTGATGGGACTATTTTACATGCAATAGAGAGAATATATGCTTTTATACCTCAGCATGAAGGATACTATCCAGCGTGGGTTATGTCAGATGACTTTGCAAGAATTGAAATAACAAATTTAAATTATATGTTACGAGAAATTAATGGAGAATTATTTCATAAATATCAAACCACTTGTGTATTTGATATGAGAGAGAAAATAAAGAATAATTTTGAGTTTAGATGGTCTAGAGAAGTAGGAATAAAGGGGTTAGTTAAAAAATATGCTCCAAAGCCTTTATGGAATTTTATGAAAAAAGTATATTATTTATTTAAGAGAAAGTAGGAATGATTAAATGGTTTTTTCAACAACATTATTTTTGTTTATATTTTTACCATTAGTTTTATTAGGATATTTCTTATTAAAAAAAGAGTATAGAAATATTTTTTTAATTATTGCATCATTAGGATTTTATGCTGTAGACAAGCCGAAGTTCATCATTGTGTTGATGGCTTCGGTAGTAATAAATTATTTAATGGGGCTATGTATAAATTATTCAAAAACACAGTTCAGTAAACTAGGAAATAGGACTGTATTGACGATTACAGTCCTATTGAATTTAGGGCTATTATTCTATTTTAAATACATGGATTTCTTTATTTCATCAACTAATGGAATATTTGGAACTAACATTCCATTAATGAAGATAGCATTACCACTAGGAATTTCATTTTTTACATTTCAAGGAATGTCGTATACATTAGATCTGTATATGAATAAAGTCAAAGTTCAAAAAAATCCTATAAATTTCACTTTATATATGACTTTTTTCCCTAAAGTGATTCAAGGTCCTATTGCAAGGTATAAGGATGTATATGAACAAATAGAAAACAGAGAATGTTCAGTAGAAAAATTTTCTTATGGTATACGTAGATTTATAATAGGATTGGCTAAAAAAGTAATTATAGCTAATCAATTAGGAATTGTTGCAGATCAAATCTTTGCAAAAGCTCCAAATGAAAATAGTATTGCTATAGCTTGGATTGGAGCAATTTGTTATACTATACAAATTTACTTTGATTTTAGTGGATATAGTGATATGGCAATAGGGTTAGGTAAAATGTTTGGTTTTGATTTCCTTGAAAACTTTAATTATCCATATATATCTACAAGTCTAACAGAATTTTGGCGTAGATGGCATATTTCTTTATCTACATGGTTTAGAGATTATATATATATACCTTTAGGGGGGAATCGTAAAGGGAATGTGTATTTCAATTCACTAATAGTGTTTTTTGTTACAGGAATGTGGCATGGTGCTGCATGGAATTTTATTATTTGGGGATTGTGGCATGGATTATTCTTAATTATAGAGAAATTTTTAAATCGAAATAATATTAATATAAAATTACCTAGAGTTATCAAATGGGTATATGCGATGTTAATAGTGACATTAGGATGGGTATTATTTAGATCGCCAGATTTAAGTTATGCATTAAAGTATATTGGTGTTATGTTTGGTTTAGCAGGCACAGAAGATCTTGGATTAACAGTATTTTGGTATCTATCACCTAAAATTATTACAGTAATATTAATAGCTTTAGTTGCAAGTGTTCCATTAAAAGAAAAATTCAGCAGAGTATTTCGTGCAGTAGATGGTACATATTTAAAAGAGATAAGTATAAATATTTATTTGATTATAATATTTTTAATTTCAATAATGGGTGTTATGACATCAACTTATAGTGCTTTTATATATTTTAAATTTTAGAAAGTGGGGTGTAGATTATGAAAAAATTGATAAAAATAAAAGTTATATTTATATTATGCTTTATTATAATGATTACAGCACCACTATTAGGTATAAATATGACAAAGAACAAAATGTCCGTTACAGAGAATAGATATTTAGCGAATTTTCCTAAAATATTAGACGAAAATACAGGTGGGATTAACAAAGGTTTTCCAGCTGGTTTTAATGCGTGGGTAAAGGACAACATTGGGTTCAGAGAGTCTTTTGTTAAAATGAATGCAGGAATTAATTATAATATATTTAAAACTTCAGCTAATCCTATGGTGAAAATGGGGAGAGATGGGTGGAATTTTTACAACAATGATTATAATCTTGAAATAGCATATGGAAAATATCCATTGAACGAACAAGTGCTAGTGGCTATAAAAAATGAACAGGAATCAATACAAAAAGCTTTAGCTAAAAGAGGCATGGAATATATTTTAGTTCTAACACCAAGTAAATCCAGTATTTATCCTGAGGAAATTACTGGTGCAAGTTTTAAGGTTAGAGAAACACCAATGGATATTGTAGAAAGATATTTGAAAGAAAACACAACAATAAAGGTTATAAATACTAAAGCTGAGGTACTGAAAGCCAAAGAAAATGGGCAACAAGTATTTTTTAAAACAGATACTCATTGGAATGATGAAGGAGCCTATATAGGATATAAAGATACTATTAATGAATTAAATAAATTTGGTATAGTTAAATCTTTGCCAGCTAAAATTAATCAGATACAATCAAGATATAAAGGTGAGTTTGCAGCTATTATGGGGGATGCATCATTACTTCCAGAAGAAAATTATAATGGAACAAAAATAATATCACCTAATGCAACTGAAATACAAAATAAGCAGTTATTAGATTTGATATATAGAGAACAGAAGGATGACAACTATCTTTCTAATGGTAACTACACATATGTTAATTCATCACTAAAAGAACCCAAAATATTAATGTATGGAGATTCTTTTTTTGGACGTTGGAATATTCCATCATTATTTGCTGAAAACAGTTCTGAGTTTACATATGTTTGGGCAGATAGAATAAAAAATGCATTGGTTGATGAAGTAAAACCTAATGTAGTAATTTTTGAAACAACAGAAAGATATATTACAAGGTTAGCAATACCAGCGGATCCTTTGCTGATATATGGTAAATTGGATAATCCAAGTGCGCAGATAATTTCGCATAATACGCCAATAGAAGTTAAGAGTGGTAAAAAATACGATATTGATGTTACTGTGAAAAATACAACTACTGAAGTATGGAGCAAAAAGAGAAATATAGGACTTTGTATTTGGCAAGATGGGCAGGATCGTGGTTATAGAGCATATCTCCCAGATAATTTTGAGCTTAAACCAAATGAAGAATATACATTTACATTACATGATTTTCAAGTACCATCAGGTAATGCTACATATCTTGAATATCAAATGCTAGAAGAAGGAATAATTTATTTTGGAGAAAAGAAGCGCGTTGATATTAGTGTTAAATAGTAAGGTTATTTTGGACATTTTACGAAAAATGATGATATAGCATTAGTTGTGCTTGAATTAAAATAATATTTTTTTATTAATAATAAAGCAGATGAGCTAGTTCTTATTTGCTTTATTATTGTAAAGTACTTATTAGTTTATTAATAAAAAGTTTCAATAAAATCAAATGAGTTTGTCTATATATTTATTACTCT
>Ga0224516_1000113_pt1 | contig 20024 bp, 18 predicted proteins | sample IRFST0metaG_FD_179884 | JGI IMG/M metagenome (GOLD analysis project Ga0224516, IMG submission 179884) | Peat soil microbial communities from Stordalen Mire, Sweden - IR.F.S.T0 | ecosystem: Environmental > Terrestrial > Soil > Wetlands > Peat | place: Sweden: Norrbotten County, Stordalen Mire... | reverse complement strand
TGGAGCAGCCGCACGCCGGCTTTTGCGTACGGAATCATTTTTTCAGCATAGTCCAGCACAAAGTCCACATCATCGCGCGTTAAATCTCGCATTGAAACGATGTGTTTTTGCGTGAACATCCTATGAGATACGTTTTAAATTGTGGCTACCTGTTACTAACAGCTATGCCCTTTTAATCTTCCGCTGCAGCCGCCCCTTCCCAGCCTACTTCCTTGAGGAGCGCTCGAACTTCATCGCGGATTTTCCTGATTCCCTTGTGTTCGACCTCGACCAAAATGGCGTTGAGTATGTTTTCAACTTCCTCCAATTCTTCTCCGAACGCCTCTAAAGTTTCTGTTTCTTCTTTCATATTTTGCCCCCTGCCTTCAGGACCTGCGGCCTGCGGGGCCCGGCGCTAACGCCCCCGCCCTTTTCTGCGGCCATAGTGGTCGAGGGCACGAGCAATTATTGTACTATATGTGTCAGTTTTATTGCCGCTTAGTCTTAGACGTTCTCGTATTTCAGGTCTCACCTTGATAGTGACGAAGGCGGTCTTCCGCTTCCACGTCTTCTTCGCGCGGCTGACAAGCCCAACTAAATGCGCACGCTCTATCTCAATGTATCCGCCTCGGAGCCCCTCTTGAAGTTCGGCGGCCTTTTGCTTTTCTGCGGCGGTTGGGTTGCGCCCTTCTGACTTGGCGTTCAGAATCGGGCATACCCACGCGTTAGACGACCATCCATCATCTTCTTTTGCACACACGCAGCTTCCGCATTCGTGGCCGCACTCGCCTTCTTGGTAATCCTGCCTCACCACATCACCACCCCATTCACACTGCCCAATATCCGCTTGGGTAATCAAACCACCACGACACATTTAACGCGATGAATACTCGCCGTGTGTTAAGGTCCTCGACGTGCGAATCAATTATCGTCGGGTCGCCGTCGCCATTTGAGCTCCAAATAGCCCAGCTGGCCCGCTGGCCATATTTCTGACAAATGCTTCGGTATAGTGCTTCGTTCATAGCGTGCCGCCTCCGCTATGCGGGCATATGTCCGCGATTTCTTCAGAGTCCGGCCAGCTTTGCATACACAGATATTTGCCGCCGTAAGTGCATATCAAAGCCGGCAGCGCATCTAGGAACCATTCACAGTCGTCAAAGCATGGTAGATTTCTCAGAGGTTTTTGCGCCTCGTGCCATCGGCAGGCATAAAATTCTTGCTGATATGCGACGATGCTACAATTTCCGGCCATTTTTACTCCTCGCCTCCCCCGCGCTCGTCATGTTTCACAAAGGGAAGGGGTTTCATCTTCCGCCGTTCCTTGAGGCAATCTGTACAATACGCGGCGGCGCTACATTGAATCGCAATCTTCTCACCGCAAACGCTGCAATGAGTGTGCCAATATGCACGGTCGCCCCGCTTGTGTATGCTCATCTTTCAACTCCCTCGTCGCGCCCTTTCCAGCTCTTCGTCATTATTCCTGCCGGGCGTTTCAGTCCTCGGTTTTGTTTAGCGCGTCAATGAGCGCACAGGGCGCATCTGCACAATCGTCGCATTTTAAACCCCTACCTATCTCGCAGGATTGAATCTTAAGAATTAAGTTGCTTGCGTCCGTCATTGCTCAACCCCCGTATGCTGAGTCTCCCAGAAGTTGAGAGATCGGTTTATCGTTTCCTCGAACGTTTCTTTTTTGACTGTCGCGTCTCGAAGTCGCTCCCAAGTGGGCTTCTTGACGCGGAGCGGTTTTGATTTCTTCCGAGTTTATCATAATATATTGGGTATATTTAACTTCTATATAATTATTAAGCAACATATCCTAGCCAGCTAATATCTCGTCATCTTCCCCGACTTCGACAACCAGCGTCAGAATGAGCTTCCCTTCGGCCTCTATAGCGCGGGCCCACTCAAGGGAGATAGGTCGGGGCCGGAGCCAAGCAGCTCGAAAAGTAGCAGTGCATAGCAGTCGGAAAAATTACGTCGCAATATTCTCTATTTTTAGAGATATAGGCGCAAACTCTGCCGCGTAATCCCAAGGCATCCCTGCGATGCTCCGCGATTTGAAGGGGCTCCTCGACGACGGTATCATCACCGGAGAGAAATTCGCCGACAAGAAGAAAGAACTTCTTGCAAGGTAGTCAATGGTATTTCTATTTCATGAGTTTGCACAACGCGTGATATCTGCAGTTCTGTCAGTTGAGAGTGACAAGCGCAGTCAGAATTGTTTCAGATCGCTCGGCCAAGCTATATGCTCATAGTCGACAAATCATAAGTTCAAACCCTATGTTTGACGTTAACCCTCTTGTAGCCAGACTCTGTAGCGAGGTACCAAAGCAACGCTCCTTTGAACCGATCGATGTACAGCTTTCAGACTTGACTGCCCCTAGTGCGAAGCCTTACGAGGAGTCCCCGCAAGCCGTTGCCCTCGATTCGGAAAATCAGCCGAAAATACGGTCGTTTCAGTCTAAATTCCCGCTTGAACACGACGTTGTTGCTATCGATAGCACAAGTGTCGTCCTTGGCTACGTCCCCGAGGGTTTGGTCGGCGCTATCCGAGCGTCGGTCATTATCAAGCCTAAAGGCAAAAAACACTATCGAAAGGAGCAGTATGGCGCGTATCTTGTTGTTGTCACGAATTACAATAAAGACGATCTCTATGCGAGCACCTGCGAACTAGTCTACAGAGAGGGAACTCATGCAAGAGCGCCAGATCTAAGAAAAACGCTTGACCGTCTACGAAGTCTCTTGGAGCGCCATCTCCAGTTTGAAGCTGTGAAATCCTTTAATAACGCGCTGCTTTTAATTGACGGGAGCTTGATGGCGGGTGCTGTTGCAGATCCAATGTTCGTCATCAAGAAACTCGTTAGCGATGCTGCTGCCAACGGGAACGCTATTGTGGCATTGTCCAAGTCAACAACTCTCACGCTGCGTGAGAACCAGTTTGGTATCCTTTCCTTGATTGATGGCATTCCTAATGCGTGTTACGTTGGCGATTTAAGAGAGCACCTTACACAGCAACAGGACAGATACGTAGGCTGCGTCTATGTTGGTCGGCTGACACCTAATGGCGAAGCATTTCGCTTTGATATCCCGGAAAATACTGCCCTTCCGCACAAGGAGGTCTTCCCGATGGTAAGCGGATTGTCTGGCGAACACGGATATCCAGAAGCCCTTAAGCTTGCTCATATGACGAGCGTTTTTAGCTCCATCGAAGTAATCGAGCTGCAAGCTGCCGCCATCAACTTGTATGGCTTGCAACTGCGAGAAAGTGTGCGAAGGAAGTTGTTTCCGATGTAATGCGTTGTGATCGAGATGTATGTATTGACAAAATACGGGGATGAATTGGCACTGGTCTTTTCGCCTGACGAAACCGTGCGCTTAGGCGACACGCTTCTCATCGATGATATCGTTACGCAGGTCGTCGATATTCAGTTTGCAGACCTCCCAGGCGTGCTTGAACACATCTTACGAAAGTCGCTCATAGCGAAATCGGAGACCGAAGAACACGTCCAACCTGAGTTGCAGAGCGTTGTAGACTCCTTAACTGATCAGAAACTCGCTCGAACGAAGATACGGGGTCATCTCGTCTCGGATGATCCTAGGAATGCAAAAAACGTGTTCAAAACAGGATTGAGCGAGTTTAACATAAGCAGAGCAAGCGCCAACATTCAGAGGCTCCCCCAAGACGCACTTTTCGACGCACTTGATCTATCATTCCCCCCATCCTGTGATCTCGCAACAACGCTCTCAGATGAATGCGCCGATTTCGACATCCTCATTGACAAACTTGGCATTAACCTGATCACTGGGATGAAAGGTTCTGGAAAATCATATCTTGCGAAACGCCTGTTATTCAAGCTCATAGATAAAAACGTGCTCACGCTGGTTTTTGATCTTAACGCAGAGTATCTCAATCTAGGAAACGCTGAAGATGGAACGCTAAATAAATACGCTGATCGGATCGTCACATTCACGCCATATCTGGCCGAAGAAACCGATTTTGAACGTGCGCTGACGATTCCCGTCCACGAAGTATCTTATGACGATTTCGCTACATTTTTGAATGTGCAGCGAGATTCGCCTACTTATCTTTACCTCATACAATTTTGGCGAACGAACCGGGACAAAGTCTTCACGCTAGATCATCTTGAACAGTTTGTTAACAATATAGAGAACGACTGGGTCAGGGAAGGGCTGCTTCAGCGGCTTGAAGTAGCTCGAATATCGGGTCTTTTTGGGTCCAACGCCGTCACGGCATTCATCAAAGCAATGCACAAAGAGGGAGGAGCAATTATATTCAACTTGTCTGAAGTGAGTCACTGGGAGCGCAGAATAGCAGTCGAATTCATACTGCGAAGGTTAGTGCGAATGGGGCAAGCCAAGGAGTTTGAGGCAGTCTCGCTATTCCTTGAAGAAGCGCAACTTTACGTCGAACGAGAAAACATGATAGACATTATTACGAGGATGCGTCACTCAGGCATTTTCCCGACATTTATCACCAATACCCCCAGAACGTTACCAGACGATGTGTTTGCTCTCCTCGACAACCTGATTGCTTTTAGTTTCAGGAACGAAGATGAACTGCGACAATTAGCACATTCCGGGCTTATTGACCAGAAGTCAATCAATGCTTTGCAGCATCTGGAAAAGCGGCAATGCATAGCAGTGGGCAAGATAACATCACAGTATCCTTTGTTTTTGGAGATTCAGCCGCAAATTGGTGCCCTTATGGGTGGCGAAACGAGACGGCTGACATCGCGAGATGCTTACATTGTCTAAACTTATTATGAATCCTATTGCACTTTCTGCAGCCGTCATCGCTTCTTTTTTTTCAAAGAGGGCCGGGAACGCCGACATCCGTAAAAAGTCAAGATAGGAGATAAGAAGAATGGCCAAAACAGAACAACTTGTAACCTTTGCTAGAGCTAAGAAGGCTGAAAAGCCATTCGTTTTTGAACCGCTTAATTTAAGAAGCTCCTATTTGTGGTGGGGGGCCGATACGTATTTCGAGCGCTTCAATGGCATGTGGCAAAATCTCGATATGAAACTAACGAGTCCGATCTATATAAACGGAAAACAATGGCTAAAACAGAGCCTAATAAGCGAAATAGGCGAAATTTTTCACTCGATTACGGAAGAACTCGAAATAGACGGTGACAGCGCCGTTATGGTGACCAAAAGCCTCATTTTGAAGCGAGAAGGTAAGCAAATCGATCACGACGAGAGAACCGAAAAAATCTATGTCGTGTTAAACAAGTTTCTTGATGAGGTCGAAGCGGCGATAAAAGCCCAGAAGGAGATCGATGAGAAGCTCAAAAGCTACGAGCGCGATCAGCAACATCAGCGCGATGATTAGATATTTGCCTATCACAGCCATGGTGCGCGGGAAAATTTCGCGGCACGAATGTTGGCGGGGAAACTGAGGTGCAGGAGCTTTGGCAACGCGAATGTTTGAGCTTTCCGGGGCTTCTTTAGATTCAACATCAAGTATTTATTAGGGCTGGAACTTCATAAATCAGGAACCTAAAGTGACGAGACAAGAGTTTTTTTCAAATTCGACTCCAGCAGAGTTCTGCAATAGACAGGCCTTTACTTACGTCGAGGACTCACATACAGCGGCTAGAAAGAAGGAAGGTCAGTTAATATGTGAGACAGGCGGAGACTCCACCCCTCTTTTGTGTCATTTTTGGGGTAGTAAGAAATGAGTGGCGTCACAGAGATTAGGAATGCGTCGAGAAACAATACGCTTGTTGACGATTCACCCGTTCACTCATGGTATCAATTTGTGTTGGGGTACCCCCCTCACCTAGTCAGACAATATCTAACCAAGTTTAAAATTGTCAGTACAGATATCGTTCTCGACCCTTTCTGTGGGACAGGAACTACTCCGGTTGAATGCATCAAGAACTGTATAGCGAGTTGTGGCATAGAACCGAATCCTATTGCGCGGTTGGCCTCTAAGGTAAAAACGACGCTAGATCTGGATATTGACTTGCTAAACGACTACTTTGGATACGTTTATGGGTCGGCTGTCCTCTCTTTTGACCGTTTCGGGATTAAAGACGACTTTCCGCCCTTATACCGCTTGGATACAAACTACGATCTAGTTTGCTTAAGAGGGATACCTACGCTATCAGAGGAACAGCGACGAATTATTCCGGAAGGGTTTATCAGCAGCAAGCCACTCATCAAAGTCCTCGTACTAAGAGATATCATTCGAACCGTGGATGACCCGACAATAAGAGATTTTCTCACTATATCCTTAGCTAAGTTGATCGTAAAGAAGGCAGGAAACATAGGTTTCGGGCCTGAAATATACAAAACGAAGCCGAAAGACGATATCAATGCACTGGCGTATTTTGCTTCTAATACTTCGAGTATGATACAAGATGTTGAAGCTATGCACAATGACAGTGTCCACTCAACTATTTTGGACGGTGATGCACGACACGTGGACAAATATCTTGACGCTAGTTACTTGAAAAGGATAAAATCCGTCATAACGTCCCCTCCATATCCAAACGAGAAGGATTATACTCGAAGCACCAGATTGGAAAGTGTCCTGCTTGGTTTAATAAACGATAGGAAAGAACTCAGAAACCTGAAAGAGGATCTTTTAAGAAGCAACTCCAGAAACGTTTTTGTTAACGATTCAGACGGCGATTATATCCGACAGTTTGAGCGAATTGAATCCCTTGCTAATGAGGTAGAAAATAAGAGAATTAGCAAGAATAAGAATTCCGGTTTCGAAAAAATGTATCACAAGATCGTCCGCCACTATTTTGGCGGCATGTTTCTTCATTTGCAAAGTTTGAAACCGTATCTGGCTGAGGAAGCAAAGCTCGCTTATGTTGTCGGCGATCAAATGTCCTATTTTCAAACCCCTATTCCAACTGCCGAACTATTGAGTGACATTGCAGAAGCACTTGGATATGTTGTGAAGGGCATAGAGCTTTGGAGAACGCGGCTCTCGACCGCAACTAAGTTGCAGCTAAATGAAAACGTTTTGATACTAGAGAACTCATAACTCCGCTGGAACATGCCCAAAACTGATGTTACAGACTATGATAAAGTAATTGTGGCTATTTTTTATCAGAAATTCGATGAGTTGGGAGATACCCGCGTCGAAGAAATTGAGTTTGCTTTGGATGATCTCGTAGATGTCATCAAGAAACTCGGTATTACGATTAAGAACATTCCAGATATCCCTTATACGTATCGATGCAGGCGACCGCTTCCTGATAGCATACTCGCGAAAGGAAACTGGATCATTAACCAAAAAGGGAAAGGCAAACTTGCTTTTGTAAAAATCGAACGTGAACCTTTTGTAACGATCCAAGAAGGTCTTGCAGTCAAAGAAATTCCGAACGCTTTGCCAGAGATAGTCGAGAAGTACACTGCTTCGGATGAGCAGGGGCTGTTGTCAGCCATACGATATAACCGATTAGTTGATATTTTCACAGAGCTGACGTGCTTTCATTTGCAGTCACACATAAGAACTACACTTCAGGGGGAGGGGCAAATAGAAATAGATGACCTGTATGTGGGCCTTGATCAAGATGGGCAAGAATACATCTTACCCCTTGAAGCAAAAAGTGACAATCAGCGAGACAGTCTCGGCTGGTTTCAGGTAGCAAATTTGGTTAGGTACGCCCATCAAAACTATCCAAAGCTTAAATGCCGACCCATATGTGCGAAACCAGTAGACAGGAACACGATTCACTTGCTCGAATTCAACGATGATCCGAACTACAATACCATAAAAATAGAGAACATCAAACTGTACAAGCTTGTTCGTAAACAGCCAAACGGGCAGACTCGTCTTTTTGTAACCTAGCAAATCGGCTTTTTTACCACCCTCTATTTAACAACCCACCCAAAAATGTAAGAAATTCTGAAAAGTGATGTTTCAAAATCCCGCTCAGCCGTATTACGTGCGCCTTTTTTATAGCTACGCCACCATATGTTCGGGTTGATAGCTTATGCGTTACTGGATCTACGTCACAAACTCAGACAATTGGGCGGTGACAAAGAAGACAAATATTCTTGGTGCCTCAGCGAGACATAGAAATGCATGCTCCAAAGTAAAGAAATGCGACAACTGCTTAGTTTATGTGAAAGGTGCGGTGGTCGCGGGCGAAAGGATCAACCCCAAAATAGTTGCCGAATATGAAATCGCTTCTACGGTCTTCGAAGACAGTACGAAGATGTTTCTCGCACCTAGCAATGCTCCACACGAAACTTTTCGGTGGAGACTGCGGTTAGAACCTGTGAGGGTGTTTGAACCACCCATCGAATTTAAACCACTAATACCGCGACTTTCTTTCTTACCGAACAAGATAATCTGGACTGGCCCTATTAGGGGTAAGGCTCTGGTTCAGATCCCCGCCAGTGATTACAATCTTATTGTACCGAGTTAACGAGAGTATCACTGCACAATTTTCGCAACAATCGCATTAATTTCATTTAGTTCATCTTGCAGCATCTCACGAACTGTTGAGCGTAACTTCCCCACACTTCTCATCTTTCCTTTTCCCCCGCCTAACACCCAGTTCTGCACTTTGTCCGTACATTCTTCACCTAATTCGCTCAATTTGCGATGTTCGGCGTTCGTGGCGTCAAATTGTGGGATAGGAAGCTCAAAAACTTTTTTGTGAATATCTCGCGGCCCCCACGCCCCTCGACTCTGCATTGGCTTGATAAGCCCATCAATGATAGGAGCATTCAAAATCGACGCTAAGTAAAATGCTTCGCTTCTGTTGTTTAGATCGAAAAAGTAGAGTTTGTGATCTGCGACAAATCCTTTGGTACTGGCTTCTTTCTCTCCTAATATGTGCTTCATATCTGCGCTTTCAATAACCGCGGCTGTTAAATAAGTGCCAGATGTGTTGTAGATTACTCGCCACTGTGCTTGAGGATTTTGTTTTGTCAGACCGTTGCGATAATCTAACCGTTCCAGTGCGCTCATTCGCCCCTTTTTTGAAGTGCCCCTTTTTGCCCATTCTTCTTCTGCGCGTTCCACCCATAGTGCTAGGTCAGAATACCCGCGCAACCGCGCCTCTGCCGATTCAATAAGTTTATATTGATCTGCCTGCGGTTCAACGGGAAGAACCGTCAAACGATAGTCAAAATGTCCAAAAGGAATCAGATCTTCCGAATAAAGTGTTGCATAAAGGAAGTCACTTTCAACATTGCCCTTTATGAATAAGTCGTTATACGGCTTTTTTGCTTTCTTTACGGCATAACCTGCAGTTTCTACTAGAGGGCGAGATTCGTCAAATCCATATTTTTGTGAGTTAGTTTCGACAATCCACGAAGAGCGAGGTATGATTGTGGCACCTTGCATAAATTTCGTTTTGTACGGACTAACCGCTTTCTTTTCTTTACAATCCAGAGTTGACCAGAAAGAGCGTTTCCCGGTAAAACATAGTGATATTCGTGTATCTTCAACCTGCAGTTCTTTTGCCGCGCTCTGTAGTGATGCATTTTTTTGGCTCAGTTTTCCAGTTAGTATTTGCCCTTTGATTGGATACTGAGTTTGCTTTTGGCTTTTTTCTGCAATTAATACGCAAGCAGGGATATTAAAAAGAGGGGTGACTCCTTCACAATCCCACACTTCTTGAAACTCTAGATGTTGTTTGCTGTCATTGCTTAATCTGAAAGTACCTCTCCGCAGTTCGTCGTGCTGATCGCTGCTAAATATGCTCCTTGTAAGTACAAAGGCTATTTTTCCACTTGGCCTCAGATACAAGTCTGCTGCTCGTGCTAAAAAAAGAGAAGCTACTTCCAAATGGGTGATCAACTCCGGGCGTTTGGTTAACAATCTGTATTCGTTCATCACCTCTTGTTTCAAGAACTCTTGATACGCAGGCTCTGCGGTTCGTAACACTATCCACGGTGGATTACCCACAATGAAATCGAACTCTTGCATAAAAAACAATGGCTTGTAGACGTTTTTGAGAATATATGCCCAAATAGTGTCTCGGTTCGCTTCGATAAAATGTTTCAAGATAGCCGCCATATCAAAGAGAGCTTCAACGAGAATTTCGTCGTCTATTTTCGGGAAATGTCGTTTCTCTAGAAAATTGTGAAAAAGCCCAAATTCGACGTCTTTGCCCTTATTCAGCTCGGCGAAATCCTTTACCAGCTCAATTGCGTGATCATAGAGTGTGAGATCTTGAAGAAGAGGTTCGGGCAATCGTATTTTTTCTCCATCTAGTTCGACACGATAGCTTGAGAATTCCATTGACAATTTATGCTGCGTTTCCCATTCAGGTAAGTGAATCGTGTCTGCCAGATAAACAGGTATTGTAATCGTGCTTTTTCGCTTTTTCAGCAAATCGCCCAGTGCTAAGACATAGTTTGTTTTAGCAATTATCACGGCAAGAGGGTGGATATCTGCACCATATACAGACTCTAATACGTGTTGCAGGGTTTTAGGAGAATCGGACATCCATTCACGCTTTTCCCTGATAGCGAGATAAAGAAAAGTCCCCGACCCACAAGCAGGATCAAGGAGGATCCCTTCGGGCTTCTCATCAAGGAGCTTCGTCACAATGCGATCAGCTAACCAATCTGGCGTGTAAAACTCACCTAGATCGTGCCGAGTTATGGGGTCTACCAGCTCTTGATATAATGTCTTTAGCACGTCCTCTGACAAGTCGTGCAAATTGTAGTTCTGCAGCAGGCTGAAAAGCCAGCGTACAGCATTGACGCCTATTTTTGAAGCTTCTTTGTGAGTGAGCCACGAAAAAAAGTCTTCTTCCAAAAAGTTGTCAATCCCATAGACTTTAAAGAATCTCCCCTCTAATATCTCTATTATTTCATCGCTATGTGGCAGGCTTACGCTTTCACTGATGCGCATCCACGACATTAGCTTCGCTAGTGTTGCCAAGTAGGTGTGTCGAATGAACAGTTGTTGGTCTGAAACGTCACTCCCGTAAACTATTCGGAGGTACTTTTCCCAGTTGCTGTATATTACCTGATATACACTCTGTGACTCAACTTCTTGCCAAAGCGTAGCAAGGAGATTTGTAGTCGTCTGAAAAGCGTGGCTCCTTGTGCCGAAATCGTGGATTACGCGCTCACTTGTCACTGGAAGAACTTGGCGGCGAAGAAAATATCGATCAAGCCAGTAACAGACCTCAGAGGATGTCAGCTCTGTCCAGTTCGTTTTTTCAATTGTGTTGAGGACGACATCGTCTTGGGTGACGTCTTTGAGTGTCGCGTCCGCAATCACTGGGGAGTACGTTAAAAAGCGGACACCGTCGGTGCCAATACAAAGATAAGGCGTTCGCGCATTTGGTGTCTCGTTAGACCATAGTATAGCGACATATCGGCGGAGTTGTTCTTCAGCTTCGGAGCGATTAACCTCAATGTCGGCTTCAAATTCTATTATTATATTGCCAAAAAGGTTGTCTGCTCGCCCTCTTAATATACGGTCAATTTGCTCGACTCTCAAGGATTGCTCAATGCCGCTGACATATTTTCCTATGAAGTCAGCTTCGACGCCTAACAACTGTTGCAAAAGTGATGTGAATCGATGCGAACGAGACGATTCGTTGTGGAGTTGCCCAATTTCTTGAAAATATCTGTCGAGGGCTGCATCCCACTGCCTTTGGCGTGCGGTTGTAACGGGAGCGACCTCATCCGTAATCTTAGCCTGTTTCACCTGTTTGCTCATTTCGTGGATCTCTCTTAGGCGTCGTTGTTTGTCTAAGCCCTCTAAGGCAATATTAAAGCACTGGTTTCAGTCGAACTTGGTTTTCAAATACGTCAACCGAAAGCGTTTTAACCTTCGTCTTGTTACGGAGAACTCGATGACCTCCATTACGTTCTACGGTGGAGTCAACGAGATCGGCGGCAACAAGATCCTCCTAGAAGATCAAGATACGCGCCTGTTTCTCGACTTCGGAATGAGCTTCAACCTAGCTAACCGGTTTTTTGATGAGTATATGAAGCCCCGAAATTGCAACGGAGTCCATGACTTACTCGAACTCGGCTTGCTTCCCAACTTGGAAGGGTTATATCGTTGCGACTATCTTGAGCATCGTCACTGTTCTTTCAAGCCAGAACCTGATTTTGATGGAGTGCTTTTAAGCCACGCGCATATGGATCACGGTGCTTATATTCATTACTTGCGGGAGGACATACCGCTTTACTGCACACAAGCTTCTAAGGACATTTTACAATCTATTGACGAAACTAGCACAAGCGGAAAAAACGAATATGTTGCAAGAAAAGAAGCGTTTGCGATAAGGCCATCTGGTGGCGACTTTGTTCGCCCAAGAGATCGAGAGAAGTATCCCCGAACCTATAACGTTGTAAAAGATTCCTTTGAAGTCGGAGAACTCGGCGCAGAATTATATAATGTCTGTCACTCACTCGAAGGCGCTGCATCATTTATTTTACATTCAGAAGCTGGCTCAATTGTCTATACCGGTGATCTCAGATTCCGAGGCTACAAAGGCTACCTAACCCGCGAGTTCGTTCAGCGTGCGGCTGAAGCAGATCCTGTGGTACTGATTTGTGAAGGCACGCGTATCGCATCATCCCCAAGCAAAGATGAGCAAACTGTGTTAGAGGAAGCTGTAAGTGAAGTTGAAAAGACGGATAACCTTGTCATAGTGAATTTCCCAATTAGAGACACCGATAGGTTGTCTAGCTTCTTACAAGTTGCTCGGCAGACTGGTAGGGAGTTGGTTGTCAACCTGAAGCAAGCTTACTTGCTTGAACTATTCGAGAAGTCTGACGTTCTTGCGCCAACGATTGATGATGACAATATTCAGATTTACATTCCCAGAAAGAGTTATGGGGTATTTAGGGATGATCGTTTTACCGAGAAGATTCAGAAAGCAGATTATAAAACGTGGCAACGGGAATTCCTCGAAAGATCGAATATTGTTAGTGCTGAAGACATTCGAGAGAATCAGCAGGATTATATCTTTCGCTGCGATTATTATGAACTCACAGAGCTGATTGATATACAACCGGGAGCAGGTAGCTGTTATATCCGCAGCACATGTGAACCATTTGACGAGCAAAGTGAGCTAGACAAGCAGCGCGTTGAACAATGGTTGAAACATTTCAACTTGTGTCCCTACAAACAAATCCACGCTTCAGGACATATGGAACGCAATGAGATCAAGAAAACCATAGAGACCATTAACCCAAAAATACTGATTCCTGTTCATACAGAGAATGCGACTGAATTCGAAAAACTACACGATAACGTGATTATTCCAGAAACAGGGCGAGAGATAACGCTATAGCTGTCCAATCTGCTGGCAAACATGCTTGCGCAAGATTTATTCCGCCATGATAAAGGCAGTCATTTTCGACATCGACAATACGCTCATCGACTTCATGAGCATGAAACGGGCGGCTTCTATGGCTGCAGCAAACGCTATGATAGAGGCGGGACTGCAGGATGCGCCAGAAGACCTCTCTGAAAGGCTTTTCACGTTTTATCTAGAGCATGGAATTGAATCGGATGATGCGTTCGAGGAATATCTAAAGCAGGAATATAAAGCGGTTGATTATCGAATTCTTGCTTCCGCTGTTAATGCATATGTGAAAGAAAAATATTTGCACCTCAAGCCGTATCCTGGAGTCTTAGAAACCCTTCGAGAGTTAAAGCGACAGGGATACAAGCTTGGCGTGGTAAGCGACGGTGTCAGGTTAAAGGCCAGGATGCGCTTAAACGAAGCGGGTTTAGATGGTTATTTTGATGCGGTTGTAACATACGAGGATACAGGAAAGCAAAAACCTGCAAGAGAACCGTTTCTGCGAATCTGCGATGAGCTTGGGGTTAACCCAGAAGAATGTCTTATGGTTGGAGACTGGCCTGAACGAGATGTGCAGGGCGGAAGACTGGCCGGTATGAAAACCTGCCTTGCGAAATACGGGCAGATGCACGAGACGAAAGCAGATTACCAAATAGAGAGCTTCAGCAAACTTCTGACAGTCGTAGATCGTTGCAATAAAGAATGAACTAAATGCTTTGGCAGTCCTCGTTTTTTTGACTATCCCCTGGTCTAACCGTCCCCGAAGATTTCCAGCACAGAAATCGCAAGCTTTTCTGCATCGTGTGTGCACATCACCTGCTGCAACACGTCAATGATCTGGCGAAGAGGTGGTTCCGCAGCACTTTCCTCATCTCGCCTACGCGGCTCTGTCAGAATCGATGTGACAAACGTAGTTAGCGTCTGTGCAAGCTGTTCTTTCAATTCAAGCGCAAACGTTCGCAGGTACGACCCTTCGAGCCGTTCAGCTCTCGCGAGGCAGTAGCTGCAAGTCGCCCCGTATATCACCACGTACTTTAGTTTGGCCTCTAGTCGGGCTCCTTCAACGCTTTTTATTAGCTCTTCCAGCGGTATTGTGTGAATGTAGGCGGCAAACAGGTTGTAGATAGCCTGTTTCTTGTCACCGGTGTCGGTCTGATGGTGGATTGCTTGCACAAGAGTTGAATCTGTGCTGCAGGTGATAACTCAACTGCAAGAACGGGCGGAAAGTGAAAGAAAAAAAAGAAAGAAGTGAAGAGGATAAACCTCTTCACGACCCCTGCAACGCTTGTAGCTCCTGTATCAGATTCTGCACCTGTGGATAGAGCTGACCCTGCGCGGCGCACGTCCGTACCCAATCGTCGCTGTCCGGCTTTCCGGTCTTGGCACAGCCGTCCGTCCGCGGCAGCAAGGCGCTCTTAAGCTCTGTCGTAGCCCCGCCATAGCTGCCTACCATGAAGTTAACCTTAGTGGCACCAATCACTGCAAGCGTCGCTATTTTTGTGCCGGGTATGAATGCCGAGCTTGGGGTGCCCAGTACGGCCAACGAGAGGGTGTTGAGGTCGGCAAGAATGCTCGCCTTGCTGACCACCTTCACGCTGACGACGTTGCTTGTCGCATTGGCATACGTGGCGTTCCCGTCGTAGGAAGTGCGGTAGTAGTAAGCGTGCGCCGTTGATTCGCTCCTGCTGAACTGATACTGCCCGGCGCCGTTGGTCGCCGTGTTCGTCACGTTGTTCCACGTGGCGTTGTTCGTAGAGCGCTGCAGGGTGATGGTAGCGCCTGCAAGACTTGTCGTACCGGCGCTTAGCGTTCCGTTGATGCTGAACTGCTTGTTGACGGCGACGAATTTTGAAGAGACGGTTGCATTTAAGGTTGTCGACAGACGAGATGCAGCGAATACTGTGACGCTCACCGTGTTGCTTGTGGCGTTCGCGTGGGTGTCATTGCCGTCATACGCGGTGCGATAGTAATAGGTGCCATTGGCTGACTCATTTTGGCTAAACTGGTAGCCCCCCGTTGAGTCCGTCACGTTCGTCATGACATTCGTCCACGTGCCGCTCACGTTCTTTTGGAGCTGAATGGTAGCGCCTGCGATTGGGGTGCCGCCAGTGGTGTTGAGCGTCCCGTTAATCGTGAAGTTCTGGTTAACCACAACTGAGGTGAGATTAGCAGCCGCGGAGAGCTGAGTTAGTATCACGGGACGCAATACACTAACGACATTGCTCGTCGCGTTAGCGTACGTGTCGTTGCCTGCGTAGGTCGTGCGATAGTAGTAGACGCCGACAGCGATTTCGTTTTGGGAGAACGCATACCCTCCCGTCTCGTTGGTCACGTTCGTCGCGACGTTCGTCCACGTGCCGCTGACGTTCTTCTGCAGCTGGATGGTGGCGCCTGCGATGGCTGTGCCATCGGTGGTGTTGAGGGTGCCGTTCACCGTAAACTGCTGGTAAACGGTGGTTGGATTCACACTCGCACTTAGCTGCGTCGGTATCTTATTCACCGTGACGGTGACGCTGCCGCTGTTGGTGCCGGCGTAGGTGTCATTGCCTGCGTAGGTCGTGCGGTATTGGTACTTACCAGCAGTTAGCTCGCTTGTGCTGATGCGATATGCGCCTGTTGACGTGGTGGTATTCGTCTTCCCGGTAACGTTCGTCCACGTGCCGCTCACGTTCTTTTGGAGCTGAATGGTGGCGCCTGCGACTGGAGTGCTGGCTGTGATGTTAAGGGTGCCGTTAATTGTGAAGGGCTTGTTGATGGATGCTGTGGATGGGGCGGTAACGGTGAGGGTGGTCGGTGTCGTTGGCAGGCTGCTTACGGTGACGCTGACGATGTTGCTCGTGGCATTGGTGTAGGTGGCGTTGCCGTCGTAGGCAGTACGATAGTAGTAGATACCTGCAGCAGACTCGTTTTGACTAAACTGATAGCTGCCGCTCGTATCGGTCGTCGCGTTCGTCAAGTTGCTGAACGTCACATTGTCGGTTGAACGCTGCAGAGTGATGTTCGCATCCGCAACACCGAATGTGCTGCCGCTCAGTGTGCCGTTGACGGTGAAGTTCTGGTTGATAGATACTGTGGATGGAGCGCCGGCGTTGAGAGCGGTGCTGTTGTTGCCGATGGCGCAGAAGTTGTCGTCCTCGCTCCCCACGAAGACGACGCCGTTGACTACGGCGGGGGAGGAGGTTACGGTGCCCATGGTGGGGTAGGAGTTGGAGTTTCCGATCAGGTAGTTCCACAGCTCGGTGCCGTTATTCGCGTCGAGGGCGAAGATATCGCCGGGTAAATATCCCCCCACGTAAACCACGCCGTTGGCGACGGCGGGAGGAGAGGCCACCCCGTGCGCGGTCGTAAAGTTCCAAAACTCTGTGCCGTTGTTCGCATAGATAGCGTAGAGGCTGCCGCGATAATTAGTATACCCTCCGGCGCCGTAAAGGTCACCCACGTAAACCACGCCGTTGGCGACGGCGGGGGATGTGAAGCTGACCTCGAGGGAGGGGGGCACGACTCCTCGGGTCGTGTAGTTCCAGAGCTTGGTGCCGTTTGAGGCGTAAAGGGCATAGAGGTTGCCGTCGTAGCTTCCCACGTAAACCACGCCGTTAGCGACGGCGGGGGAGCCCCACACAGCGTCTCCGGCCGTATAGTTCCAGAGCTTGGTGCCGTTTGAGGCGTAAAGGGCGTAGAGGTTGTTATCAGCACCAGCGCTCCCCGCGTAAACAATGCCGTTGGCGACGGTCGGAGGGAACATCACGCCTCCCCGGGTTGTGAAGTTCCAGAGCTTTGTGCCGTTGTTCGCGTAGATGGCGTAGACGTTGCCACTGTTGCTCCCCACGTTGTTGTCACCGCACCCCACGTAGACCACGCCGTTTGCAACGGCGGGGGAGGATTGAGAGGAGAAAATCGAACCCGGGGTCGTGAAGTTCCAGAGCTTAGTGCCGGTGGTGGCGTTGAGGGCGTAGACGTGAGTCTCGTTTGCGAGGTAGAGCACGCCATTAACGACGGCGGGGGATCCGTACCCCCCCTCGTAGTGCCACAGCTCTGTGCCGTTGTTCGCGTAGATGGCAAAGCCACCCACGTACACCACGCCATTAACGACGGCGGGAGACCCACCCCCGGCCGTGCAGTTCCACAACAGCTGCCCGTTCGACGGCACCGGCCCCGCCACCGGACTATAATCGCCAGTATGCTCAGCGTTATACCGGAACTGCATCGTATCGTACTGTGCTGCCGCAGGAACGGTTACAGCGCCTGCGAACAGTACGGTAATGAGAAGAATTACTACAGAAAATGAGACGGTTTTGTGTACGCCCATATGATTGCCTCTTACATTCGTTGACGCCCAATGACGTGTCAGAAGACACGATAAAGGCTGCGGTTTGAAAGCAATAGCGAGAGCGGCACTTAAAGAAATTTGACCTCACGACTCCTCATACGCATAGCCGTATTCGCGACGCTGATGTATTTGCACTTGAATACTCTTGATAATCCGTCGCAACTGCTGACGTGCACTGTCTGGTAGCCAAGCTTCGTGCACGCGGTCCCGCAGGTATTGATACGCTGGCCAACTGGTCGAGCACTTCCTAAAGAGTTTTTCGGCAGCCACGTCGGCACAATCGTTTTTGTAGTCTGCAAGTTCGAGTATGAGTTCATCGACCTCTAGGCAATCGTTGTTCACGAGCGGAGATGAGGGGTCCAGCTGGGTGATTGTTCGCTAAAAGTGGGGTGAAAGTGTGGTATCACGGAGCGGGAAACTAACCGCAGCTAAACGACAACGCTTAAGCTGTCGCGCACCGTTTCTACGGCCCAACGTTTCGTGTCATGCTGTGACATGGGTCACAGCTTGTGCAAAACGAGGGGGGAATTAACATAAATCCAATAGCTAGGATGATGAAGCGGTACATCAAGACGCCGCTTAAATACGCGTTGCCTTTGCTTTTTATCGGCGCTCTTGTTCTCGTATCAATCAGTGGTTGCACGTCGCCTGCTACCACTAGCCCAAGCCCGTCTGCCAGCAGCGTACCGACGGCAACACACACAGCGACGGCAAAACCTACAGCGACGGCAAAACCTACAGCAGCGCCTACAGCAGCGCCAACTGCTGCGCCAACCGGCGGCTTAAGCCCATTGCTCACCAAGATGGAGGCCGCACTTAAGGCAGAGTATGGCAGCACGTGGGTAATAAGTCAGACGACCAGCCCTGGGAAGATCGCTATGACACCTATAGCGGACGGAAACACCATTACGAATGTAGTATTCAGCGATGAAGGAACCATCGCCAACGCGACGTCTACCTTTTCCGCACAAACGAATCCAGGACCAGTAGATTCAACATTGACCCCAGCACTCGAAACCCATATCGGGGAACAGGCTGCAACAGTCGCGCTAGGGCATACCCCAACCGTGGTCAACGACGCGTTTTTTAAAGGTACTGGAGATCAGGCTGGTTTCAATTATGAATACCTACAGTACGACCAAATCGGTGTGGTGGTTATTATAACGCCAGCGTCGTGATAGGACATTCCGATAAGCTAGTTTAAGCCGTGTGGCTCTGTTCAAACGCAGACCACTTCTCTTTCTTTACTGTGCTATCAGATCTATCGGAGGGTTTTCAAGTCTTAAGAGAGTTGCGTTTGTAAAAAACCGGTGCCTACTTAACTAATGAGGACACGGCGCTTGTTTTTTAACGCTTTTGATTTCGTGCCCGTTAATAGGGGTTTTGTCAATCCTAAGTCTTAGGTTTTCTCGCGTTCTGTTTGCGGGTGTAATAAAAAAAAGAAGCTGTCGGCTCCGGTCACCCCGTAAGCCGTCTTTTCCTTTTCTTGAAAACATATAACGGAGCATATACAAGAGGACGATTTAGGAAACATTTTCACTATCTTGAGAAGTGACGACGGGGAAACTAACCGCAGCCAAACGACAACTTTTAAGCTATTACGCCGCTGTCTTCTCTGTTTGATTCATTTTTCGGCCAAGGGGGGTATACATGACAAGAATTACGCTAAAAATGGTTTTGATGCTTGGCGTCCTCGCCGTGCTTATAGTTAGCGTCGCGGGTTGCACATCATCAACTAGCAGCAACCAAGCGGCAGGCAATGCTTCACAAGCAGCAGCAACGACAGCATCAACTTCTGCTGCAGCATCCGCATCAGCAACGCCTAAAGCAGCACCTACGGCAGTACCTACGGCTGCGCCGGTTGTGCCTACAACGCCAACAACGCCAACGCCAACCCCGACTGCAATCCCAACGCCAACGCCTACGCCAACTGCTACCGTATATATTTTGGATATGCCTTCGAGCGTGGCGAGCGGCGCTACGATGCAAATAAGGATTCAGGTAATTAACTCAATAACCGGCGCTGGTATGCCTGGTGTGCCAGTTATACTCTATTACGGGCCACCATCAACTTCAATAACAACCGGAACTAACGGTGAAGCGATATACTCGTGGACCGCAACCCCGGGGGGTGTAGGAACTACTACACAGTATGTCACTTTAACGGTCGCTAGTACCTTTGGCCCGAACGCATACTGGGGTTCAGAGGTAAGTGGGGCATACCAATTAGTTACTCCTGCAGTAGGTAACGCAACAGCCTAACTGATATACGCAACCGTATCAGGAGGCCAACCCTATCAGTCGATAGACTCGACCGATGTAAAAGACGACATACCGCCGACGCTTCGCCAATGGTGGGATACTAGCGAGTAATAACGATGGGGCTGGCTGTAGTCGCGTCGCTTCCGTACGCCGTCTCGTCGATAGAAAATAAG
>Ga0224516_1000112_pt1 | contig 20128 bp, 17 predicted proteins | sample IRFST0metaG_FD_179884 | JGI IMG/M metagenome (GOLD analysis project Ga0224516, IMG submission 179884) | Peat soil microbial communities from Stordalen Mire, Sweden - IR.F.S.T0 | ecosystem: Environmental > Terrestrial > Soil > Wetlands > Peat | place: Sweden: Norrbotten County, Stordalen Mire... | reverse complement strand
GCCAACGGAAAACCTCATGTTGGCCATATTTTAACAAGGGTTATGAAAGATATAATCCCAAGATATAAGGTTATGAAGGGATATAAGGTTATTAGAAAGGCTGGATGGGATACCCATGGTCTTCCAGTAGAATTAGAAATAGAAAAGAAGCTTGGAATTTCAGGTAAAGAGCAAATTGAAGAGCTTGGTGTAGAGAATTTTGTTAAGGAATGTAAAGATAGTGTATTTTCATATGTAACTTTATGGAAAGAAATGTCTGAGCAAATAGGTTATTGGGTAGATATGGATGATCCATATGTAACTTACCATAATAACTATATTGAATCTGAATGGTGGGCTTTAAAACAAATGTGGGATAAGAAATTACTATATCAAGGTCATAAGGTAATGCCTTACTGCCCAAGATGTGGTACTGCACTTTCATCTCATGAAGTAGCACAAGGATATAAGGATGTTAAAGATTTAACTGCAACAGTAAAGTTTAAAGTTAAAGGAGAAGAAAACAAGTATATATTAGCTTGGACAACAACTCCTTGGACATTACCATCTAACCTAGCTTTATGTATCAATAAAGCATACACATATTGTGAAGTCAAGGTTGGAGATGAAACTTATGTTTTAGCTAAAGACTTAGTAGCTAAAGTATTAGGTGATACAGAATATGAATTAGTTAAAGAATTTAAGGGTGAAGAATTACTAGGCGTAGAATATGAACAATTGTTACCTTTTGCTAAGGTTGAAGGAAAAGCATTTGTAGTAATTCATGGCGATTATGTAACACTTACTGATGGTACTGGAATAGTTCATATTGCACCAGCTTATGGTGAAGATGATAGCCTTGTTGCAAAGAAGAATGGAATTACTTTTGTGAATTTAGTAGATGCAAGTGGTAATTTTGTAGAAGAAGTTACACCATGGGCAGGAAAATTTGTTAAGAAGTGTGATGAAAGTATTGTTAAGTATTTAGAAGAAAATAATCAATTATTCAGTGCACACAAACACACTCACTCATATCCACATTGCTGGAGATGTGACACACCGCTTTTATACTATCCAAAAGATAGTTGGTTTGTTGCAATGACTCAAGTTAGAGATAAGTTATTAGAAAATAATAATAAAATAAATTGGTATCCTGATAACACTAGAACAGGAAGAATGGGGAAATTCCTTGAAAATGTCATTGATTGGGGTATTTCAAGAGATAGATATTGGGGAACACCACTTCCTATATGGGAATGTGAATGTGGTCACAAAGAATGTATTGGTAGCAGAGCAGAATTAGAAGAAAAAGCAACTGCAGACTGCACAGGTGTAGAATTACACAAACCTTATGTGGATGCAATAAAACTAAAATGTTCGCACTGTGGACAGGAAATGACTAGAACTCGTGAAGTAATTGACTGTTGGTTCGATTCAGGATCAATGCCGTTTGCACAATGGCATTATCCATTTGAAAATAAAGAAACTTTCGAAGCGAATTTCCCAGCACAATTTATTTCAGAAGCTGTTGACCAAACAAGAGGATGGTTCTATACATTACTTGCTATATCAACATGTATATTTGATACAAATCCATTTGAAAACTGTATAGTATTAGGTCATGTTTTAGATAAAAAGGGACTTAAGATGTCTAAGCATAAAGGAAATGTTGTAGATCCATTTGAAGTGTTAAATAGTCAAGGGGCTGATGCTACAAGATGGCATTTCTATACGGCAAGTGCACCATGGCTTCCAACAAGATTCTCAATTGATGATGTTGGAGAAGCTCAAAGAAAGTTCTTAGGAACGTTATGGAATGTCTATTCATTCTATGTTTTATATGCAGAAATAGATAATTTTGATCCAACTAAGTATCCTGACTTTGTTTCAAATAATGTAATGGATAAGTGGATTATATCTAAGTTAAATACATTAATCGAGACAGTTGATGATAACTTAAATACTTATAAGATCACTCAAGGAGCGCTTGCTATTGAAGATTTTACAGATGAATTATCAAATTGGTATGTAAGAAGAAATAGATCAAGATATTGGTCACAAGAGTTAACAGATGATAAGATTGGTGCTTATGTAACTTTATATAAAGTAATAACAAATTTAGTGAAGGTTGCATCACCATTTGTACCATTTATGACAGAAGAAATTTATCAAAACTTAGTTGTAAATCTTGATCAGAATGCAGCTGAAAGTATCCATTTGTGTCCTTGGCCAGAAGTTAATAAAGATGCTATAAATAAAGATTTAGAAAAAGAAATGGATTTAGCGTATACACTTGTTAAGCTTGGAAGAAGTGCTAGAAATGCTGCTAATGTTAAGAATAGGCAACCACTTTCAGAAATACTTATTTCAACAAAATCACTTCCAGAGTATTATGGAGATATTGTAAAAGAAGAATTAAACATTAAAATGGTTGAGTTTGGTGCTGACCTTTCAAAATATGTAAATTTTGAAATTAAACCTAACCTACCAGTTATAGGTAAGATGTATGGAAAATTAATACCTCAGATTAAAAATGCAATTTCGGAAAGAGATCAAATGGAATTGGCGCAAAAGATTCAAAATGGTGGAAGTGAAACTATTGAGGTTAATGGTATTGAAATAGTTCTTACAAATGAAAATCTTTTAGTTACAATGCAAGGCTTAGAAGGATATGCATTTGCTGGTGAAGGTGAACTGGGTGTTGTTTTAGATACAACAATTACACCAGAACTTCAAGAAGAAGGTCATGTAAGAGAAGTTATTTCAAAGATTCAAAACATGAGAAAGGATAAAGGATTTGAAGTTGCAGATAAGATAAAACTTTATGTTGCAAATAATGACATGTTATTAGATATTATTAAAAAATTTGAAGAAACAATTAAAAAGGAAACTTTAACTTGTGAAGTTATTTACAATGGAGAAGTTGATTATTCAGAAATTGTTATAAACAGTGAATCATTAAATATGAACGTTGAAGTTATGAAATAAAAATAAATTTTTTAACTAAATTTATAACTTATTAAATAAAGTTATAAATTTTAGGCTAAAAACTATGAATTTTGACAAAACTTACAATAACATAATAAATTATTGTAAGTTTTGTTGATTTATAATGTAATATATTAGTATAATGATAGTATATAGAAAATTTCAAAGGAGGAATTATAATGGCTACTTCTATTAAGGATGTTGCAAGAGAAGCTGGAGTATCAATAGCAACCGTTTCTAGAGTTTTAAATGATATCGATGTAGTAAACGAAGATACAAAGAAAAAAGTAGTAGATGCAATAAAGAAGCTTGGATATAGACCAAACATAGTTGCAAGAAGTTTAAAAACTCAAAAAACAAAAACAATAGGAATTTTACTCCCAGATATATCAAATCAATTTTATCCAGAAATTGTAAGAGGTGCTGAAGATGTTTCAAATATATACGATTACAATATAATCTTATGTAATTCAGACCTTGATATAGAAAAGGAAAAAGAATATTTAAGAGTACTTAGTGAGAAAATGGTAGATGGTGTGATTTATATGAGTAGTTCTCTTAATGACGAAATTTTAGAGCTAATCAATGAATTAAATTTAAAGACGGTATTAGTTGAGACAAAAGATAAGGATGGAGCATTACCAAGTGTAACTATTGATAATGTCAAAGCTTGTTACGACAGTACGAAGTTATTAATTGATAAAGGCATAAGAGAAATAGCATTTATAGGTGCTGGAAAAGACACTAAGAATGCTTGGGGAGAAAGATATATTGGATATGAAAAGGCTATGAAGGAGGCAGAAATAGAAATAAATCCTGAATTAGTTTATTTTGAATCAATGAAAGTCAAGAGCGGATATGAAGGTATACAAAGATTCATAAAACAAAAGAATAAATTTAAGGGTGTTGTATGTGCATCTGATGATATTGCAATGGGAGCAATAAATGCATTAAGAGATAATAAGATTAAAATCCCAAAAGATGTAAGCGTTATAGGATTTAATGATAACTATGCAGCAGCAATATTCTATCCTAAGATAACAACAATATCTCAACCAACTTATGATATGGGTTCAGTTGCTATGAGAATGCTTATTAAACTTTTAAACAAAAAGGAAATAGAAGAACCACATTATGTTTTAGAACATGAATTGATTGAAAGAGAAAGTACAATTTAACTTAAATGAAAATTATAAATATAAGGGGATATAGTCTCATAAAAAAGACTATATCTTCTTTATTTTAATTTAATCACGAAAGGGGATATAAATGAATAGTCAAAAAAGATTGGGAGAAATGAAAGTAGGAAAATTAATATTGGAATTCTCAATTCCAGCTGTTATAGGAATGTTAGTTAACACTTTATACAATATAATAGATAGAGTATTTATTGGTCATATAGAAGGAATAGGAACACTTGCAATGGCAGGGGTTGGAATAACCATGCCACTAATGTTTATAATTTTAGCATTTGGTATGTTAATAGGAATTGGTACAGCTACTAGAATATCAATAAAGCTTGGGCAACATGATAAAGAAGGTGCAGAAAAGCACTTAGGAAATGCAGTTACTTTAATAATAATAACTAGTATTTTGTTAACAATATTTGGACTTTTATTTGCAAATCCACTCCTAAGAATGTTTGGAGCAAGTGAAAATATTATAGGATATGGAGAACAATTTATTCAAGTAATATTTATAGGATGCATTTTTAATCTGATAAGTTTTAGCCTTAACCATTCAATTAGGAGCGATGGAAGTCCCAAGATAGCTATGGCATCTATGCTTATAAGTGCGATAATTAATATAATTTTAGATCCTATATTTATATTTGGATTAAATCTTGGTGTTAGAGGTGGTGCACTTGGAACTGTTGTTGCACAAATAATAAGTAGTATTTGGATTTTATATTATTTTACGAAAGGTTCTAGTAATCTTAAGATTAGAAGAAAAAATTTAAAGATTGATAAAAGTGTAGTATTAAGTATTTTTGCTATAGGAATAAGTCCATTTACTATGCAAATTGCGCAAAGTGCAGTTCAAGTAGTTTCTAATAATTCATTGCAAGCATATGGAGGAGACATAGCAGTAAGCGGAATGACTATAATTAATAGTATTGCAATGATATTCCTTATGCCAATTTTTGGATTAAACCAAGGATTGCAACCTATAATAGGGTATAATTTTGGTGCTGAAAAGCATAGCAGAGTTAAGCAAACAGTAAAGTATGGAATTATGACAGCTACAGTAATAGTAACAATAGGCTTTGTAGTAGTTCAAGGATTTGCTGAAAAATTGGTTATAATATTTAATAGTGATTCTTCACTTATAGATGTTACTTCTCATGGAATGAGGATATTTTTAATTATGCTGCCACTTATAGGTGGACAGATCATAGTTACTAATTATTTTCAATCAATTGGGCAAGTTAAAATATCAATGTTTTTAAGTTTATTACGACAAGTTATAATATTAATCCCGTGCCTTTTAATAATTCCAATGTTTATGGGGTTAGATGGCGTATGGATTGCTGGAGCAACATCTGACTTTTTATCAGTTATAATTACATTGATTGTATTTATAAAAACATCAAAAGGATTAAAGGTAAATAATGAAACACAAAAGATTGCTTAGAAAATTAGATTATTAAATAATAATAGGGATGTATCAAAATAATTTTGATACATCCCTATTTTAATTAAAGGATTCCCTCACTTTTTAAAATATCTTCTAATTTTTGAACCCTATCTGATAAACAAATAAATTTCTCTTTTAATTGTTCTTTTGAAGGTTCATTATTGCTTATAAATTTCTCCATATCTTCTACAGTTTTTAAAGCTTCTTCTACATCTTGTTGAGCTAGTTTCAAATTTAAATCATTCATAATAAGTTCTCCTTAATAATATAATTATGTTTAGTAATTACATCCTATCACTACTAAAAAACAAGTGCAAGGAATATAAATAGAAAGAATAATTATACTATGGGGGAGAATATGATAAATTACATTTGGTTTTTTTTAATATTTTTTGGAATTTTAGTGGGGTTATTAACTGGAAATGGTGAAACTATTTCTAAAGCAATAGTTAACTCTTCAGGAAGTACGGTTACTTTTATTATTGAACTTACAGGCATAATGTGTTTTTGGTGTGGTGTTATGAAAGTAGCAGAAAATAGTGGACTTACAGAAAAGATATCTAAAATATTAAGGCCAATCCTTAAACTTATTTTTAAAGAAGCTGCAAAGGATGAGAAAACCTTAGGTGCTATAGTTATGAATCTTACTGCTAATATGATGGGATTATCTAATGCAGCAACACCATTTGGTATTAAAGCAATGGAAGCAATGGATAAACTTAATGAAGATAAAGAAACTGCATCTAACGATATGGCACTTTTTTTAGTTTTAAATGCAACCTGCATTCAATTAGTACCATCTACAATAATCTCAATAAGAGCTGCTTGTAATTCAACAAATCCAGGAATTATAATATTGCCAACACTAGTATCAACGGCAACAGCTGCAATAGTTGGAGTATTATGTTGCAAATTGTTACAACGATATTTTTAGGAATAGGTGTAATTTAATTCTAAAGGAGGGATGATAATACTATGTTGAATTATTTAAGTAAAAGCATAATACCTATAATATTTTTACTTATTATAACCTATGGAATGCTTAAGGGGAGAAAGGTTTATGAATGGTTTATAGAAGGTGCTAAAGAAGGATTAATGGTAACTTTAAGAATATTTCCTTATTTATTAGCTATGATAATTGCAGTACAGATATTTAAAGAAGCAAACTTAATGAATCTGCTAAATAATTTGATAGAACCACTTGGCAATTTAATTGGATTACCTAAAGAACTTATACCATTAATAATAGTAAAGCCATTATCAGGAAGTGGTGCTATTGGAGTTTTTACAGATATAATAAAAAGCTTTGGTGCAGATACTAGGACTGGTTTGATAGCATCTGTTGTAATGGGGAGTACGGAAACTATATTTTATACAATTACAGTTTACTTTGGAGCAGTCAAGGTAAAGAAAATAAGGCATACCTTATGGGCTGCAATTATAGCTGATATGACAGCTATAATTATGGCTATTTTGATGGTAAACATGTTTTTTAAGTGTTCCTAACATAGTACCAATGAGAATATTTACTGAATATCCATTAAGTATCTTTATTAGTATTAGTTTTTGGAGTATTATATTTAAAGAAGAAAATATTGTAATAAGAAAGAGGCTAAATTATGAATAAAGATGCGTATATAGAAAATAGAAGTAGATTTATGGAGACTATAGAAAACAATTCAATGGTAATACTATTTGCAGGAAAGTCACCTAAAAAAACAGGTGATGAATTATATCAGTTTACACCAAATAGAAATTTCTATTACTTAACAGGAATTAAAGAAGAAGAGCATATTATTCTATTATCAAAAATTAATAATGTTGTAAGTGAAAAGTTATTTTTAATGGAATTAGACTTAGATAAGGAATTATGGAATGGAAAAACATTAAGGGATAATGAGGGAAAAGATATATCAGGTATAAAAGATGTAGTATATATGAAGGATTTTTATCCTAATATAAATAAACTTATTAATGGGGCTCTAGATATTAATTTGTATTTGGATTTAGAAAGAGAAAGTATAGAAGAAATTGATTCAATAGCAAATATATTCGCAAGAGAAATAAAAGATAAATACCCACAAGTTGCAATAAAAAGTCTTTCTGGCAAGATTGCACCACTCAGAATGATTAAATCTGAGCAAGAAATAGTAGAAATGCAAAAAGCAATAGAGATAACAATTGATGGAGTAAAATCTTTAATGAAGAATGCAAAGGCTGGAATGAAGGAATATGAACTTGAAGCATATTTTGACTTTGAATGTAAGACTAAAGGGGTTAAAGATTTTGCTTTTACGACAATAGCAGCAGCAGGTAAAAATGCCGCTATTCTTCATTATGTAGATAATAATAGCGAGATAAAAGATGGAGATTTATTATTATTTGATTTAGGAGCACAATGGAATTGTTATAATGCAGATATAACAAGGGTTTTCCCAGTGAATGGAAAGTTTACAGACAGACAAAGAGAAGTTTATGACGCTGTACTTAGAGTAAATAAAGCTGTTATTGAAAGGATAGCTCCAGGAGTTGACTCTAAAGAACTTAATCTGTGGGCAAAGGATTTAATTGCAGACGAATGCATTAAACTAGGGCTTATAAAAGAAAAAGGTGAAGTGAGTAAATATTATTGGCATAGTATAGGACATAACTTAGGTTTGGATACGCATGACTTAGGTATGCATGGGAGAGAATTTATATTTAAGGAAGGCATTGTATTTACAGTAGAGCCTGGAATATATATAAGTGAAGAAAATATTGGAATAAGAATTGAAGATGATATTTTAGTTACTAAGGATGGCTGTGAAGTTTTAACCAAGAATATGATTAAAGAAATAAGTGAAATTGAAGAATTTATGGAATAAGAACTACGAAAGAAAATTCTATGTCCTATTATAATATGAAAATTAAAACAATAGAGGTGGAAGTAATATCCGCCTCTATATTATTTGGCATTATAATTTAATTTTTATAACTATTTTTTTTATGTTCATTGTTTTATCAAAAATGCAACCTGGTTTATGACCATCCTCAGGGAATAAAATACAAAAGTAATTATCTCTTAAGTTCAATTTTGAGCCATAACTACTGTCTTTGTAAAAAGTTACATCTCTTTCTTCCGAATATTCTTCAGATACTGTTAATTGATTTATTGGTGCCCATACAATAGTTTCAGCACCTTTAACAACATACTGAATATCGATATACTTTTCATGTGATTCAAGTTTATTGTCAGCTTCTTTTTTTGTTGCGTAAGATTGTACCAATGCAAACACGTCAGTAGAATCTATTTCATATTTACCATCTGTAAGTTCTTCTAACTTATTATTTGATAAAAATTCAAAGGCTTTTTTGAGGTTACTATTAGTGTTGACATATAAATTGCAATTTTCTAACTTATCTAAAATCATTTTTTATCCTCTTTTCAAAATTAATTTTTAATATATAATAACTATTTTTGTAAAAAGTCTTATCTTAAATCTTTTGTTTCTATATTATCCATGTCATCAAAAGTTTTATTTTCTCCACACATTCCCCATATAAAAGTATAATTGCTTGTTCCAATACCAGAATGAATAGACCAACTTGGTGATATTACTGCTTGGTCATTACCAATTACGATATGTCTTGTTTCTTGAGGTTGTCCCATTAAGTGGAATACTCTTTGATCTTCTGGTAAATCAAAATAGAAATAAACTTCCATTCTTCTTTCGTGTGTATGACAAGGCATACTGTTCCATCCGCTTCCTTCTGTTAACATAGTAACACCCATAGCTAATTGACAACTTTCACAAACATCAGGATGAATAAATTTATATATGGTACGTTTATTCATATTTTCTTGACTACCTAAAGCTGCTGTTACGGCTGTACTTCTATCTATCTTAACTGTTGGATAACTTTTATGAGCAGGAACAGAATTTATATAAAATTTTGCAGGACTGTTTTTATCAAAAGAAATAAATTCTATTTCTTTTGTTCCCATACCTATATAAATACCTTCATATTTGTCTAATTTATATTCCTTACCATCTAAGATAATAGCTCCTGAACCGCCAACATTAATAGCTCCCATTTCTCTTCTTTGTAAAAAGTAGTCTGCTCTTAACTCTTCAGCTGCTTTTAAAGAAAGTTTTTCATCTACAGGCATTGCCCCACCAAATATTATTCTATCTACGTGACTATAAGTTAAATTTATTTCATCTGCTTCAAATATTTTCTCTTGTAAATAATGCTTTCTTAATTCTGAAGTGTCATATTTTTTTGAGTCATCTGGGTGATTTGAATATCTTGTTTCCATAATGTACCTCCTAAATATTTTATAATGTTTTATTTTTAAACACAATCAACATATAAATTATCATTACGTTCTAGCTATAATGAGTTATGCTTTTTATAAAAGGTTTTTAAATATTCGCAATGCGGATGTCAATTTCACAATGCGAAACTATATATTATTATATAGTATATAATTTTGTTTTTCAAGGAACTGGTATGAATTATAGATTTTTAAGGTTCTACCTTAGTAACATAAATAAGTTCACTGTATCAATTTTAGAATATTAATGTAACAAATTTAATAAACAGCTGATGGATTATAATATAAAAATAGTAATTGATTATATTAGCAAAATTAGTTACAATAATAAAATAGTAGAAAATTTAAATGCAGTGAAAAGAAGAGTAATAAAAGGAACATTCTATAAGAGAGCTAACATGTGCTGAAAGTTGGTGTTTGTAAATTTTATGAAGATGGCCTTAGAGCATATTTTTTGAGCCAAAGCTATTTGGTTAGGGGAGTACGGTAGCAACCGTTATATTGCAAGGTGATAATCGTCACCTATTGAGTTACTTATTGTGAAATGAGTAAGAATTAGAGTGGTACGCGTATAATACGCCTCTATATAGGTTTTAATACACTTATATAGAGGCTTTTTTTATTATATAGGAAACAGCTTGCGGAACTGAGTTTAGATAACATTTAAACTCGACCGTAGGGAGATTTTATACTTAAATATATTGAATGAAAAATTAAATTAAAAACGTAAAAATACAATGGGAGATTTTCAAATAATATATCCTCATTGCTTTAAAATAAGGAGGAACACAAAAAATGTGTAAAAAAACATACTATATAACTACACCAATATATTATCCATCAACAAAGCTTCATATAGGTAATACCTATACTACAGTAGCAGCTGATGCACTTGCAAGATTTAAGAGATTAACAGGCTATGATGTAATGTTTTTAACAGGAACAGATGAACATGGTCAGAAAATTCAAAGAATAGCTGAAGAAAAAGGAATAACACCAAAGGAACATGTTGATGAAGTTGTTGCTGGAATTAAAGATCTTTGGAACATGATGAATATAAGTTACGATAAGTTTATCAGAACTACTGATGATTATCATATTAAATCAGTTCAAGATATATTTAAGAAGTTATATGATCAAGGTGATATATACAAGAGCTCTTATGAAGGTTGGTATTGTACTCCTTGTGAATCATTTTGGACAGATACACAATTAGAAAATGGAAACTGTCCTGATTGTGGTAGACCAGTTGAAAAATCAAAGGAAGAAGCATATTTCTTTAAGATGAGTAAATATGCAGATAGATTAATAAAATATATTGAAGATCATCCAGAGTTCATTCAACCAGAATCAAGAAAAAATGAAATGTTAAATAATTTCTTAAAACCAGGTCTTCAAGATCTTTGTGTTTCAAGAACTAGTTTTAATTGGGGAGTTCCAGTAACTTTTGATGAAACTCATGTTGTATATGTTTGGATAGATGCATTATCAAACTATATTACTGCCCTTGGATATGGTCAAGATAATAAAGAATTATATGAAAAATATTGGCCAGCAGATGTACACTTAATAGGAAAAGATATTTTAAGATTCCATACTATTTATTGGCCAATTATGTTGATGGCTTTAGATTTACCACTTCCAGAGCAAGTATTTGGTCATGGATGGTTACTTGTTGATGGTGGGAAAATGTCAAAATCTAAAGGAAATGTAGTTGATCCAGTTGTACTTGTAAATGAATTTGGAGTAGATCCAGTAAGATATTATTTATTAAAGGAAATTCCATTTGGAGCAGATGGAATATTTAATAATGAAATATTTATAAAGAAGATAAATTCTGATTTATGTAATGACTTAGGAAATCTTTTATCAAGAACAGTTGCAATGGTTGAGAAATATTTTGATGGAGAAATGCCAGCGCAAGTTGAAAAAGAAGCTATTGATGATGAGCTAATAAACTTAGCATTAGCGGCACCAGGAAAAATTGAAGAAGCAATAAATGAATTAAATATACCTCAAGCTCTTGAGTATATTTTTGAATTAATAGGAAGAGCGAATAAGTATATAGATGAAACAACTCCATGGATATTAGCTAAAGATGAAAGCAAGAAAGCTAGACTTGGAACAGTTCTTTATAACTTAGCTGAAAGCCTTAGATTTGCATCAGTAATGATTTCAGCATTTTTACCAGATACAGCTAAGAAGATTAATGAACAAATTAATACTATAGAAGTAGCATGGGATTCATTAAAATCATTTGATGGAACAAAAGTAGGAACTAAAGTGATTAAAGCTGAAAATTTATTTCCAAGAATTGATGTTGATAAGAAGCTTGAGGAACTAGAAGCTTTAAGGGCATCATCACAGCCAGCTAAGAGAGAAATTACTCCAATAAAAGAAGAAATCGCAATTGAAGATTTTGAAAAGCTTGATTTAAGAGTGGTTAAAGTTTTAGCATGTGAGCCGATAAAAGGAGCTAAGAAATTATTAAAATTAAAGGTAGATTTAGGTGGAGAAGAAAGACAAGTGGTTTCAGGAATAGCTAATTTTTATAAACTAGAAGAATTAGTAGGGAAGAATGTAGTATTAGTTGCTAATTTAAAACCAGTAAAACTTAGAGGTGAATTATCACAAGGAATGATTTTATGTGCTGCAACAGATGATGATAGTATTTTAAAAGCAGTAGATCCAGGTGAATTACCAACAGGTAGTATAGTAAGGTGAGCAGATAAGTGAAAGTCCAAATCTATGATTTGGTTCCTTGAACTTAGTTAACTCATATATGAGTTAACATCATATAAAAATGATTTAGTGTGAATCGGTTAAGCAGGCATCTCAAATCTATGATTTGATGATGATCGCTTACTCTGTGAGTACTCATCTGACGTTAGGAAGAGGAGTTTCATATAAAAAAATAGAACGCCTCACTTAGGGGAGTGAGGCGTTCTTTAACCATATAAAATTAATGGTTAAAAGGGGTAAATAATAATGCTTTAACTACTTTACAATTTAAATTTTACGACAAAAATATGTCAATTGGGTGTCAAATATATTAATATTTGTTTAACTAAATTTTAAGTTGATTTTATTGGATGCAACTTAATAGAACTAGATTTAATAGGTAAATAATGCTTATTAGAAGCAATGGGAAATTCAGAATCACTATGCATAGTTTCCTGTATTAAATGGAACTGATTCTCAGATGAAATAGGGTAAGTTTTAGCTGCAAAGTTTCCAGAAGTCGAATATTTTATTTCAACTAATATATTGCTAGATATTTCATAGAGATCTTTTTCTAGAAATTCTAAAAATTTATCATGATTATTTAAATCCACATTAAATTTTGAAATAGTTTCAATTGGTAATAAGGTAAAAGAATAAGCTATTATGTTACCTTGGGATTTGTACCATCTATCTACTAATACCACAGCAGAAGTTTTCTTTACTAAAATTTGATTAAAATAATCTGTTGATGGTTCTATACGTAATTTCATTTCAATATCATCAATTGTATTATTCATACACTTATGTATGGGATGTCCTGATGTTTCTAATCCAATATCATTATTAGATTTCGATTTCATTATAAAGTTTCCTTTACCTCGAATATTATTTACTAATCCATCATCTTGCAACAATGCAAGAGCCTGCCTTAATGTTGTTCTACTAACACCAATTAATTTAGATAGTTCTGGTTCTGATGGAAGTCTGCTTCCCTCAGGAAAGGTACCTTCATTTATCATTTTAAAAAGCTGATTATATACGCTTACACATCTTAATTCCTTTTGTTTTTCAATTATACTAAATTCATTCATAAAAGTATCACCTTTCTATGTAACATCTACTTGTCTAGACAAGCGGATTGATTAAATTATATATTTCCAACTAAATATATTGTTTATATTAATTATAACTTTAATTTTATAATATAGGCAATTAAATTATTATGAATAGTGTTCAAGCATTCGTAAATCATAGAATGGCCTAGATTGATATTTTTATTTTATCATATATTGGCACATAATAAAAATTATTTTACACATAATAATAACTGCAAAGTATAAAAAATTAAAAGTACTTGACACAAAATAATAGACATGTTATGCTCTAAGAACAGACAACAATACAACTAAATAGACAAGCTAAAATGATGTTTAGTATTTTTTTATAGTGCAGTTGTAATCGTATACCAAGAATGGTTTATATAAAATAAATGGAGGGATTAACATGAAATACTCACAAGGTTCAGGAAAGCAATATCATATTAATGTTGGAGAAGGAGAAGTAGGAAAGTACGTTATAATGCCGGGAGATCCAAAGAGATGTCAAAAAATAGCTGCATATTTTGATAATGCAAAGTTAGTTGCCGATAGCAGAGAATACGTTACTTATACTGGATTCTTAGATGGTGTTAAAGTAAGTGTTACATCAACAGGAATAGGTGGACCATCAGCGTCTATAGCATTAGAAGAGTTGGTAAATTGTGGAGCCGATACTTTTGTTAGAGTGGGTACATGTGGTGGAATGGATATAAATGTTAAGGGTGGAGATGTAGTCATAGCTACTGGAGCTATTAGAATGGAAGGTACCAGTAAGGAATATGCGCCAATAGAATTTCCTGCTGTTGCAAATTTTGATATTACAAGCTCACTAATACAAGCTTCTAAAACTTTAAATAAAACATATCATGCTGGAGTTGTTCAATGCAAAGATTCATTTTATGGACAACATTCTCCAGAAACAAAACCAGTTGGTTATGAATTAATGAACAAGTGGAGTGCTTGGTTAAAATGTGGATGCCTTGCATCTGAAATGGAATCAGCAGCTTTATTCGTAGTAGGGAGTTATTTAAAAGTAAGAGTAGGTTCAGTATTTTTAACAGTTGCTAACCAAGAACGTGAAAATGCGGGATTAGAAAATATACAAGTTCATGATACAGAGACAGCAATAGAAGTTGCAATAGAAGCAATTAGAAATTTAATAAAAGAGGATAAAGAAAAACAGATTTAATCAAAAATTGATTTATGTACAAGGAGGACAAATATGAAGGAATATCAAGATATTTTAGATAGAGCTTTTAAGGCAATGGAAAATGCATATGCACCTTATTCAAATTATCATGTTGGTGCTTGTGTTTTAACTAAAGATAATAAATACTTCATTGGTGCAAATATTGAAAATGCATCTTATGGTTTAACAAATTGTGCTGAAAGAAATGCAATTTTTCAAGCTTACTCAAATGGATATCGTAAAAATGATATAGAAGCAATAGCTATTGTAAGTAATGGAAAAACATTAGCAACTCCTTGTGGAGCTTGTCGCCAAGTATTAGTAGAGTTATTAGAACAGAAGACTCCAATAGTTTTATCTAATCATAAAATAGAGACAATTACTAATATACAAGAGTTATTGCCAATGTCTTTTACAGAAGAAGATTTGAAATGATAAGAAGCTTGATTTTTAGAAAGCATATTATTTAATAAGTATGAAATTAGCTTTCAGAATTGCTAATTTAGAAGGGATAAGACTATGAAGAAATATAATAGAATTTTTACAATTGTAATTGATTCACTTGGGGTTGGAGAAATGGATGATTCAAAAGAATATGGAGATGTTGATGTAGATACACTTGGACATATATCAGAATCAGTAGAAAGTTTTAATATTCCCAATCTACAAAGGTTAGGTTTAGGAAATTTACATTCTATGAAGCATGTAGATCCAGTTGAAAAACCTTTAGCTCACTTCATGAAGATGGCAGAAGCAAGTGTGGGTAAAGATACTATGACTGGTCATTGGGAGATGATGGGCCTAAAAATAGAAACACCATTCCAAACATTTACAGATACAGGTTTTCCAAAAGAATTATTAGATGAGCTAATAAAAAGAACAGGGCATAAAATTGTAGGAAATAAAAGTGCTAGTGGTACAGAAATTTTAGATGAATTTGGTGAGCATCAAATGGAAACAGGAGATATGATTGTTTATACTTCGGCAGATTCTGTTTTACAGATTTGTGGACATGAAGAAACATTTGGATTAAATGAACTTTATCGTTGCTGTGAAATTGCAAGAGAATTAACATTTAAGGATGAATGGAAAGTAGGAAGAGTTATAGCAAGACCATATTTAGGGATGAAAAAAGGTGAATTTAAACGTACAAGTAATAGACATGATTATGCTTTAAAACCATATGGAACAACTGTACTTAAGACATTAAAGGATAATGGTTTTGATGTAATATCTGTTGGGAAAATAAATGATATATTTGATGGTGAAGGTATAACTGAATCAAACAAATCAAAAGATTCTGTTCATGGAATGGAGCAAACTATAGAAATAATGGATAAAGATTTTAATGGATTATGCTTTGTTAACTTAGTTGATTTTGATGCATTATGGGGTCATAGAAGAAATCCAGTTGGTTATGCAGAAGAATTAGAAAAGTTTGATGTTAATTTGGGTAAAGTATTAGGGAAATTAAAGAAAGATGATTTACTAATAATTACTGCAGATCATGGTAATGATCCAACTTATAAAGGTTCTGATCATACACGTGAATATGTTCCTTTTTTATCATATTCACCATCTATGAGTGAATATGGATTAATGGAAACAAGCGATAGCTTTGCTGCAATTGGAGCTACAATAGCAGATAACTTTGATTTAGAAATGCCTAAAAATACAATTGGTAAATCAGTATTAGATAAACTTGTTTAAAGGTAGGAAAGGTATTAATTAATGATTGAGACGATTAACAAATTGAAAAATAAATCATATGAAAATTTTTTAAGAAAGATATTAATAGCAATAGTTGGAGTTGCGTTGGTAGGTATTGCACTTGCATTTAACTCATCAGCAATGTTAGGAAATGATCCAGTTGCAGTTTTTTATGATGGAGTCCGTAATTTATGTGGACTTCCACGAGAAGAACTTGGACTAGTAACAAATTTAATAAATTGTGCTTTTGTAGTTACAATGTTCATATTAGGACGCAAGTATATAAATATAGGGACGTTTGTGTATGCAGTACCAATGGGGAGTTTTATTGATTTAGGGTTTAAAATACATCAAATGCTTAATATCCCCAATACTTTAAACTGGAGAATATTTACTGCTTTTTGTGGCTGTTTAATGTTGTTTTTAGGTGTTGGTATTTTCATAGCAGTAGATATTGGAATGGACCCATGCACAGGAATTGTAGTTATTCTAAGAGATAAAATAAAGAGTCAATATAAAACATCAAAAATAATTTGTGATATTTGTATGTTGACTCTAGGACTTATATTTGGTGGAAAGATAGGTGCTGTTACAGTTATTGCAGCTTTAATTGCTGGACCAACTATACAGAAAGTATCAGAGGTTTTTGATAAGAGAGTTTTGAAGTTGATTAAGTTAAGTAAATTAACAGTTAGTAATAGTTAATTTAAAATAAAAGTTTGGAGGATAATATTATGACAAATACACCAACTCCCCATAATGGGGCTAAATTAGGAGAAATAGCAAAAACAGTACTAATGCCAGGAGACCCGTTAAGAGCAAAGTTTATTGCAGAAAATTTCTTAGAAGATATTGTTCAATTTAATTCAGTTAGAAACATGCTGGGATATACTGGAACTTATAAAGGAAAGCGTATCTCTGTTATGGGTGGAGGCATGGGAATGCCATCTATAGGAATTTACTCATATGAACTATTTAATTACTATGATGTAGATAATATTATTCGTATTGGAACTGCAGGAAGTTTATCTGAGAAATTACATTTACGCGATGTTGTAATCGGTTTAGGAGCGTCAACTGATTCAAATTATGCTTCACAATATAATTTACCAGGTACTTTTGCTCCGATTGCGAGCTTTGATTTAGCTAGCAGTGCAGTTGAAAAGGCAAAGGAAAACAACATAAATGCTGTTATAGGAAATATACTATCATCTGATATATTTTATAATGCAGATAAAACAGCATTAGAAAAATGGAGAAGCATGGGTATTCTTGCAGTAGAAATGGAAGCTGCTGCACTTTATATGAATGCTGCAGAGGCTGGAAAAAATGCACTATGTTTACTTACAATTTCAGACTGCCCATTAACAGGTGAATCACTTTCAGCAGAAGACAGACAATTGAGTTTTACAGAAATGATGAAAATTGCACTTGAAATAGCAAAATAATAAATTTTTAGGAGGAAGTATTATGAAAAAAATTATCGCATTATTAATGACAACAATGATGGTGGGAACTATGGCTGGTTGTGGATCAAGTAATACTAAAACAGCGGATAAGGGAACTAGCAGTGAAAAGGAATATAAGGTTGCAATGGTAACTGATACAGGTGGTGTAAATGACCAATCTTTTAATCAATCTTCATGGGAAGGATTACAAAGCTTCGAGAAAAATAATAAAGGAGCTAAGTCCAGTTATTTAGAGTCTAAGCAAGAATCAGATTATGCTACTAATTTAGATAAAGCTGTTGATGGTGGTAATAAATTAGTTTGGGGTATTGGTTTTGCAATGTCAGATGCAATAACAAATTCAGCAAAATCAAATCCAGATGTTAGCTATGCTATAGTTGATAATTCATATGGAGATAAGACTCCAGCTAATGTAACAGGAGTTATGTTTAGAGCTCAAGAACCATCATTTATGGTAGGTTATGTAGCAGGAAAGACAACTAAAACAAATAAAGTAGGATTTGTTGGTGGTATAAAAGGTAATATAATAGATCAATTCCAATATGGATATCAAGCAGGTGTACAATATGCAGCAAAAGAATTAAACAGGGAAATTACTGTAGATGTTCAATATGCTGAAAGTTTCTCTGATGCATCAAAAGGAAAAGCAATTGCAAATAAAATGTTCTCTTCTGGATGTGATATTGTATTCCATGCAGCGGGAGGTGTTGGAGTAGGTGTAATTGAAGCAGCGAAAGAAGCAAATAAATTTGCAATAGGTGTTGACCGTGACCAAGCATATTTAGCTCCTGCTAATGTTTTAACATCAGCATTGAAATTAGCTAATGTTGCAGTTGAAAATCTTTCAAAAGAAGCTATGAATGGAAGTAAAATTGGCGGACAAACATTTACCTATGGATTGAAAGAAAATGCTGTAGGAATTCCAACAGAAAATAAAAACATGGATCCAGCAGTATATAAAGCAGTTATTGCAATTCAAGATAAGATTAAAGATGGTTCTATAGTGCCACCTTTCAATGAAGAAACTTACAAGGAATATATGAAAAAGTAAAATTTGATTTTTTAGAAAAAGGCAACTTGTCAAAAGTTATGTACTATGCTAATAGCATGAATAGCTGTTAGCATAGTACATAAATATAGTACGTAAATGAGGAGGATTCGGTATGGAAATTAACGAACAATATGCAGTGCAAATGCGTGGAATTACAAAAATGTTTGGTTCGTTCTGTGCCTTAGATGATATCAGTCTTGATATTAAAAAGGGTACAATTCATGCACTACTTGGAGAAAATGGAGCAGGTAAAAGTACATTAATGAATGTACTTTATGGATTATATCAAGCTGACGGGGGAGAAGTATATCTTAATGGTGAAAAGATAAACATAAAAAACCCTAATATAGCTATTGAAAATGGAATAGGAATGGTTCACCAACACTTTATGTTAGTTGAAAACTTCACAGTAACACAAAATATTGTATTAGGTAGTGAAATTACAAATAAATTTGGAATGTTGGATATGAAAAAAGCCCGCGCAGAGATAATAAATATTGTGGAAAAATATGGATTAGAGGTAGATCCAGATGCAAAGGTTGAAGACATTTCAGTAGGGATGCAACAACGTATTGAAATATTGAAAGCCTTATACCGTGGAGCTGATTTATTAATATTAGATGAACCAACAGCAGTACTTACTCCACAAGAAATCCAAGATTTAATAAAGATTATGAATAATCTTGTTGCAGATGGTAAAACAATAATTATAATTACACATAAATTGAAAGAAATAAAGGAGTCCTCTGATGTTTGTACAATAATTCGTAGGGGGAAATATATAGATACAGTTAATGTTAAAGAGGTAACAGGGTCAGAACTTGCTACTATGATGGTAGGCCATGCAGTTAAATTAGTTGTTGATAAAGAACCTGCCAAACCAAAGGAAGTTGTATTTGAAATAGATAATTTAAGTGTAAAAGATGAAAGAAAATTAGATGCAGTTAAGAATTTATCACTTAAGGT
>Ga0224516_1000111_pt1 | contig 20152 bp, 17 predicted proteins | sample IRFST0metaG_FD_179884 | JGI IMG/M metagenome (GOLD analysis project Ga0224516, IMG submission 179884) | Peat soil microbial communities from Stordalen Mire, Sweden - IR.F.S.T0 | ecosystem: Environmental > Terrestrial > Soil > Wetlands > Peat | place: Sweden: Norrbotten County, Stordalen Mire... | reverse complement strand
GTTCGCTCAGCGATCCGATCCACTGGCCGGGTTTGGCAGCGCCCAACTGCTGGCGGGGATAAACAGCACCGATATTGACTACGAAGAGTGGGTATCGCGTGATGAGCTGACCCTCCTGATCGTGTCGACAAGGAAGGGGGGAATGGGGAAATCCGACATTTGGAGGGCAACGCGGGTGCGACGAACCGACGACTTTTCTCCGCCCACGACCCTGGTGGGGGTCAACTCAAGCGCGAGGGACGATCGTCCAGCAGTTTCGAGCGACGGTCTGACGATCATCTTCTCTTCCGATCGAGCGGGCACCGCTGGGGATCTGGATCTTTGGCTCGCCACCCGATCAAATGCGCAGGCCGATTTCTCGAACCCCACGAACCTAAGCGCTCTGAACAGCACAGCGTCGGACGGTGAGCCCAACTTTTCGGCCGATGATCGCGAGCTGTTCTTCATCTCGTCCCGCGGTGGCAGCTTCGAGATCTACCGAGCCGTGCGCGCTTGCCAATGACGAAGCGCGGTCTGACGGGTCAGTCCTCGTCGTGGCGCGAAGATGGAGCCTCGCGCACGGGCGCGCCGGGGGCGATGGGCGCGGCCTGCGGAACGCATCTCTCGGTCGCGGCGATGATATCGCGCAGGTTCCGGTCGAGGTCGATGTTGCAGTCCCGGCCGACCAAGGCGTTGATGGCTTTTCTCGCCTGGTAGCGCACCAGAGGCAGCGGATGGGCAATTTGCCGCGCCAGAAGCGGCAACGCCTCGCGCACCTTCTGCTCGCGCAGGCTGATGATGGCGACTGCTTGCTCATGGGGCTTGCCTCGCGCCAGCGTGGAGAGCAGGGGCGGCTGCTGCAAATCGCCGTAGAGCGCCTGCAAGGCCTGGCGGTCATAGCGCTTGCCCCACCAGCGCTCCATTTCCGACACCAGTTCCTCGGCACTCTTGCGGGCATGGCAAAGCGCACACTCCAGCGGCCGGTCGCCCTGCACGCGCGCGCCTTCGGTGGGCGAGCCGATTCGGTGGTAACGCCCCAGCGTGTAGGTCAACGCCAGATTCTTGCGCGGCATGTGACAGTTGATGCACACGCCGCCCGCCGCCTCGGGATCATGGTGGGCGTGTGAGCGCAGGGTTTCGCGGCTGGCGTAGGCCGCATGGCATTTGGTGCAGGTGGCGTTGCCCGCCGGGGTGGCCAGCGCAGCCAGATCATCCGGATCGTCGTCGCGGTGGGGATCGTGACAGTCGGTGCACGCCAGAGCACGACTGCACCCACCCAACAGCAGATCCCTTGCCTCGCCCGAGTTGGTGGAACTGCCGCCCGGCGATCCACTGTGGCGGAGGCCTCCCTCCCAGGTGAAGGGATAGCGCGAGAACAAAACCTGGTGGCAGCGTGCGCAGGTCCGGTTGATCGACTCGGCGCGGGTGATGGGGCCGTGGCCCGGCGCAGGCTGCACCCGCAGAAATGGGCTGCGCGGTTCGTACGAGGTGGAAACCCGCGGCTGCTGCACGTGTTCGCGGCACCCGCCGTGGCAGGCCTCGCAGCCGATGCCGATCTCCAGGAGATGATCGGCCCCGAAACGCTGGCTCATCTCCGTGATTCCCTGGCGCAACGAAGTGGGCAGGTCGGTCGGCGCGTCGCTCGCCCCGCCCAGGAGATGGACCTCATCTGCGACGGCCGCGCGCACAGCATTCGAATCGGCGATCTGCAATCCCCAACGCCGGTTTTCGGGCAAGAGTGCGTCCACCACCTCGCCCTGGTAGGCCGGCGCACCCTTGCCCAGCAGGGCGCCCCACAGCGACAGGAATGCGGGTGCGGTGTTGTGGCACAGCACACAAGACTGGTTCCACACGGCACCGGCCTTCAGTCCGGGACGCTCACGTACCATCACGGAATAGCCCTTGAGCCGGAACGAAGCTGTCTCGAAGAAGTAGCTGGCTGGCAGGATGACCTCGTCGTGCACATCGCCGATGATGCGGGCGTCGGGCTGCGTGCCCGTGACCTCGACGCCGGCGAAATCTTCGCGGGTGCGTCCGCCGATCACGCGCGTGACCCGGTATAGGTGATCTCCAAAGCGTCGTGACTGAACCCGCACGAAGCGTGTGCCGGCCTGCAACTCAAAACGCGCCTGATCGTCCTTGAATTTCCAGGTGCGTCCGTCAAAGGGAGCCCGAATCGCTGCAGTCGCGGGAAGACGGGTCATCTGCCGCATAGGCGAGCCCAGCCAGTCGTCGTACAGGCTCTTGTGGCACGTGCGGCAACTTGCAGATCCGGCGTAGTCGGCGCGCAGAATATTGCTATGCGTCGCGGGGGGTTCAGCGGCGGCGGTCGCTGAAGAGGACTCCGCGCTAGCATCGCCGACGCAGCCCGAGGCCCACAGAGCCAGTGTAGCCACGCGCATGGCCGCGCCAGAAAGCGGAAAATGGGATCGGCGTCGCCTCGTCATCGAGACAACTCGTCTGTGTCCAGGCAACCTCATTATGGCTTCACCCAACCCTGCCGCATGAGTTTGCCCCGACCGGTCGGCCAAACAAGGCAATTGGCTGCGCACACGGAACTCCGTTCTGGTTCGCAACCCGGCGACGAGCACGATAAACTCGACCAATGATTTCATTCTTGCTCTTGCCCTTGCTCGCGGCAAGCACGGCGCGGCCGCAGGTTGGCGAACCCGCGCCCGCTTTCGAGGCGCAAACCCTGGCGGGCAAGAGCGTGCGCGGCGAGAACCTGCGCGGACAAGTGACGGTCGTGGAGTTCTTCGCCAGTTGGTGCGAGCCGTGCCAAGAAAGCCTGTCGGACATCCTGGCCATCCGCGAGGGTCTCGGTTCGCGCTTCGGTCTGATGGTGGTCGCGGTCGAGGGCGACGTGGCACCCTTGAAGGATTTCTTCGCCAGGCATCCCCTGCCCGCTGGAAGCGTTGTCGCGCTGGATGGGGATGGCGTGTTGGCGCGCACGCTGGGCGAGGATCGCTTGCCGACGGCATTCTTCTTGGACGCGAGGCTGATCATCCGCCACATCAACCGCGGTCACGGCGCGGGGTTTCGCAAACGAGCCGGGCAGTGGCTGTCCTCGATGCTCGCGACCAGTCGGTAGCGGCCGCAGGTTTGTTGGCTACCAGAACCGGTCAGGCGGCGGTGCGCCGCAGCCAAAGTAGACCTCCACGACCTGGTAGGTCCCGTTCTTTAGCCCATCGCAATAGCTGCCGTTCAATGTGACGGTCATATTATCCGGGCTGAGCGAATATCCGTCCGACGGATCCAGCGGCACCTTGGTCGCGTGGTCAAGATACACGCCGAGGTTGCTGGGGTCGGGCGGAACCGTGGCCATGGTGAACGTGCAGCTCGCCACCGCCACAACGATGGAGCTAAGCGCCGTGGTGAGCTGGTCGGGGGAGGTCGCGGGGTAGTAGTCCGTGGTTCCGCCGTTCTGGGCGAACTGGGTCAGGCTGCCAGGAGACGGTCCGATGCCGATGACGTAGGTCTTGATGCCAGCAGCAGCGGCGGTAGCGATGACGGTGGCGGTGTCCTGAATCGAGGCATCGGTGACATCGCTGGAGGTCCCGGGGTCGCAATTGGGCTCGCCATCGGTGGCCAGGAGGATGTAGTGGGGCCAGCCATCGTTCAACGTACCGAGATAGGTGACGGCCGCGGAGATGGCAGCGGTGGTCGGAGTCTGGTTTGCCGGGGAGGTGGCGGCAATCGCAGCTTGGATTCGAGCAGGGGTTGCCGGCACCGCAACATCGACTCCTGGGTTTACTGTGCAGGCCGTCTTGCCCCCAGGCGACGAAAAGAACTTCAAGCCCCACTGCACGCTGGCGGGGGAGGAGGCGAGGACCTGATTGAGGGATGTTGTCATAGTGGACCATCGCGCCGTGCAAGTGGCAGGGGCGCCGCGAGCACCGCAAGTAACGTTGTCGGAGGCGATGTCGTAGGCCATCGATCCCGAACGGTCCAAGATCAAGAGAAGATCCACTGGCTGTGGGGTCGGGTTTTGGGTCTGGAGTCCGCAGTTGGCGTCGGCGGTGGCCGCCACTATTTCCGCGTCATGGCTGCCAGCGTCGAGGTTCTCGGGAAGGGTCAGATCGGTGAAGACGGGGCCGTTGCCACCGCCCCCGCTACCGCCGGTGCTGTTGCCGCCTCCGCCGGTCGACGCGCCCGTGCTTGTAACGCCGCCGCCTGCGTTGCCCCCACCGGTCGTGACGGGTTGGTTGGGCCCGCATTGGACCGAAAGCACTCCCGCCAGCATGCAAGCAACTATTGAACCGATTGTCCTAGCGGTTGCCGATTTTTTCATTGGTGACTCCACAGCGGAACGCGACGTTGTTACGCCCGACTTCCAATCCAAGACCAAGCCGTTGCGGCGATCTTGCTCTCCACACATTCCGGGTCGTGAGGATCGCTCTCACGGGGAGGGAACCAATTCCCCTTTCTGCGCCTCGCTACTCGATTCAAAGAAGACGTAGTCGCTACAGCCCTGCTACGAATCGGAACATTCCGGCGTCTTCGCGGTCTCTATGCAACTTGCCAGAAATCGCGCAGAAGTCCAGAGCGTCATGCGGCTGGCTCGCAGTTGACCCGCAGGATTCACGAAGCAGGGTTTTGTTGGCCATAGCGCGCCGAGTTATCACATGATGACGGGCGTTTGTCTACGCCCGCGCGCCGCAGGTGCGCGGAAAGTCCGGAGGCGGGTCCAGGCTTTGAACTCGGATGGAAGTGACGCAAATAGACACCGCGGGGACTACCACACGATCTCGGCCAGACAGTCGCGCGAGCAGCCGTCGCCGCTCACGGTATTGCCGTCGTTGCACTCTTCCCCCTCGGCGGTCTGCACGACGCCGTCGCCGCAGCGCGGACCCAGCAGGCAGGTGGCGGTGCAGCCGCCGTAGGCGCCGGTGTTCTTGTCCGTGCCCAGGTCGCATTCCTCGCTGAACTGGCCGTCCAGCTTACCATCGCCGCAGAATCCGCTGTTCACGCAGCCGGGTGCGCAGCCCGCCCGACCGGTGGTGCTGTAGGTGGTCCGATTCACGCCGTCGTCGCACTCTTCATCCGGGCTTTGCAGCTTGCCGTCGCCGCAGTAGGGTCCGCGCTTGCAGTCGGCCGTGCAACCGTTGTAGGCGCCGGTGTTCTTGCCTTGGCCTAGATCGCATTGTTCGGGGGGCACCGTCACACCATCACCACAGGTGGGCTGGCAAACGCTGGATGTGGGCGCGAAGCCCGTCAAGGTCAATTCGAAGTTGGAGGCGGTGGAGTGGCGTTCGGCATGAAACAAGGCGATTTCGTAGAGTCCGCCGATTGCCAAGCCCAGCGCGCTGGCGCTTTGGTCGACAGTCAAGATCCGCTCGAGCCGGGGATGCAACCCGCCCAAGTCCAGGGCGAGGTTGCGGTTGATGAAGATCCACACATCGTCGTCGCCGCTGAAGGTCAGGCTCTCACCGCCCCGGTATTGGAAGTAGTAGCGCACCTCGGTGCTGAACCCGAAGTTGTGCATGCCCCCGTCGTTCACCGTGGCGTCAGCCTGTGCCGTGGCTTCTTTGGCGGGCGGAGCGGTGAAGCCCCTGTTGTCCAGCGGGAAGAAACCCATATTGGCGGAGTCGAAGACATACGAGCCGTTGGCCAGGCGCGGCAGGAGCAGGGCGCCGGGGACTGTGATGTTCACGCCCGGTGTGTCGCGGTACCACTGGTCGAAGTTGGCCGAGGTGGTCAGCTCTTGGCCCATGGGACACAGGGTCGTCACCCCCGGCTGGGCGCAACGACCGTCCATGACCGGCTTGCCCGTCGGATCCAAGGTGCTCTTGACCAGATTGGGCGTGTAGGCGGTGGACGGCTGGCCAAAGGTCTCGAAGTCGGGGTGTTTTGTGGCGCCCGCCAACGGGAAGCTGATGAAGTCGCGATAGGTGGTAAGCAGGTTCAGTTGGGTGGGCGGACTTGATGACGAGTCGCCGCAGGTGAAGCCGGGTTCCTTCTTGCATGTCTGCGAGCAGCCATCACCGTCCTTGGTGTTGCCATCGTCGCATTCCTCGCTGCCCAGTTTGATGGCGTCCCCGCATTTCGAGACACAAGTCCCGGTGCTGCAGTCTGGTTCCAGGGCGCAGCTGGCGGAACAGCCGTCACCGTCCACCAGGTTGCCATCGTCGCAGGCCTCGGCGCCTTCCTTCTTGCCGTCGCCACACACGGTCTTGCGACACACGGACGGCTGCGAAGCCGAGGGCGTGGCGGGCGGAGGATTGCAGACATAGCCGGCTTCGAGTTTGCACGCTGCGGAGCACCCCTTGCCCACGTTGGGCGGATCGCACTGCTCGCCCCCCGTCAGGACGGCATCGCCACAATGGGGCGTGCACGGGACGCCCGCTTGCAGGCAATCCCAGCCCGTCTCCACCTGGCAGTCAGCCGAGCAGCCGTCGCCGCTGGTGGTATTGAAGTCGTCGCAGGTTTCGTTGCCGCCCAGTTTGCCGTCCCCACACGCAACCAGGTATTCGCACGCCACGCCCGGCTGAGGGCAGACATAGTCTTTCTCCACCGTCTTGCAGTCAGCCGAGCAGCCGTCGCCCGAACGGCTGTTACCGTCGTCGCACACTTCGTCCAAGCCCGGATCGATCTTGCCGTTGCCGCAGCCCACGACCGCCACGTCGGCGTTGGTCCGATCGACCGCAGGTCGACGATCGGGTGCACTGCCGTCAGGGGGCAGCACGATGATCGGTTGGGCGTCGCTGTTGCCGGGCATGGTCACAGCGCTGCCGCTGCCGCCAACACCTCTCGCTGCATCGGCACGGGGCGACTCGATCCCGGCATCCGGTTCACACGCCATGGCGAAGACCAATCCCAAAACCGGGGCAAGCCGTGTGGGGCAGCGCGGCGGTACACGGAGCCGGTGGTCCGAGAAGGCAGTCATTGCCTCGGTGCTGAGATTGTACATGGGCCGCGTGGGCTTGAAGTTCATCGCGTCATTCAATTTCTTGAGCCGTGGGCTCTCAGTCCTGGCACTTGGCGAAGGTAACCTAAAATAAGGGGGAGTGACCCACCAAAACGGGTCATTCTGGGAGGCCGCTTCACGTTAGGATTTCGCTGTTTCTGACCGCCAACGCCACGCTGGCTCATTGCATAGGAGTCTCGCCACGATGAAAACCTGTCTCACCCAAGTCTTCGCAGGCATTTTCGCTCTGACCGCGCTTTCACTGTTGGGCTGCAGCTCCGACAGCTCCCCAGCTAGTGCCACTTCTGGAGGAGCCACAAGCGGCGGGGTCAACGGTGCAGGCGGCAAGAGCGCCACGGGCGGCGAGACCACCAGCAGCGGCGGCACCAGCGTCGCAACTTCTGCAACAGGCGGCGCAGCCGGAGGAATAACAGGCAGCGGCGGCGCCTTGGGCAAGGGCGGCACCAGCGGGACAGGCGGCTCTGCCAGTGGGACAGGCGGGAGGGGTAGTGGAGGCAGCGGAACAGGTGGTAGCACCAGCGGGGCCGAAGGCGGCACGAGCGCTGCGGCCGGTGGCACGAGCGCTGCTGCCGGTGGCACGAGCGCGGCGGCCGGTGGCACGAGCGCGGCGGCCGGTGGCAGCAGCGCTGCTCCCGGTGGCGCCCGTGGGACCGGCGGCAGTATGGCCGGGACCACCGGCAGAGGCGGAATGGGCGGCGCGGGCGGAAGAGGCAGCTCCTCAGGCAGCGGCGGAACCAGTGGATCTACCGACGGCGGCGCCGGTGGCGGCGGGACCGGGCCCTTCCCGGATGCTGGCCCGGTCGATCCCAACAAGAAGATCACGGTTTGGTTGGTTGGCGACTCGACCATGCAGAACTGCCAAGGCAGCGGCCAGTGCGGCTGGGCCGCGGAATTCCAGCAATACCTTGGCCCCAACGCCACCGTCTCCAATCAGGCGCGGGGTGGCCGAAGTATCCAGACTTGGATTTGGGGCGACCCCAACGTTTCGAAAACCGCGACCGATGCGAATGGCGAGTGCCAGGTCATTGATACCAGCACCTACTCGGACAACCTGACGACCATGCTCGATCCGACGAAAGGGATGCAGCCGGGCGACTGGGTGTACGTCGCGTTTGGCATCAACGACGCCAGCGCCGGTTGCAATCGGCATGTCGGCTCTGCCCTCTTCCAATCTGACCTTGACTTTATGGCCAAGACCATAAGGTCCAAGGGCGCGAACCCGATCTTCGGTACGTCGACCAGCGGGCAGTCATGTCAAGGCTCAACCAATGTTCCCAACCGCGCATTCGGGCCGGAAACCAAGGCCGCTGGCGCTGCCGACGACGTGCCGGTCATTGATCTGACGACGCTTTCGGTTGCTCTGTACAACAGCCTCAAGCTCTGTCCGAGCGGCAGCTCGACTTTCTGGTTCGACGGCACCCATTTCAAGACAGACGGTGCCACGCAAGTGGCGGGCGTTGTGGCCCAGGCAATAAAAGATCAAGGCATTGGCCTGGCCGCCTATCTGAAATAGTCGGTCTGGCTAGAGGCAAAGGCCCAGCCAAGTTGCGGCCGCCGGTTTCTAGGCCGGCCAGGGCAGTCAATTGTTTCCGTGCGGAAAGAAGGAATCGTCGTAGCTGAACTGGGTCAAGCGATCGAAGGTGATGGCGCCGAAAAGGTTGACTGCCACCGCCCAGAGTAGGAGCACCTTCCACAGTACGGTCAGCCGGCGATTCCCCACCGCGAGCAGCACGATAAAGAAGACCATGTAGTCCAGGCTGAAGCGGTAACCAAACTGGATGTAGCCCGAATTTTGGTATAGCAGCGAGGGCAGCGCCGTGAGCAGGACCGTGATCCACAGACCCCGCGCCAGCGGGCTGCGCTCGGCCGGCGCCACGGTGTAGGCCAGGTTGGGCGAGGTCACGAGCAAGGACATGCCATGTGCGCCAACCTTCACGTAGGGGTATTGCGCGAGAAGGCGCGGCAGCAACACCAGCGCACACGCCAGGTTGCGCGACAGGAAGTGCAGGTTGAAGAGGCCCCACTTTTGAATCCGGTCCTGCCACGCGATGTTCAGGTACTCGTGACCGAATACGTAGAACTTCCCGAAGCGCAAGTAGTTGTGGGTTAGCAGCACGGCCAAGATCGCCCCGGCGGCCAGAGAAAAGCGCAAGAACTTTCCCAGTAGACCGGCCGGCAAGCCCTCTTTGCGCAATCTACGCAGGCGATTCCAGCCGCCGGTCACGCGCACGACTTCAAAGAAAAACAGCGGGAACATGAATCCGAGCGGGGTGCGCGTGGCAAAGCCCAGGCCGACGAACAGCCCGGCCAGGGCTGGCCGCGACGCCTCGATCGCGGCCCAGGCGTAGGCAATCACGCAGGTCACAGCGATGACATGGGCGGTGTACCAGACCTGCCCCAGCACTGAGCTGTAGAAATAGACCGAGCCCGCCCCCAGCATGGCCGTCAGCCAAAGATCGTCGGCCACGCTGCGCTTGCTGTAGCCACGGCGTTGCAGCTTGCGCAGCAGCAGGAAAAGCAACACCGGATTGAACGCCGCCCAGATGACAGTGAAGAGCACGTCGTTGAAGGCGAGGTGCCAGATCGCCACGAACGGCAGCATCAGCACCGCCGGAAACGGCGGAAAAGACACGTAGCGGATCCAGGAACGCGAGACGATCTCGTCTTTGTCGACGGTCAGGGACGGGCCATGCAGGGGATAGAAGCGATCGGTGGGACCGACTGTGCGGAACTGACCCTTGAGCGTGCGGCCGTCTTTGAGGTGCAGGACCTCGACCCGCGCCCAGTCGTTCTCGTTGGGTGGATTGCTGGCCAAGTCCAGGCGGCCGTGCAGCCAGCCGTCAGCCAGGTAGGTGAAGTGGTTGTAGGCGGAATGCTGCCGAAGCCGCCCGTCCGAGGCACCCAGGTAGGCGCCCAGAAACACGACGTAGATGATCGCCAGGCCCCAAGGGCGGGAGAAGAGGCGTTCGAACCGAGTCATGGGGGCAAGGGCTCCTGGCGCGGCGGAGGCGCCCCGCGCTGATAGGCGACGACGAACGGCACGCCCTCGTGAGCATAGACCTGGGTTGGCCGGGTGGTCTGATAGGCCTCCCAGTGCAGGTACTCGTAAACCGCGAAATGCTTTTCCAAGATGACGATACCGAGATCAGACTGGGCCACCAAGGGCTCACCCACGCCCAGGTCGCCAATTCCCACCGGCAGCCGGCCATCGCGAACATACATCATGACAGCGTCGTGGAGAACGTCGTGCCAGTAGATGCGGTTGGACGGGGGGCGATGCGCCTTGATCCAGGGCAGCAGCGGCAGCACGGAATAGCCCCAGAACTGCCGGTTCATGCCCAGCGAAGCGCCACCGGCGAACCCGCCCGCCAGAAGGTTGTAGTGGCCCAGGCCGTCGGGATGCGAGCGTTGGGTCTCGGCCACCGCGGGCAGGCACAGCAGACCGGCTAGGGCTGCGGGCAACGCTCGGCGTAGGAGTGACGGCTGCACCAGCGTCGCGGCTTGGTGTGTGACCCAGGCTAGGCCCACGCCGGCCACCATGGCAAGGAATGGCATGGCCGTCAGAAAGTGCTTCACCCCACCGAAAATCGGAGTCGAGGGAACCGCCAGGGTCGCCAGCGGTCCCAGGATCTGCACTGCGAGGAAAATGCCAGGCGCCAGGTCCACATCAGCGCCGGGCCGCAGCCACGAGGCGCGCGCCCCAGGCTCGGGCGGCTCGGGACTGATGAGGGTGGGCTCGTCGGTCGGCGCCCCCTTTCGGCGTCGGCGGGCCAGCACCACTGTACCCGCGGCGGCCAGGACCAGGGTGGTCACCGGCACAGTGAATGCCGTCGACACAAACGGGAATGTCGCACGCAGCAGCCAGCGGCCGGTTTGCGTCGGCGGCGGGGGCAAGTTCCAGTTCCGGCCCAGGTACTCGAAGTTGTAGTGCTCGTGTTGCATGTGCCGCTGCATCCACTCGCGCGTGCGCGCCACCGGCGCGTGCCACAGCCAGGGCCAGAGTGCGAACAAGATGATGGGGCCCAGGGTGGCCATGGACACGAAGGCCAGGGGGACACGCGGCGGGCGCAGACGGAGAAGATCACCTCGCCGCATCCACAGGTAGTGGACCAAGAGGAAACAGGGGATGAGCCAGGCGTTGTGTTTGGTGGCCAGGGCCAGGCCATAGAAGACGCCGCACAGAATGCCCCAGCGTGGCGAGCGCAGCGATTTCCAGTAGGCCAGCGCCACCAGCACGGCCATGACCGCGATAGGCGCATCGAAGCACGAGATCTGGGCGTGAAAGAAGGTGTGTGGCTGCGCGAGCGAAAGCACGGCTGCCCCCGCCGCGGCCCATGGGCCGACCCAGCGACGGGCAAACCCGTAGACCAGCGCCACACCGAGGCCGGCCAGCAGGATGGTGGGAAAGCGAAAGGCGGTCGACTCGCGCGGAAACAGGGGCAGGGTCCGATGCTTGTGCACCGCAATCGGGTGCAGGCCCTGTTTGGGTCCTACGCAGTCGCAGCGATGGAACAGGCGCCACGACAGGCCGTAGAGTGTCTTCATCAAGGGCGGGTGCTCGTGATTGTCGCCCCAGAAGCTGTCGACCACCGTCTGCGAGAAGGCGCGCCCCGGCTTGCCCTCGCGCAAGGCTTCTCCGAGCGTTTCGAACCAGCCCCAGTAGCGCTCGCCGGCGCGGAAGTATTGCGCTTCGTCCCGGGCCAAGCCTTGCTGGCCTTCCATCGCCAGCAGCCAGCCGCTCGCCGCCAGGGCCAGTGCGAGGGGCACGATCCAAGGCCGCCGCCACCGTCGGCGAGTTGCTTGCCCAATCGGGTCGGTGCTGGCCATCAACTGCGCGCCTCCGCCGCAAAGCCGAGAGTGCGCGCGTTGGGGTCATCGACGGTAATCTCGAAACGCACGCTGGGCGACTGTCCGGCCAGCGCTGAGGTGTCGAACCGGCGCAGGGTCCAGCCGCTCAGGCTGCCAGCCTCGATCTGACCCCACGGCCGCCCTTGGATGAGCACGCGCAGTTTGACCGTTCCCTTGCCCGCCTTGCGCAGCCACACGTTGTGCAGCCCGGCCCCCACAGCCAACTCGCGCCCCAAAGGAACGTGAGCGAATTCGATGACCGTCGTCGCCTGTCCCGCAGGCTGCGTAGCCAGGGCCAGATGCGGACTGGTGTCGATTTCGAGCAGCTCGGCTTTGACCGACTGGGCGGGCAGGCCCGGGCACTCGAAGCGATCGGGCAGATGAGAACACCAACTGACTTCGCCTCCGGGGGTGACGCGCAAGACGGTGGCGTCACTCCACCCCGCGACAAAATCGAACGAAACCCGGCTGGCTGGCCGCTCATAGCGCCGCAGGGTGAGCGCGCCGTGGCGGCTGGCCTGCGCAACGCGGCTGCCTTCGGTTTCCGGCGCCTGCGCGCCCCGCTGCGCGATCTCCCAGATGCGGCCGAAACGGGCGGCGTCGAGTCGCCCGGCCACGGAAATCGGGATCAGATCGCCCAGGTGCAGGCGCAGCAGTGGATCAGCCCAGGCGGGCGCTGCAACGATGAGATCGCCCGGCTGAAAGCCAGCCCGAACCTCGGCGGCGGCCCCGCGCCAATCGCGGTCGCTCGGCGCGCGCAGCGGCGCCAGTAGCGCGTTGGCAGTCTCGACCAGGGCTAGCGCCACGATGCCTGCGGCGCAAAAAGAGGCCAGGCGATGGCGCCGGAAGGATTCTGGGTCAAGGAGACTGCTCAATCTCACCGGCCGGCAGCGTACCGCAGTCGTGGCGGCGGAGCGAGGGCATCCGACGGGCGGGTGTCCGACGGGCGTCCGTGATGCCGAGGTTGCCGCGCTGGCCTTTCTCCGCTGCGAGCGATACCCTGTCGGGTGTTGTGGACCGCCGCCCCGTGAGCCTGGAGCGCCTGCGCCAGCGCCTGCTGGCGCTGCGCGCGGAGATCCTGAGCGAGGGCGACGTGGCGATCGAGCCGGCGCGCACTGACCCGACGGCAGTGGGCGGGGAAGAGGAGGAGCAGGCGCTCACCGAAATGAATCAGGTGATCGCCTCCAAGCGCAACCGGGAGCGGACGACCGCCCTGGCTCGCGTCCAGGCCGCGCTCAGGCGGCTGGACGAGGCGCCCGAGGATTTTGGTCTGTGCGGCGAGTGCGGCGATCCCATCGGCAAGCGGCTTGAGGTCATACCCTACGTCGAGCTTTGCGTGGAATGCCAGCACGCCCGCGACGGCAGCCCCAAGGGTCCGGGCCGTCGCCATCTGCGCGATTTTCGCTAGACTGATGCCCGGAGGACACCATGGAATTTCGCGAAGTCGTGGAGCAACGTCGGTCGCTGCGCTCGTTTGCGCCGATGGAAGTGAGCGAGGCTCTCATCAGAGACCTGGCCGGCGTGGCGGGGCTGGCCCCATCCTGTTCGAACAAGCAGCCCTGGCGCTTCGTGTTCGTGCGAAGTGTGGAAATGTTGCAACGGCTGGTCGCGACCTTGGCACCTGGAAATGCGGCCTGGGCCAAGCAGGCCTCCTTGGTCGTTGCGGTGTGGTCACAAGCCGATCTCGACTGCCGCACGCCCGATGGCCGTGACTACTACCAGTTCGACACCGGCATGGCGTCGGCCTTTCTGATGCTGGCGGCGACCGAGAAGCACCTGACCGGCCACCCGATTGCCGGATTCGATCCCGAGGCGGCTCGACAGGTCTTGGCACTGCCCGCCGGCGCCCGGGTGATCACTCTCATCATCATGGGCGGTCACACGCACGAGATCTCGCCCGCGCTGGCGGCTTGGCAGATCAAGGCAGAGACGGAGCGTCCGGCGCGCATGCGCTTCGAAGACTTCGCGACCATCGTGTAGTTCACGAGCGCTTGCTGTACCACGCAGGCAAGAGGCACTCGCACCATCGCCGGCTGCGTACTTTAGGGCTCGCTGTCCCGGACCGTAGACTCTGAACGCCACGTCTTCACCACGTCCCGTCACAGGTGCGCTCATTCGATAGCGCATCGTGAGTCAAGGTTCCTCTCGCCGCAGCCGGGCGAGAGAGTTGGGGGAGTGGATCTACCGGGGATTCATGGCACACAGACAGGAAGCAATCCCCGTTCCTACCGCCAGGTGCTCGATCTTCTTCGGCCGGGCCGCCAGATGCCGCCCTCGGCTGTGACGTTCCTGTCAGTCCGGGTGACAGGAACGTGACGGCCCACCAGGTTAGATTACTTCGCCCGGCCCGATTTGGACTGCTCGGCAGGCCGCAGGGTGACCAGGGTTGCGCCCCATCCACCGGCGCTCTCGTCCGCCAGTCGGAAGGAATCCACCTCGGGGAGACGGCCCAAAATGGCGTGAACCTGGCGCCGCAGGGCACCGATGCCTTTGCCATGGATGACGCGTACCTCGAGAATCTCGCGCTGACGGCAGGCAGCCAGGTACTCGGGAATGAGATCCTTCACCTCGCGAGGCAGAAAGGTGTGCAGGTCCAGGACCCCGTCGACAGGGACTTCCGTCGGAGTCTGGCTCACCGCCGATGCCTCTGGCGGGTCCGAGGCGCCATCCACTGGCCGTTCGCCGCTGCAAGGAGGCGAAAGGCAAGAGGGCGTAATGAAACCGTACCAAGCACAAGATGCAGTCTACCAGCGAGCCTCGTGCCAGGCGGCCACCTCGAGGGGTGACCGTTTCGAATGCGCAGCGTCAACGGTGACGACCGACGTCGCCAGAGAATCGAATTGAATGAGGGTTGCGCTCGTCCATAGAGTAAGCTCGCAAGGAGCACGTCATGAGAAAACTGGTCACAGCAACTGCCGTCTTGTTCGGACTTGGGACAGCGCTGCCTGCGCGGGCAGACCGCGACGATGAGCGGCAAGATCGTGCCGAGGCCCAGCGGCGCCAGCAGGACGACCGCGACCGCCAGGATCGCGAGCGCCAGGATCGCGAACGGCAGGACCGCGAGCGCGAGGCCTCCGAGCGCGAACGACAGATGCATGAACGAGAGGCGAGGGAAAGGGAAGGGCGCCGGGAGTTCCCCAATCGCGAAAGAGGCCCTGCGTTTCGGTTGCGTGTGGCTCCCCCGGCACCCAGGGCCGAGATGCGAACGGAGGCCCCATCGCCGCAACACATGTGGGTCCGTGGCTTCTGGGGTTACCAGGATGGCCGGCACGTTTGGATAGAGGGCCGTTGGGCGTTGCCGCCTGCGCAAGGCCGGGGCTGGATCGAGCCGCGCTGGGTGCTCGAAAACGGCGAGTGGGCTTTCTATTCGGGGTATTGGGAGCCGGCCGCCGCGGCCCCTCCCCCTGCAGCCTCGGCGCCCGCCTACGCCGAGCCGCCACCGGCTGAGGTCACGATCACCATCGGGCCGCCACACCGCCGAGCGGAAAGGGTGCCGCGCCAGCCTGGGAATGGGTACGTGTGGATCGCGGGTGACTGGATCTGGGACGGACACCAATACCGGTGGGCGGCAGGCCGTTGGGAAGCCCCTCGCTCCGGCTGGATGTGGGTGGCGCCCTACTGGCAGACCGATGGCAGTCAATACCGGTGGCGGCCCGGCTACTGGAAGCGGCGATAGGGTTCGGTCAGAAGCCCCGATGCACTTGCTGGCTCACGCTGCCAGGGTGCACCAGGACCGGTATTTGTGCGAGCGGCCGCGCACGACGTCGAAGAACAGCGCGCGCAGGCGTGTGGTCACGCCGCCCATCTGTCCAGCCCCCACGGGACGGTGGTCGATGCGTGTAACCGCGGTGATCTGCGCGGCCGTGCCGGTCAGGAAGATCTCGTCAGCCAGGAAAAGCTCACCCCGTTCCACCGGACGCTCTTCGACGGTTAGGCCCAATTCCTCGCGCAGGAGGGTGATAAGCGACCGGCGGGTGATGCCTTCCAAGACGCTCTGATCGAGGGAAGGCGTGACCGCGATCCCGCGGCGGATGAGAAAGATATTCTCGCCTGAGCCCTCGCTGACACGTCCGTCGCGGTTGAGCAGGATCGCTTCGTCGAAGCCGGCCAGCTCGGCGTCGCTCTTGGCAAAGGCGCTGTTCGCGTAGCTGCCCGTGATTTTTCCGCGCGGCGGGATCACGTTGTCTTCGGGCCGGCGCCAGGACGAGACCGTGCAGTGCGCACCCTCGGCCTTGTCGATATAGAGACCGAAGGGCACGGCCACCGCGGCCAGAACTGGCGTAAGGCCGTGCAACCGGACGCCGATCACCTCGTCTGAATAGAATGCCAGCGCGCGGATGTAGCAATCCTGGCGCAGTCCCTCGGCGCGCAGCAGGTCCAGCAGGGCCGCCGCGGTCGCTTCTTCCGACAGGGCCAGACTCATGCGCAGGATGCGGGCCGATTCGTGGAAGCGTCGCACATGGTCGGGCAGGCGAAACACGAACAGCTTGCCCTCCTCCTGGTTGAAGTAGCCACGAATACCCGCGAACACACCGGTGCCGTAGTTGAGCGCGTGGGTCAGGAGGCCCAGCTTTGCTTCAGCGTAGGGGAGAATGCGGTCGTGAAAGAAAGCCATGTGGGGAAGAGCCATGGGTGCCTCCTTGGGTCCGATTCAGATTCCAATCACCAATTGGTATCTGATATCCCTTGACTGTGCCACCATGAATGAGGCTATGGCACGCCTGGGTCATGCCTGGCAAGAATACCGGCCGCTCCCGCGCCGGGGCGGCGGACGCTTCGATGTCATCGTCTGAGACGGGCTACGGGCTAGGAATGAAGTTGAACGCGTAGACGACGTCGACATTGCCGCCACCGACAGGCTCGGGGAATTTCCAGGTAAAGAGGTGCCTGCGCAAACACTCCTCTATCGAGGGGTTGCTAACAGTCGAGTCACGCAGGACAACGGCGACCACGTTGCCCGTGGGGGAAATGGTGAACTGGCTGAGCACGCGGCCGGTGAGGTCAGGCTGTTTCACCAACTCCACTTCGTAGCACGCCCGCACCTCGCGGTGGTGTTCGCGGATGACATCTTTGATGACTTTCTTGTCCAGCGAACCGCGAACCGGTGGCCCGGACGGACCTCGTGCCACCGGTTTGGATGTGCCGCAGCCAAGCGCTGCAGCGATCGACAACAGAAAGGCCGCGTATTTCAGGTTCATGGTGTTTCCCACAGCTTGCTGCTGGCTCCGCTGGTGCCGAAATCCAGGATGGCCGTGATGATGTTGCGCATGGGATTGCTCCATTTCGCGGGTTGCGCCCAATCATCGACATGAAACAGGAAAGTGCAAGCGGAAGCGTGCTCTCATGGGGGAACTAGGCTTTCCTTGTCGCGTTCATCCTGCAATCGCGCTAGACAAGGCGAAAAAGAGGGCACCATCCCCACAAGTCCCGCCTGCCACACGCGTGGCAGGGCATCGGGGAGGCGCCCACAGAAGGAGATTCCATGAAGCGCATCATCGCCCTGGCCTTGGTCCTCCTGCCGGCCGCAGCCGCAGCCCAACCGACCGGGTCGCCGCAGTCCTTGCCTCTGGTTGTCGATCTGAGAAAGGCCGCCGTCGGGAGCTGGGCTGAGTACGGCATGACCTTCGGCGAGGCTGTGATGAAGTCACGCTGGGCCCTGGTGGCCCGGGATGCCAGCTCCACCACGCTGGAGATGTCGATGCAGGGTGGGCCGACCGTCCAGATGGGGGGCAAGGTCACGCTGAAGATGGTCCTTGATCCCGACCCCGTGGGCGCGGCGAAACCAGTCAAGGAGATCGTTATGCAGATCGGCGACGGCAGCCCGATGCAAGCGCCGCCCGACGCACCGGCGCAGAAGTTCCAGAAGCCCGATGCCAAGACCCTGGTGGGCAAGGAGACCATCAAGGTGGCGGCCGGATCATTCAAGACCACGCACTACCGGGACCACTCGCCGGTGGGCACCGTCGATGTCTGGGTCAGCGAGGAGATTCCGCCGCTCGGCCTGGTCAAGGTGGTGACCACGCCCGAGCCCAAGACCGGCGGAGCCAGCCCGCCGCCCATCCCACCGGCTACCATGGAACTCGTCGCCACCGGCACGGGCGCCAAGCCCACCATCACCAAGCCGGCCAAACCTTTCGACCCGCAGCAGATGATGGGTGGCGCTCCGCCGACCGGCAAGAAGCGCAAGTAGCGCGGCAAGAACTCGGCTGGTGAGCCCGGGCCTCGTCGCCGGAGCGCGGTTGCGTTAGGCAGGTGCTATCGGCGGCCAATCTCGGCGCTTGCTCGCAAGCTGCCCACCCCTGTAGACTCGCGCAGCCATGCAAGCATCGCTCGAGGTCTGCTACGCAGGCGTTGTCATTGCTCGCGCCGAGGAACTGCGCGAAGGCGAGGGAGGCGAGTTCTTCATCGTGATGAAGGATCCACTTCCCGTGGGCACGCTGGTGGGTCTGCGCTCGGCAGATTCGCTGGTCTCCGTGCGGGTCTTGCGTGTGGTGGAATCATCCGACGGGGCAAGCAGTGGAATGCAGGTACGGTCGGCGGGCTCAGACGAAGCCGTGGCGGCGCTGTGGATCCCGCCGCCGCCCACGGTCGAGCCTGCCAGCACGCCGCCGGTCTCGGCCACACAAGCGCCCGATGCCGTCGTGCCGCTGGCCTCCGTCGAGGCAGCGCCAATCCAAGCCGCGCCTGCGGAGGCCGCAGCCGTGCAGTCGGCCTTTGAAAGCCCGGCCGCGGCTTCGATCGAGGAGCCCATTCCAGTGCCAGCCGACAGGTTGGCGACCAAGTCTGTCGAGCACAAGGTTCCAGCCCCCGCGGAATCAGTGGCCGCACCGGCCCCATCTGAGGCGCAGGCCGCGGACAGAGCGCCCGTCGAGAAGCAGCCGGTTGTCGAGAGGCGGCCTGTTGTTGCGGAGTCCGTCCCGGCCGAGTCGGCAGCAACTGCAGTCTCGCTCGACAGCGCCGCTGTTCCCGAAGCGATTCCTGTGGCTGTCGGTTCCAGCCTGAGCAGCGTGCTCGAGGCGGCCGCCAACAAGTCCGAAACGCCTTCCGGCCCCGTCGAGGCGTCGGGCGAGTCGTCCGGGGATGTGGCGGCGCCGCTGCAGGGCGATCTTCCGCCCGCGCGGCCCGTACAAGGAGCGAGTGGACGGCGTCGCACCAAGCGGCGGCGGTAGGCGATTCTGTCGTGCTCCGGCCCCCGCATCTGCGACCCGGTGACCTGATTCGCGTGGTGGCGCCTTCGGGCCCCATTCCACCTGACGACTTCGCTCAAGGTGCGGCCGTGCTGTCGGCCCGCTACCAGCTTCGCTACGACCCGACTTCCTTATTTCGCGCCACCGGGTTTACCGCTGGACCTGACCAGATTCGCTTGGCCGAGCTGGTGGCAGCGCTGCGTGACCCGGACGCGCGCGCCATCATCATGGGCCGTGGCGGCTACGGGCTGCTCCGCATCCTGGCCGGCATCGAGCCCGAGCTGCTACGTCGAGCAGCCAAACCCATCGTGGGATTCTCCGACGGAACCTTGCTGCTGGCGCAGGCGGCACGGGCGGGCCTGGCCTCGATCCATGGGCCGGTGGTCGCGCAGCTCGGGCGGCTCGCAGAGGGAGATCACGACGCGCTCTTCGCTGCGTTGGAACAACCGGACGCGCGGTTGTTGTGCTCGGGATTGGAGACGCTGGTCAAGGGTCATGCGCAGGGGCCCCTTCTGGGCGGCAACCTCGAGGTCTTCTCGCGCATGCTGGGCACGCCCTATCTGCCTGACCTGCGCGGCGCGATCCTGTTCTTTGAAGATGTGGGCGAGCGCCCTTACCGGCTCGATCGCCTGCTGACCCAACTGGAGCTGGCCGGCGCTTTTCAGGCAGCGGCCGGGCTGGTCGCCGGCGAGTTCCTCGGCTGCGACGAACCGGCTTCATCCAAGCTGGCGTTCTGCACCGCCAGCGACGTGGTGCGCGAGCGGCTGAGCCGCCTGCGCATTCCCGTGGTCCTGGGCGCGCCCATCGGCCATGGCCGACACAACCGCGCCTTGCCCTACGGAACCCGCGTCGAGTTGGACGCCGACGCGGGCACCTTGGCAGCGCTGGAAGGCGCAGTCTGCTAGTTGCGGCTTGTTGGGTAGTTCGGGGCCGCCTAGCAGATCCGGCCAGCGTGCGCGTCCTGCGGGAAGCGTCCTGCGTAGGCGGCCAGCGTGCGCGTGAGCGGTAGCGGTAGCGTGAGCGATTAGCGGAAAGCGGCTTGCTTGGGCGACTCGCGTGCGCGTGCGCGGTAGCGGTAGCGACCAGCGTGGCGCGGCCTGCGTGGGCGACCGGCGTGAGCGGCACGCGACCCGCTCTTCGTCTTCCCGCAAAACGCCCACGAACTCGCTCACGCCCACGCTCTCGCGACCCGCGGGCCGCCATCCGCGGG
>Ga0224516_1000110_pt1 | contig 20180 bp, 15 predicted proteins | sample IRFST0metaG_FD_179884 | JGI IMG/M metagenome (GOLD analysis project Ga0224516, IMG submission 179884) | Peat soil microbial communities from Stordalen Mire, Sweden - IR.F.S.T0 | ecosystem: Environmental > Terrestrial > Soil > Wetlands > Peat | place: Sweden: Norrbotten County, Stordalen Mire... | reverse complement strand
AACCTAGTAAGTATATATGTTTTATAAGAAAGAATTACTAGGAAGGAAAAATAGTAGTACAAGAGAGAATCTAGATAAAGAAAATTTGAAGGATTATATAGTGATAAGGGGGGCGTTTTATGATTGAATTGCAAAATATACAAAAAGTATTTAATAGAAAAGATGTTGTAGTAGAAGCACTTAAGGGAGTCAGTTTAACTGTTGACAAAGGTGATATCTTTGGAGTAATTGGTTTTAGTGGAGCTGGAAAAAGTACTTTAATAAGAATGGTTAACTATTTAGAACGACCTACATCAGGAGAGGTAATTGTAGATAATAAAAATTTAGGAAAGCTAACAAGTAAAGAATTACGTGATGTTAGAAAACAAATAGGAATGATTTTTCAGAATTTTAATTTACTCGAATCAAAAACAGTTTTTGAAAATGTTGCTATTCCACTAATATTAAATCATACTCCGAAGAATGAAATTGAAAGCAGGGTAAAAGAACTATTAGAATTTGTTGATCTTGAGAATAAGTCAAAAGCTTATCCTGATGAATTATCAGGAGGGCAAAAGCAAAGAGTGGGTATAGCAAGAGCACTTGCAACAAATCCATTAATCCTCTTATGCGATGAGGCAACGTCAGCTCTAGACCCTCAAACAACAGATTCTATATTACAATTACTTAAGAAAATTAATAAAGAATACAATATAACAATCTTAATAATTACACATGAAATGAACGTAATCAGAGAAGTTTGTAATAAGGTAGCTGTTATGGAAAATGGTAAAATTATTGAGCAAGGTGATTTAATAGATGTTTTTGGAAATCCGAAAGAAGAAACAACGAAAAACTTTGTTCGTACAGTGGTACATGATGAAGTACCACAAATTATATTAAATGAAATTAATAATGAAGATGGAAAAAGTAAGGTTTTAAAGCTTAAATTTATAGGTGAAAATTCAAAGAAAGCTATACTAGCAGAAGCATGTAGCAAATTTAATATACAACCTAATATTTTATTTGCAAATGTTACAGAATTACAAGGAAATATATTGGGGCATCTCATAGTTGAATTAAAGGGTGAAAAAGAGGATATAGAAAAGGCTCATGAATTTATGAGAGACAGAAATGTTGGAACAGAGGAGGTGGTAAAATGATGACAATAACTGGACCACAGATAATTAAAGCTATTATAGAAACATTACAAATGGTGAGTATCTCTTTAGCTACAGGAGCATTATTTGGAATTCCACTTGGAATATTACTTGTTATAACAAAGAATGGTGGAATTGTTAAAAACAAAGCTGTTTTTTCAGTATTAAATAATATAATTAATATTGTTCGTTCATTACCATTTATAATTTTACTTGTAGCAATTGTCCCATTTACAAGATTTGTAGTTGGAACATCTATTGGAACTAGAGCAGCAATTGTGCCTTTAATAGTATATATAATTCCATACATTGCAAGACTTGTTGAAAATTCTTTATTAGAAGTTAATAGTGGAATTATTGAAGCTGCAGAAGCAATGGGAGCAACAACAATACAAATTATATGGCATTTTCTTTTACCAGAGGCATTAGGATCTTTAATACTAACATTAACAACTGCAACGATTGGTTTAATTGGAGCTACGGCAATGGCTGGAACTGTTGGTGGAGGCGGAATCGGGGATGTAGCTATTTCATATGGATATCAAAGATTTGATACAGGAGTTATTGTTATTACGGTACTAATATTAATAATATTTGTACAAGTTATTCAAAGTTTAGGAAATATATTAGCAAGAAAAGCAAGAAGACATTAAACTTAAATATTTAGGTTATGTTTTATATTCTAAATAAGGCACATTAAAATAAATAACAAGTCAGTATGACTAAACTAAAGTATATAAAAATATATTTTATTAAAATTGTCATTATGAATTGGTATGAGCTATGTACATGTATATTATAAGCGGAAGTGATAAATTATATTCTTAAATACGACTAAATTGATAGGAAATATATATAAATTAATAATTATAATTAAGTGAGGAGAATGAAGAATGAAAAAGAATTTATTTACAAAGATTATTATAGGATTAACAGGGGGAATACTTATTTTAGGGCTAGCAGGTTGCGGTGCAAGTAGTAAAGCAGCAAGTGGATCAGTATCAACTGAAAAAAAGAATATAAAAATAGGAATTTCACCAGGACCTTATAGTGAATTATTCACATCTGCAGTCAAACCAATATTAGAAAAGAATGGTTATACAATCGAAGCTATAAATTTTTCTGATTTGCGACAAGCAGATGTAGCATTAACAGAAGGAAGTATAGATTTAAATGTAGACCAACATACAGCGTATGTAAATAATTTTAATAAGGAAACAAATGGTAAGCTAGTGCCAATTACGCCTATTCCAACAGTACCAGCAGGAGTTTTTTCTAATAAGCATACTTCAATTGATCAAGTGGCAAAAGGACAAAAAATAGCAATACCTAAAGATCCTTCAAATACAGCAAGAGCATTTAGATTACTTAAAAAAGCTGGATGGGTTAAAATAAAAGAAGACGCTAACCCAACAACATTAACTTTAAATGATGTTAGTGAAAATACTTACAACCTTGATATAACGCTAATGGATTCAGCACAAATTCCACGTGCTCTAGATGATATTGATTTCGCTGTATTACCAGGTAGTATTGTTTACTCATCAAAAATAGATCCTTCAAAATCACTATTAGCAGAAGATGTTAGCAAGGAATTAGAGCTTACAGCTGTTGTAGATGAAAAGAACAAGGAAAGTAAATGGGCTCAAGATGTAATAGCTGCATACAAATCACAAGAATTTAAAGCTTATATGGCTGAACACAACAAAAATAATTATTGGTTCATACCAGAGGGATTAAAATAATATATGGAAATATAATTTTAAGGCAGGTAAATGTAATGGATAAAATTGAAAAGAAGATAATAGAAATTATTGATAAAAATAGAGATAAAATTATTGCTTTTGCAACAGACATATATAAACATCCAGAGTTGGGATATAAAGAGAAGAGAACCTCAGAAAAGGTATTAGAGATTTTAAAGGAAAATAGTGAAGAAGTTGAAACTAATCTCGCAATTACAGGAATAAAGGGGTACTTGAAGAAGAAAAATTCTGATGATATACATGTAGCATTAATTGGAGAATTAGATGCTGTAGTATCTCCTAATAATCCTTGGGCTGATAAAGAGACAGGAGCTTGTCATGCATGTGGTCATCATAATCAGTTAGCTGGGATTATAGGAGCAGCACTTGCTTTATCCAATGAAGAAATAAAAGGTTCTTTAGATGGGAATGTAGTATTTTTTGCAGTACCTGCTGAGGAATATGGAGAAATAGAATTCAAACTTTCATTAAAAGAAAAGAATTTGATTAAATATGGTGGAGGAAAGAGTGAACTTATAAGAGTAGGCGCGTTTAATGATGTGGATATTTCAGTAGTACATCATTCTGATCCTAGTGGGGCCGACATAGTTGTGGGTGATAGTACAAGTAATGGATTTGTATCGAAAGTAACTAAATATAAAGGAAGAGCTTCTCATGCAGCTGGAACTCCACATTTAGGAATTAATGCAGTAAATGCGAGTTCTTTAGGATTAAATGCAATAGCTTATCAAAGAGAGACTTTTAAAGATGAGGATTCAGTTAGAGTTCATTCTATAATAACTAAGGGTGGCGGATTAGTAAATGTAATTCCAGATGAAGTTGTAATTGAAAGTTTAGTTAGAGCTAAAAATGTAGAAGCAATTGAAGATGCTAGTAGAAAAGTAAATAGAGCATTTAAATCAGGAGCACTAGCTATAGGGTCAGAAATAGAAATAATTACAGTGCCAGGATATTTACCTGTAATACCCCTAAAACCATCAAAAGATATTTTAGATATAGCTAATGAAATATTACCAAATGGTAATGTGAAAGAGATTGAACCCAATAGCCATACAGCAGGGTCAAGTGATGTTGGAGATTTAACACACCTTATGCCAGTATTAAAATTTGCAACAGGTGGAGTTGAAGGCGGATTACATTCAGAATATTTCAAAATAATAGACGAGGAAATTGCGTATATTATTACTGCTAAAATTATGGCATTAACAGCTTATAGGTTATTAAAAGAGAAAGCTAAAGAAGCAAAAAAAATCAAAGATGATTTTAAACCTAAATTTACAATTGATGAATATAAAAAATATATGGACAAATTTGAAGATATATTAAAAGTTGATTATAGAGATGAGTAATTAATAGGAGAGAGGATAAGTTATAGCTATATGGCTTATCTTTTTTATTCTTTAGGAAATTATAATAATGTTAAAGGTGTGGATATTCTGCCTATTGATGGTATAACTTTTTATAGTAAGGATGTGAGCTAATTGACAATTATAAATTGTCAATTGAAAACTCAGCGAAGCAGATTTTTTTATGTGAAATAAATAATTTACAGGTTTGTGGTTAGTATTTATTTCCGTGTTGAGTGTTTTAAATAAATGTTGTTATAGATAACCATATCGGACTTTTGACTTATACCTAGTACCACATTCCATATTTGGTATACTTAGATTTATATCAAAATGAACAAATTAGAAACATTTTTGTAACCACAAGGGTCATAATATGCAGCAGGCATTTGAAAATAAGCTGCTAAAAGCACTTAATGGAAGGTTGTTCCACATTGTCGGTCCAACTGAATAGTTGGAGCAAGCTAAAGTGGGGGCAACCTTCCATTTAGTGCTTTTAGCGAAATTTTCATAGTCCTGCGAAACAACAATGTTTCTGATTTCGGTGAATATACGCATAAGTCTGATTTTCACGGAGGCCACTGAAAAAGTCAATGTATTTTTTGCATAAATTGCTTGGAAAAATAAGTTAGGAATCAGAAGCCCTTCTAATGGCCTTGTAACTATTTTTTAGACATAAATGACCTAAAAAATATACAGATATATCTAAATTAGTAATATATTTTAGTTTTTCAGTGCCCTCATTTTCATGTGTGAGCAAATTAATGCGAAGATTCTAAAAACTTTAAAACACAAACAACATTTTTTTAAAACACTCCATAAGGAATTTAAAAGGTATATATGAAGGTCTTCAGATATATTAAATTTCTTATTTCACAAATACATATATTCTATATACATTATAATTAGATCTATTTTGTAAAGTTTTTTTGATTACTTTCTTATAATATTCAGATAAACAGGTTAAATATCCCCAAAGCAAAGTAGTTATATGTATTGACACAACAATGAGGAATGCTATAATTTAAGCATAAATTAAAGGGGGATTAAAATGATGAATAAGGTATTATTATCAATAATAGAGAATTTAAATGACGAACTGATAGGTGTATATCGTAAATTACATGAAAATCCTGAATTACCTAATGAAGAATTTGAAACAACGAGATTAATAAAAAAGTTATTGAAAAAAGTTGATATAGAAGTTCTTGATTTACCACTAGAAACAGGGCTTGTAGCTCAAATAAAGGGAAATCCTAATGGACCAGTTGTTGCTATTAGATGTGACATAGATGCATTGCCAATCGAAGAGGAGACAAGTTTACCTTATAAGTCAAAAATTGAAGGAAAGATGCATGCCTGTGGACATGATTTTCATGTAGCTACAATTTTGGGTGCAGCTTATTTAGTTAAGAGACATCAAGCATCACTAATTGGAACTATAAAGTTCATATTTCAACCGGGAGAAGAGAGTGCAGATGGGGCTAAGAAGATTTTAGCAACAGGTGTTTTAGATGATGTAGATGCAATTTTTGGAGTACATAATGTTTCAGATGCAGAAGTTGGTATTATGGGCATAAAAACTGGAGCTATGACTGCAGCTGTTGATAGATTTGAAATCAAAGTCACTGGAGTTGGAAGCCATGCAGCAAAACCAGAAAGAGGAATAGATCCTATAATAATTGCATGTAATATAGTAAACTCGCTTCAAACAATTATTAGCCGTAATATAGGGGCAACAGAAAAGGCTCTTTTAAGTGTAACACATATAGATGGTGGAAATACATGGAATGTAATACCTGAATCTGCGTATCTTGAAGGAACAGTTAGAACACTAAATGAGAATATACGTGAGCTGATAGCTAATCGAATGAAAGAAGTAACTAATGGAATAGCAAAATCTTTTGGTGGAAGTGCAGAGCTTATTTGGCATGCAGGTTCACCAGCAACGAATAATACTGAGGAATGGGTTGAATTCAGTACTAAACTTGGAACAAGAACTGGCTATGATGTCAAGAAAATCTCCATGGGCTTAGAAGGTGAAGATTTTGCATATTATCAAAAGAAAATACCAGGTGCATTTATTACCATAGGAACAGGAATGTCATATGCACACCATCACCCAGAATATCAAATAGATGAAAAAGCAATTCTAAATGGTTCTAAATATTTTGCTAAGTTAGCAGAAGGATCATTAAAAGAAATATTAGAAAAAAATTATTCACAGATAAATAGATAAAAGAGGTGGAAATGACTACTCAGATGGGGCTAACAATTTTTATTATATTAGGTTTGTATATAACCCTTTGTTATTACATTGGAGCAAAGGGAAGGAAAATAGTTTTTAATAATATTGTAAAATCTAAACATAAATTATATTATTTTGTATATTGGTTAATATATTGGATTATAGCATTAGCGTTTATATTAAGTAATTTACTTAGAGGTCTATTAACTACAGACAATTGGATTACATCAGTAGTTACATTGATTGGGACAACTTATCTTGGCGTTTTGTTCTATTCAATATTAATATTTTTAGTAGTTGATATATTAAGATTCATTTTAAAGAAGAGTAATATTAGTAATTCCATAAAGGATACTCTGAAAAAGATATATTTTAATGGAATTTCAGTATTTATTATAATATTCATTATAATTGGATTTGGGATTTGGAATGCTCAAAATAAAGTTGTAACGAATTATGAAGTGAATATAGACAAAGATGCAGGTGAAATTACTTCATTAAATGTTGTTATGATTTCTGATGTTCATATGGGAATAACAATAAAAGAAAATGGTGTTAGCAAAATGGTTGATTCAATAAATGAATTAAATCCAGATATAGTTTTATTTTGTGGTGATATATTTGATGAGAGCACCTCTACAAAATTAAAGAAATATTCTTCAGAAGCTTTTAAGAATATAAAATCAAAGTATGGAGTATATGATATTACAGGAAATCATGAGTATAATGCTGGTGATTTATCGGAAACTATTTCGTACTTTGAAGATGCAAATATTAAGTTTCTGCAAGATGAGCCAATAAAAATAGCAAATAGTTTTTATGTAGTTGGCAGGAATGATCCAGCTAATAAAAGAATAACTGGACAAGATATGAAACCTCTTAATGATATAATGAAAGATGTTGATAAATCACTTCCAATTATAGTTTTAAACCATAGGCCAGAAAATTTGGAAGAATCGGAAGTAGAGGGTGTGGATTTACAACTTTCAGGACATACTCATAATGGACAGATGTTTCCAGGTAATCTTCTTATAAACTATTTAAATGAAAAAGGTTATGGATATTTAAAAAAAGATAACTTTAATTTAATTGTAAGTTCAGGATATGGCACATGGGGACCGCCAATTAGAGTTGGCAGTAAAAGTGAAATAGTAAATATTAGAGTTAATTTTATTAAATAATGTGGTCGGAAATCTAATGTATTTTTAGGTTGGATTTTTATAATAGTGGATGTGTGCTATCCTAAAAGATGATTAAGAATCAGTTTTAGGATAGTTTTTTATATTAGGTTGATTAAATTTATATTATTATATAATAGTAAAGAATAAAGTTCCACATACAAAGTGGAAAAAGTGGTAATTGAGGTTCTAAATGTTAGATGATATTATAAGCATATAAAGCAAATGGAATTCCAAATAAAAGATTGCTAGCTAAAACATAAAAAATGCATCCTTTTGTTATATGGATTATGCCTTCATTTGAAAGGAGTAGGTCCTATGTTAGACAAACGACTGATAAATCTATTTGCCCTATTATCAGAAGTGGAGTATAAAACAGCAGAAAGCTTTTCAGAGAAACTTGATGTAAGTAGTAAAACCATAAGAGCCTTATTAAAAAATCTAAATGAAGTTTTAAAGGAGGATGGTGCACATATAATATCAAAACATGGGTATGGATATAAATTAGTTATTGAGGACTTAGAGAGAATTAAACATTTTAAATCACTAAATGAAAAGATATATTTACCTGAAACATCTGAAGAACGTATTCAGTATTTATTAGAATATCTTTTACAGAGTAAAGACTATGTAAAACTTGAAGATCTAAGTGAGATGTTGTTTGTATCTAAGAAAACATTGACTCATGATTTAAAAGAAGTTGAAAATTTAATACGAAGTTATAATCTAATGGTTGATAGAAAACCTTATCATGGAATTAAAATCATGGGAAGAGAATTTGACTTAAGACTGTGTATTGCAGAATTTACAGAAAGAAAAATTAAGTTTGAGTTGGCAGATGATAGTGATTTTAATAATGAATTAAAAGAAATAGCTGAACTTATTATTGAAGCTATAGATTATAAAAATTACAAAATGTCTGATGTAGCATTTCAAAATTTAATAGTACATATTCACATAGCAATAAAACGAATTCAAGAAGACCACTATATTCCAATAGATAATAGTCAGTTAAGTGATCTAATTGGAGACGTAGAGGTAGAAATTGCGAAAGATTGCGCAGCGAGGATCAGTAAACGTTTTCTAGTAGATTTTCCTAAATCAGAAATTGAATATATTGCAGTTCATCTTGCTGGGAAAAAGATGTTGGATTTGTTTAAGGAAGGAAATGATAACTTAGTCATAAATCAAGAAATTAATGATGTTGTTAATGAGATGTTACAAGTTGTATATGAAGCCTTTAAGTTTGACTTTAGAAATGATTTAGAATTAATTATGTTACTAGGACAGCATTTAGTTCCATTAAAAGTTCGTATGAGATTTGATATGCGAATGAAAAACCCTTTATTAAAGGATATTAAGGAACGTTTTAGTTTACCATATGCAATGGCAGCACAAGCAAGTACAGTAATAACTCAGCATTATGGAAAAGTATTAGAAGATGATGAAATTGGATATATTGCATTAACATTAGCATTAGCTTTAGAAAGGCAAAGAACAAATATAGAAAAGAAGAATATCTTATTGGTGTGTTCTTCAGGAAAAGGAAGTGCTCAGTTATTATCTTACAAACTTAAAGAAGTTTTCTCAGAATACATTGATAAAATTCAAATTTGTGATGTAAGAAGTATTTGTAAGGTTGATTTTAAAGATATTAATTATGTATTTACAACAGTACCAATCACAGTAAAAGTGCCTGTGCCTATTCAAGAAGTGCAATATTTCTTAGAATCTAAAGACATAAAAGCTATGGAAAAACTTTTTTATTCTAATAAAGGAAGTAGTATTGCTGAATATTATAGTAAATCATTGTTTATTACAGATGTAGAATTACAAACAAAAGAAGAAATTTTAAAGCATATGTGTGATCACATAAAGAAGTATAAGGATATTCCTGATGAATTTTACAGCTCTGTTCTAAAAAGAGAAAGATTAGCCAAAACAGAGTTTGGAAATTGGGTAGCGATGCCACATCCGAATATAGCCCTTACAAATGAAACTTTTGTATGTGTATGTATTTTAAAAAAGCCTATTCAGTGGGATGAAAAAATGGTACAAATTATCTTTCTAATTTCAATTGAAAATCGTCGTAATAAGCAATTACAGTCATTTTATCGTATCACGTCTAAGCTAGTACTAAATAAACAGTATATTGCCGAATTGATTAAAAAGAAGGATTTTCAAGTATTACAAGATTTATTTGAAAAAATAGAAAATGACATAGGAGATGAGAAGAATGGATGAAAATAAATATAACACAGCCTTTGAATTAATATTAAATGCTGGAAATTCAAAATCCCAATCTTTATTAGCACTTGAAGCTGCAAGAGAATTTGATTTTGAAGAAGCAGAAAAATGTTTAAAGGAAGCAGCAGAAGAATTAAGAGCAGCACATAAGGCTCAAGTAGATATGATACAACAAGAAGCACAAGGAAATTCAGTAGAACTAAATATTATTTTGGTTCATGCACAGGATCATCTTACAATGGCAATGATGGCTAAGGACTTTACAGAAGAATTTGTAAATCTTTACAAAGTGATTTCAGAGTTAAAGAATAAATAAATTATATTATCAAAAAATAAAAGTTTATACAAATATATTTTTAGGAAGGTAGGTAGTTATTATGAGAATTATGTTAGCATGTTGTGCAGGAATGTCAACAAGTATAGTTGTTTCAAAAATGGAGGAAGCTGCAAAAGCTCAAGGAAAGGAATATAAGATTTGGGCAGTAGATCAAACTCAAATTGAGGAGGAACTTGGAAATTTCGATGTACTACTATTAGGACCTCAAGTAAGGCATATTCAAAGAAAAGTAAGTAAGATTGTTGGTGATAAGGCCCCTATTGCAGTAATTGATTCAATGGCTTATGGGAGATGTGACGGAGAAGCTGTACTTAAACAAGCTGAATTATTAATGGGAGGTGTATGATTATGTCAAAGTTATCTGAAAGATTTGAAGATGGGTTATTAATTGTAGCTGAAAAGGTAGAGGAGAATAAATACTTAAGCAGTGTAAAAAATGCATTCACAATATTTATGCCATTTATTATTGTAGGTTCTTTTGCAACTTTACTTAATTCATTGATTTGTAGTCCTACAACTGGTCTTGCTAAATGGATACCAGTACTAGAAAAAATCAAACCCGCATTTACAGCAGTAAATTTTGCAACAATGTCTTTTATGACAATACCAGTTATATTTTTGATTGCAATGCAGTTAGCAAAAGCTAATAAAAGTCCTGAATATATCACAGGTGTAGTTGTAGTTGCTTCATATATTTCTGTAATACCAGAAGTGGTTACAGTAGTTGTAGATAAAACAAAAGGAACAGCAGCAGGTATTCCAGGAGCAGCACTCGGAGCTCAAGGTTTATTTATAGGTATGATATTAGCAATTTTAGTAGCTCAATTATTTAGTAAATTAACAAAAATTGATGCTATTAAGATTAAGATGCCACCATCTGTACCATCAGGTATTGCTACTTCTTTTAACACTTTAATTCCGATTATGATAACATTAGTAACAACATCTATTATAGGAAATTTATTCTTCAATTTTACTGGAATGTATGTTAATGAATTTATTTATCAAGTTGTACAAGCACCATTAGAAATTATTTTCCAAAGTCCTGTTGGCATTATTGCAATCGTTATCTTTTCTCAATTGTTTTGGTTTTTGGGAATCCATGGAGGACTTGTTATTTCTCCAATTAGAAATCCACTAATTGCAGCAGCAATTGCAGCTAATGTTGCAGCAGTAAATGCAGGTGGAGTAGCAACTCAAGCAGTAACTTATGGATTCTGGTTAAACTTTGTTGTAGCAGGCGGAGCTGGAATTACTTTATCTTTGATATTTGCTATATTCATTTTTTCAAAAAGAGAAGATCATAAAATGATTGCTAAACTTTCATTTTTACCAGGACTATGTGGTATTAGTGAACCTATAGTATTCGGTTTACCTTTAGTATTAAATCCTACGTTTGCAATACCATTTATTTTAAATTCTGGTATAGCTACAGCAATAGCGCTTTTTGCAACTAAAATTGGATTTATGCCTTGTAATATTGTAGATACGCCATTTGGTGTACCAATTCTTATAGGTCCATTTATTGGACATGGATGGCAAGGTGTAGTAGTTCAAATAGCAATTTTTGCAGTATGTACATTAACATGGGCACCATTTGTATTAATGTCCAATAAACAAGCAGAAAAAGAAGTGACTAAATAAGCATCAAGAAGATGATTAAAAGTATAAAAATAAAGGCAGGTTTTTAACCTGCCTATTTTAAAAGGAGGAAAATGATTATGAAAGAAAATAGATTTCCAGAAGGATTTTTATGGGGTGGTGCTACTGCTGCAAACCAATGTGAGGGAGCTTGGAATGAAGATGGAAAAGGAATGTCTGTTGCAGATTGTAGTACATATAAACCAAACGTAGATCCTAAAGATTATGTAGCACAGCATGGAATTAGTAGTGAAGATATTGAAGCTGCTATGAAAAGTGATAATATTTCACTTTATGGAAAACGCCATGGTGTAGATTTTTATCATAGATATAAGGAAGATTTAGATTTATTTGCTGAAATGGGATATAAAGTACTTCGTGTTTCTATTGCATGGACGCGCATATTTCCAAATGGTACAGAAGATGAGCCAAATGAAAAAGGATTATTATTTTACGAAAATTTATTCACAGAAATGAAAAAAAGAAATATCGAACCTTTAGTAACATTACATCATTATGAAATGCCATTATATCTTTCTAATAATTATGATGGATGGTATCAAAGGCCTGTAGTTGATATGTTTATCAAATTTTGCAAGGTAGTATTTAAGAGATATAAAAATTTAGTTAAGTATTGGCTTACTTTTAATGAAATTGACAGTGTTTTTAGACATCCTTTTACTACAATTGGTCTTGTGACTGATCGTTATCCTAAAGAAAAATTAGAAGAAATAATATATCAATCATTACATCATCAGTTTGTTGCAAGCAGCTTAGCAACAAAGTACATGAGAGAAATAATTCCTGGAGCTCAGATGGGATGTATGTTAACAAGAACACTTACTTATCCAGAAAATTGTCATCCGGAAAATTGTATGCTTGCCTTAAAGGTAAATAGAGAAAATTACTTTTATGCAGATGTACAAGTTTTTGGAGAATATCCAAAGTTTATAAAAAATCAATGGGATAGAAATGGAATTAATATAAAAATGGAACCAGGAGATGAAGAAATTCTAAAACTTTATACAGTAGATTTTGTTTCGTTTAGTTATTATATGACAATGGTAGCTAGCATTGATTCGGAAAAGAAAGAAAAAGTTAATGGTAATTTAACATCTGGTGTAAAAAATCCATACTTAGATGTAACAGAATGGAATTGGCAAGTAGATCCTATGGGGTTACATTATTCTTTGATTGATATGTATGATAGATATCGTAAACCTCTATTTATAGTAGAAAATGGATTAGGAAGTAAAGATAAAATAGAAGAAGATGGAAGCATTCAAGATGATTATCGTATTGCTTATTTTAGAGATCATACTCAGGCAATAGCAGATGCAATTGAAGATGGTGTAGATGTTATGGGATATACTCCTTGGGGTTGTATAGATTTAGTAAGTATGTCTACTTGTCAAATAAGTAAAAGATATGGATTCATTTATGTTGATGCAGATGATTTAGGAAATGGTACTTATGACAGAAAGAAGAAGAAATCATTTGATTGGTATAAAAAAGTAATTGCGACAAATGGAACTGATTTATCATAAGACACAATCATGGTATTTTAGACTTGTTATTTTCTTTCACGTGATTAAATTTAAGAAAATATAGATATAGTTCATTAAAATAGAAAAACTATAGGAATGTTTGCTGAAAGTAAAACAGATATGCTAATAAATATAGGAGGGAAATATATGATAAAAGAATTTCCAAAGGGATTTTTATGGGGTGGTGCAGTAGCTGCTAATCAATGTGAAGGTGCTTATTTAGATGATGGAAAGGGAGTTGGTATTTGCGATGTATTAAGTGTAGGAGAAGGCAGATTTAAGGATATTAATTTAGAGATAGATCAAAGTAAAGAATATCCATCACATGAAGCAATTGATTTTTATCATCATTATAAAGAAGATGTTAAGTTATTTGCAGAAATGGGCTTTAAATGTTTTAGAACTTCCATTGCATGGTCTAGAATTTTTCCAACAGGCGAAGAAGAAAAACCAAATGAAGAGGGATTAAAGTTTTATGATGATTTATTTGAAGAATGTTTAAAATATGGAATAGAGCCTGTAGTTACAATTTCCCACTATGAAACGCCATTAGAACTTACAAAAAAATATAACGGCTGGGCTAGTAGAAAATTAATACCTTTATTTGATAAATACTGTAGTGTTATTTTTAATCGTTATAAAGATAAAGTAAAGTATTGGATGACTTTTAATGAAATAAATAATACAATAAGGATTCCTTATTTAGCAGGAGCTATTGATGTTACTGGTATTGACAATTGGTTTCCATTAGCTTTTCAAGCTAGCCATAATATGTTTGTAGCTAATGCTAATGCAGTTAAGCTTTGTCATGAAATTATGCCGAGTGCACGAATTGGATGTATGTTATCATTAAGTAATGTATATGCCAATACATGTAAGCCAGAAGATGTATTTGAAACATATAATCTTAGAAGAAGATCTCTGCTTTACTCAGATGTTATGCTAAAAGGTGAATATCCAGGTTATGCAAAACGATTAATGAAGGAATTAGGAGCCGAACTTGACATTAGAGAAGGCGAATTAGAGTTAATCAAAAAGTATACTAATGATTATTTAGCGTTTAGTTATTACAGAACAGCTACATTTATTGCTGGTTCTAATATGCAATTTAATACTGGAGGCGGAATTGGTTCGGAGAATCCATATTTAAGAAAGTCTGAATGGGGATGGCCAATTGATCCATTAGGTTTTAGATACACTTGTAATGAGCTTTATGATCGTTATAATAAGCCATTATTTATTGCGGAAAATGGTTTGGGAATGGTGGATAATATCAATTCGGATGGAACTATTAATGATAAAGAACGTATGGAATATTTAAGAGAACATCTTTTAGCATTAAGAGAAGCTGTAGAAGATGGATGCGACATTTTTGGATACACTTGGTGGGGCCCTATTGATATTGTCAGTGCTGGTACAGGTGAAATGAAAAAACGTTATGGATTCATTTATGTTGATAAAGATAATGAAGGAAATGGAACACTAGAAAGAAAAAAGAAAGCTTCGTTTGATTATTATAAAAAAATTATTGAAAGTAATGGGGCAATAATTGATAATCATATTTTGTAATTAATTAGGAGGAAATATGGATACGATTTTTATAAAAGCAGGGAGTTATATATTTATTATAATTGCTGCGTATTTATTAAAAAAGATAGGATTATTTGGTGACAAAGATCAGCAAACAATTATGAAGCTTATAATGAATGTAACTCTACCGGCCGCAGTCGTATCTGGATTTTCTCATTTTGAAAGAGATTTCAGTTTGATTTTAGTAACTATGTTAGGATTATTCATGAATTTAATCATGATAGGAATAGGCTATTTAATAGCTTTAAAAAAAGGAAAAGAAGAAAAAGCTTTTAACATTATAAATTATTCGGGATATAATATAGGAACTTTTGCAATGCCTTATTTACAAAATTTTTTGGGGAATATGGGAATTGTAGTAGCCTGTCTTTTTGATGCTGGGAATGCAATTATGTGTACAGGAATAACTTACGCAATAGCTTCACAAATAGTTGGTAGAGAAAAATCATCATATAAGGAATTCTTAAAAAAGATTTTTTCATCAGTTCCTTTTGATTTATATTTGATTATGCTTTTTTGTTATTTTACAGATTTTCGTTTTCCAGAATATATATATAGTATAGCAAGCCCTATTGGGAAGGCCAATCCGTTTTTAGCAATGTTTATGATAGGTCTATCATTTGAAGTGATTTGTGAAAAAAAAGTGCTAAAAGAAGTAGGTATGACTTTAGTAATACGTTATTCAATTGCTGCAATAGTAGCATATGGAGTTTATAATTATCTTCCATTTGAAAGTGAAGTAAGAAGAGTAATAACTTTAATAGTATTTGCTCCTATGTCGGCCTTAAATATAATTAATACAATTAGATGTAATGGAAATAAGGAAAAGTCTGGTCTTATAAATTCAATGTCTATTTTAATAAGTTTAACTATTATGACAAGTTTAATTATTATTTGGAAATTATAAATTATTTTAGGCACATGAAAATAAATAACAAGTCCAAAGTTACCAATAGAAGTTCTGATATGGAGAATAGACTGGTAAAAAGACTTGTTATTTATTTAATTGTGCCTTAATTGAAGATAATGCAAATGAGAACAGAAAATTCTGTTCTCATTTGCATTATTATATATGAAAACAGCCTGTGGAAGTAGCTGTCGATAACATTTATACTAGACCGTAAGGATATTTTGTTCCTTACTCATAGTAAATTATAATAATAAGATTTTAAAAACACCAACACCAACAATCGGTAATTGATCTACCTATATTAGTATTTATTTCCATAGTGGGTGTTTAAAATAAATGTTGTTAATATGTTTAGAAATTGTATGATATGTCAAGGATTAAAAAGGAAGTATGTATATACACTAAAAAGTGTGTATATGCATGTAATATAATTACCTGATAAAAGGGGAAGCATGTACATATTTATATTTATGTTTATATTGCAATTAACAATATAAATTAGTATATAGACCAAAGTATAAATTTTGGATGTGAGTCAATAGAGTAGACATAATTTTTTAATATATCAAGTATAAATCAAAATTTAGATTAAATCAAAAATGTTAATTGTTATCTGTAAATTGATAAAAATTAAGAATTAGAGGAAGAGGTGACCTTCTTGATAGAAAAAAATGTGAATTCAAAGAAATTAAAAGAGAATATAAATAGTTTATTGAAAAACGACATTTATAAAAATAGAAATATTGAGTGTTGTCCATCTTGTGATGGAAAAAAATATATTAAACATGGATCATATAAGGGAATACAAAGATATAAATGTAAAGATTGCAGGAAAACTTTTTCAAATGCTACAAATTCACTATGGAGTTATTCGAAGAAAGACCTAAATATATGGATAGAATTTGTTGAACTAATGATACAAAAGAAATCATTAAGGTTTTGTGCAAAGAAATTAAAAATAAGTATAACAACAGCATTTTTTTGGAGACACAAAATTTTGAATGGATTAAAATTAGATAGTGTACCCAACAAATTACAAGGAAATGTACATATTAATAAAACTATAGTAATTGAAAATTTTAAAGGATGTAGAAATATATCAACAACTAGAAGAAGTAATATTTGGATTGTAGCAGCAAAAGGGAATGAAGACTCAATGCTTGTCATGCCAACATTTAGAGATTGCTGGAACTGGAATACCTTTGATGAAAAAATATATTCTAAAATTCAAAAAGGGTCATATATTGTTGCATACAATGATAGATATATTAGCGTGAAAGCAAAAGCACATAATAAAAAAATGATTAAAGAAGTGAAAGAGGATGATAGAGTGGGATATATTATGGCAAACGTAATGGAATGGTTTGCCCCATATAAAGGAATTGCGACTAAGTATTTAGAGGAATATCTTTCATTTTATATTCTATTTTATTTAGATAAAGTTTTTAATTATATTGATATAATATCTTATTTGTCTTCGGGTAGCAGATTCATAAGATCAAAAGAAATAGGAGTATAGAATATTAAATAGGAGGCTTGTACATAATGTGAATTATCTAAAATATATGCTATTTGATATTACTAATCTTAACAACATTTTTTTAAAACACTCACTATGGAATTTAAATAGGTACATTGATGCAACTCGCCATAGATTTTATTTTTATATAGGAAAGCAGCTTGAGTAACTGACTGTAGACAATATTGATACTAGACCGTAGGGAGATTTTATTCTTTTTATTGACAAAGTTGTGTAATAAGTTATAATTATATTAAAATATACCCCCGGGGAGGGGGAGGGAGAAAACTATGAGTGAAGAGAGAAAAAAGGCACTACAATCGCTAAAGACAGCCAAAGGACAAATTGAAGGAATAATAAAAATGATTGAAGATGATAGATATTGTATAGATGTAGCAAATCAATTGCTAGCAGTACAATCATTAATAAAAAAAGCAGACTTAATGATTTTGCAAGGGCATTTACGTCATTGTGTTAAAGAAGCATGCAATAACAATAATCCAGAAGAAAAGATAGAAGAATTTAATAAAGTCTTAGAAAAATTACTCTCTAAATAGAAAAACACTATAAGGAGATACTATTAAAAAACAAAAGTAAAATTATGTGAAGATATATTTTATATTGTTTTAAATATATAACCTAAAATTCACAATAAATAAATCACGAAAAGCACATTAATAATTGATCATTGAAAATTGATAATTAAACATTGAAAACTGCAATATACAAAGTAAAGAGGTGAAGTTGAAATATGAATAAAAAGACATTAAAAATTGAAGGAATGACATGCTCTGCATGTTCAAGCAGAGTTGAAAGATTTGTTAGTAAGTTAGATGGCGTGGATAATGCAAATGTTAATTTTGCTACAGAAACTTTAAGTGTTGAATTTGATGAAACAAAATTAAATAGTGAAAACATTGAAGGTGCAATAATAAAGGCTGGATATGGTGTTAAGAAGAATTTAAAGACTTACACTTTTAAAGTTGAAGGAATGACATGTTCTGCATGTGCTAATAGAGTTGAAAGAGTTACTAAGAAGCTTGCTGGAGTTCAAAGTTCTGTTGTTAATTTTGCAACTGAAAAGCTTACTGTAAATATTGATGAAGATGAAATTGGTTATGGTGAAATTAAAACGGTTGTAGATAAGGCGGGATATAAATTAGTTAAAGATGAAGAAATAGTAGAAGGTAAGAAACCATTAGAGGCAAGTAAAGTACTATTAATTAGATTTATAGTATCTCTAATTTTTTCAATTCCACTTTTAGTAATAACTATGGGACATATGCTTGGAATGCCACTTCCGCATATAATTGATTCTATGATGAATCCGTTGAATTTTGCAATTATACAAGTAATATTAACATTGCCTGTAATGATAATGGGATATAAGTTTTATACTGTTGGAATTAAGAACTTATTTAAACTAAGCCCTAATATGGATTCATTAATTGCGATAAGTACACTAGCAGCATTTATATATGGCTTATTTGGTATTTATAAAATAAATTCTGGTGAAACAGAATATGCAATGCATTTATATTTTGAATCAGCAGCAGTTATTTTAACTTTAATAACTTTAGGTAAATATTTAGAAGCAATTTCAAAAGGAAAGACATCTCAAGCTATTAAAGCATTGATGGGGCTTGCACCTAAGACTGCAACTGTTATGAGAAATAATATTGAAATGGTTATTCCAGCGGAAGAAGTAATCGTTGGAGATATAATTTTAGTGAAGCCTGGTGAAAAGTTACCTGTTGATGGAGAAGTTATTGAGGGAAGTACAGCAATTGATGAATCAATGCTTACTGGTGAAAGTATACCTGTTGAAAAAAGTATAGGAAGCAACGTAATAGGAGCTAGTATTAATAAAACAGGATTTATTAAATACAAAGCTACTAAAGTTGGGAAAGACACTGCACTTGCTCAAATTGTTAAGCTAGTTGAAGATGCACAAGGCTCAAAGGCACCAATAGCAAAGCTCGCAGATGTTATTTCAGCATATTTTGTCCCAACAGTAATTATTTTAGCTATATTATCAGCTGTAGTATGGTTAATAGCTGGAGAAACTCCTATATTTGCACTAACAATATTTATTGCAGTACTTGTAATAGCTTGTCCATGTGCGTTAGGTCTTGCAACTCCAACAGCAATAATGGTTGGAACAGGTAAAGGTGCTGAAAATGGTGTATTGATAAAAGGTGGTGAAGCCTTAGAAACAACACATCAAATAAAGACAGTTATATTTGATAAGACAGGTACAATTACAGAAGGTAAACCTGTTGTTACAGATATTATAACTAATGAAATCTCAGAAAATGAGATATTAGTGTTGGCAGCAAGTGCTGAAAAGGGATCAGAACATCCGTTAGGTGAGGCCATAGTAAGAGGCGCAGAAGATAGAAAGCTAGAACTAAAATCAATAGAGGAATTTAATGCAATTCCTGGGTTTGGGATAGAAGTAAAAATAGAGGGGAAAACTATTTTAATAGGAAACAAAAAATTAATAGATGAAAAAAATATACCAATTGATATTTTAGCTAAGGATTCAGATAGATTAGCAGATGAAGGAAAGACACCTATGTATGTTGCAATTGATGGAGTTCTAAAAGGCATAGTAGCTGTTGCAGATACTGTTAAACCAAGCAGCAAAAATGCAATAGATGCTCTTCATAGAATGGGTATAAAGGTTGCTATGATTACTGGTGATAATAA
>Ga0224516_1000109_pt1 | contig 20269 bp, 19 predicted proteins | sample IRFST0metaG_FD_179884 | JGI IMG/M metagenome (GOLD analysis project Ga0224516, IMG submission 179884) | Peat soil microbial communities from Stordalen Mire, Sweden - IR.F.S.T0 | ecosystem: Environmental > Terrestrial > Soil > Wetlands > Peat | place: Sweden: Norrbotten County, Stordalen Mire... | reverse complement strand
GAGGGCCGCGAGATGAAGGCCGTCATGCTCTACGTCCTGGTATTTCCGCTCATCATCCTGAGTTTCTCGGCCTGGGCGGCGGTCAGCCCCTACGGAGTGAGTTCGCTCAACAACGCCGGCCCCCATGGCCTGTCCGAGATTCTCTACGCTTTCACCAGCGCCACGGCCAACAACGGTTCGGCCTTCGCGGGCCTGAACACCAACACGCACTTCTGGAATACCACCATGGGCCTGGCCATGCTGGGCGGCCGTTTCCTGATGATGGTGCCGGTGCTGGCGATAGCCGGGTTCATGGCCAAGAAGCGCGTCGCGCCGGCGGGACCAGGGACGTTTCCGACGGATGGTCCGCTCTTCACCGGCCTGCTCATCTCGGTAATTCTGATTGTCGGCGCGCTGACGTTTTTCCCCGCTCTCTGCCTCGGCCCCGTGGTCGAGCATTTCCTGGCTGCGCACGGGAGGTTGTTCTGATGAAATCGCACAGCAAAGCGCCGTCGCTACTCGATCGGGCCATCATCCGGCAGGCGGTCTGGGACAGTCTGCGTAAGCTCTCGCCGGCTGCGGTGGCGCACAACCCGGTGATGTTCGTAGTCGAGGTGGGCAGCGTACTCACCACTCTCACGGTCGTGCGGGACTTGATCGCGAGGCCGGCCGGAGCGGCCCCGCTGTGGTTCACGGCCTGGATCAGTGTCTGGTTGTGGATCACGGTGGTGTTTGCCAACTTCGCCGAGGCGGTGGCCGAGGGTCGTGGTAAGGCGCAGGCCGATTCACTGCGCAAGATGCGCACGCAGACTCCCGCCCGGCGCTTGCGTGACGGCGGGGGCGAGGACACCGTGGCCTCGACTGACTTGCGCGCCGGGGATCGTGTGGTGGTGGAGGCTGGTCAACTCATCCCCGGCGACGGCGAGGTGATCGAGGGCGTGTCCTCGGTGGATGAATCGGCCATCACCGGCGAGTCAGCCCCGGTGATCCGCGAGGCGGGCGGCGATCGCTCGTCGGTCACCGGCGGTACCAAGGTGCTCTCGGATCGCATCGTGATACGAATCATGTCCAACCCCGGCGAGACCTTCCTCGACCGCATGATTGCCCTGGTCGAAGGCGCTGCCCGACAGAAGACGCCCAACGAAATCGCCCTGCACATTCTCCTGGTCGGACTGACCCTGGTGTTCTTGTTCGCCTGCGTGACCCTGGTTCCGCTCGCGCTCTACGCCGGCATCCGGCTCTCGCCAACCGTGATCGTGGCCTTGCTGGTCTGCTTGATTCCCACCACCATCGGCGGCCTGGTCTCGGCCATCGGCATCGCGGGCATGGATCGCTTGATCCGCAAGAACGTGATCGCCATGAGCGGCCGGGCCATCGAGGCTGCCGGCGACGTGGACGTCTTGCTGCTCGACAAGACCGGCACCATCACCATGGGAAACCGGATGGCGACGGCCTTTTTGCCCATCGGAGACGTTTCGGCAGAGGCTCTGGCCGACGCGGCGCAACTGGCCAGCCTGGCCGACGAAACGCCCGAGGGTCGATCCATCGTGGTGCTGGCCAAGCAGGAGTTCCGGCTGCGCGGACGCGAACTCAGCGAGCTGAAGGCACACTTCGTTCCCTTCTCGGCCCACACGCGCATGAGCGGGTGCGATCTCGACGGACGCGAGCTACGCAAAGGGGCGGTGGAAGCAATACGACGCTGGGTCGAGGCCAAGGGCAGCAGCGTGCCCCCTGATCTCGAACGCATCGCCGCCGACATCGCGAACCAGGGCGGCACGCCCCTGGCTGTGGCCGAGGGAGCCAAGGTGCTCGGCGTGGTGCGACTCACCGACGTGGTCAAGGGAGGCATCCGCGAACGTTTCGCGCGCTTTCGCGCCATGGGCGTGCGCACGGTCATGATCACAGGCGACAACCCGCGCACCGCCGCTGCCATTGCCAAGGAAGCCGGTGTGGACGACTACCTGGCCGAGGCCACCCCTGAGGCCAAGATGCGCCTGATCAAAGAGGAGCAGGCCAAGGGCAAGCTGGTCGCCATGACCGGTGATGGCACCAACGACGCCCCAGCGCTGGCGCAGGCCGATGTGGGCGTGGCCATGAACACCGGCACCCAGGCTGCGAAGGAGGCCGGCAACATGGTCGACCTCGACTCGAATCCCACCAAGTTGCTGGAAGTGATCGAGGTCGGCAAGCAGCTGCTCATGACCCGGGGCGCGCTCACCACCTTTTCTGTCGCCAACGACGTGGCCAAGTACTTCGCCATTCTGCCCGCGCTGTTTGCCGGCGTGTATCCCGAGATCGGGCCACTGAACGTCATGCGCCTGGCCTCACCGTCGAGCGCCATCCTGTCTGCGGTCATCTTCAACGCCATCATCATCGTTCTGCTCATCCCGCTCGCCTTGCGAGGCGTGAAGTACCGGCCGCTGGGTGCCGCAGCGCTGTTTCGGCGCTCCATGCTGCTTTACGGACTGGGCGGGATCGTGGCGCCATTTATTGGCATCAAGCTCGTCGACATGATTCTCGCAGCATTCGGCCGCATTTGAAGGAGCCCGTCATGAAGACCTTCCTCATTGCTCTCCGTGCCACCGCGGTTACCTTGGTTCTCACTGGCCTCTGCTATCCCTTGCTGATGACCGGCCTGGGCCAACTCTTGTTTCCCAGCGCCGCCAAGGGCAGCGTGATTCACACTGCCAGCGGCAGCCCAGTTGGGTCTGCCTTGATCGGCCAGTCGTTCAGCAAGCCTTGGTATTTCCAGGGCCGTCCCTCGGCCGCGGGAAACGGCTACGACCCGCTGGCCTCCGGCGGATCGAATCTCGGCCCCAGTTCGGCCAAGCTGCGCGAGCGCGTGATGGCCGATGCCACTCGGCTGGCGCGTGAAAACCCGCAGGCCCCTGGGCCTGTCCCCGTGGAGTTGGTCACCGCCTCGGCCAGCGGACTGGATCCGCACATCTCGCCACAGGCGGCCAACTGGCAGGTCCCGCGCGTGGCGGCCGCGCGCGGAATCGCGCCCGAACGGGTGCAGCAAGTGGTGGACGACCACAGCGAGGGTCGTGATCTCGGATTTCTGGGCGAGCCGCATGTGAACGTACTGCTCGTCAACCTGGCGCTGGACCGCCAGTTCGGCGCGACTGGCCCGACCCGGTGAGATACCCCGCACTATGCCCCCCGCACCGAAAGCCAGCCCCGGTCAGACCCTCGATGGCCGATTCCTGCTCGGCGAGGAGATCGGACACGGGGGAATGTCGACGATCTTCAAAGCCCTGGATCTGCAGAACCCCGGCGAGACAGTGGTGGTCAAGGTCCGACTCCCCGCCTTTTCCAGCGGCGTGGGCGCCTGGTCCATGTTCGAACGCGAAGAAGCGATTGGCCGCCAGCTCGACCATCCCTTCATCCTGAAGTTTCTTCCGCTGGCCCAGGATAAACGGCGGTCCTACGTGGTCACGGAGTACGTCCCTGGTCGCACCCTGGCCGATCGGCTTGGCGAACAACGTCCTCTACCGGAATGCGAGGCCTTGTCCATTGCCAGCCAGATCTGCACGGCGCTTGCTTACATTCACGAGCACGGGTTTGTACACTACGACCTGAACACAGCGAACGTGATGTTGTGTCCAGACGGGAGAATCCGTCTCATCGATTTCGGATTGGCCCACGCCGCGGAAACAGCCCGCTTCACCTTGTCCGGTGCTCCACCTGCGATCGGGTCATCGGACTACCTGGCGCCCGAGCAAATCAAACGCAAACGCGGGCGCAAAAGCGCAGACATTTATGGCGTCGGCGCCATGCTCTACGAAATGCTGACGGGTCGGCCGCCATTTCCTGAAGACAATCCCTTCGCAGTGGCCAGTGCGCGACTGCTTGGCGATCCGCCAGCGCCACGCAGCCTGAACCCAGGTATCTCACGCCAAGCCGAAGACATCGTACTGCGGGCATTGCGGCGCGATCCAGGCGAACGCTACTCCAGCGCGGGAGCGATGAAGGCGGACCTCGAACATCCCGAACGAGTTGCGGTGTCCGGCCTGTGTGACCGCCTGCAGCCGGTCACGCGCCGGCGCCGCAGCCTACGCATCGCCCGCTACATTGCGGCAACCTTCATCTTGCCCGTAGCCTCGCAGGTCGCCCTGTTCCTGCTCTTGTGGCACCACTTCGCGCACAAGCCGTAGTGAAAGGACGCCGTCTTGGTCACGCATCCAGGATTTCTCCACCACAGCTGCCCGAGGAGCCTGGTGACCGACCGATCATTGCCAGAAACACATCGAGGACAAACAACGCGATGGCAGCGTCGTTGAAGAGCCCGGCCTGTGGCAGGTCTGGCCAGAGTTGGTTCGCTGCCCAAGAGAAGAACGCGATCGCCAACAGGGTTGCCTTGGCGAGATCCTTTCGTTCAGAACGGCGAACGATGACTTGGTGGGCGAGGTAAGCAAATGCGATCACGCCGAGCGGGAAAGCGCCGAGAAGGTCGTGAGCGTGCGGAGGGAAGAGCGCAGGAAAGAAGTTCCATGCTGCAAGCGCTCCGACGGACGCCAGCGCGATCACACCGAGTACCATCGGGACGTACCGAGAAAACCGGCGAGGATACGGCACCATGAAGGCCGAGACTACGAACGCGCTCCGCTGGTTGCAATTGCAACTCGCAATACCCGAGCCGAAAGGACATTGCAACCACCAGGCTTCCCGTGTCACATGGCACGGCTGCTGCACATCTTAGGAGACGAAGATGATGACCTTGTGTCACGGAAGTAGGAAAATATCGTGAAACTCAAGCCTAGCGTCGCAGACCTGCTTCGCATGGGGGCGGGGGCGGCCGTTATGCTGGTCCTGGTTCTGTTGGCTTTTCATTACCAACGCGAACGTAGCCCTGCCCAGCAAATCGAGCTCAAAGCGCGAAAGGCCGATATGGTTGGGCGCATGCGCTACTCCCTGGCAGTGGCCTCCGAGGCGGAGAAGAGCGCTGTTCTGGCCGTCACGGACCAGGACTCACAGGCCTTCGCGGACGAGGCGCGTGCCGCTACGGCGGAGGTCGAGCGGTTGCGCAAGACGCTGGGCGAGCTCTTCGCCGCCGGCGCCAGCCATAAGGAGAAGGACCTGCTCGCGACCTTCTCCGAAGGTTTCACCGAGTTTCAACACATCGACCGCGATCTGCTGGCCCTGGCGGGCAAGAATACCAACATCAAAGCCTTCGCTCTGGCGTTCGGCCCGGCCGCCCAGGCAGTGCAGGAGATCGACTCAGCCCTGTCGCGCTTTCTGGCCAAGCACGCCACCTCGCCGCAAAGCACATTGCTGCTCGCGGCCGGCGCCCAGGCGGCAGTCCTGCGCCTCGAGACGCGCCTTGCGCCGCACATCGCGGAGCAGAGCGACCCAAAGATGGACGAGCTGGAGGCGCTGATGGCCAAGGACGATCGCGATGTGCACGCGGCGTTCGACGGCCTGGCCGCGCCCCTCCGCGCCGACTCGGATCTAGCGACCGCCCGGGCGAGCTACGCGCGGTTCAGCGAGGTGCGCACACAGATCCTCGCCCTCTCGCGCCAGAACACCAATGTGCGTTCGCTTGCCATGTCCTTGGATCAGAAGCGCAAGGCGATGTTCGTGTGCCAGGATGCCCTGCACGCCTTGCAACAGCAGATCGCAGGAGAGCCGATACCAGAGGCTCCCAGCAATCCGCGAAGACTGAGCGCCGGGCCGCATACCGGCTATTGACGGTCGCCGATCGCATCCTTCGCCAGGTTACCGGGCCGCCGCCCCCGACTCCCGCGACGACGCGGATTTGGGCCGGCTAGAGCACCGAACGGTTTGCCGGACCGAGTGAAATTGCGCAGTTGCGAGCGGCCCGAGGCGCGAGGAGCGAAAATACTCGACGTATTTGACCGACGAGCAACGAAGGGACGCGACGCAAATCCGCGATTTCACGACGGGAGGCAAACCGTTCGGTGCTCTAGACCTTGGTAACACCCGATCTTTCCACGCGCCTGCTCTCGCTGACTGCAATTTGCGCACAGGCCGCTCGTGCCTCCCCGCAAATTGCAATGTCGGTCGGGTGACTATCTTCAAAAGAATCGGCATCCGCGAGCCATATGGCGAGCCTGGCCGGATGGTGCGGTTCTTGCTTTATCGGCTGAAGAGCGGAGACGGCGATGGGAGCCATCTTGATAGTCGACGACGAGAAGAACATTCGCGAAAGCCTGGCCATGTACATTCAGAGTCTCGGGCATACGGTGGAAACGGCCACGGACGCCGAGACGGCCTTGGAAGCCGTCCACCGCCGGGACTTCGATCTGGTGGTGTCGGACGTCCGCATGGAGGGCCTGGGCGGCCTCGGATTGTTGAGGCAGCTTCGAGAGCGGCAAAGTGCCACGGCCGTGGTGCTCATGACCGCGTACGCCACCGTGCCACAGGCCGTCGAGGCGATGCGTTTGGGAGCGTACGACTTCCTGATGAAGCCATTCTCTCCGGATGATGTGCGTCTGCTGATCAATCATGTGCTCGATGCCCGAACATCGCATCGGGACCATGCAACCGTTCCGCGCGGGGTCGACCATCCGAGTGAGCCGTCCAACGTGATTGGGGCGCCGACGGCTGCGACTGAATCCGCTACCGAGGAGGAGCTGTCGCTCAAGGATCTCGAACGCCGCCGTATCGAGCAGGTCATGGCGGGGTCACCGACGCTTGATGCCGCCGCCGCCCGGCTCGGTATCGATCCGGTGACCCTGTGGCGCAAGCGGAAACGGTACGGAATGGAGTGATCATGACCCTGCAACGTACCGGCTGTCGTGCAAAATCCAAGAGCTCGATCAGGACCATTGCAAATTGCTAGGCCGGTCTTCCACAACCCAGCGCCGCCCGGACGTGGTTTCGCCCAAAGCCAGGATATCGGCGGATGGCACAGCCGATGCAGCGCCCTAAACACACAGGAGATTTACAAAACATGAGTCTTGTAGTTTGGCTACCAGCAATGTTCTTCTTGGGGCTCGGATCGATGGGCCTGTTCTACGCCTTCATTACGGCGTGCGAAAAGATCTAAGAGGAGCGGCTATGATCTATCTGACAGGCGCAGTGTCACTCTTCTTGTTCGCCTATCTGTTTGCGGCGCTGATTCGTCCGGAATGGTTCTAGGACGATTGGCGCTCCAAGGAGGATTATCTCATGTGGCTTCTACCGCTGTTGATTCTGGCTGCGATGGTCGGCCTTTCGATTCCGCTCAGCAAATACGCGGCCCGGATCATGGAGGGGCACTACAAGGCTCCGCGCGTGCTGCGCTGGTTTGAAGAGCGACTCGATAGCGGTCCGCAGAACTGGAAGCAGTACACGGCCGCGCTGCTGGTCTTCAATGCCATCCTGTTTGTCTACGGCTTTATCGTCTTGGCCATACAACCGCTGGCGCCGTTGAACCCACGCGGGCTCGGCATGCTGGGGCCGACCACCATTTTCAATACGGTCGCCTCCTTCATGACCAACACCAACCTGCAGCATTACTCGGGCGACGTGCATTTCTCCAACTTCAGCCAGATCTTCTTTGTCATCGCGAACATGTTCATTTCGGCCGCGGTGGGCTTCTGCGCGCTGGCGGCAATCATTCGGCTGTTCCGCGGCGAGAAGACCGTCGGCAACTTTTTCGTAGATATGTGGCGCGTGGTGGTCTACATGTTCGTGCCGGTGTGTCTCCTGTGGGGCATCCTTTTCATGCAGCAGGGCATGCCGATGACCTTCAAGAGCACCGTGCAGGCTTCCACGCTGGAGCCCGGTGCGATGGGGACAACCGATGACGGCCAGATCAAACAGCAGACCATCGTCATGGGTCCGGTCGCCGCGATGATCCCGATCAAACAGGTGGGTACGAACGGTGGGGGATTTTTCGGCGCCAACGCCGCCCATCCATTCGAAAATCCGTCTGCATGGACCAACTTTCTGACCTGCCTCGGCATGATGCTGTTTCCCTCAACCCTGGTCCTGATGTTCGGCCGGATGCTGCGCAAGATGCGCCATGCGGTGGTCATCTATGGCGTGATGGGGGTGCTGTTGATCGGCATGATCGGCTGGGCCGTACATTGGGACACTCTCCATCCCAATCCGGGGATTACCGCGCATGCGGCGGACGACAGCTATTCGGTGCCCAGTGCGACTGCGAAGGATGGAAAACGCGCTGTTCCTTTCCCAGCCGTGGCCGGGCTGCCGGTCAATCAGGAGTTGGGCAACCTTGAGGGCGCCGAGCTGCGTTTCGGCACCTCCGCCGGAGCGACCTTCGCGGCGGTGACGACGGCGTTTACCTGCGGGGCGGTCAACCGCGCGCACGACAGCCTGCATCCGCTGGCCGGCCTATCCCCGATGGTCGGCATGTGGCTCAATTGCGTGTTCGGCGGCAAGGGAGTGGGCATGATCAACCTGCTCCTGTTCCTTATCGTCGGTGTGTTCATCGCCGGCCAGATGGTTGGCCGTACGCCCGAATACCTGGGCCGGAAGGTGGGCGCCAAGGAGATGAAGCTCGCGATGATCGCGTTGCTCGTGCACCCGATCATGATCCTCGGCCCAACCGGTCTGTTTTCCGCCACGGCATGGGGCACGAAGGCGGAGAGCAACCCGGGGGCGCACGGGTTTAGCGAGGTCATGTATGAGTTCTCGTCGGCTTCGGCCAACAACGGTTCCGGTTTCGAAGGACTGGGCGACACCTGGGGTTTCAATAACAACCCGACGCCCGCACCAACCAGCCGGCCGTGGGACATCGCGACCGGACTGGTCATGCTGTTCAGCCGATACCTGCCGATCGTCGCGCCCATTGCGATGGCGGCGAGTTTGGGAGGGAAGAAGAAGAGCCCGTTCACGCTCGGTACCATGCGTGATGATACGTTGACCTTCGCCATGTTGTTGCTCGGGACCATCGTGATCATCGGTGCGCTGCTGTTCCTGCCGGTGGCCGCGCTGGGACCGCTCGCCGACTACTTGGGTCCCTTGCCGTTCGGCGGCTAGGCACTCGGCACAAGCATCAATCAGATTCGACACATTGAGGAGTTCCTATGATGACATCTGGAAATCTCGCGACCGCGCAACCCTCTGTACCGTCTCCCGTACCCCTGGAACGGCCGCCGCGGCGCAGTCGGAGGGAGGGCTTGCTGGCGCCCGAATTGGTGCGGGCTGCACTCAAGCAGTCGTTCATCATGTTGCGGCCTGACATCCAGTGGAAGAACCCCGTCATGTTCGTGGTCGAGGTCGGGGCCTTCTTGACGTTACTCTTTACGGTGCAGGGCATTGTGGCAGGTTCCTCTAGCCAGGTGCCGGTGAACTACTTCATCGCGCTCGACGCATGGCTTTTCTTGACCGTGTTGTTTGCCAACTTCGCCACGGCGCTGGCGGAGGCGCGCGGGAAAGCACAGGCCGAGTCGCTGCGCCGCACGCGCCGCGACACGCCCGCCCGTCGACTAGCGCCGAACAACACCGTTGAAGAGATCTCCTCGGCCGCCTTGAGAATGGGTGACCGCGTGGTGGTCGAGACCGGGCAGGTCATTCCGGGCGACGGTGAGATTATCGAGGGCATCGCTTCGGTGGACGAATCGTCGATCACGGGTGAATCGGCTCCCGTGATCCGGGAAGCCGGCGGTGATCGCTCCGGTGTCACCGGCGGGACGCTGGTGCTCTCCGATCGCATTGTTGTGCGCATTACCGCGTCCAGTGGCGATTCGTTTCTCGATCGTATGATCGCACTGGTCGAGGGCGCCATTCGGCAACGCACGCCGAACGAGATCGCGCTTACACTGGTGCTGTCTGCGTTTACCCTGATCTTCCTTATTGTGGTCGTGCCGCTGTGGCCCATGGCCTGGAACGCGGAACAGTACATGATGGGATACCTGGGCATCACCGAGCCGCTGAAGAGCTTAGGGACCGATGTGCCGACTCTAGTGGCGCTTTTGGTGTGCCTGATCCCCACGACCATCGGTGCCCTGTTGGCGGCCATCGGCATCGCGGGTATGGACCGTGCGCTCCAGGCCAACATCATTGCCAAGAGCGGCAAGGCAGTCGAAACCGCCGGCGATGTCGATACTGTGCTGCTCGACAAGACCGGCACGATTACGATCGGGAATCGACGTGCCACCAAGTTCATACCGGTAGGGAAGTGCAGCGAGGCTCATCTGGCGCGATTGGCAGCATTGGCCTCGGTGGCGGACGAAACTCCGGAAGGCAAGTCGATCGTGAAACTGGCGCTCGAAGTGGACCACGCTGGCGGGCCGCCGATCGCGCCGGCCAAGAGTGAGTTCGTAGCGTTCAGTGCGCAGACTCGCATGAGCGGCATCGACGTGCCCGGCGGCCGAGCGATCCGCAAAGGTGCGCCGGATGCGGTGATCCGTTTCGTTCGGGAGCAGAAGGGGCAGATACCTGGCGACGTGGAAGAGTCGGTGAAAGAGGTCGCCTCCAGGGGGGCAACTCCGCTGGTTGTGGCCGAGGGTAACGAGATCGCCGGGTTGGTAGTGCTGGAAGACATTTTGAAACTTGGCATTCAAGACCGCTTCGCGCGGCTGCGCAGGATGGGCTTGCGCACAGTGATGATCACGGGGGACAATCCGCTAACGGCAGCCGCGATTGCCAAGCAGGCCGGTGTGGATGACTTCGTCGCCGAGGCCACGCCGGAGGCGAAGCTTGCCTACATCCGGAAGGAGCAGGCGGAGGGAAAGATAGTGGCGATGATGGGCGACGGCACCAACGACGCGCCGGCCCTCGCCCAAGCGGACGTCGGCCTGGCAATGAATTCCGGCACCCAGGCTGCGAAAGAAGCCGGCAACATGGTCGACCTCGACAGCGATCCAACCAAACTGCTCGAAGTCGTCGAGGTAGGCAAGCAGTTGTTGATGACCCGTGGTGCTTTAACGACGTTCTCGATCGCCAATGACGTCGCCAAGTATTTCGCCATCGTCCCGGCGCTCTTCGCCGGCACGTTGCCCTGGCTCAAGCACATGGACGTGATGCAGTTGCACTCGCCCACATCGGCAATTCTATCAGCGGTCATCTTCAACGCGATCATTATCCCGCTGCTCATTCCGATTGCACTGAGGGGTGTCCGCTATCGCCCGGTCGGCGCCGATGCGCTGCTGCGACGCAACCTCCTGATTTGGGGATTGGGCGGCGTCATCGTTCCGTTCGTGGGCATCAAGCTCATCGACATCTTCATGGTCGCCCTGCATCTGGCAACCTGACGTAGGAGAGAAACATGAAATACCTATCCAAGGGTCTGGTGCTGTTAGGTTTCGTGGTAGGGATTGTCTGCATCGCCTATCCGCTGGTGTTGTGGGGAATTGGTCAGACGGTGTTCCCCGAGCAAGCGAACGGAAGCATTCTGTATGGTCCGGACGGAAAACCGGTCGGCTCGCGGCTGATCGCTCAACCGTTCACGAAGGACGAATACTTCCAGCCACGGCCATCCGCAGTGTCGTATGCAGCCGAGGCGTCGGGGCCGTCGAATCTGAGCAGCTCCAATTATGCGTTGCGGGCTCGGGTGGCCAGCATGCTTGGCCCAATCGTCAAGTACCAGAGCGGCGCAAAGGCGGGCCAGCCGGTGGCGCCAGACATTGACATGTGGTTCCAGAAGGACCAATACCAGGGAAACCCGCATATTGTGGCACAGTGGGCGGATGCCCACAACAGCTTGGCCCAAGCGTGGGTGAAGGCGGACCCGTCGCACGCAAAGTATGTCGATGCATGGGCTGCAGGGCATCCGAATGAGACAGCACAGTGGAGCAAAGACAATCCTGGCACGGACAAGCCGGTAGCGGCGGATTTCGCCGTGATCTTCTTCGACGACTTCTCGAAGACATATCCGGGGCAGTTCCCAGCGGCGGTCGAGCATAAGACCGCCGACGGCAAGACCGTGAGCGCGATCGAGCCGGTGAAGGAAGGCACGGACATCCAGTCCAACTTCTTCGATATGTGGCGGCAGGAGCATGCTGACGCTGCTCTGCAAGAGGTGCCGGGGGACATGGTCATGGCGTCTGGCTCCGGCTTGGACCCGCACATCACGCTGAAGAATGCCCTCTTCCAGCTCGACCGGGTCGCGGCGGCGTGGGCGAAGAACGGGAATCGCACGGAAACCGACACGCGCAAGGAAATCGAGGAAGTGCTGCAAGAAAACGCGACGGCCCCGCTCGGTGGTCTGGTCGGCGAGAAGATGGTCAACGTCCTGGAAGTGAACCTCGAGTTGCGGCGCCGCTACGGCAGCACGTAAGCGAAACCAGCACATCCATCTAGTTAGCTGAGGGGCAAGGTTTCTCAGCTTCGTCAGACGGTCATCCACACCAATTGTTTTCCGATGGTGGGAAAGATTGATAGCGGGCCTGGTTGCGACAGCGCACCAATTGGTTTGGCTTTCGCAATCAAGGAGAAAGAGATGCGCAATTTACTCGGTTCCGTTATCGCAACCGTAATTGTGTTGAGTCCGCTGGCGGCATTCGGGCAGGCAGCAACACCGGTCGATGCGCCGGCCGCAACGCCTGCCCAGCCCGCGGCTGCACCGGCAACACCAGTCGCACCGGTGGCGCCTGTCGCGGCTCCGCCCATCGCTTTTACATGGGAGGCGCTGGTGGACGCCTACTACATGTACAATTTCACCGGGGATCCGTCGACACAGGGTCCGGCAGGCGCTCGTCAGTTCGATGTCGTGGCCAACAGTTTCTCGCTCAACTACGCCAAGCTGGGCGTAGCTGCCGACACACAGTATGTCGCTTTCCGCATGGACCTGGGCGCAGGTCACCTAGCCGCCGTCATCAACGCGGCCAGCAAGGGTACAAGCGCGCCTGGCACCATCCCAGTCGACCTGGTTGCCACTCAATACGGCAATGACTTTCTCGTCGAGCAAGCCTTCGCCACGGTCAAGCCCACGGCCTGGCTCACCCTGGATGCTGGTCGCTTTGTCACCACTGCCAGCGCCGAGGTCATCGAGGCAAACAAGAACTGGCTCTACAGCCGCTCGATGCTGTTCTATGGGGTTCCCCTCCTGCACACGGGTCTGCGCGTGAACCTGACCGCCAGCCCCTCACTCAAGTTGCAGGCCAGCTTGGTCAACGGGTGGAACAACGATCCTGACAACAACATAGGCAAGACCGTCGGCGCCAACGCCACCTATGCCCCGCCTGAATCCGGCCTCAACGCGTCGGTCACCACCTATATTGGGAAAGAAGCACCCGGCTCGGGCGGCGACACGACCATTCTGCTCGACGGCGTAGTCACCAAAGACATCGCCAATGCATCCTTGGGGCTCAATGTCGACTACCTGAAAAACGGCACACCCTACTGGGTCGGAGCAGCGGCCATGGGGAGATATGCTTTCACCGACCTGTTCGACCTGGCGGCGCGATTCGAGTTGATATCGAGCAAGCAGAACGCCTTCACGGTCGCTTTCCCCGCGCCCTCCGGCGCGACTCTCTACCAGGGCGACGCGGTCCTCTACGAAGGCACCCTCATGGGCGGCCTGGTCGTGGCGAAACATTTCGAGACGCGGCTCGAGCTGCGTGGGGACTTTGCCAACCAGGACCTCTTCTACAAGGGCGGAGCGGCCCGCAAGAACCAGTTCACCGGGCTGGCCGCTTTCCTTGCCTATTTCTAGCCGGTTTGCCACCTGCCGCGAGATGTGCGCGGCGTTTGACGGCCTGGCCGCACAACCCGGTCTCCGCGCCGACCCCGATCTGGCGGCCGCCCGGTCGAGCTACGCGCGATTCACCGAGATGCGCACGCAAATCCTCGCCCTGTCACGCGAGAACACCAACGTGCGCTCGCTCGCCATCTCGCTCGATCAGAAGCGCAAAGCGATGTGGATGTGCCAGGACGCCCTCCATGCCTTGCAACAGGAGATCGCCGGGGAGCCGGCAGCAGTCACTCCAACCAATCCGCGAAGACTGAGAGCCGAGCCTCAGACCGCCCTTGACAGTTTGCTGCGCAGCAGAGGTGGCCGTCGAACACTGCAGCCTCGTACCCACCAGTGTTGGTGCCCGCGCTACTCGGCCTTCTCGCGACCCCGACGAGGCGGGGGCGAGGCCGCTGGCCGCGGGCTCTTCGGGCTACCACCAGGGGCGGGTGAGGCCCGCGTCTGGCTGGCCGGAGGAGATGGAGCCGCCGCCGGTGCGCGAGAGCGGAACGGACCACTCTGCGCGGGTGAGGATGGGGCTGGAGAGTGCACCGCGGGCGCTGGAGCAGCGGGCGGTGCCGACGAGCCGGCAGGGTTGCCTCGCCAGGCCGGATGGGGCGCGCCGGGCGCGGCTGAGGCCGGGGCCGAGCCGCCCTGCATGCCCCCGGCCTGATGACCAGGCGCCGGCGGTGGGCTGCCGTAGACGGCCCCGGGGCGATGGCCGGGCCCCGGCGGTGGACTGCCGTACACGCCGCCGCCCTGATGACCAGGCGCCAGCGGCGGACTACCGTAGACGGCCCCGGGGCGATGACCGGGCGCTGGCGGCGGAGACCCGCGGTACATCGGCGCCGGTCGCCCGTACTGATAGTCGCGGCGACCCTCTCGGTCGTGCCAGTAGCCGCGCTCGTAGACATGGCGTCCGTTGACCACCACGTAGCGGGGCCCCACATAGAAGAAGCCCGGACGCGCGGGCGTCCAATACCCGCCCACCCAGTACCAATCGGCTCCCGTCCAATCCCAATAGCCCTGGATCCAGGCGTAGCCGGGACCAGGAGCCGGCGGCGCGTACTCCATCGCCGGCGGAGGTGGCTGGTTGGCCACGTACACCTGCGTCTCGGGTTCCACGTAGGCAGGAGGCGGCGGGCCAGGCGGGGGCATTTCTTCGGGTCCCGGCCCTACCGGAACGGACACGCCCACGGAGGCGGGGAAACAGCCGGCGCAAGCCAGACCGGCGAGAATCGGCACCCAAGGTACGGCGCACTTCATTTTGTCCTCCTCATATATGACCTGTCAGGCTAGTCCTGTATTCATCAGGGAGCAACGGTGGTAACCGCGCACGCAGGGCGGCAGATGGCCAACCGCCGTTGGATTCTGTGGCCATGACGCCGGCACTTGTGCTTCCTGCCCTTGACCGTCGCGGGGACGCCGACTACAACCGGCGTGAACCATGGCCCCCTCGACCGCACGCGAAACAGTCTTTTCCGGCATCCAGCCCTCGGGCGAATTGCACCTTGGAAACTACCTGGGGGCCGTGCGCAACTGGGTCGCGCTCCAGGACAGCTACCGCTGCTTCTTCTGCGTGGTGGACTACCACGCCATCACCCAGCCATTCGAGCCCGCTGAGATGCCGCGCCGGGTGCGCGACATGGCCACGGATCTGCTTGCCTGCGGCATCGATCCTGCGCGGTCGACTCTCTTCGTGCAGTCTGCCGTTCCCGAGCACACGGAACTGGCCTGGGCGATTTCCGCGGTCACGCCTTTTGGCGAGCTCGGGCGCATGACCCAGTTCAAGGAAAAGTCTGCGAAAGACCCGGACAACGTCAACGCCGGGATCTTCACCTACCCTGTCCTGATGGCCGCGGACATCATCATCTATGGGGCCACGCGCGTGCCGGTGGGCGAGGACCAACGCCAACACCTGGAGCTGGCGCGCGAGATCGTGCGCAAATGGAACGCGCGTTTCGGCCAGACCTTTGTCGAGCCGGAAGCGCTGTTCTCCTCGACGCCCAAGATTCTCGGCCTGGACGGTCAGGCCAAAATGTCGAAGAGCCTGGGCAACACCATCTCGCTGCGCGAGAGCGACGAGGCAGCTTGGAACAAGCTGCGCACCGCCGCGACCGATCCCGCGCGCGTGCGGCGCACGGATCCCGGCAATCCCGACAAGTGCAACATCTTCACCTTGCACAGGTTCTTCTCTTCAGCCGAGCGGCAGGCCGAAGTGCGCGTGGGGTGTACGACCGCCGGCATCGGCTGCATCGACTGCAAGAAGTGGCTCTTCGAGGGGGTGAAGTCGGACTTGAACCGCATCCGCGCACGGCGGGAGGAACTTCTGGCAGCGCCGCAAGCGGTTGACACCATCTTGGCCGAAGGTGCGCAGCGGGCGCGCGTCGTGGCCGCGGATACCATGGCGCGCGTGCGCCAGCGCCTGGGCGTCGTTGGCCCGAAGGACTGACACCCCTTGATGCTACGAGCCGCGCCCTGGGTCGCATCCTTGCTGCTTGCCGGATGTTCCGGGGGCGATGGGCCAGAGAACCCCGAAGGGGCCGTGCGTCTGTTCATCGCCGCGGCACGCACAGGCGATCGCAGCAGCGTGTTCCAGCGCCTGGGGCCTGCGACGAGGGCACGCATCGAGGCCTTGCAGAGCACCAGTCGTCGCCTGAGCGGCCGCATGATGATGAAGACCGAAGACTTCCTGTCTGTGGGCTGGGCGCCGCCGGCCTGGGAACCGGCCGGAACGCGCCTTCTGCGCCGCGATCGGGACAGCGTCGAGGTCGAGGTCTACTCCTCGACCGGGGATCGACACGTTCTGTCGCTGGCACGCGAAGGCCGCGAATGGAAGATCGAGCTGCCCGGGCAGTAGCGAGAGCCAGTTGGGAAATTGCGCCGCCGGAAAGAGCCGGCCCGCGGATCGCGGGTCGCGTGGGCGTGAGGGTGTGCGTGTTCGTATGGGGCACGCGGGAGGGCGTGAGCGGTCCGGGTGCCGCGTGCCGCTCACGCGACCCACCCACGCAGGCCGCGGGCCGCTGATCGCCCACGCTCACGCTGGCCGACCGGGGCTACCTCCGTGGCGGTTCACGCACCAGAGTCTGCTCGATTTCCTCGATATCCTCGTCCCCAATAATGATTTCCAGGTCGCTGAAGTCGGGCAGCATCTCGCTGGTGTCACTCGCGTCGCGCGCCGAATCCCACGGCGGAGAACGCCGATCGCCGACGCGCCTTTCGCGCGGGAAGATGCGCCGATCAAGACCTCCGTCGCGACGCTCAGCGTTGCGACGGTTGCGACAAAGCGACTTGCGCAACTCATCCAGCGTCAGCGGGACATCGGCCATCTTGTGTAGACGCGCGGCGCACAGGTGACAGAGTGAAACCGAGCGCCCGCACAGCTCGACCAGGCGCAGGTTCTCGCGGCGGCGATCGGTGCACAAGGCGCACAGGGCACCCCGGGGCACTGGCCGCATCTCGGCCCATTTCATGTAGCAGGCCCAACACCGACCTCGGCGCAGCTCGGTGACGTGGGCGCCACAGGCATTGCAGGTGACAGTGGCTCGCTCGACCTCGACGCTCATTCTAATTGGATAACGCCGCCCGAAAAGAAGGGCAAATTTTTTTACGGCTGCGGCCGCACCACTGAACAGAGCAGTTCACCGGCGAAATAGCGGGTCGACCGCGGATCGTCAGGCAGCTTGACCCGGAGGAAGGTGTTCAAAATCAGTGCACGATCGCGTCGGGCGTGCGGCTGGCCAGGGTGGACGTAGCTGCGACGAGCGCTGCCGTCGCGCCATTCCCGGAACATGAGTCGGCCCCCGCTGTCGACCAGGTCGACAAGGCCTGTGTGGCCGCCACAGCCTGACCCATCCCCCATGTCGAAGAAAAGCACATCGCCGGGCCGTGCCTCGCTGGCCGCGACCTCGGGGTACTGAGCGCGCAAGAAATGATAGAGGGAACTGGGCGTGCCGTCGGTGCCGAAACGGATTCCGCGCTCGTGCAGCGACCGCTCCACCACGCCCACGGCGGTGTTCGGGTGCTCGGCTTCGGCACGCCGTCTGCGGCTGAAAAAAGGCAGGCCGCTGGACGATGCGCGCACAACAGGAGGCCGTACTTGCCAGGTTTCGGTCGTGGTCGAGGCGCAGCCGGAGGCTGCCAGAAGCGAAAGGCCGAGGAGGAAGGCCCGCGTGGAAACGCGCAGCGTCATGAGGTCAATAATACTACAGGTAGGCACCGTGCCTACTTTTCTCAGCATGACAGACAGCGGGTGCTACAACGCGGCAAGGAGCTGTGGCTTGAGGTCGTCCAGGGCAATGCCTTCGACAATGGCCTGGCCTGGGCGCGGCACCAGAACGAATCGGACCTTGTCCGATACGCGCTTCTTGTCGAATCCCATCCGGTCGAGCACGTCAGCGCCGAGTCGGTGCTTCACGTCCACCGGCAGCCCGAGGCGCGCCAGCAACGCCGTCATGCGCACAAGCAACCCAGGCTCGGTCACCCCGCGGGCAACCCCCAACGCAAGGGCTGCAATCATCCCCAGCGAAACCGCCTCGCCGTGCAAGAGTCGGAAGCCGGATGCGGCCTCGATCGCGTGACCAACGGTATGGCCGAAGTTGAGGACAGCGCGCCGGCCGCTCTCGCGCTCGTCAGCGGCCACGACGTCTACCTTGACCCGCACGGCGGCCTCGATGACCCTCGCCAACACCGCCGCGGGCATAGGCGCACCGGCCTGCGCCTCCAGCGTGTCGAGCAGGGCTGCGTCGGCGATGAGCCCGGCCTTGACCACCTCGGCCATCCCGGCAGCGAACTCGCGCGTGGGCAACGAATCAAGAAACGCGGGGTCGGCCATTACGGCGCGCGGCTGGTGAAAGGCGCCGACCAGGTTCTTGCCGGCAGCGAGATCCACCCCTGTCTTACCGCCCACCGAGGCGTCCACCATGGCCAAGAGGGTGGTGGGGCAGGTCGCGTACGCGATCCCGCGCAGGTAGATGGCGGCGGCAAAGCCGGTATGGTCGCTGGTGGCGCCGCCCCCGATGCCCACCAGAGCCGCGCCCCGGTCATAGCCGTTGTCGGCCAACCAACCGCAGGTGTGCTCGATCGCCGCCAGCGTCTTGCAGGATTCGCCGGCCGGAAGATCCAGGCGCCGGACGCGTGGCAGGTGTGTTGCAAGGGCCTCGACCAGCGGCTGCACGCGCGGCGATAGCTCGCCCAGCCGGCTGTCCACCAGCACGGCCGCCCCAGTGGGCTTGCCCAGCGCCGCGGCGATTCCTTGCGCCATGTCCACCGCGCCTGCGGGCGCGATGCAGACCTCGTAGCTCCTCTGGCCCAGCGGAACCGAGATGGTGGTCACGCCCATCCGACTAGCACTCCGTAGCGGCATCCGGCAAGCGCCTCCTTTTGCGCTGCTCCGAGCGCCGTTTCTTCATGCGCCCTGGCCGCGAAACCAACAACGCTTTTATCTACTGCCTCGCCCTCGCTGCGCGTAAGACCGGGAGAGGAACGAGGTCACTTCCACTCGCAGTGCCGGACCGAGGTGTTCTTGATCGAATTGGTGTCGTCACGCATGACGTCGCTGGCCCAGCCGGCGACCAGCCCGCTGGCTGACGTCAGATTCGACGTCATGTTGAAGATGGACGCCGCCCCGACCTTGCAATCCGAGTTGCTCGTGTCCCAGGACCAGGCGAGCCAGCCGATGCCCACACGCTGCGCCTCCGAGAGCAGCCACTGGTACGGAATGGTAGTGGCGCACCCGTCACCCACGCCGCCGTTGGCGAACTCGCCGTTGATAAGAACGATGTCAGATGCTCGGCGAGCTCAAGACCCCTCAGAGGCGGCAGGCGTGTTCACCCTTTTCTTCTCCGTGAGACAGCCGTGGGTCTTTTCTCTACATCTGCTATTTATCTGATAAGATTATGGGTATGAGTGCCCACGTTCAGACCCTCACCGACTTTTTGCGGCAGCCGAAGCCCATCCTGAAGAAGCTGGCCAAGGAGGATGTTGTGCTTCGCAGGCGTGGTGATGTTGCTCTCCGGCTATCCTTGGACACGCGAGCAGCTGCTTCTTCCTCAGGTGTCGAGGTAGCTGCCAGCCTTCTTGCAGACCTGGTGGACGTTCCCCAGGTTCCTGATTCTTTGGCCAACCTGCTGGCTGCTCGCTTCCCATGGATGAAGTTCTTGACCGAGGATGCCAGGCAGGAATTCGTGCATGAGTTCATCGACACCGTGCGGGCCTGTGCCTCGGTAGGAAACAGTGCTGCCCTGGATGAGGTTGTTCATTCCTGGAAGTCCACGGCTGCTGTCTACTCAGATCCTAAGCTGGCGGCAGACCTGAAGCGTTCCCTTCCCGGCACCCACACCAAGATCTCACGTCCCTGATGCCCAAGCGTGGTGAACGAGTGGCTCCTCCTGCTCGACGTGGGGAGTGGGAGCTACGGTTTGGTGAATCTGAAGCTGCGGCTGGATGGGAAGAGCTATGTCGTCAGGCGCCCGGTCCAGTTCGAGAAGCATGGGATGCGCTATCACGAGAACCTCGAGACCGGACCAACCCCAGCAGGCTATCGTCGTTCACATTGCTGCCGGCACCATCAACCTGGGAGCCCAGTCTCACGCCGGAGGCAGACAAGCGTTGCCCCGGCCTGCGGGAATGGCCTGATGGGCGGGCTCGCCCTTGAGAAGAGGGGGGCGCTGGGCAGGCGCAGGCCGCGGTTGCGGACGGGTC
>Ga0224516_1000107_pt1 | contig 20684 bp, 21 predicted proteins | sample IRFST0metaG_FD_179884 | JGI IMG/M metagenome (GOLD analysis project Ga0224516, IMG submission 179884) | Peat soil microbial communities from Stordalen Mire, Sweden - IR.F.S.T0 | ecosystem: Environmental > Terrestrial > Soil > Wetlands > Peat | place: Sweden: Norrbotten County, Stordalen Mire... | reverse complement strand
TACGGCGAATACGGCGCATAGGTGCCCGCTTTGATCAATTCTCGGATAATGTCATCGGGCACGTCATTCGGCTTGTAAGCCCTCACAGACCTCCGTAAATAGATGTTCTCAAAAACGGTGTTCATAATACTCCTCCGCCGCCTTCATACGTGCGGCAACAATTAAGCTTTTGCTACTTTGGATTCGCCTACTGCCAGCACTGCAAGACAGAAAAAGCCAAAAGCCTACAGTACGACAAAAAAACAGTCTGCGGGTGCGTTATCTAAGTTTAAATGTGTGGTGCAGGTACGTTACGATGTGAGTATAGCCATTGAAGATAAACGGGATATCGTCGAAGGTTTTCCATTCATTATCTAGCCGCCGGTGCAACAGGTTCTCCTGTCCTTTTGCTCCACGGAGTTTGAAATGATGCCGCATCCTTTTCGTGGAAGCGTTGCATGTGTCTCCTCGCGCAACAGCAGAGTCTTTGCCGTTGACTTGCCCGGATACGGCGATAACGGTATGCTTTGCATGCTGCGCAATCGTGATGCACGAGCTAAACCTTATCGGCAGGATGGTGTATAAGCTGTTGCCGGAAGAGGACGGCGACGGCGATGGGTAAGCACGATGATACGATAACCGCGATGGGCGCTTGCCTAGTCGCAGCTGAGGTTTGCCTCCCCGTTCGATTGATGTGATTCATTCTAAAAAAACAAAAGGAGACTGATCTAAAATGACGACATTTGATAAATATGTAGAAGGAACCGACATAATGAATTACGTTACGAACACAATTGCACAGCTAACCGGAGCGGTTACGGCGCTGGAAAGCGCCACAGGCGGCGCGGCAGGCGGCGCGATAAACAGCGTCACGGTGGAGGTAACATGGGACGGCGGCAGCCAGCAACCGGTCGTAACAGTGCCCGCCAATAGCGCTGTGCTTGCTGCTTTTGTTGTTATAACCGAGACCTGGGACGGTTCGGGGGCGTCGCTTGAGATAGCTTCGAGGGATGCTGCGGTGTGCTCGGAGCTAGACGTCCTTACAGCGGGTGAGGTTTACAGCGGGGATCAGTGCTTTTTCCAAACACAAACGCCGATATATGCATGGGTCACTGCCGGAGCGGGGGCTACGACAGGCAACGCGAACGCGTATTTGATTTACACCGCGATGAGCTGAGCGTTCCAGTGTTTTGAAAACTTGGCTTTTGAAGTGAGTAACGCGCGGCAGGTATTCGCTCAGCGCGCGGGGAGCTGCGTAGCGGCCCTTATGAGTCCCTCACGAAGTATTAAGGGAACGCCACCGACGCCGTCGACCGCGCCACGATATACTACGGTGACGGTGAAGGCGAGTTAGCAGAGGTCGCAGGGATGGCGCAGCGTGTTCCTTCTGACCTATCCTTATCTCCTAGTCCATCATTTCTTTTTTCGATTTCAAGACCCGGGGGAGCTTCTCTTATTGGTTATGCGTTTTACCTTTGGCTTTTTATGTAGCGTACTTCCGGAAAACAAGGTGCTTTTATCTGGTTATGTGTGCGTGCGTAACGCGGACCAAAAGGCGACCAAAAGGACACCAAAAACAGCCGGTGAAAACCGACAAAACATCGGTATTGTACATCTCAACGTCGGGCCTGCAGAACCCGGATAAAATGATTACGGATACGAGAACTAGACAGGAGGTTTCGGCACTACAATCGTTTGTTCATTAGGTAAACTCTCTTTGTTGACGCTGAAGCTCGGGCCATCGATTCTCTCAACGTTCTTTTTTCCCCTCAAAAACTCATCGAGGGGGACAGGCATCGCCTTTGGTAACCACGGCGATGCCTCTGAGAGCCCTGCGTTGTAATGCATCGGTATGATAATTTTCGGATCTAATTTAGTGATGACAGACTGTGCTACATCAGGCCCTATGGTGGCCCCTCCCGCAATTGGTGTGAACAACACATCTGGCGTGCCTATCTCCTTCGCCTGCTCTGCAGTCAGGTCGTGGCCTAGGTCCCCTAGGTGGCACAGCGTGAGGCCGTCAAGCTGTGTAATATAGACGCTGTTCTCCCCTCTTTGGCTGCCGCCTGCGGCGTCGTGCAGGGTTGCCACGCCCTTCACGAGAATGTCTTGGACCTCCATTGCGCCCACAAATCCTTCTAGGACAACTCCACCTTCCTTGAGCACTGGTCGTATGTTGTTGTGGTCCCTGTGGCTGTGGCTGCACAGGACGATGTCAGCGTTTGCCTGTGGCTCAGGTATGCCGATTCCTCCGAAGGGGTCAAATACGATTGTAGCATTTTGCCCCCTCACCTCAAAGCACGCGTGCCCATGCCATATAATATCCACCACAATTCCTACCTCCTTTCTAAATGCTTCTAGACATACAAACTGGATAGTGCCATTATTAATTTTCCTAAACCTCTGCTATGAATAACTCTTGCCGTGGAAAATAAAAAAGGAACGGTTAGAACCCCTCGAGATTTATTTACCTATTCCTTTTTTAGTATCGGTATCTAACCGTTCCCTTATATACAAAAAGTGAGCAATGCGCTTATTTTATCGGTAAGCTCAAGTGTTTTCTTTCAGTCCCCGTGCAAATATCCGTGCTTCCTCTAGGTCTTTCTCATCTGGTCTTCCCTTATTAATCCCCCCTGTAAGTTTTAACGGTCCCCACGTATTCCATGCCTTACAGGAGAAATTACCTACAATAGAGAATCCTCGTTTCTCCAGTAGTTCTTTGATAGCAACTTGCCGCTCTACTTTCCCGTCACCACTGGTAGTGAAGATAAAAGCCTGTTTTCCTGAGACAGGAAGGAGTGCCTCTGCAAACTGGAGGAGGGTCGTATGAACCTTCCCCCAATAAATCCCTGTCCGAATCCGATCAGGTCATACGCCGAGGTGTCTAGTTGCGCCTGACCGACCGGGACAAGGTCCGCCCCCAGCTCTTCTGCTATCACCTTCGCTACTTTTTCCGTGTTCTTGTGGTGAACTGAAGCATAGACAATTAACGTTTTCATGGTGATTGCCCTTGATGGTGCCTATTGTTAATACTCTCTGTTGCGTTTCTAATTTGGGCGGTTGCAGGTCGCAGAACTCTTCTTTTTTAATCTGGCCCTACGGCGCAACTAAACGACAACGCTTAAGCTATCACGCCGCCGTTTTGATTGGTGGTATAAGATGAACCAAAAACCCCTGGCATCGTTTTTAATTATCGGGATAGCCGCATCGGCATTGGCCGCCGCTGGTCTTGCAACAACGGCCACGGTGGCGGCAACCGCGGCAACGCAGAGGTTTTGGAGTTAGGGTTTGACGTGGTGAGCTAGAACATAACCAATCCAACGGTTGTGACTATGAACGAACAAGAGTATTGTAGAAACTGTGGAGCGACAAATCCGACTGGAGCCACGTTTTGTGCAAACTGCGGAACGACGTTAAAGCCCAAGCGGCCGTGGTTCGGACCCAAGCGGATCGGCTACGGGATCCGTCCTCAGACCTGGCAGGGGTGGCTCATCGTCGCCGTCTTCGTCGCCGTCGTGACCGGGATCGCCCTCTGGCTCGGCCGCTGACGGTCCGCAGCGAGGAGATTGATAGTTTGTTCGGCGCGAGCTAAGCGCGAGTTAGGATGAACGCGGCTTGACAAATAGCACATCTAGAAATGGCATCAGATAGTTCGAGCGCCTCAGAAAACCAGAAACAAGCCGCCGTAAAGTGGCTAAAAAAGCACATAGTCGGGGTTTGCATAGTTGTTGAAGCAGCACTCATTTTTTTGTTGTTCGACCCCGTTTTGCGGGTAAACCCCGCTTCTACGTGGTGGGGCATTTTTGTACTTCTTACTGGTTGGGCAATAGTGCTTGTTTTTGTTATCGGGGTCTATATGCTTCTTCAAAAAAGGAATCAGCACGCTCAATGACTACGAATTACATATGAGGTGCGACGTTTGACCGCTTTTTTGTCGCGTCGAGGCTATGTGCTTCAGCGCAAAAAGAGGAATGGCAACAATCACAAGAAGTTTTACCGTTTTCACTTTGCACTCACGGAACTCCAGAAATATCTCTCGGTGAGATCCCCCACTACGAGCCATTTTCGGAAATGGGAACCTCGAAAACTGGAGAATATTATTCTGCCGCTACGTTGAATTTGGGGCCCAAACAGTGACCTACCTCATCAACTGCTGGGATCGGAAGGGTGGGACGTTTATTTGGAGATAAGAAGGTGCTTATTGCGCCATCCTTTAATTCAGGCTCGCTTTCGCGCACACTCCCGAATGTGCGCAAAGTTTTATGAAGTCTAATAGGCACATAGAACGTGCTATGAGAGAGATACAAACGTTTTCTGCATTCATTAAACATCTTTGAGAGCAGATTGCGCGTCGGCGTCGCATTAAAGAATATGCGAGGGCTATGGTTTCTTTCAACGACGTCGTATCGGGTATTCTGCACGTCCCATCTGAATGACGTGAGTTTTGCATCAGTTCCTTATTACCGGAAAAATACTGTTTGTAAACCTTCTGAAAGATTTTATACTTTCCACCGCAAGCGATGCTATAAATATCTCCCTTCAGTATCTCTCTTCTATCAAGTAACTTGAATTTCGGTTCTAATGGATTGTGGCTGCTATTTGTTCGGCCGATAAGCACTACTTATCCGAGAGATAAAAAATGGATATAGAAACACCGAAGCCGATAACGGGCGCTATGAGCACAGACGAGTTTCGCGGTAAGAGGGTAAAAGCGGCCAGCCGTGTTGTTGGTGACGATTCATACTTCCCGATTTGCAACCGCTGCGCTCACTATATCCGCGATAGACACGTAAAGACGGCGACGTGCGAAGCATTTCCCGGGGGTATCCCAAAGGCGATATTAACCGGAAAAATCGACCATCATAAGCCGTATAAGGGTGATCGCGGGTTTCAGTTTAAGGAGATAGAAAAAATATGAAGTCCGAGGATATTAAACGCGAGCGCAGAACGCAGTATAACCCTAATCCATCGCCAGGGTATATCGAGGCCGTTCAAACGCTCGAAGAATTAGACGATTTAGAAAATGTATATGCCGAAGTCATGAGCGTAAAACGGAACCCGGGCGGTAAATTCCCGAACGGCGCTCAACTAGGTAAACTACTCCATAAGCGCCGCGTGCGTGTACCGGGACGCGAAGAAGAAGTAGACGCGGACGACGTGGGCAATATTCTCGGCATATTCGACCACTCAACCACACATAAACATCTCGACGGCGAGTATGTGATAACAACGGAACCATACGGCGCGTCGTTTAAGGATTTATGCGAGATTATTGACTTTTGCCGATATAATAAATTGCGTGTAGATATTGATGCGGATTCAGCATGGCATCCTGGAGTAACCATACGAGCTACAATCAGGCGTGATGACGCGCAACAACGCTAGACGCCTAGGGGTAACGGGGCCCTCGGACGCACACCGACGACGGTGAACGACATGATCTACCATTAAGCCGCGACCTCGGCGGCGGCACACGAGTTTATCAAGTATAACCAAATCCCATAAACATAAGCCAAAATCTCACCTAAATGCACCAGCGCCCCAGCTCCACCCACACTATAAGGTGACCTTTCTTTTCTGTCTGCCGCTCTCTACGGGCGCAACGTCGGCATGACGATATGGGTAATGATGGGCGGACCATAGTACGTGTAAAATCGGCCACGCCTACGTAATCCATATGGCCGCCGCCGGCGAGAAGCACAAATGAGCACGTAAAATCCCAATCATCGCCTTGAAACGCTTAGGTTTGACGTAGTACGTACGTGCCGCTCTTACCACGGGTTTAGCTTCGTGCTAGCAGCGCTTTAGGAAAAAGCTGGTTGCGCAGCACCCCGAAAGAAGAACCCGCTACGCAAAACGAGGCACTGGTCATGCGGCTGCAACGACGGCGGTGGAAAAAAGAAGGGCGATCAAACCGACGTCAGATCGTTCGCTCGTAGCCATTTTTTGGCCGTTTGGACCTCGCTGCATCGTTTTTGCGGTTACGCATGACCGAAGCATTTTTATGCCCTCCAATACGCCTTACGTAAAGGAACGTTTTACCGAGGCAACCCATGCGCGTATATAAAATCGTCCCAGTTTCTGTAGCAGTTCTTCTGATTACCGTGCTATTTGCAGGAGTCGTCACCGTGAGTGCAGCTTCCACGCCGCTCACCGTCACCGCATCCTCCGAACTCTCTCTCTCGGCCAGCACCCTTGCCCCCACCGTCAACAAGCCCGACACCTTCACCGCAACCCTCAAGAGCGGCGCAACGCCCCTCTCCTCTAAGTCCGTCAAGATCTACCACTACCTCAACGGCGTCCGCTACAACGACACTACCAAGACCACCAACGCGAGCGGCCAGATCACCCTCAACACGAGCTGGGCCTCCGCCGGCACACGCACCTACTACGCCTCCTTTGCCGGCGACAGCTCTTATAAAGCATCGACAAGCAAAGTCGTCACCGTAACCGTCAAGGCTCAAACCACCGCCAACACCCAGACCATCACGCAAACCATCTATTACATCCCCCAGGCAGGATCAACGTGGGTCAACCAGGGAACGGCAGGCGCCAGCTATAACGCGTACGTCAGCACCCCGAGCCTATTTCAGACCCAGTCAAACGGCTACCCGTACTGGGGTGATGACACGACCAGTAATTTTATCGGCATCCCTGCGGGCAGCGCAACCAACAATCAGAACGTCGTTTCGTGGGAGATAGGATTTCATTTCGCAGGACCGGTACCAGGCGAGCGCTTCCAGAAAATTTGGGACAAAGCGTATGGCGGATTCATGCTTGAAATTGACACCAACTACGGCGCTAACCACTGTGAGCTTACCCTGTACCGCGCTACGACCGGCGGCAGCGGCGCGCGGTGGTACATACCCACTACTACTCCACTCCGCGCAGGCCACAATTACTACATTCAAATTTCGTGGGACACCAGCGCGGGCCCGGGACACGAATCCTATCCGACGATCTGGATCGGTGAGGACGGAAAAGCTCCGGTACTTCAAACGAGCTGGGACGAGAGCGGCGGCGCTCTTGCAGGAACCGGATCGTGGTACAACGACGCAGTAGGCGGCGCGAACCTCGGAAATACGGCTTCAGACGGGAATAGCGTCACATCAGTCAAGACCGCCTGGCTCAACGGTGGCTTCTTTGTATACCGGCAATACAATTCGATCGTTGATTTTAGCAATGGTGGAAACTGGGCCAGCGACAAGCTGGCATGGACAACCGCGACGCCGACCATTAAGCCGACTGCTACACCAGCACCTAAGGTGGCGGTCACGCCAACGCCAACTGTCGTAAAAGCAGCCGCAACGCCAACTGTCGTAAAAGCAGCCGCAACGCCAACTGTCGTAAAAGCAGCCGCAACGCCAACTGTCGTAAAAGCAGCCGCAACGCCAACTGTCGTAAAAGCAGCCGCAACGCCAAGTCTACAGGCAACACAGCTTGCTCCCGTGACAACTGGCACGACGAATGCCACGGTGCCTGGAATTGCAGTGCCGACAGAACAGGCGAGCGCACAGACGAGCAGCGTGGCGAGTTTGCCGCCCCAGTCCGTCGGTGAGTTCTCGCTCCTAGGCTTAGGTATACCAGCGCTTGTAGTAGGAGCAATATACATTCTCATGAGAAAAGGATAGAATTTGAGAAGCGCCCTCTACTCCTGCCATCTGTGATATCTCTGATTTGCCTGTCGGAGCTAAGGAAACCAAAGACTGTTGTGATTTTTTAAGAACGGCTTTTGATGCCGTCTGCAGGGGAGGAACGAAGGAAATCACAGCAAAGTGATCACGAGGCATTTCTACGGCTAGTATTGCGCTAGACAAGAGTTACTAATGCCGGAAGTAGATCCGCCCGCGTGGGAAACGGTTTACGTAGCTGCGCGATTGACGAAAGGTATGACCAAAAAAGTAGTTGCGATAGTGCTTGTGGTGATTGCCTCGTCATTGATTGTACTGAGTGCAGCCGCGAACGCACAAGCAAGCTCAGGCGCAACGCCCAGTATAGATTTCGGCACGGTCGGACGCGGAGGGAGCGCAGAGCGAGATGTGATACTCTACAACAGAGGCAACAATTCGACGCTCACTTATTCTGTCAACTTCACCAATGTTACGAACACAAGCGGACAGCTAACGGCGACGCCCTCAAGCGGGGCAATGGCTCCAAAATCAAATGTAACCGTAGCCGTGAGGCTTGACGTGCCGAGCGACGCTAAGGACGGCAATTTCAGCTCAAGCATGCTCGTTAATACGTCAACGGCTCAAAACGGTTCGACGCTGCTCCCAGCACTAAGCGCTAAAATTATTTACACAGTCCAAGGGAATGCACCCGCACAAACAGCGCAAGGTGTAGACGTGCCCCTCATTGCTGGAGTTCTTGGAGTCTTTGCGCTCGTGGCTGTTGGAGCGGTTTACGTTATCTTATTTAGGGGAAAATGAGGACCGACTGGGCTACGTCAATTTACAAACGGAAGTGGGCTCGGCCGGATTCGAACCGGCGACCTCCGCCGTGTGAAGGCTCCTTTTCCAAATTTGAGCCAGTGCTGAGCCTCTTTTTAGAGCGATCAAGGATCTTTACTAAGAAAGCAATCCATCGTCGTAGTTTATTTGATAGATCTCTGCCCTTGTGCCAGTCAGTTCACGGAACTCGCGTGGGAGCTGATAATGGGGTAGGCATGAGATGGCTTTGAGCTTTGAATGCTTATCTTGTGCGTGCAGATCGGTTGCATATGTCACGGGAGGGGCAAGTCAAGCATAACCGTTGCGATAGGCTGCAGCTGCGTTTCAAGGGCTTTTTAAGGCACAACTACGTGGGTAGGTATTTTAAGCGGCCAGCAAAAGGAGCACTGCACGGGCCCCATTCGCTGAAACTAGAGGTTCAAAATAAAGCTAGAATCATCATCCGCTGACTAGGAGCGCACATGCCGAACAGCTCTACGCTCAAGCTCGCGCAGATACAATAGGTGTCTTTGAGCGTTCTGATTCAGGGAGTATCATTCAGCGTAAAAAGCTTAGGCTATTAAGCTCTTCAACGATTCGATCGACCGCATTGACCATATCTTCGGGCTTTTTCCCGCCCGTGACGACCAGTTTGCCGGAACCAAACAAAAGAATCACCACTTTAGGATCCGATAACCGGTAGACGAGGCCGGGAAACTGTTCGGGCTCGTACTCAATGTTCTCGAGCCCGAGACCGATGGCAATTGCGTTCAAATTCAACACTGAGTGGAGGTCTGCTGACGCGACGATGTTTTGCACCTTAATCTCCGGCGTCCCCTTCACGTCGATTCCAATATTGCGAAGACTTTGAAATACGTTTTCAATGCCTTTATGAGCCTCATCTATGCTCTTTGCACCCGTACAGACAATTTTTCCGGATCGAAAGAGTAATGCAGCAGTCTTCGGGTCCTTGGTGCGGTAAACGACGCCCGGAAACCGTTTAGGATCATAATCTGCGCCTTCTAACCCAAGCGTTACTTGCTTGAGGTCTATTTCTTGTCCAATGCCGGTGGATGCAACCACATTCACAATTTTAATGCTGTCCCGCGGTTCAACCATGCGTTTCCTTCTCCCCTGTAGGTTTATAAATGCTTACGCTGAAGAGCTTAGAGAGCTGCGCGCGTTTGGTACGTCGAAAAAGAAGGAAGTCCGAATCGCTTTGTCAATCCGTTAACTGCAATAACTCCGTCACGTTCTCGTTCCATCTCTCTAACTCCATGCGCTTAGCAAATCTGGCAAATTTTCATATAACATTGTTGTATATAACATTGTAGCATACCAGAGTTCACAAGTGCAATGTACAATCAAAGCAGTTGCAACTGTTGGCAATATCCGGAACGGAGCTGGATACAGTTCCTCATCTTACGAATCCTCTATGAAACCCCCACGTACGGATATCAACTCCTCAACGAGATCGACGAACGAAGCTGCGGCTGCCACAAGCTCGAGCCGGGAAGCATCTATACTGTGTTGCGACGGATGGAGGAGAAAGAGTTGCTAGCATCGGCGTGGGAGAAGGGAAATTCCGGCCCCGATAGGAGAGTGTATACTGTGACCGAGAAAGGCGCTGCTTTCCTGAAGGCGGGGCTGAGCACGATTGTACGGAGAAAACAACTCTTTGATGATCTAATAGGGTTTTACGAACGGCGTTTTAAGCCGTAGTGCAAAGGAGGTGAACGATACATGTGCAGACAAGATAGTTGTTCATTTGAGGGTTGCGGTTGTGGCTGCAGCTGCGGCTGCAACTGCGACACGCATCACCATCATGGGCACCACGGGCACGGGATGGACATGGGAATGAGCATGGAACCGCCAGTGCCATTGATGGATGTTGATGAAGAAATCAAAATGCTGGAAGAGTATAGAGATGCGCTCAATACCCATCTCGAAAAGGTGAACAAGCGACTTGAGGGGCTAAAGCGCTGAAATGGCGCGCCCCTTTTTTCCTAGTTTTTACGGCATGGTAACGCGACAGAGCACTTCATAAGGCTTGACCGTAATTGCCGTTCTGTTCCATCGTGAGGCTGCGGTCTGACACTGATAGCAAGAGCGGGCCGAGGTCGACTGAGTGCGCTTTAAGGTCGCGAAATCTTGTCAATAGAGTGATATGGCGCTAAACCAGTAGTTGAAGTGGATAATCGATACGTCACCTGTACAAGTTCTTCTTAGTTTGCAAGAGGTCAATGCTGCAATTGAAACAGACTCTATTATGGCAGCACAATGATGCTCCGCACTGTGCACACTGCCACTTCGCATTCTCACGCTCGATAAAAGCGGCAAGCGAATGATCGGATAAAAAACGTGAGATTAGATGAGTGACGCGGCATCTTCGCAGTGAATATTTTTTTCATTATTGGTCTCCTCCATCCGCCGGATCAAATCCGCAAGATTAAGCTAATAGGATTTGCATGAAGGTGCCGATGCATGAGCCTAGAATTCCAGCGCTGAAGATTCCTACAGGCAGAATTGAAACGCTGACTGATGGAATATTTGCCATAGCGATGACTTTGCTGGTTTTAAGTATTGAAGTACCCACACTAACGGGCACAGTAACTCCCCTTGTATTCAGCGCGTATGTCACAAGTATTCTGCCTCAGATATTCATTTACGTGATCAGCTTCATCCTTCTGGCTGTTTTTTGGATGAATCACCACATATTCTACGTAATAAAACACACCAACGCCACGCTTCTCTGGATAAATATCCTCTGGCTCATGTCAATTGCCATTGTGCCATTTTCCACGTCAATTATCGGTAAATATGGCCAATTCCAGCTTGCACAACTTATATTTGATTTAAACATGCTCATTATAGGTCTTTTATGGTATGCCAATTGGTATTATGCCTGGAAAAAGGGGTTCGTAGCTGAGAAGGTGATGCCCTATGCCGACCACATCAAGCGATCTAACCTTTCATTGCCAATTTTGGCTGTAATAGCAATCATGGTTTCTTTTATAAGTCCAACCGGAAGTTTTTTTGTATTCGTACTTGTGCCCGTCATATTCACGCTTTATACCGTTGCGAGACGCGCTAGAGAACGCCGTTCGCCAATTGCTGCGCAGTAAAGACGTTAAAGAGCCTGTGCTTCTGGGCCAATAGGTGCGGAAGTAGTAGGTGTGCGCCTCTTATTTTGTCTCGTAGAGAATGCCAATAGTGCCGAGCATAAAGGGAAGTCTTGGCGCCTTCGGAACAATGCCCGAATGAGCGGTATCGAGAAACTCGACCCGTGCGATACTCCACCCCCTTGACTGCTTCGAGCAACCCCTCGATGTCGCCGTACACTCGCTTCCGGAACAGATCTTGAAAGGCGAACGCGCCTCCCTTCCTGACGACCCGTAATGCTTCCTTAATCACCTCTCGCTTGTCGTTGGTGTCGCTCACTTCATGAAAGACCAGATTACTTACCGCGGCAGCGAACGATCCCGCTTCAAAAGGTAAGGCCGAAGCGCTTGCTTTTTGGAAGTTCACACGGTCTGCAACCCCCTCAATCGTTGCGTTGCGCTCACAAACGGCTCGCGAATACTCCCATTTTCCAGCCCAATAATCAATGCCCGGTACGCGCGCGGCGGGGAAGCGTTTGGCCATGCCAAGGTGAGGGCCGCATTTCTACACGCGATGTCGATGGCGCGGCGAAGGGTCAGCTCTATCCGCAGGGGGCAGAACCTGACACAAGAGACATAGGCGTTGCAGGGTTCGTGAGGGGCTTTCTTTATCAAAAAACTGATCATTTTCAAAGGATTAAAATAGTATTAACCGGATAGACTAGTGTTTGGTCAAAGCCCTAAGGCAGCTTATACCGTTTGCAGTGATTCAGCCGGTCGCAGCCCGGGTTTATTTTCTTGCGATCCTGTATCAAGTCTTTGGGCATTTGACCACCAGCAGTCTCTTGCTGCAATGCGCTGAACGTCCAATAGGGTGGGGATCGATTTGTCCCCCTCATCCATTCCTTTTCTTCTTTCAACCCGTTCTCGCCGCAGGATTATCACCCGTAGCGCAATAGTGGAGTTGTGCAAGCAACCCAGCCCAGACCCAGTATAGGCGAGACGAAGCAGGCCCTCTATAAGCTGTTTGCCGCCTACATTCACACAATACCGCTGGAAGAGCCAATAGAAAGCGTTGAACAGGCCCGGCGCGACGCACAGCTAAGGTATATGGTGCTATACGGGGCGGCCTGCAGTTACGGTCTCGGCAGAGCCGAACGCCTCGAAGGATCGTACCTGCGGACGTTTGCGCTCGAGCTAAAAGAACAGCTTGCCCAGGCCCTCGCTGCATTTGTCACATCAATTCGGACTCAGCAGCCTGCGCTCTCCACAGTGTCGCATTTATCTTAATTTTGCGTTTCTAATTTTGGCGGTTTTTGCCAGCCCCAACACGTTGTTTCTAAATTCTTCAGGGGAGGCGTCACGTACTAATTGGAGCAGTCCCACTTGGTGGTCAATAAGCAGCAATGCCGCATTTCCCGCTTTATAGGGGCCTTCATTTTCCTTGTATTTCGTTATCTTCATTCTCCCATTTCATCTGTGCAGCAAGGTTCGTGCGCAGCATTAAAAAACCTCTTACGGATTGATGGCACAGCTCGACGCAGAAGATATTCCTTTGTGCGGCGCCACAACTACAAGCGCTTAATAATCTTGCAGATCGTTCATTAGAAAGGAGAAATGTTAACATGAGCCAAATCAGAAGGGTTGTAAGGAGTTGGAAGAGCGTGCCCACCATCGAAGGGGCAGGAGTCCATTTGAAGCGGGCGCTTGGCTTTCAAGGATTATCTCCGGAACTCGATCCGTTCCTTCTGCTCGATGACTTTCATTCCCACAGTCCGGCAAAATATCTGCCCGGGTTTCCATGGCACCCTCACCGGGGGATCGAAACTATCACCTACGTTTTGGAAGGAAAGGTCGCGCACGGTGACAGCATGGGAAACTCGGGGATCATCGGAATAGGCGACGTGCAGTGGATGACCGCAGGCAGCGGAATAATCCACCAGGAAATGCCGGAAGGCGAGACAGATGGTCGCTTATGGGGCTTACAGCTGTGGACCAACCTCCCTTCCTCGCATAAAATGATGTCACCACGTTATAGGGAGATTAAAGCTCAAGACATCCCAGAAGCTGTTCTAAATTCTGGTGCTCGCGTAAAAGTGATCTGCGGCACAGTGGATGGGATACGTGGGCCTGTTCAGGACGTGATCGCCGAACCAGAATATCTCGATATCACTATGCTTCCTCATTCCAGTCTCCTCCACGGCGTTAAGGACGGGCATACAGCGATCGCCTATGTGATAGCAGGATCTGCTCGTTTTGATGAAAAATCGGGGCAGCTGTCTGATGCGGCCAACGAACGCACATCTCGGCGGGGTCAGCGGGAGCTACGAGGCATCTCGCACGATCCGGAAAGCGTAATATTGTTCGAGCGTGAGGGGGATGAGATAGTAGTAAGTGCGGAAGATGATGGGGCACGTTTTGTTCTCGTTACGGGACAACCCATTGGTGAGCCCGTTGCGTGGTCTGGCCCCATCGTCATGAATACGCAAGAAGAGCTTCGCACGGCTTTTCAAGAGTATCGCGAAGGCACGTTTGTCAAAAAGTAATAAGGTTATTATCGCAATAGATTTTCGCACATCGTTGCTGCCATCGGCAGTTTCTTTCGAGCAACGGCCTGCCGCCGTACGCGCCGATCCTGTAAGCGACGACAAGCGTTATCAGCCTCAGAAGTCTAATTCTGAATTTCGTCTTTATCTGAGGCTATGTACTTATTGCCGGTGTAAGCAGAATTGACACAATCATCGTTGTACAATTGCAAGATCCTCCACGCGTTTTTTGTATCAGCCATTATCTTTCCCTTGGCATTTAACTTGGTGACCTTTGATTTTCCTATGTGTTGCATAGCTTCTCTCAAGCTGCCTCTGGAATGTGGTCTCCCCGAGCTATGAATTTTCCAGATGCATAAGCGCTTGCACGAGCATTTCGCGCACTTCTGCCTTTTCACCGTGATGCGGCATTCTGCCAACTTACTCAGCGGCAGTAGCGAGTCGGCCAGTTTGCCGTCACGTATGTATCAAAGAGCGTGTACGAAGCGAGGTCACGATGTCGCTGTCAGCGATTCAAGCGTGGGGGGTTGCGTCGTTTTGGTCAAGGAATAGAGTTTTAGTCCAGTCACTTCAATCCAGATCCACGGCACCGCAAGGAATATCCTTTGAGCAGCTCCGGGGTAGTCAGTGCTGGAAGAGAACCAAACCAAGATAAGTGACAACAATCCGCTTATCAGTGAATATGTTCGGTATCTGCCCCAAACTGCACTATCTTTGCGCCTTAATCCTTGCCAGACCAGCAGCTGGGCTGCTATGATTGAAAGGAATGCGGCGGAGCTTGCCAGCGTATGCAGGCCTCCTGAAAGATAGTTTTCGGGAAATACTCCGGCCAACAGTACTCCAATTCCAAATATAACTACGAGCACTACGCTGGCTTTCAGGGCCCTCCGTTGTGGCGCTGGCAAGCCACCTCGAAGCCCAAGCGCAAAACCGATCGACAGAAGACCGAAAATAACGAAATTGCCGTTTTGGATTATCGCATAGGGGCCGACGCCGAGGTCGCTGATAAAATTGTGGAACTGGCTATACCCCGGCCGTAGAAGACTTGCTACTACCACCAGAAGCGTAAAGAGTATCGGCGCAAGAATGCCACAAAAAGCGAAGAGTCGTTGCTTGTTTTGCGTTTGAGTAAGCATCCTACTCTTATTAGTCATATCTGATTTTCCCCTCTGGCTGCAGGTCAACCGTTTCCTGCCAACTTAACATCGCCCGTGCCTTAGGTTAATGCTTGTGATCGCCTACAGGAACGTGTGCGCCCTCCAAGCTAAATATTTTGTAATTCGACGTGACATAAAAGTACTCCGCCGTTGCGGCTCACCGCATATCGCAACGACTTCTCCGACAAACACTGTAGTGCGAATCCCGCACTAAATGTGATAAATCAAATGAAGATCCAAGAAATAACTGCAAAATCCGTCCTTTCGAAATCCCAGGTCTATGATTACGCCCTGAACCCGTATAGGGGATGCAGCCATGCCTGCAGCTATTGTTACGCTGCATTCATGAAGCGGTTCACCGGTCACCGGGAACCGTGGGGCGAGTTTGTTGACGTCAAGATCAATGCTCCGGAGGTGCTCGCGAAGGAAATAACAAGGAAGCCAATGGGGAGGGTCTGGGTAAGCGGTGTATGCGATCCGTATCAACCGGCAGAGAAGAAGTACCTACTGACCCGGAAATGTCTTGAAATCCTGTTGGGGAGCGATTGGCCGGTAACGATTCAGACCAAGTCCTCTCTCGTGCTGCGAGATATCGACATCCTTAAAACATCTGGGAAAGTGGAGGTCGGCTTTTCCATAACCACGGCTGAGGAAAAGATCCGACGGATCTTTGAACCAGGGGCCCCCATGATCAAGGAACGGATCAATGCCCTGAAATCGCTTCATGCCAAAGGGATTAAGACTTTTGTCATGATCGCTCCGCTCCTGCCCGGAGCTGAAATGCTGCCTGGCGAACTTGCTGGTGCCGTTGATTTCGTCCTGGTGGACCGGCTGAACTATCACTATGCAAACCGCATCTACCGGGAAAACAACATGGAGTGGGCGATCGAGGATCGGTTCTTTGCTGAAAAGGGCGACGAGTTGAAGAGAGGTTTCGAGATGCAGGGGATTCCGGTAAACATATTGTTTTAAAGCGGTTGTCGTATCTCTTTTACATGCTTATCGGTTTTCAATAGTTCTGCATCTTGGCCCGCATTTCAGGGCTCAACTGTTTCACCAGTTCTGCGTTGTACGAACCGGTCGGCATGGGTTTGATGGTTGGATCATTCGTCGGATTATTTTTAGTTGTAAAATCCGACGTCCCGATGATCTGCGTTGCCGCAATGGCATATTTACGCGATGTCGCCGCGGGCGTTCCTTCCTTGACTGCCGGGTCAACGTCGGTCGTCACGATGGAAATGGTATTGTCGCTGTTGAGGTAAATCTCAAAAGTCCGGAACTGCTGCGGAAAATCCCGGAGCGACGGCGTTTCAACCTGCCAGAAGCCTTTTTCAGGCGCATTGACTGGATCAGGCGATATAAAGGCTTTAACGGTATTCAAATGGCGATGCCCAGACACCCACATGATCAAGTTCGGATGGCTTTGAAGTTTCGCAATCAGATTCGGCAGGGTTACGGCATTTTGAGGATTGAGCCACCAACCCATTTGGGAATTAGGCGCAGTTACTTCGACGTTGATCGGTACGTGTGCGGCGATGATCATGAGCTGTCCTGCCGCGTCGCCATCTGCAAGTTCTTTTTTAAGCCAGGCCCAACGCGCCTGATCCAGAAATCCATGACCGTGGATGTCCGCCGAGTCATCGTCTTCCTTCTGGGTATCGTCGAGCACGATTACCTTTATCGGGACGGTTGATTTCGGCACGAAACTATAACAGGCAAATCCATTATTGGCGTTGGACAAGTTGAAACCGTGACCGACCGGACTTGAAGACGTTTTAAAAAATTCATTCATCCACTCCGTTCTCAAAAGTGAACGGCGATCGGGATCGGCTACAACCTTCGGAGCGCTGTTGAAATTTCCGACGGGTCCTGCCTTGATAAGATCACCGCAAGGAGTCGAGCCATCGAGCACGCCCATATAGCAATCACGGCTGTTAATTTTTGTGCGGTCTCTGAGGACATCACCCGTCGCGAAGACTTCATCGGAGATGTAGGATTGCCGCAGGTCCTTCCGCAGGCTATAGTCAACAGGGATTGAACCGATCCAGAAATGATCGTGGTTGCCGAGCGTCTGATACCAGGGGATCGTCTTATCCAGCCCTGCTGCCTTATAAGGTTTCTGATAATCGATGGTATCGGCTCCGAGATGGGCGCCGGAGCTGGGGGTAATGACCTTGCCGTCCAAGACGTCGATAAACCACCTGAGTTCGTTGTACTGAGTGCTATTGCAGGCGTCGCCTAGAGAGAGGCCGAAGTCAATCGGGTTCTGTTTGTGCAGGGCGTTGACCGTCTGGACGGCGGCGTCGAGAACGTGCGTTGTATATGGCATAATCCCCGAATGTAGAGAGGCCCCAACCGGCAATGTGGGATACCGGTGTTGAAGATAGATCAACTGATTAGGCGATTCTTTGTCGGTGATATGGATGTCTGAAATGGTAAAGAAATTCAAAAGTTTTGTTTTTTTAGTAACGGCTGAACCACTGTACGTCGGCGGCATGATATCAAGCCGCCTGTCGTAGGGGAGACCTGAGCCATAATTCCAGTTTCCATAGCCGTATTGAGCGTATTTGGAAACCTCACTAAGAGCAATCGCTGTCGAAGGTGTTGCGCCCGGCGCGACTGTCCTCTGGAGCGTTGTTTGAACATCGGATGCAATCGGGTGCCCTTGGGTTAAATTTGTTTTTTGACGACGCATTTTGAACATCCTGATAAAGAGGAAATCAGCAGGCCCGTTAAAAGGACTAAAAAGACCTTTTTGTATTCATAAGATCGATTCATGAACCTCTCACCTAATATAGATTTAAAATTTGATGCCTAAGGGTTACTTTTTTTCTTGTCCAGGTTCCCACGGCTAAGACAGTACCGGAGGAACTTGAATGGGCCGCAACAACACGCAAGGCTGGAGTCCCATCATGCAGTGTCTGGTAGATGCGCGTGGATAGTCCTACAAGCGCTGAGAACGAATGCGGTAGCCATATCGTAGGATAGCAATAATCGGTTTTTGCGCGATGAAGCGAGAGTCGCATCCTGTCTTGTAATGCAATGTCGGTAAAAACTTCTGGGTAACGTTCAGTAGCTGACATGGTGGTTCATGGGATCGATGCTTGACACATAATCGTTTTGATTAGCCGTGCGCGACTAAGCACAAGCCAGCAAGTCAAACAAATCAAGATCCTTCGAAGCGCAGGTAGAAATGTGCGTGAGTCTGTTTGCCTTGGTGGAAAGCGGTGCATAAGGTTATACGAGAAAGTCAACACTTCTAAAAGATTTGATTTGACCGGAATATATCCTACGTTGTTTCTCTCTATAAATCGGTTAATTTCAGTTTTACATGCGCTGCACGATTCCGCGTCAATTCGATATTAAGAAAAACAAAGAGGACTAAGGCTGTTAACCGCCCTGCACTTCTAAAATGTCACACGAACTTGTTTTGGCCCAAGCATCGAACCTTTTTGAACCGGAGCGGTTACACAACCTTAGCAATTGTAGACCGAGGCAGAACATAGAACAACTGAAGCTATTTGAACGTTTATCACGAATTTATTACGATGTCTGTACTTCCAGCACACCAGACGACTATGATCGGCAGTATGCCCCATATCACCCCCAAAGAGGCTCTTAAAGCGCTTGAACAAGTTCCACTCACTATTCCAGCTTGGCCGCAGTTGCCGAGACGGTCATTTAAGGAAGCTTTGATTCCTCAGTACACCGAAGCGTTTCCGGGCATTCGAGTTAATGAGGTCGCGAAGCGCATCTGGGTGCAGGTTGACGACGATCTGCCCAACGCCATGGTTGAGTTTTATGAACACCTTGTCGCGGAGGATGTGGATGCCTTTGCGATTTCCGAAGAGTACGCCGCTGGCCTGCATGGTATGTTGCGACAGTTGGCCGCTGCCAATATGAAACTTCCATTTCTGAAAGGGCAGGTTACAGGCCCCGTTACGTTCGGTTTAGTGCTGGCGGATCAGGAACGTCGCTCGGTCTGGTTCGACGAACAATATCGCGACATTGTGCTGAAAGGTCTGGGCATGAAGGCGCTCTGGCAAATTCAGCAATTGCAGACGTACACTGAGCAAGTTATAATCTTCTTCGATGAGCCGGTGCTTTCCGCGTTGGGCACGGCCGCATACATGACGATTCAGGATGAAGATGTGATTAATGGGCTAAATGAAGTCGTTGAAATTTCTCACAATGCCGGCGCGTTGGTGGGCGTGCATTGCTGCGGCAACATGGATTGGGGACTGCTTGCCAGTACCACGATCGATATAATTGCCTTTGACGCGTATTTTTATGGCGCTAAAGTGGCACTCTATCCTGACAAAATTCAGGCCTTTTTGAAACGCGGCGGGATCTTGGCTTCCGGCCTGGTGCCGACCGGTAACGTCGAGAAACTGCGCGCTGAAACGCCCGGTAGCCTCAAGCAGAGACACGAAAACCTTATCCAGGAATTTGTCGGGAAAGGGATTGCTGAAAATCTGTTACGTGAACAATTTCTTTTCACGCCGTCCTGCGGTGTGGGTGCACTCTCAGAAAGCGATACGGCGATAGTGCTGAAACTGCTTGCTGCCACCCAAACCTTCTAGGATTACGAGCGTTATGCATCCGTGGGAGGCCAGGCCAGGCAACCCCGGATAATCAGCTCTCGACTGACTGGCCGCTTGCTATTGTAAAAGAATCTCTTTGGACTTTGGTCTGCAGCGACTGCTGCCGCGACACTCGCTTACAGATTAGCATAAATGAGTACGCAAAGCACCCAATCATCCTGGAAACGCTTGCCGTATGGACTGTCGCTCTCACGGCGGGTTTGCGCGTACCAGCTGGCAGCGTTTCAAAGACTGACTGCACAGCACCTCGGAGAAGAAGAACCCGTTAAGAAAGAAGAGGCACAGGCTAAGCGGCTGCGGCGCGGGCGGTGGAACACGGAAAGGCGATCAGGCGGAAGTTTAATCGTTCAATCGTAGCCATTTTTTGGCCATTTAAACACCGCAGCATCGTTTTTATGGTCACGTGCAACCAAAGCTGTTATATAGTCTGCAAAGCGTTTTTCGTTGAAGAACGATTTACGTCAAAGACGTTTTACCGAGGCAAACCCATGCGAGCACACAACATCGTTTCACTTTCTGTAGTCACCCTCCTCATTATTGTATTATTTACAGGCGCTACAACCACGCTAGTGGCAGCACAGTCGACCCCCGCCCCCACCATATATTACGCACCCCAGGCAGGATCCACGTGGGTCAACCAGGGAACGGCAGGCGCCAGCTATAACGCGTACGTCAGCACCCCGAGCCTATTTCAGACCCAGTCAAACGGCTACCCGTATTGGGGTACCATCGGGCAAAATGATTTTATCGGCATCCCTGCGGGCAGCGCAACCAACAATCAGAACGTCGTTTCGTGGGAGATAGGATTTCATTTCGCAGGACCGGTACCAGGCGAGCGCTTCCAGAAAATTTGGGACAAAGCGTATGG